>WNGE01003173.1_pt1 | contig 19569 bp, 20 predicted proteins | sample 5400651 | NCBI WGS metagenome assembly WNGE01 (sample SAMN13153370, study PRJNA577476) | soil metagenome | isolation source: 60 cm soil or saprolite under grassland replicate 2 | place: USA:California | collected 2016-06-15
CCCTTTGCTGGCAAGGACGGCAAATATGTTACCTCGCGGCAGGTTAAGGAACGGCTGGATAAGGAAATCCTTGGCAATGTAGCGATAAGAGTGGAGGAGACTGAATCGCCGGATCAATTCAAAGTCTCAGGACGTGGCGAATTACAGTTATCTATACTCATCGAAATGATGCGTCGTGAGGGCTATGAGATGCAGGTTTCCAAGCCTGAGGCGATTACACGCCTGAGCGATGGACGTACTCTTGAACCGATCGAGCAGGTTGTGATCGATTGTCCGGAAGAGTTTATTGGCGTCGTTACGGAGGCGGTCGGGCGTCGCAAGGGTCAGATGACGAAGATGGTCAACCACGGCACCGGTCGCGTGAGGCTTGAGTTTGAAACACCCTCACGCGGGTTGATCGGATTCCGCAACGAGTTTTTGACTGAAACAAAAGGCACCGGTTTGCTCAATACATTGTTTCTGCGTTGGGGAGATTGGCAGGGAAGTTTGCGCGGGCGCTCCACTGGTTCTTTAGTTGCCGACCGGACGGGAGAAACCACCACGTACGCGCTGTTCAACCTACAGGAACGAGGGACCCTTTTTATTCGACCTGGAAGAAAGGTTTATGAGGGAATGATAATAGGCGAGAACGCGCGAGCTGTTGACCTCGATGTCAATGCTGTTAAGGAGAAGAAATTGACAAACATGCGTGCCGCTTCGGCAGACGAGGCCATGCGTCTGGTACCACCCAAGGACCTTTCACTCGAACAGGCGATCGAGTTCATTGGCGATGATGAACTGGTCGAAGTCACTCCGCAAAACATTCGTCTGCGCAAGCGAGTACTTCGCGCCAATGAACGGCCAAAGAAGAAAGAGCTTTAAGACTTGGATTCATGAGTTTAACCCTCTTAAATGATTTGGCCAGCACCCGCCTTTATGCAATTACCGACCGACCGCTCTCCTTACTTTCACACGCTGAACAGGTAACACAACTGACCGCGGGTGGAGCAACACTGATTCAATTGCGAGAGAAGCTGCTTTCTCCGCTCGAGTTTTACAATGAGGCGAAAGCGGCTTTGCAGGTGGCACGCGAGCGTGGCGCAAAGATCATCATTAATGACCGGGTAGATATAGCGCTGGCGCTGAAGGCTGACGGAGTTCATCTTGGGCAGGACGATCTACCGCCCAGGGCTGCCAGGGGCATACTCGGTCCTGACGTCATCATTGGCTTCTCTACACACAATCCTGAGCAAGCAGTTCTCGCAGCGAAGCTGCCGGTCGACTACCTTGCAATTGGCCCAATCTTCGCAACCTCAACAAAGCAGAGTTCCGATCCTACAATTGGCATAGACGGATTGCGGCTTGTGCGCCAAGCGGTGGGCACAATCCCGCTCGTCGCCATTGGCGGGATTACGTTAGAGAATAGTGAGGCGGTCCTAAGCGCAGGCGCGGACGCCGTTGCCGTAATCCGAGAAATCTGGAATCCCCCAGGGCAAGCTAAAACTCTGACAAGACGCTTTCTTCAGAGGGCCTAATCGGCGTCCGTTGTACAACATTATTTACTTGCGTTTAGAAACGTTATGCAGGAGAATCCTTAAGCCAACCGGGTAGCGCCGCTGGCGTCAACCCTCTTTTCGCTCCACCAAGATCTTCTCGGGAGTCCCAAGTTAATGAGCTTCTTTGACCTACCGCCCATTATTGAGCGAATGTTGCTCGTCTCAGATAAGATCAGCGATCTCAATTTCTCAGTTGGTCAGCTTCCGCAGGTTGAAATCAATGGGAAACTTACCCCTGTTCAGCCTCTGGGCATGCAAAAACTCACGCCTTACCAGACTGAGATTATCGCGTTGTCCTTAATGCAGGGGAGCCCTGATGCCGCCGAACGCCTCGCGCGGACTGGTACAACCGATCTTAGTTACTCCCTCCCTTCGCGAGCGCGTTTTCGCGTTAACATCTTTCAACAGCGCGGCGTTTACTCGATAGTGATGCGTGTTATCCCTACCGATATTCCGACACTGAAATCGCTCAACCTGCCTGCACAGCTTGCCGAAATTGCGGATCTAAGAAATGGCTTGGTACTAATGACTGGGCCGACTGGATCAGGTAAGAGCTCCACTCAAGCTGCCATCATCGATATCATCAACGAGAAAAAACATTACCACGTCGTAACTATCGAAGATCCGATAGAATACCTCCACTCTCATAAGAACTGTACGATCAATCAACGCGAAGTCGGCCACGACACCAAGGATTTTCCCTCGGCGTTGCGAGCGACGTTGCGACAAGCGCCCAAGGTAATCCTCATCGGCGAAATGCGAGACTTTGAAACGACTGAAATTGCCCTGGAAGCAGCTGAGACAGGTCACTTGGTACTGTCAACACTGCACACTATCGACGCTTCTAAAACCGTCGATCGAATAATTGGCCTTTATCCAAAAAACGAAGAGGCAGTTATTCGTACCCGTTTAGCCCAAACCTTCCGCTACATTATTTCCCAACGTCTGATTCCGCGAGCTGATGGACGGGGCCGGATTGCCGCGGTTGAAATTCTGCGATCAAGTCCGCGCACGCGCGAGTATATCGAGGCCGGCGAAGCCGACGGCAAGTCCCTTCTTGATGCCATGCGAGATGGAAAACTCGATGGCATGCAGGATTTTGACACTATAATCAGAGGCCTGATTGAAAGAGGTATCATCTCGCTCGAGGACGGACTCACTTTCGCCACAAATCAAAACAATCTCCTCCTGACCCTCAAAGGAGTGACTGCCGCTGAGGACTTCATGCAACGCGAAGGCAATGATATTACCCTGCCCTCGGCGCCAGCTGGATCAATGTTGAGTATGATCGAGTAGCGCTCTACTCATAGTTCCAACTCCAGATCTCAAAAGTTGCCATGATTATTACCTGCCAAAATTGCTCTTCTCGGTTGCAAGTAGATGAAACGAAAGTTCCGGCGCGGCCATTCACCATTCGCTGTCCCAAGTGTAACAGGAGTGTGGATGCCAGTTCGGCCGGTCCCGCCTTAGAAGAGAGCGCGACCGCCGCCAGTGGGTCGCCGGCCACTGAAAATCCACGGTTCGATCAACCTACTCCAGCACCTCTATATGAGCTGCAACAAAAGGACGTTGTGACGAGGCCCGCCGCTTCTGCGACCGAAAAACTAGCAGAGTTGCTGTCAGGCCTAATGGATCAATCCGCAGCTGGTCGTACCTTGCCTAACGTACGTCCCTCGTGGAATCCCAGGAAAGCACTGATCTGTGTTACTGAAGAAAACCGGGAATTGGTGGCGCGGGATTTGGCGGACCTTGGCTATCAGGTTTTTGTCGCTCAGGACACGAGGCAAGCCGTCGATCGCATGCGCCAGAATCAGTTAGATGTAGTATTGCTGGATCCCAGATTTGATCAAGCGGAACAGGGCACCATCTTCGTGACGCGCGAGGTGAGTATTTTAAGGCCCGCGCAGCGTCGCCGGCTGTTCTTTGTGTTGCTGTCACCATCGTTGCGCACGATGGATGCTCATGCGGCATTTCTAAATAATGTGAATGCGACCATCAACATCAACGAAATTGGGGAGCTGGCACTACTGATTGAACGCCGCATCCGCGAATACAACGAACTTTATAGGGAATTCAATAGCGCATTGGGTGTTTCAGCTTTATAGTTGAAATATTACCAGCCCGCCCGGGTTGCGTGTGACGCAGGTTTACATTTTGTTAAGGGTCACTTAAGGTGGCCCTTTTCTTGTTTGCCGCCCGACAGCGCCAGATCCTCAAGAGTTACTCAAGGATTCCTCAAGCTCGCAATTTTAATGTGGGTTGCCGCGGAAATGTCGTCATGCAAGAATTCGCTCGCGCAAAACCTGCATTTGCCGCGTAAATTGTCTGTTGTGAAAGGAGCACTCTAATGCGCTCAAAACTCGTCATCATTTTGCTTTCATCGTCTGTGGCAATCGGCGGTTGTAGCAGCAGTAAAACTCCGCCTCAAGCCAATGGTTCGCAAACGGCCGTTGAAGTGGCTCAGCCTTCCTCTTCTTCAACTGCGAACCAGCCGAGTTCGTCAGCACCTGCTGCGCCTGTAGCAGTTAAGCCCAAGGTCGATGCCTGCGCACTGTTATCGAGCAAAGAAATTGAATCGGTGCAGGGAGAGGCGATTAAAGAGACTAAACTAACAGGACAGTCCACTGGCGGGTTTAGCGTCTCGCAATGCTTCTTTACACTACCAAACTTTACTAATTCTATAAGTCTACTGGTTGCACAAAAGGGAGAGGGCAGCGGCGCAAACGATCCGAAAGAATTTTGGCGGGATACCTTCCATGAAGATAAAGCACGAGAAAAGAGTAGAGGCCGTGATAAGAAAAAAGGCGAGGAGGAAGAAGAAGAAGGAGGCGGGGTTCCTCTGCAGAGGATTCCCGGCATCGGTGATGAGGCTTACTGGACCAGTAGTCGTGTTGGTGGGGCTCTCTACGTATTGAAGGGAGATGCTTACATTCGCATCAGCATTGGGGGCCCGGCGGATCAGGCTACGAAGATAAAGAGATCGAAAATTCTGGCTCAGAAAGCGCTGGCAAAGTTGTGAGCCGGTTACGCAAAAGACAGAACGTCTTAACGCTTTAAACCGCTTGAGAGGAAAACTCTGTCGCCCCAACTGCCTAATCTGTTAACCTTAGCCCGCCGTAGCTCTCTGCCTTCTGGAGCTTCAGAGTCGATGTGTTCCAACAAAGGAAGCGCAGAGGTCAATCTGTCGCTCGCCAAGCAGTCCACGGAGACGAACAAAACCTGAACAGCCATCCGGTGCGGTAGTCCCCCAATCTTTCATTCCGCTACTTTTGCCTTGGAAAACTATGCAGAGACGCGCCGGTACGCGCGCGACGAATTGCCTGATCCTTACTTCTATTCACGCTACGCAAACCCAAGCCGCGCGGGATATAATCGCTGACATCACCGGGGCGCTCGACAAAATCTGACGACATCGAACGAGAAAGCTGACGGTGGCTCTCTGACGAAGGTCCGATACATTCCCGATCTGAATAGCGCTCATGGAAATTAAACTGCTGCTCACGCTGGACCTTCGCGAACAGGCCGCCCTGCAAGCGGCGCTTGTTACTCACGGCGCACCAGATGCGCTGGTCACGCTGGCGTTGACTGGCGCTTGCCGCATTTCTTCAGCAGAAGAGGCTCGTCAGCTTCGCAAATGGCTCGCCGAAGCTCGCACAGCAGGCGACACAGACTTTGCATCGCTGCATGTTATTGAGAGCGCGCTGGTAGACTTCGGCGTTTGACATTCCGGCAAACAATTCCAGGACGCATGACTGAAATACATTTAGGTTACGGTAGAACGTCGCTAAATTTTACGTTCGACGAAAACCGTTACCAGGTGTTAACCGCAAACTCATTCGAGGAGAGGCCGCTTACTGACGTTGAGATTAACGAGGCTTTGAGCGCGCCAATCCAGTCGCCGCCTCTTGAAGATCTATTTTCCGTCGGCGACTCAGTGTTGATCGTTGTCTCTGACGCCACTCGTGCTACAGCAAGCGCGCAGATTCTCAACCTGCTGGTGCGCCGCTTGATTCAAATCGGAGTTTCACCAGCGGACGTCGCGATTATCTTCGCTACCGGCATACATCGCTCTGTCACCCGCGAGGAGAAGATCGAGCTACTAACTCCCTTCATTGCGCAGCGTGTGAAGATGATTGACCATCCTGCGTACGATTCCGAAGCAATGATTTCGTTAGGAACGACAGACCGTGGCACGCCAGTCGAAGTGAATCGCGCCCTTAGGGACTTTGCTCATGTCATCATAACCGGCGCAATTGGTTTTCATTACTTTGCCGGCTTTACAGGCGGTCGTAAATCTATCTGTCCGGGATTGGCTTCCGCGCGCACGATCGAGGCGACCCACATGCTCGCGCTTGATTTTGAAACTGGGGGCCGCCGTGCCGGCGTTGGCACCGGCCTCCTCGATGGCAATGCGGTCCACGAAGAATGTGAACAAGTCGCCGCAATGATCAAGCCACGCTTTAGTATCAATTGCGTGGTAGACGAGCGCGGCCGGGCCGTCCGAATATATAGCGGCGAATGGCGAACTGCCCATCGCCTTGGTTGCCGCAACTATCTATCTAGTCATTCGACCACTATCGATAAGAAGCGTGAGGTTGTTGTCGTTAGTTGCGGTGGTACACCCTACGATATCAATCTCATTCAGGCACATAAGTCTCTGGACATGGCCGCCCATGCTTGCAGGGATGGCGGCACGATCGTGCTGCTGGCTGAGTGCCCTGAGGGCCTCGGTCACCCAACCTTTCTGAAGTGGTTTGATCAGAAAGATTCGCGCTCGCTCGAAGCTCGACTGCGCCATGCTTACGAAGTAAACGGCCAAACAGCCTGGTCATTACTAACCAAGGCGGAACGTTACCGAATACAACTCGTCTCAGAATTACCTGACGAAGACGTTCGCCAAATGCGAATGACACCGGCGCGCTCATTGAGCGAAGCTATTGATAGCCTCGATCGAGAGGTCGAAGGTTTTATTATGCAGCGCGGTGCAGCATTGATGCCATTACTTCAGTAAAGCCGGGTTTGGATTTACTTTTATTAAGGCTCGGTATATACGTTGCTCCGCCTCACGTTATGTCGACAGCTAACTCTCTCGCACAGAAAGTTGATTGCCAAAGACTCGTGGCACTAGAATCGAGAATTCCCGTTAAGGGGTTTTGAATCTGAAGAAGGAGACAACGGATGATAATCAGAATAATTCTGGTTGGGGCAGTGATGCTGGCCGGATGCGCCTTCCTGGCGGCGCAGGAACCGGCGACAAGTTCTACTGAAAGACGCGTGCCGCTTAGCGAGACTGCCGTAGCCCTGGATAGCAGTGGCGCGCCGGTACTTGAAGCGACACTAAAAACCACTGTCCTCAACGGGGCGGAAGACTCTCCTGTAACCAATATTCGGCTGGTGATAAAAAACACCAGCAGTATTTCCTATGCCTTCGTTTCAGGGTTAGTTACTTTTTACGATGACGCGGGGGTGCGTTGCGGTGAAGGGCTATTCAAAGCTGATGCGCTTGCGATCGGCGAGGCGTTTGAGACTGACACTCCGGGAATACGTATTCGCTGTTCGTCGGCAACCTGGAGAATAGTTGTCAATAACTTGCTTCCGAGGGTCGTTCCGAGCGGACCTGTTTCTACAAGCACAATCGCAAGTCGTTCAGCCTTGAATCTCATTATCAGCATCGACGGAGAAGAACATCCGATTCAGCTGGATAAACCCATGGTGCTTACTCTGGGAGATACGCAGCGAACGATTGTTTTGCGTGAGGCTCCCTGAACTGGAAACTCGTCCATGCTTGACCACTGGAAATTTGAGTCTTAGGATGAGTTGGAAAGCACGAACTTAGCGGAAAGCGGGGTAGTATTATGGCAGAGAACAAGGGAAGCAAATGTGCCCATCCGCCCTGCGATTGCCCGCCTGAAAAAGACAGCAAGTATTGCGGCGAGTATTGCGAGAATGCTGAGAGGGCGCATGTTCAGGAAATAGGTTGTAGTTGCGAACACGACGCCTGTCGCTAAACCAACACCGAGAAACCAACACCGAGCCGAGACCTACTCAGGAAAAAGATCTGCTTCAATTCCACTTGGCGACTACCTGTCACTGCGATTGCCATTTGTAATCAATTTGCAACCTCAGGGTAAACCGTGCGAACGGCACGCTAGACTTTGCCCAACGCTTCCTTAGAGGACAGCTTCGTATTGTCACTTCAGGGCAGTATCTCCAACTTGAGAAGCGTAGAAACTTTAATTTTCTTCTAACGCAGTCGGCCAGCGCAGCGACTGCAAAGGATCAATAGCGCCAATTGGCCCGTTAAAAAGAGCGGCGATGCGAGAAATCGCGGCGCCGTTTTTTCATTTAGCTTGCTGCTGCTCGCAGCAAACAATCAGCAGGCGTTGTTGCAGTGCATGTGAGCGCGTTAAAGTATTGCGAGAGAAGACGATGCTTGCCACTCTTATCGAACTTCAACGATTGAAACGTTTGGAGCGCACTGGTTGGACGCTTCGCGGTCTGCCCAACGGTACGGAATCGGTAGCCTCACATACTTTCGGCGTGGGCGTTACCGCAATGATGTTGGCAGATGAGATTAAGGCGCGGGGCCTCGACATTGATTGCGAACGTGTGTTGCGGATGGCCTTGCTACACGATTGGGCGGAAACGCGCGTTGGCGACATGCCGAGAACGGCTGCGAACTATTTTGGTGTCGATGCCAGAAGGAAGGCTGAGACACTGGCCTTTGCAGACATCGTTAGCGAAGCTGGGGCCGGCGAGGCGGATTACAAAACTCTCTATCGCGATTATGAACAGCGAGACAGCCTGGAAGCACGACTGGTTAAAGCTGCAGATGTGATTGACTTATTGGTTCAGGCCTTTGCTCTCGAACATGCAGGTGCCAAGGGTCTTGATGAATTCTGGGAAGTTGCCAACGAGCCTGACTTCCAGCTTCCCACAGTTGCAGAGGAAGTCGTTAGAGAGCTGTTGCAGTCGTTATTGCGGGCTCGCCGCACCTCTGGAACGGTGAACTAAGAGGAGCAGATGCTGAGAGACATTCTTGGATCGATTACCTGGCAGAGCGTGCTCATCGGTGTTTTGTTGTTTTTAGTCACCTTCACGATCAGCCTGGCCATAGTCTCTTTCATCCTGGTAAGAATTCCACCCGATTATTTTCACAAGGACCGTCCTCGCGACCTGTGGTCTGACCGGCATCCCGCCGTTCGCTTGCTGGGTCTGTTCGCGAAAAATCTTTTGGGCGTAGTGCTCGTTGTGCTTGGTATCTTGCTGTCAATTCCTGGGGTGCCGGGGCAGGGCCTGTTGACTATCCTGCTTGGAATAATGCTGCTTGATTTTCCGGGAAAGCGCAGGCTGGAACATAAATTAGTGAGCCGACCGCAGATCCTTGCGACGATTAACGGATTGCGGCACAGATTTGGCAAGCCAAGCCTGGTGCTGGAGTAATGTCAAACCATGGTTTGTGTTTTCGCCGGAGCGGTGCGGCATGTTGTTACGGTTGGTGCCGGAATGCCGCACAAGCGACCCAGGAAAAAGTGGCGCGTTGACAAGGAAAAACGTCTTTGTTAGCTTGAGCCTCTAATTTTTGACTGTTGTCACGTGTGGAGCTTTTTCGAGACGCCTGTTCATGCTCAATTCAATTGTTGCTCAGCCCCGCTTGCTTCCCCGGCTGCCACTCCTTCTGACCTTAGTCTTGACATCGATTTTTGCGGGCGGCTGTGGACTCTTCGGCACTCACAAAAAAGTCCAGGTGCCGCAACTCCTCACTCCGCTGGCTGACTCAAATACTGCTCAATTGATTAGCGAAGTTAATCGGCTGGCCGCAATCCGCTCGATCCACGGAAGAGTCGATATCATATTTGAAGACACCTCCTTCGCCGAGGCTGGTATCGCGGAAAAGTATCGCCAGGCTGATGGTCAGCTTACCGTGCAAAGACCCGGCAAGATTTATCTGATCATTCAGGTTCCCTTTATAGCTAAAGACATCGCACAGATGACGTCCAATGGGGAGTCGTTTCGCGTGGCCGTATTGCAAGGCGATGAGAAGTACCGTCGTTTTGTAAAAGGCACGAATAATGCCATTTACGAAAAACTGGACATGGATGGACATTCCACTGACAAACGCAAGAAAGGTTTGATGAATGCGAAAGAGGCGGTGAATGCCCTTTCCAACTTGCGTCCGCAACATCTCACGGACGCATTGATGATCAGCCCGATCCCGGACTCAGCCCAAAGTGGACTGGCATATGCTCGCGGCGAGTTTTACCAGGAGGAGCCTGACACTGATCCTCAGGCCAAATCGGGAGTTCGCGTCGTTAGAGGCTACTACATGCTGGAGGAATTTTCTCCGCCGAATTCCGGCGAGTCTCGGCTCTTACGTCGCTTCTGGTTTGACCGGGTTGGCGGAATTCGTTTGGCCCGCATTCAAACGTTCAATGATCAGGGCTTATTGATCACAGATGTTTCTTATTGGGACGAGAAACCCTTTGGCGAGTCAGCACAAATCCGTCTACCTTCGCGCATTGAAATCACGCGGCCTCACGATCATTACAAACTGAGCATAGCTTACCAGACTCCTACCGACGTTGAAATTGATAAGGAATTCAGACCTGAAGCTTTTGTTCTTGAGAACAGATGGCAGTTGCCAGAAGTCGATCTCGACGCTCGGCAGCGCAATAAAGCCGCTGTAACCCCCTGACAGATTCCGCGTGGTAGCTATTAAACCTCTGCCTGTATTAACATCTGGCATCCTGGCTAACCTGCTTGATCCGCGCAATGCGCAATTCTGGTTAACTAATCGGATTTTTTAACTGCTGATGAGAATCATTCTAAGCGCCGAGAACCTCGTTAAAATTTATCGCGTCGGCAAGGTAGACGTACCGGCGTTGCGCGGGGTTTCGCTCGAGGTCCACGAAGGTGAATTCATGGCCATCATGGGTCCTTCCGGCTGTGGTAAGTCAACAATGCTTCATCTGCTTGGCGGGCTTCTCACTCCGACGACCGGACGGATCATTGTCGACGGCGAGGATTTGACTGCGGCTTCTGATGCTAAACGGACTGACATTCGGCGTCGTAAAATTGGTTTTGTGTTTCAGCGTTTCAACCTTTTTCCAACGCTCACTGCTGAGGGTAACTTGCGCTTGGCTGAACGCATTCATGGTAATGGTGTTGAGGATCCCCAACGTCGGCGGGAAGTGCTCAAACTGCTCGGACTCGAAGACAAGCTTCACCACAAGCCACTGGAGCTCTCTGGCGGCGAACAACAGCGCGTAGCCTTGGCGCGGGCGATCGTAACGCGACCTGCAATCGTATTGGCCGACGAGCCTACCGGAAACCTGGATTCAGAGAATTCTGCGCTCGTTCTCAACATGTTTCAGGAATTGAATTACCGGTTCAATCAGACGATCGTTATGATCACTCACAACCCGGAAGCCGCAGCAATGTGCCGACACATAATACAAATGCGCGACGGGCACATTGTCGAACCTACCACAACTGTGCAGTTATGAACTGCTAACCCTCTGATTTACAGGGCTTCTCGCTCAGGCTAGGATATCCCTATGGCCAGGACAATTGGCGTACAAATTGCATTACTTACTGGAAGGCCCGGTTACAATTGTTGAGTGTGCTACAAAAGCTGTTCTTTTGGAATTACGCAAGGAACACCTGGCAATGGGACGTTCTGTGCGTTGTTATTTTAATTTTCATCTTTCTGACACCTAAAAGTTGGTTTGAAAATAGCGAACGAAGAGGCTTCCTTGCGCATCAAAACTCCATTGAGTCAACCATGCTGGTTGGCCCGGAACTCATTGAAAACGCGGAGGATAAGGCCCACATAGAACGGGTCGTGCGGGCCTCTACCGGCCGCAATGATGTTCAGATTCTTAACGTGCGAAAGGTGGTAGACAAGGATGGCAAGACTCGCGCGTATGAGGTTGACATACGTTAGTGATCCCTTATAATTGCAAGGTTTTTTGGGACCCCCCGGATTATGCTTTCGGGTTTCGGTTATAATTGAAAGAGTTCTTTTAAGTATTGAGGAGTTTTTATGAAGAGATTAGTCCCCCTAAGTCTTTTATTGGCAGTACTGGCAGGCGTTTCAATCATCAGTTCCCCCACGGCAACAAACGGGCAGAGTGCGGGATTGGTGAGTTCGGTATTGAGCCGGATGGAACGCAACCGCCAATCGCTAAAATCGCTTAAAGCCAGCCTGAGCATGGAGAAGTACAACGCCCAACTCCGTGATAAGGACAGCTACAGCGGATGGGTGTTGTACGTTCCCGGGAGCGGCCGCGATGCGTCGGTGCGTATTGAATGGCAAAGACCGCGGCATGAGATTCTGGCGGTTGCCAAGGGCCAATACACATTGTTTCGCCCAAGCCTCGGACAAGCGATCGTCGGCAAGTCTGGTTCCGTGAAGGGAAAAGCGGGAGCCAGTGGTGTTTTGGACATGATGTACATGTCGAAACAGCAGCTCGAAGCTAAGTTTCAGCCTGTACAGGATGTTCGTGAAGAAACTTTGTGGGGCGGCGTGAGCACCATTCACTTGACACTCGTGCCCAAAGGAAATGCGAGCTTCAAGTATGCTGAAATCTGGGTTGATTCGTCGGGAATGCCCGTGCAGACAAAGATTGTCGAGAAAAACGACGATGCCACAACCATGCGCCTGAACGGCGTGGAACGGAACCTTAAAATTTCTCCAGATGAGTTTAGCGTTAAGCTCGATTCCAGCGTGAAGATCCTTAAAGGCTAAGGTAGGCTAACAAACCAAAGGTGGGGCTCTGAGATCAGAAATCAGAGCCCTTTTCCTTTTGGCAAGGGAAAGGCTGCCACACCGGGTTGCGTTTCGCCGCTGCTGTCGCCTATTCTTCGATTTCAAATTCATCCGGTGGGTTTTTGAAACTCCGAGGCGACTTAAAGTCTCCAAGATGCGAAAAAGCAAATTCGTTAAGTTAAAACTTCGGCATGCCAGCTTCATTAGCCGGGCTTTGCTTTCCACCCGCCATCCGGTTCTGGCTCACTTAATTCCGATGCGCCGCTGCAATCTCGCCTGCGGCTATTGCAATGAGTATGACCATACATCGGCGCCGGTGCCGCTCGACATCATCAAGCGTCGGCTGGACAAGCTTGCTGACCTGGGAACATCTATCGTCACCATTTCCGGCGGCGAACCGATGATGCATCCGGAGCTGGACGACATCATTCACCACATTCGCCAACGCGGCATGATTGCCGGGCTTATCTCGAATGGTTATTACTTCACTCCAGAACGCATTAAGCGGCTGAACAGGGCGGGGCTCGAGCACCTGCAGATAAGCATCGACAACGTGGAGCCTGACGTCGTTTCGCGTAAGAGCCTGCGCGTGCTTGATAAGAAGCTGCGATATCTCTCCGAGTACGCCGACTTTCATGTGAACATCAATTCCGTAATCGGCGGGGGAATCAAGAATCCTGAAGATGCACTTGCGGTTGCGCGTCGCGCCGTGGAACTCAAATTCTCAACTACCGTCGGTGTTATTCACGATAACGATGGAACTCTTAAGCCGCTTTCAGCAAATGAGAAAGACGTCTTCCAGCAGGTCAAAAAGTTAGGCAACAAAGACCACGCGCGCCTCAATTGGTTTCAGGACAGCATTGCGGAAGGCAAACCTTACAAGTGGCGTTGTCGTGCTGGGGCCAGATATCTCTACATTTGCGAAGACGGTTTAGTTCACTGGTGTTCTCAACAACGTGGTTATCCGGGCATCCCGCTAGAGGACTATACGATGGCCGACTTCGACCGTGAGTACAAGACCGAGAAATGGTGCGCGCCTACCTGCACGCTACAGTGCGTACACCAGGTGGGCATCCTCGACAACTGGCGCGATCCGCAGCAGGCCCCCGGCCTGACCAAGCCGGAGTCTTCGCTGAAAGACACTATTCACGAAGTGCTGCGCGCTGAGTGAGCGCTGCAAAATTCCGCAAGATCCAGTAACCTTCCTTAAGCCAACGGTTCTATGGACCGGCAGGTTTCCTTTCTTACTTTTTCAGCGTACCCATGGGTTGTTTCTATTGCTCAAAACCTTACCGGAACACAGGCCGCCTCAAACCCATTTCCAAAAAGCGAAGTTGATACCGATGGGGCAGAAGACTGGCGCTTGACACGCAACCTAAGCAACCGTTTGGTGAATATCCCCTGAAACTGTGAAGAGCGTTACTGAGCTGGAGAGTCCAAGACCAGAAAGTCGTCCTGCCATAATCACGATCATTTCGCCTTTCTCGACGGCTCCGCTTTCCAGCAGAGTTTTTTCTCCCAATCTCAGCAACTCTTCAGTAGTGTCCGCATGCGGCGTGATCAGCGATTCAACGCCCCAGATCAACGCCAGTTGATTCTGCACTTCCTGAGAATTTGTCAAGGCAATGATTCGTTGCTCCGGCCGCAACGCGGAAAGCCTGCGTGCCATCAATCCTGATTCTGTCAAAACCGCCGTCACCCTTGTCCCCATCTCCTCCGCCGCGAACGCCGCAGCCTCGCAGAGAGCCCGACTCACGTGGCCCGATTGCCGCCCAGCCCACTTTGTAATCTTATCAGGCGCAGGTTCTCGGCCAGCCTCGGCAGATTCAATAATGCGGCACATAGTTTCGACAGCCGGAACGGGGTAAAGTCCGCTGGCCGTTTCATTCGAAAGCATCACTGCGTCCGTTCCATCCCACACGGCGTTCGCCACGTCGGAAGCTTCGGCGCGAGTGGGCCGGGGATTAGAAACCATTGATTGCAGCATCTGCGTCGCGGTGATCACCATTTTGCCCGCGTGCACGGCCTTTTCGATGATCCGCTTTTGATAGACCGGAACCAGCTCGACGCTTGTTTCCACTCCAAGGTCGCCGCGTGCCACCATGACGGCGTCCGCAGTAGCGATGATTTCATCAAGATGATCGATCGCTTCCGCTTTCTCGATTTTTGCAACCAGCGGTGCGCGCCCGCCGGCTTCTCTGATCAAACTCTGCGCTCGCGAACAATCTTCCGCTGTACGAACAAAGGAAAGCGCGATGTAATCAACATTCTGTTCGACAGCCCACTTGAGATCAGCAATGTCTTTCTCTGTCAGTGAGTCGATCGGAAGAGAAACGCCAGGCAGGTTGATACCTTTGCGTTCACCCAGAACGCCGCCATTGATAACGCGACAAATTACGTCCGTCCTGGTGGTGCTTTCCACAAACAAGGCGATTGCGCCGTCATCGAGCAAGAGCCGGGTACCAGGCTCGACGACGCGAGGAAGATCCGGATAGTTAGTTGCCACCCGTTTCTCATCGCCGACAATGTCCTGCGTAGTTAAGGTGAAGATGTCGCCTGCATTTAGCGTTACCGGCCTTCCATCCTTAAGTTGGCGAGTGCGTATTTTTGGTCCAGACAGATCGACCAACACAGCCAAAGGCCGGTTCAATTTTTTGGCTGCGGCGCGAGCGCGCTCGATGTCTTGCGTTTTCTCCTCCTGTGTTCCGTGAGACATGTTTATGCGCACACCATTTGCACCCGCACTGAGCAGTTCTTCAATTACTGCCTGGTCGCGCGAGGCCGGACCCAGCGTCGCAAGAATTTTCGCTTTACTCATCTTAAGTTAGGTTCAAACTTGGATCGCTAACAGCTGAACGTTTAATACAATCCAGGAATGATGGCCGGCACGTGTCGCGCGTAATTTTCAAACTCTTCCCCAAAAGCACTACGCAACAATTTTTCCTCGCTACGCACTCGAATTATCGTGCCAATCAAGAAGACGATCAGTGCCGCAAGCAACGCTATCCAGTGGCTCACCGCCAGACCGGTAGCCACCAGCATTCCTAACATTCCTGTGTAAATAGGATGACGAACATAGGCATAGGGGCCGCTCGTCGCCAACGTATGCCCTTCAACCAAACGCGCCGTTATGCTCCACTCTTTGCCGAGAGTCTTCACGGCCTTCGTGACCAGCCACACGGCACCTACGGCAGCCACGATCGCCAACCCGCCGGCTGCCAATGCTAAAGGCCTGCTACGGGAAACGATTGCCGTGAATGCCTGGCGGCGCACTCCCCAGACAATTGCATAAGACAACCCCTGAAATGCGAGTCCAACAAGCGAACCACGTTCACGCTTTTCATCCGGCGGGCTGACAGGCTGCTTGCGCAAGAGAAAGATACCGGCAAAGACAAACCAACATATGACTACCACCACAAAAACCAGAGTTGGCAGCAATTCAAAATTTATCCTAATCATGTTCGAATGTGATGATAGTGCAAGCGAACCTAAGCCTACAGTAGTCCGACTCGAGACGCTGCCCTAATTTCTTTGTAGTCGTGCAAGTCTTCCGCGTAGTTTGCCCATAATCATTCCATTAAGCGTCATTACAACCGGCGTCAGCATGTAGGTCATTCCCGCCAGACCCGCGCGAGCCGCTCCACCGATAACAACAATAAGGAGTGAAAGAATCGCGATGCCGCAATTTAGTGCACTTTCCTGAATACTTTCGCGCGTATCGAATCGCTCGAGTTCGTCCAGATCGAGGACATCTCGCTTGCGGTAAGCATGCCAGAAAAGCAGCACAAAAACTCCGAACACAGCCAGATAACCAAGGTCAAAAATTACCATCAGGCTGGCCATTTGGTCATGGTTCTCGATCATGGCTGCTACATTGCCGTTTGGTAGTCGCACTTCTCCGTGTCCGCCCGTGAACCTATCGATCAGGAAGGAGAAGAGAAACTTTAGTGGGTAGACGTAAAAGAGAACCACGAATAGCAATGCCGCGTTCAGCATGACGGTGGTCGTGTCCTGTAAACCATATCGGCGGAAAAATTTGTATTGATTAAACCAAACGGCGAAAAGCAGCAGGAAGCTGATTAGAAACGCGCCAAAGCCATGCATTGTCTCGGCCAACTCAGTAAACGTCTTCGGCACTTCAAGCGAAACGACCAATAAGGTAACTGCAAAGGCGAAAACAGCATCACTTAATCCTTCAACGCGAGTAATCTCATAACCACGCCAGCGAAAGTCTCCGCTACGTCCGATGTCATTTGCGATCAAACTCTCTCTGATCATTATTTGCTCCTTGATTGAAGGATACCGTCGGCGCCTCCGTATTGTGGCCCGGCTCCGACTATTTGCTACTAACTGTTTATTATCTACTGGGTATGGCTTCGTCCATGACTTTCTCCATTTCGGCTCCAGTGGCTTGCTCATAGCCAACGAACCTTTTTAACAGGTGTCCGTCTCGATCAAACACGAACGTTTGCGGAATTGTCTGGTCGTCAGAGAGAAAAAAATCCGTCATAGCTTTGTCGGGAAAACCGAGAGGATATGTAATGTCTAGCTCCTTTGCGAAGTCAGCAACCTTGATTCGATCATCTGGGCCACCAACGTTCAGGCCAACTATTTTCAAGTCCTTCGGCCCGTACTTTTGTTCGAGAGCAATCAACCTGGGAATGCTTTGACGGCAGGGCTCGCACCAGGTTGCGTAGAAGTCCAGCACGAGCACGGTGCCCTGGTAATCCGCAAGTGTTGCGCGCTTCCCGTCGCTCAGCATCCAACCTAATTCGTTGCGCGCATTCAGGGGCGGCATGGGGAAGGTGGTGCCGGGCGGCCCCGGTGTCGTTTCTTTGTGCGTTTGTCTTTGACCCGTGCAGGCGCCGATCGAGATTGCGAGTATGGCAACTGTCGCAAACATGGGCAGCCGCTCACGCGCATTTCGTTTTTGAAGAAGACGATGTGCTGATCCGCTCAAGGGCAAACATTCTACACGCACTTGTTCCACTCCCCCAGCTTAACTTCGGCCTCAGCGTCCATGTGTAATCTATCGACCCTTCTTTACGATTCATGATTTAACATTTACGATTCATGGCCATGGACTTCCCCCAAACCCAACGCACCACGCTGAAACGTCTTCCCAAACGCGGTGTCTACGACCGCGAGCTTGTTTACCAAATTCTCGACGAAGGATTCATCTGCCACGTCAGTTTCTCCGTTGATGGTCAGCCTTTTGTTATTCCCACCGGCTACGCGAGGGTCGGCGACCAGCTTTACATTCATGGTTCCCAGGTAAGTCGAATGCTTCGCACGCTGGCGCAAGGTGTCAACGTCTGTGTTGCCGTCACCCTGGTTGACGGTCTCGTCCTGGCGCGTTCCGCTTTTCATCACTCCGTGAATTATCGCTCAGTCGTGATGTTCGGACGTGCAGTAGTTGTGGAAGATCAGGAAGCAAAGCTCGCCGCGCTATTCGCATTCTCTGAACACGTCCTTCCCGGTAGATGGAAAGACGTGCGCGAGCCAACTGAACAGGAACTCAGAGCGACTACCGTCTTGTCGCTACCGCTTGTTGAAGTCTCGGCTAAGGTGCGTACGGGCCCACCAATTGACGATGATGAGGATTACACCCTCAACGTCTGGGCAGGTGTTCTTCCTCTTAAGCTGGCCGCCGGAGAACCCGTCAGTGACCCACGTTTGCGGGAAGGTATTGAACCGCCCGTCTACACTCTCAAGTACACGCGAGAAAGAGTTTGACTGCTAAAAGCGCCGTCACGCGAAGTCGCGAAATGCTTTGGCCGGCACTGGTGATAGCCGCGGCACTAGTTGTTAGCGCAATCCTCCTCCACCTTGAAGGACGCTTGTGGATCTGCTCGTGCGGAAGGCTACAGGTGTGGGCTGGCAAGGTTTGTAGTTCTGACAACTCTCAACACTTTTTAGATCCCTACAGCTTCACTCACATCCTCCACGGCTTTCTGTTTTTCTGGCTGATTGCCTGGCTCGCGCCGCGTCTCAAATCACATTGGCAGTTGACATTGGCCATCGCTGTTGAGGCATTGTGGGAAGTTTTTGAAAATACAGACTTCATTATCGATCGCTATCGCTCGGCGACCGCCGCGCTCGGTTATAACGGTGACACCGTCGTTAACTCGTTCGGAGACATACTTTGTTGCGTAGTTGGCTTCATCATCGCCCAACGTCTCGGCCTGCGCCGCTCGTTAATTGTCTTTGCCGCGCTTGAGTTAGTCTTAATCGTCTGGATCAGAGACAGCCTGGCCTTGGAAATCCTCATGCTGGTTTTTCCAATAGATGTGATCAAAGCTCTGCAGATCTGCCGCTAGTAATAGCCTCGCCTCTTCTCGAGTGGGGGTTCTTATCCCGCTCTGCCCGTTTATTAACATTCGTGCTTTTCGGTCCAAGGCGGCCAGTCTTCCTTAAGACGACCTCTTACGATTTACGATTGCGGATTCACGCTGTAGCATACTCTCACACATGACAGACCCGGATCCTTACATTGGTCGGTTGCTCGATGAAAAGTATCGCCTTGAGCGATTGCTCGGACGAGGCGGAATGGGCGCAGTTTACCTGGCCACTCACCTGGGCACTGAGCGCTACGTAGCGCTGAAGTTGATCACGCCGCAGTTCATGCGCAACGAAGAGTTTGTCGCGCGCTTCAAGCGGGAGGCCCGCGCCGCTGGTCGCCTGCGCCATCCGAACGTTGTTGATGTTACCGACTTTGGCTTTGCCCATGTTGGAGCAGAAGCTGTCGCGTATCTCGTGATGGAGTATCTCGATGGTTGCACGCTTGGCGATGTCCTCGCCGAGGAGAAGCGACTGCCGTTGGAGTGGGTGGTGGACATCCTCGAGCAAGTTTGCTCGGCAGTGCATGAAGCGCACCAACAGGGAATTGTCCATCGTGATCTAAAACCCGAAAATATCTGGCTTGAGCCTAACCGTTTGGGCAGTTATCGCGTTAAGGTCCTCGACTTTGGCATTGCCAAACTCGCTGAAGGCAGCGCCGATGGCAACCAGACCGGCTCTTCGGCATTACCGGCACAATCGAAAGTACCAGCCGCACATACTGCGCAGCGCGTTGTGACTACATCGATCAGCGCGGACCAGACAACTGGTCTGCCGGCAGTGGAAACGGATCGTGGGGATCGAGAACTTGCCACTCTTGTTTATTCCAAACGCCCGGAAGAAGAGTTTCCTACCAAATACATCGCGGCCAGCGCCACGCAAGCCGACAGCGCCGCGGAAGATAAGAACACGCAACTCTTCGAG
>WNGE01003181.1_pt1 | contig 19552 bp, 19 predicted proteins | sample 5400651 | NCBI WGS metagenome assembly WNGE01 (sample SAMN13153370, study PRJNA577476) | soil metagenome | isolation source: 60 cm soil or saprolite under grassland replicate 2 | place: USA:California | collected 2016-06-15
CAGTTCGATGTTCAGCATTCGATTTTCGGTGTCCGATGTTTGCTGCTGTAATGGGGATTTGCCGTATTGTGACGGTGACCATCATTGCGACGCACATCGACGACCCAACGCCAGCCGTGCTGTGTCATTGCGCTGCAATAGCTCCACGACCAACCGGCACCGCTTAGCTTGTCAGCGATGACCTCCCAGTATTTCACTGTCGGCATGATGCCAAACTCGGAGAGCTTTGATGGGTTCTCGGCGCAACTGCTGGGAAATCAGTTGTGCGCTCTTGGGGCTTAGCGACGGTTGAAACGGCATTTGCGCAGGCTTCTTGCGTGACCCTATTTCCGGTCACCACATTTAATTCATCGCAGCCGTTACCTGATTGCAACATGAACAAGCTTGCCTTTGTTCCGCCTCTTGATAGCTATCTCCTTGCAGGATATAAACATGAGGGGCGGGAGCCTACTTCTTCGCCCATGAGAAGCAGCGCATTGGAGAGATGAAAACTTTGGCCACGCCACTTGGGCTAGCAGGACCTGGTTCGCGGTCAACGACAGAGCGAAGTGACGCTCGATTTTTTGATCGGCGCGTTGCGGGCGTTGCGTTGTCAGTAGCGCTCGCCTATTACCTCGGGGCAAAAATCGGGTTCGCGTTTACGTTCCAACCCCATCCGGTTTCGGTTCTTTGGCCGCCCAATTCTATTCTGCTGGCGGCGCTTCTTCTCACGCCAGTTCGGGTTTGGTGGGTGATATTGCTTGCTGCGTTTCCGGCGCATCTGGCGGTCCAACTGCAGAGCAACGTTCCGCCCATGATGATTCTGTGCTGGTTCATCAGTAACGCGTGCGAAGCACTTATCGGCGCGGGTTGTGTCCGGTATCTGATCGATCGCCCGGTCCGGTTCGATCGTCTGCGCAACGTGGGAATTTTTTGCTTCTTCGCTGCGTTTCTGGCGCCGTTGCTCTCTTCTTTTCTCGATTCGGCCTTCGTTGCCATCAATCGATTTGGACAAGACAGCTATTGGCAGGTCTGGCGAATCCGATTTACCTCTAACATTTTAGCCTCGCTAACCCTGGTGCCTTTTATTGTGACCTGGAGCGGGGACGGAATCGCCTGGCTGGGCAAGATTCGGCGCGCGAGGATTCTGGAAGCCAGCCTCCTCTTTATTGGCCTGCTATCGATCAACACTATCGTCTTCTATAAATTAGCGCAGACGGCCGATTCCGCGCTGCTCTATTTGCCGTTGCCATTTTTGATATGGGCAGCGGTCCGGTTCGGGTCACGCGGCGCCAGCGCGGCCATCTGCGCTTTGACGCTTCTTGCGATCTGGAGCGCCGGACACGGGTATGGGCCATTTTCGACAAGATCCGCAGAAGAAAATGCGCTTTCGATTCAAATGTTTTTGATCGTCATGTCGGTCCCGCTTCTGCTTCTGGCCGGCGTTATAGAAGAGCGCAGCAAAGGGGAGACGACACTCCGGGAGCGCGAAGAGCGCATCAGCCTCGCCGCCGAATCGGCGAATTTGGCGTTCTGGTCGATCAATTTCGAACGGAAGGAGTCGTGGATGAGCGACAAAGGCCGTGCCATTTTCAACTTTGGCCCGGACGAGCATTTGTCCCGCGAACTATTTCTCTCGCGGGTGCATCCGGAGGACCGAAATGCCGTCGGTGAAGCGATTGAGCGTGCCCGGGCCTCGTCGCAGACATTTGAATTTGAATATCGTTTGCTGCGACCCGACGGCGAAACGCGCTGGCTCATCTCCCGCGGCCGCTATGTAAGCAATGATCGCGGCGGAGTACGCGAACTGATTGGTGTCGCCATCGACATCACCGCGCAAGTCGAGGCCGACCTTCAACTCCGACTGCAACGCGAGGAGATGGCGCGCATGAGCCGGATGTCGTCAATGGGTGAGCTTACCGCTTCGCTCGCACACGAGCTCAACCAACCGCTCACCGCCATTTCGAGCAACGCGGCGGCCGGGCGACGTTTGCTGGCGCACGGTTCTCCCGATCTTAAGATGTTCGAAGAGTTGCTTGCCGATGTGGCAACGGATGCGCGTCGCGCCGGAGATATCATTCATGGGATCCACCATTTTGTGCGCAAAGGTGAGAGCAGACGGCGACGGGTGGATTTGAATGAGATCGTGCGGGACGTTCTGCGCTTGTTGAATTCCGATTTGCTTGGACGGGGGACGGCGGTGGAAACACAACTCGCTCCGAATCTCCCCCCGGTCGAGGCCGATCCCGTGCAACTGCAACAGGTTTTGTTAAATCTGCTGATGAATTCAATGGAAGCGATGCACGATACATCGGTGGGCAGCCGGCGTGTCGTCGTTTGCACGGCTGGCGAGCCAAGTTCAACGGTGAAGGTCAGTGTGCGGGATTACGGCAGCGGACTTCCCGAAGGAGATGTTGACAAAATCTTTACCCACTTCTATTCGACCAAGCCCAATGGAATGGGGATGGGTTTGACGATTGTTCGCTCTATTATCGAAGCGCATGGAGGAAAATTGTGGGCGGAGAATGCCGATGAAGGTGCTCGATTTCTCTTTACTCTGCCAGTGACACGAAAGTTTGAAAGTCGCGAGGTCGCTTGAGCAAACCCAACAAGCTTGTTTGTGTGGTGGACGACGATCAATCGCTGCGCCGTGCCTTAGCGCGCTTATTAAAGTCGGCTGGATATGCGGCGGAGACATTTTCTTCAGCAGAGGCTTATCTCGCGCGCGAAATTTTCCAAGGCGCGATCTGTCTTCTTCTAGATGTCCGTATGCCGGGATTGAAGGGTCCGGCGTTACAAGAAGCGCTCGAGGAGCGCGCCACTTGCGAGCAGATTGTTTTCATTACTGGCCATGGCGACGTGCCCACCGCCACTCGGGCGATGAAAAAAGGCGCCGTTGATTTTTTAACGAAGCCTTTTGACGATGAGGAATTGATCCAAGCCGTCAAACGTGCTTTGGAACGCAGTGAGGAACGACTGCGCGAACGCGGGGAAAGGCTGGACGCGCGCAGCCGTGTCGAGAAGTTGACCCCGCGTGAGTTTGAAGTCCTGCGTTTCGTCGTCAGGGGTCTTCTGAACAAACAGATCGCGGCGGAATTAAATACCGCTGAGAAGACAGTGAAGGTTCATCGTGGCCGCGTCATGCAAAAGCTGGGTGTCACCTCGGTGGCTGACTTGGTTCGCATTTCGCAGCGGGCCGGCGTCTCGCCCGCCCGTAAACGCCAATAGGACTAAGGTCCACTATTCTGCTGAGTGGTCGGGATTAATGTGGTGGGTGCTCACTGCGTCCCACATTGCAAACGCGCCCGTCGCGCAACCTACCGGTTGCTTCGTCTTGGATAGATTCACCGCGAGACGAGCTACGTGCGCCGCTAGGCATATTGTTCGTCGCGGAACGTGGTTTCGGAACGTGCTTCTGACAGCATTGGTTTCGGTGAATGCGATGCTCGCTATCCATACGCTCAATCAGCGTACGGTAGTAAGTGGCGTTTCAGATCAACGCCCTGATACGTCTGCAGATTTTGTTTTACGAGGCACTACTCGGACCATGCGAGAGACGTCGGTTCGTGCGCGCACGAGTGGCTACGTATCTCACTGCTACGTCGGTATCGGCGCAAAAGTCGAAGCCGGTCAATTACTCGCCGAAATCGAAGTGCCCCACCTCGATCAGGAATTGAATCAGGCGCGCGCCAGCGCCGCACAATCATCGGCGAATTTTGATTTCGCGCGCGCGACGCTGACGCGTTGGGAGGAATTGATGGAAAAGAAAGTTGTCTCGTCGCAGGAGTTTGAGGAAAAGGAAGCAGCAACAGATGCGCGCCGGGCTGAGGTCAATGTCGCGCAAGCAAACATCACGCGGCTCGAGGAATTACAGGCCTTGCAAAAAATCATTTCGCCGTTCGCCGGCATCATCACTGCGCGCAACACTAAAAACGGCACGTTTGTTTCCACGGATAGCGCAGCTGAAAGTTCGGAACTCTTTCGCATCGCACGCATCGACGCCTTGCTTATTTATGTCAACGTCCCCCAGACGTACGCGCCTGGGGTCGTTGTCGGCCAAAACGCGAGGGTGTATGTCCGAGAAATTCCAGATCACACCTTCGATGCAAGAGTGGTGGGGACCGGTGGCGGTCTTGAGCCGGTGTCGCGCACCCTGCTCACCGAGGTTCAAGTAGCGAACGCCGACGGGCAGTTGTTCCCCGGCATGAATGCCGAAGTTAGATTTGCGCCGAACCGAGCGGTCGCGAGCACTGCGCATGCATTATTGCGACCGCTTTTTACCTACATGAAAGGCTTCATCCTGCCGAAATCGCTCCAATCCCTATAAGGACTCAATGACAACAAAATCGCATGCCGTCCCTGACTCGGGATGGCCCGTTTCATTCTGGTTCGCCGTTTTTAGTCCCGCGCTGGGGATCCTTATCGGCTTTCTCGCAGTACTTATCTTCTTTCACTGAAAACAGAACGAAAACTGTGGTTCCGATAGCAGTCCTAACAACGCAACGGGCCCAGCTGTTAAGGCTCCTCAGATGAATCCGCAAACCCCCATAAGACTAACGTCCACTACCGTGCCGAACTGCCAGGACTAATGTGTCGGATATTCGCCATGCCCCACATTGAAAATAGGGCGGACGTGCAAATGCGCGTGACGCTCAATAAAAAGTCTTCTTCGGAAATTGTCTGCCTCGAATCATCCAGGAAACCACGATTATCCGCGTTTGACCTGGTGCGTGATGGCAGCAATCGGGCGGGCGGCGGTAGTTTTGACGGTCTGAAAACACATGGTTCTACAGTTTCCTACATAGCCGTCTGCTTCACCATGCTTAGTCCGTTAATTGGCCTGATCATCGCATATCTAGGCGGGTGGTTCTTCGATCGGTCCAGCTTTTAAGAAACGCGGCAAAGCATTTCGCACCGCTCGCGCGTATCATGCGCGGCAATCTAGCATAAGACTAAGGTCCAATTAGCCAACGGAGGGATCGGCATCATGTCGACGAATCCGTTCGTCTGTCAGCCTAACTTACAAAAGATTGGTGGGTTTCTGCCATTCGTTAGGGCAGCTGTGCCGGATTGATCGCGACTCATCGTTCGACCCCGACAGTCTGTTCCCGGCTGAAACGAGTCCCGCGACCCTATAAGACCAAAGTCCAACATGCTGCATCGGCACACGTCTGCGATGCAATCGGTGTGAAGATGATGGACTGTCCGGCGCTGGGAACATTGGTCGACAATCATGAGCCGATTGAATTGATCGACGTTCGGTCAAAGAAAGAATTTGCTGCAATGCACATCCCGGGGGCGCGCTCGGTTCCCTTTGGTGAGCTTGCGGCGACGAAAATTTTTCGAAGGAGGCGCCCGATAACAGAGCGCATTTATGTCATTTCCGCCGGCGGTCACGCTCGAGCCAGCCTTGCAACGGGGATTCTGCGATCGGCCGGTTGCGTGAATGCCGTTCCGGTAGACGGCGGAATGAAGGATTGGGTCGCCCGGGGTTTCCCATTGCAGCGCAAGAGATTCTCGATCAGCCGTGCGACAGATTTCATAGCGATTGCCGCGTTACCTCTGATGGGAGCCGGCGTGGCGGTCGCACTGCGCGAGTTTACGGCTGCCGCTCTCCTCTTCGCTATTGCCGCCGTGTTAAATCTCAGACCGAATTTTTCCCCGCCAAGACGACGGCAAAGGGCTGGGCGCGGACGTACGCACCTTATGCAATCCGCCTGCATACCTAACGAGAAAGAAGAAATCGCATGAGCATCAAAATGCGTGCGCGGCTCAGTGATGACTTGCCGTTTTGGTTTGCGATGACGAGCCCTTTAGTCGGCGTGCTGGGCGGATTCCCTTTGGTATGGCTGTTGGGCCGGGGCTGAAAAGCCTTGGCTCGAAGCAACCATTGATGCGGATGATAGCGGGCTGTCGCTCATCGTTGGCACGGCCGTTTAGCTTAAAACGTTTCACAACATATAAAAACAAATAAAATAATTGCGAGCTTGTCTCGCGCACCCACTGCGCACGAGTCTCGTAGTGCGCCGGCATTTCGCTGCCCGCAAAACCGCATAAGACTAAGGTCCACTATTCCGCCGAACGGTACGGCCTAATGTACAGGGATGCTCGCTGTGTCTAACATTGAAAACGGGGCGGTCGCGCAGATGAGCATGACGCCCGGTGAGAATCCTTCTTCGGAGATTGTCTGCCTGGTGGACGATGATCCGCTGGTGCTTAGATCGACCGGCCTTTTGCTCGCCTCAGAGGGATTCGCCGTGCGGCGGTTTGCTAAAGGCGAGGATTTCATTGCCTATGTCGGATCACACGACGTGCCGCTGGTGGTGTTGGACATTTGGATGGAAGGAATGAACGGTTTGGAAGTCCTGGCGCGGCTATGCGCTATCTCGCCGAAGACCCATGTCGTCGTGATCACAGGACGTGAAGATAGCGCCGCGCGAATCACTGCGACGCAAATCGGCACCGTCGCTTTTTTGATTAAACCTTTTGATGACGAACAATTTCTTGAGGCAGTTCATCGCGCGCTCGGTCACCCGACTGAATCATCCACGAAACTATGATTATCGGCGGCCTGATCTGGTGCGCATTTCGCAGCGTGCACATGTGTCGGCCGCCGCAATTCCGCATAGGACTAAGGTCCACTACCCTTACGAGTTGTAGGGACTAATCTGCCGCTACTCGATACGTCGCACCTTGAAGATGGGGCGATCGCGTAATTACGCATGATGCTCGTCGAAAAATCAGATGTGGAGACTCAACGCACTGAAGAGAAGCTCTCTAGCACCAATGAAATCCTCCAGTCCATTCTCTCCAGCATGGCCGATGCAGTCATCGTCGCCGACAAATGCGGTAACTTTCTTTTCTTTAATCCGGCGGCCGAGCGCATGTTCGGCAAGGCTGCGAGCCAAACTTCGCCTGACGACTGGTCGCATCAGTACGGGCTCTATTTGCCGGACAAGGTCACGCCATTCCCACCTGATCAATCGCCACTGACGCGGTCGATGGGCGGTGAGGAGGTCATCAATGTTGAGGCCTTCGTTCGTCATGAGAAAACGCCCAATGGACTTTGGGCACGGGTTAATGGCCACCCTTTGAGAAGTTCCAACGGCGAGTTGTTGGGTGGCGTGATTGTTTGCCGCGACATCACCCAAATCAAAGAGGAAGAATTTTTTCGCGCCGGACAGAGCCATGTTCTTGAAATGATCGCCGCCAGTGCGCCGTTGGCCGATGTCCTCACCAGCCTGGTTCTTCTCATGGAAGGGCAAGGGGATGGACTGCGCTGTTCCATCCTGCTTTTAAGCGATGACGGCAAACATATTCGCCACGGCGCCGCGCCGAATTTGCCCGAGGCTTACGTCAAAGCAGTGGATGGCCTTCCGATTGGCCCACGGGTTGGTTCCTGCGGGACGGCGATGTATTTGCGGAAGCCAGTGGTGGTGACCGACGTGCTGACCGATCCTCTTTGGTCCGATTACCGTGCTTTGGCCGAGGGTTGTGGCCTGCGGGCATGTTGGTCAACGCCGATCCTCTCAGCGCAAGGAGAAGTGTTGGGTTCGTTCGCCATGTATCACCGTGAAACGCGCGGCCCGCATCCGGATGAAATGCGATTAACCGAAATCGCCACTCACATCGCGGGAATCGCGATCGAGCGCCAGCGGGCCCTGGAGTCGCTCCGGGAACGCGAAGCGCGCATCAGTCTCGCTGCGGAATCGGCAGATCTCGCCTTTTGGGTTTTGTACCCAGAACGGAACACCGCGTGGATGAGTGAAAAAGGACGTGCGATGTACGGGTTCACCGCCGACGAACCCTTGACCCGCGAGTCGGTCATTTCACGTATTCACCCCGACGAACGTGCTGCGGTTCAGGCGGCTTTTGAACAGGCGCGAGCCTCCCAGCAGACGTTCGAGATTGAGCACCGGCTTGTGCTGCCTTACGGCAAAACACGCTGGGTCATCCTGCGCGGCCGATTTCTTTGGGACGATCGGGGAAACATTTTAGAAATCATTTGCGTCACGATTGATCTCAGCGGGCAAAAACAATCTGACCTGCAATTGCAAGTGCAGCGCGAGGAGCTGGCACGTTTGAGCCGCATCGCTTTGATGGGCGAGATGACCGCTTCGCTCGGGCACGAATTGAATCAGCCGCTTACTGCTATTGCCAACAACGCCGCGGCCGCGCGTCGCTTTTTCGACCGGGGACAAATCGACCCCGCGATACTTAAGCAATTGCTGGCTGATATAGCGACGGCTAGTTACCGCGCCGGAGAGGTGATTAATGGAATTCGAGGAATGGCACGCAAAGGCCAGAGCACCCGGAGTTCGCTCAACCTGAACGCTGTAATCAGCGATACCTTGCGGCTGGTGCGTTCAGGCATCTTGGCCCGGGAAACTGTCCTCGTTACAGACTTCGATTCTCGCCTGCCGAATGTGGAGGTTGACCTTGTCCAGATTCAACAGGTATTGCTAAATCTGATTATGAATGCGCTCGATGCGGTGGAAGCGCTTCCGGCCGCCGAACGCCGCATTATTATCAGTACCCGTTCGCTTAGAGGAGAGATCGCGGAGGTCAGTGTGCGCGATTTCGGTGCTGGCCTGCCAAAGGATCGGCCGGACAGAGTCTTCGATCATTTCTTTTCCACAAAAGCAGAAGGAACGGGCATGGGTTTGGCCATCGCCCGTTCAATTGCGGAAGCTCACGCCGGCACGCTTGGAGCAGAAAACGCCGACGGGGGTGGCGCCCGTTTCGTCTTTCACTTGCCCGCGGCGCAAACATTACCAACAGGTAAAGCGGCATAAGCTGGAGCGGGTCGTTATTGTGATCGATGTTTCTTCCCCGGTCATTGGACCAAAATCTTAGCGTGGTGCGTTTCGGACATTCTCGTGTAACCATCGGGCGATCGAAAATGAAAATCATTCTTTTGGTGACGGTCCTTTCCGCGCTGAGCGCGTCGTTTAGCCGGAATATCGTCGCCCAACAAACTGCCACGCCATCGCCAGCATCCGGTTTCGGAGCGACCGTGGCGAACTCTGCGCCCGCGTCACAGCCAGCGCCGAAAGGGATGGTTTGGATTCCCGGCGGTGAGTTCACGATGGGCGCTGCGACCAATGGCAGCGGCAGTTGCGAGATGCCGATGGCTTCGAACGACACCGAGCCGACGCATCGCGTGCGCGTCGACGGCTTCTGGATGGATACGACGACGGTGACGAACGAGCAGTTCGAGAAATTTGTGAGGGCGACGGGATACGTGACGATTGCGGAACACACGCCGACGAAAGAAGAATTTCCAACCGCGCCGGCAGAAAATCTGGTTGCAGGCTCGGTCGTGTTTGCACCGACCGACCATGAAGTGCCGCTCAACGATCACCTTCAGTGGTGGACGTACCTAAAAGGCGCGAACTGGCGTCATCCGCAGGGGCCGGAAAGCGATCTCAAGGGGAAGGAAAAATATCCGGTCGTGCAGGTCGGGTATCCGGACGCGGAAGCGTACGCGAAATGGGCGGGCAAACGTCTGCCGACCGAAGCCGAGTTTGAATTCGCCGCGCGCGGCGGATTAGCTGGAAAAACGTATACATGGGGCGACGAATTTCGCCCTGGCGGAAAATGGATGGCCAACACCTGGCAGGGAAAATTCCCGGTGAAAGACGCGGGCGAAGACGGCTACGCTGGCATCGCACCGGTCGCGAGATTTCCTGCGAATGGTTACGGTCTTTACGACATGGCCGGCAACGTCTGGCAATGGTGCAGCGATTGGTATCGTCCCGATTATTACGCGCAATTAGCCAAAGCCGGTAGCCTAACAATCAATCCCAAAGGTCCGGACGCACCATTCGATCCGTCCGAGCCTAACGAGAAGAAGAAAGTCCATCGCGGAGGTTCGTTTCTTTGCAACGATCAATACTGTTCGCGTTATATTGTTGGAACGCGCGGCAAAGGCGAAATCAACACCGGCACCAATCATCTCGGTTTTCGGTGCGTCAAAGACCATGTGAAAACAACGGCAGAACGGTAGGACCAGGGTCCAACGTTTGTTCGCGTGTTGATGCTAAAGGGAACCGGGATTTCGCCACTCGGTTCGGTGTCGGTGGCAGTCGCGTCTCTTATTCTCGGGAAGGCCGTGTTACTCGCGGACATGCTGCCAATGATCAATCGCCTTCCCAATAAACCGCTGATCTACAACGTCGCTTGGAAGACCTTGATTTATCTAGTGATGTCAGCGCTCATTCATTACATCGAGCGTCTCATCGAGTTCTGGCGGCAAGCCGGCGGCCTTGTGGCCGGGAATGAGAAGTTAATGTCCGAAATGATGTGGCCGCATTTCTGGGCGATCCAGATCATTCTGTTTGTCCTGATCGCCATGTATTGCACGATGCACGAACTGACCCGCGTCATCGGTAGGGAAAAATTGCTGCGAATATTCTTCGGCCCGGAGCCTATCCTGCAAGTTTGAGCGACGCGCTGACGCCCGAGGGCCAAGAAGTGGCCGCGCATGGACTGCATTGCCCGTTTGGAGAAATGGTGAGCGATCGGGCGGTCGGGAACCAACGTTTACTGTTCTCTCATTGGACCAAGGTCCCATAGGCAGAGCCCACGAAACCCGCCAAAATCCTTCAGTTTTTGGTCAAGAAAAAGAGAAAAACTACGTTATGATAAAATCAACCACGACCCTCACGCAAAATGGACTGCTGGCCGTGTTGCTGCGACGCCAGCGCTACAAAGAATTCCAGTTGGCCCGGCGCCGTGCACACCGCAAGCGTATGCGTGCCGCCTTTTGGAGTACCCTCACTTGGCCCTGGCGCGCGCTCACTGCGCCAAAGCTGCGCGACGATTCCGCCGAGCCCATTGGGGGAGCCTTCAGCCACCGCACTTTCTTCCGAGTCGCACCTTCTGGAACTGTTCGGCACTTTGACGCGAAGGGGATCCAACGAGTCTATCGCTGCTACTCATTGCGTCCTCGAACAGCAAGGTAAAGACTTACGGAACATGTTCTAATGCTGGTTATCTACTTCTTATTCTGTCTGGGAATCGCTTATTTAGGATGCTGGTTTGCCGTAGTTGCGCAAGGTAAATGACCAACGACACATCTACCTTAGTAGTTCAGTTAGTCCTTCTAGCTGCTATTATTCTGGCTCCCTGGCTTCATAGGAGGAGTAAGAGCGTAGGTTTGCCCCGCTCAGGCAAGGGCGAAGTCAACACCGGCACCAATCATCTCGGTTTTCGGTGCGTAATGACCACAGCGTCTGCGGCAAAGGCGGCGGTGGACGCGGCGCCCGCCAGGTGAATCAGATCGCAGCTACTGGTGGCCCGGTGTCAGCAAACCGCGTGCGCACAACCAGGTAACTGCCTGGGGAATCATGGCGTAGCCGAAATGTCCTTGCGGGACCGTGAGTAGCTCGGAGCCTGGCCATCTCTCGTGTAACACGGCGAGATCGGCAAGCCGCACGATGTGATCAAACAACCCAGCGACAATCACTGTTCGTTCCGCGATACGGCCAGCCGGAGAAGCGCAAAGCGGGGAGGAAAGGTGCGCGTGACTATCTACTAGCGCGCGGTCCAATCCGGCTCGCGCAAGCTGGTTTCGAATCGTCCAACTTGTCGGGCCCTCATATAACGCATGGCCAAGATTCACAAGCGGAGCAAGCAGAGCAAGAAAGTGCAAATCCGGCTCGAGCGAAGCCAGCAGAGCAGCCAGCCAACCACCGTAGCTGCTCCCGAGCAATCCAAACTTGGTCACACCTTGCCCGCGCAACCAGACCAGAAGTTGCCGAATCTCGACGACCGACTGCCGCAGGGTGTCACCGGTAAGGATGAGATCGGCGGTGAAGCAGAGCTCGCCGTTGAGATGCCGGCGCGGGCGGCGCGAATAATGAAAAGGCAGATGCACAAAGGCTGCGTTCCAGCCAAGTGAGTTAAAGCGTCGCGCCCAGAACCGGTAGCCCGCACTTGAGGCTGACATCAAGGCATGCAGCATGATGACGGTGGGAGCGCCCGGGCTTACTCGATAAAGAATGACGCGTGCGCGTCCATTCACCGGAAACTCAGCCGCGGATGCGGCCGGACTCGACCAGCTAATGACATTGGGTGCTTCCTCGCGGAAATCTGCCATCACAGCGGGCAGGGCAAAATGCTGGGCACGAGTCTGTCGTTCGCAGGCGAGCAGATACTTCTCGACCGCGTCGCGTGTCGAGATGCACCGGGCGTGGCGGCGGTGCAGGATTGCCATGGTAGCACAAAGGAGCTGATCGACCGCCAGCCCAAAGTTACGATGCAAAAGCGATTTCATTTCCTTTACTCGCTAGCCCGGCGCTTGCGCGTCTCTCCCTTTCCGTCGCGCAGGTGAGGCGGGCAAATCGTCCGGACTTAGATCAAAATATGCGACTGCCGCTGCGCATAATTCTCTCAAGACACCGGCCAGACGCGTGTTCGACTCATCGCTGTCTAGTCCCGACACCAAGAGCGGTGTACCAATTGTTACCCAGACTTGAACTCGTGGCGGGCCGGGCCACCAACTACGCCAGGCATAAAGGCGATCGGCGCCGAGAACGACACACGGAATGATTGGAGCGCCAGCCAACCGCGCGAGTGCCGTTGCCCCGCTCTTAGGTGCGGCGCCCCCAAGAATCGAAGTGATGCCAGCGCGAAGGCCGCCTTCCGGAAACACGCCGACTATCCGCCCGGCGCGCAGCCGCTCCAGGCCAAGTCGGAGCGCGCGACGGTCTGGCCGCGAACGATCTACTGGGAAGGTATTGACCGCACGAAGCCACGGCGCCACCAACCGGTTAGCGTAGAATTCCTCGGTTGTCATCCAGTCGATCACCCGGTCGAAGGCGAGCGCTAGGAGGAGTGGATCGAAGTGCGAAATGTGATTGGCAACCAGCACGGCCGCGCCAGTTGGTTCCACGGCGCCCGGAGTGCGCCAGACTTGCCGGCGAACGAACGGACACAATAAACCGCCTCCCAAATTCCGCGTAGCCAGATAGCACCAACTCCTCACCGCTCCCTTTATAGCCAAAGTGCGCGCAGCCTGATAGCAATACATCCGAACATTGGACTAACGTCCTATTTACAGCAATACCGACTCGCACCAGCCTCTGGCATAAGAAATCTTAATTGCCATCGCTGTGCCCTGTTAATTGGCGCCTTGGCGTGCATAGCATTCTCGGGCTGCCAAACAAGTACCACAGCATTATCCGAAAATCCGGCGACACTGGCGACCGACAAGAATGCGGGTCGTCTGGCCGTCTACCGAGCCGCCAATTTGGGAGAAGACCTTGTTCTCTCGATTATTGGTATGAAGCTAACTCCACTCAGAAAGGACGAGATATACAGCGGCCCGTTGTCACCGGCGACATGTTTTGTCCGCTCTTCTGGAACCGAATCAATTGAATCGAGCTCCAACAGTAAAGCATTTGACGGTCAAACCTGGCCAGGTTTACGCATTCACCGCGATGTGGCAAAGAGAGACCCTGGTCCTGCAGTAACCAGACTCCAGAATCGGCAGCGCGGTGCGGGCGTTACCCTCGCGTCACTATGAAATTACCGGCCGATATCCAGTGGGTCGAGGATGCCAGGCTCTTCATCTGGCGACCGAGCGGTGTCCTTGATGAGGCGGTGGTAAACAAGATCCTGGCGTTCGTTGCAGATCAGGAAGCAAAGTTAGGCAGCGCATTCAATCGATTCACTGATATGTCCGGGCTGGATGCTGTCGATCTTACCTTCAAATATGTCTTTCATGTCGCCTTGTTTCGGCGCCTGTCGCGGGCGGGCCGCGAAACGGTGAAGTCCGCATTTTTAGTCACCGACCCAGAAATTGCTCGTTCCATCAAATTGCACGCGCTCCTGACGGATCATTCGCCCCTGCAAGTGTCGATTTTTAGTGATCGCGAAGCTGCCGCGAAATGGCTGGGTGTTCCAATTGAATTACTGATGGCGCAAAGCTAGCTTCTCGCTCTGTTCTCATACCATCTACTTTCCGGTCCTGTGCCGATGAGCTGGGTCACCCTCATCTGGTCCGTGTGCGGCGGAGCGTGCTTGATGCTGGCGCTAATGCACCTTGTCGTCTGGTGGAAGGACCGAACGGCGCGAGCGAACCTGGTCTTTTCAGTGATGGCAATTGCCGTGGCGGCCTTTGCGGTGCTAGAGTTGGCGTTAATGCGGGCGGAAACGCCCGAACAATTCGGCCTGGCGGTGCGCTGGATGCATGTGCCGGCCTGGGTGATCATCGTGTCGCTGGTCGGGTTCGTGCGGCTCTATCTGCGGGCTGGGCGGCGGTGGCTCGCGTGGGCCGTCGTCGGGGTTCGGACGTTATCGCTGATCCTCAATTTCGGCTTCTCGCCGAATATCAATTATCGGGAGATCACTGCCTTGCGGCACATCCCTTTCCTCGGAGAATCCGTCTCGGTCGCAGAGGGCGTAGCGAATCCGTGGATGCTGGTTGCCCAGTTGAGCTTGCTGTTGCTGGTGGTCTTCGTGACGGATGCCGCAATTACCGTCTGGCGGCGGGGCGATCGGCGGCAGGCGCTGGTGTTGAGCATTGTTTTTTTCGTCGTGGCGGCGACCGCGGACGCGGTAGTAATAACCTGGGGAATCATCTCTATGCCACTGACGGCGAGCTTGTTCTATCAAGGCATTGTCGCGGCGATGGGCTATGAGTTGAGCTATGACCTCTTCCATGCGGCGCAACTTGCCAAGCAGTTTCAAGCCAGCGAGTCCGCGTTGCGTGAGAGCGAAGCGCGCGTGAGGCTGGCGGCCAACGCGGCGAACCTCGGTCTGTGGGTTTGGAACATCCGGAATGACGAACTTTGGGTATCGGAGAAATGGAGAAGGTTGTTCGGCTTCGCGGAATCGGAGCCAGTGAGCTTTGACCGAGTGTTCCAAGTCGTGCACCCCGAGGATCGCGAACATATGAAGCAACTTGTGCAGCATATATTCGAGGGAGGTAGCGGCGAGTATGAAAATGAATATCGAATCACGCGGCCGGACGGAAGCACACGCTGGATGGCGGGTCATGGTAGCGTAGAGTTAGACGAACGTGGCAAACCGGCCTTCACGCGCGGGGTGACGCGCGACATCACACTCCGCAGACAAGCGGAGGACGCGCTTCGGGAAAGTGAAACGCGTTTTCGCACGGTAGCCGACGCCGCGCCCGTGCTTATCTGGATGGCGGACCCAGACAAGCTTTGCACGTTTTTCAATAAAGGGTGGCTCGACTTTACCGGCCGCAGCCTAGAGCAGGAGCTTGGCAATGGATGGGCAGAAGGCGTTCACCGGGAAGACTTCGACCGCTGTCTCAACGTTTACACAAATTCCTTCGACGCTCGGCAACCGTTTACAATGGAGTATCGCTTGCGACGAAGTGACGGCGAATACCGCTGGGTTGTGGATAATGGAACACCACGCTTTGCCCCCAATGGCGCGTTCCTCGGCTACATCGGCTCATGTATTGACATCACCGAGCGGAAGCGCGCAGAAGAAAAATTCCGGCTCGTGCTCGATGCCGCGCCGAACGCCCTGATCATGGTCGACTCAGCTGGCGTGATCAGCTTCGCCAACGCGCCGGCCGCAACCGTTTTCGGTTATCCTCTCAGTGAGTTGATCGGCTGCCATGTCGAAACGTTGATTCCGGAACGTTTCCGCGATCGACATGGCGGTTATCGTAAAGGCTTCCATTCCCAACCGAGCAGCCGTGCCATGGGAGCTGGCCGCGATCTTTTTGGCCGGCGGAAAGACGGCAGCGAATTTCCCGTCGAAGTAGGCCTCAATCCGATCCGCACCGCGCAAGGTCTGTTTGTTCTGGCATCGGTGATCGACATTACCGCGCGCAAGCAGGCGGAGTTGGAGCACCAGCGCCAAAACATGGAACTGGCGCGGGTGGGGCGCGTTGCGGTCATGGGCGAACTGGCGGCCTCGCTCGCCCACGAAGTCAACAATCCGATTGGGGCAATGGTAGCGAACGCCAGCGCCGGGCAACGCTTAATCGCGACCGGCAAAGTCGAAATCGGGGAGTTAAACGATTTGCTCGCCGACATCGCGACTGACGGCCGCCGGGCCGGTGAGATTGTTCAAAGTATTCGCAATATGGTCCGCAAAGGCAAGGAGCGCCGCGCGTTGATCCAGATCGAGGACGTCATTCACGATCTCCTCCGGATTGTTCACGCCGAGGCGGTGGAAAGGGACGTGACAGTAACAGCCGAAGTGGATTCGGACGGCGGCCGAGTGTTGGCAGATCGCGTGCAGTTGCTGCAAGTGTTTCTCAATCTCACGCTCAACGCCTTTGAAGCAATGTTGGCTATGCGTCCCGATGCGCGACGCCTTGTCATTCACGCTGGCAGTAACGGAAACGGAGAAATTGTTGTCAGCGTGCGCGATTCGGGCCCCGGCTTTCCCGAGGGGATGGTCGAACAACTTTTCGAGCCATTCTTTTCAACAAAAGCGGAAGGCACCGGAATGGGGCTCGCGATTTCCCGCAGCATCATTGAAACGCAGGACGGGACACTTTCGGGAGAAAATTGTGACAACGGCGGCGCGTGTTTTACAGTTCGCCTCCCTGAGCCAAAAGAGGACAAATCGAAGGCGGCTTAGTTTTGTTTCTCAGAAGACACGCCGACCCGAAAGAAATAAGGGAAAAAGCGAGCAGAGCGCTATGAAGTTTAAACATCCGCTCACCCCTCATCTCACGAACTGACCCTAGGGGAGCATCCCCGCGCGGCAGCGATATGCGACCAAGGTCTTATAGTGTTCCGTCAAAAAAACCCCTATGCTCGTAAGTGCTTCAAACGACTAATTACTCATATTCAATGCAAAACCTTAAAGCTTTCAAGAAATTGGACGCAGAAGGCTCACCTTTGAGCGCTCCCGGCCGCGACGGTATCTGGCTGCTCGATGATGACGCTTCCATGCTGAAGGCGCTCGGCCGGCTCCTGAATTCGGCTGGTTTTGCCGTTGAGAAATTTAACCGTCCCGCCGATTTTCTTTCAATGCTCAAACAGAGGGAGTGTCGCGTGGCCGTTCTCGACGTGTGGATGCCAGACATGAATGGCTTGGAAGTGCAGGCCTGCCTTCGACGCGATTCACCCGCGACGCGGATTATTTTCATTACCGGGCGCGACGATCCATCGGTGCGCCAGACTGCGCTCGATGCGGGAGCTTTCGGCTTCCTCGCAAAACCGTTCGAGGACGAAGTTCTCCTACAGCTAATTCATAAGGCTAATACGCGGTAGGAGCTTGGGCATTCTCCTCCGCGCCCATCCCTCTGTATCCTGTATCCGTATAAATATGCACGACGCCAGATGCCGAGACCGTCGTCGCGGCCCGGACCGCCGCTAGCTTTTCCAGGAGGCTGGCAAGTATCAATGCGTATAGGACTAAGGTCCCATAGGCAAGAGCGTTCAAAGCCATTAAATCCACGCTTTATGAATCGACTTACCTTCATCATTATCGCAACTAGTGCTTTTCTTGGCAGCTCGCTATTGGCCGGACCACCGGAATACAAACAAGCCGCGCCGCCGCCGCCGCCGCCGCTTTACGGAGTCGGTTTTTACGGTGCGATTGACATGGGGGCGAATGTCTATCAGAACCGCGGCGGAGACAGAACGTTTACGGATGATAATCCGAATTCACTTTTTTTCGGAGACACTCTCACTGTCTCGCCGAAAAATGACGTCGGCTTTTTCGGCGGCATCAAACTCGGCTACGTTTTTGGCACCGGTGTGTTTCGCCCGACCGTTGAAGGGGACTTCTTTTACAACGGCTTCAGGGGCGGCGCCAACTTCACCGAAAGGGAGCCCGATGGGGATCTAATAAGAAGCAGCAGCCTGACTACCTGGATTAACACCGGTGCGTTCATGGGGAACTTTATCTTGAGATTCGCACCTGGAAACCAAAAATTCCAGCCGTATGTCGGCGCCGGGGTCGGCGTTTATTATGCGGAATCGGCCGGTGCTGAGTTCCAAGAGCCCAATGCGACCTTTAACACCGGTGGCGGGCGAAGTCATGCCGACCTCGCATGGCAAATTATCGCAGGCTCAGATTACTACTGGACTCCGAAGTTCAGCACTTTTATTGAATACAAGTTCCTGGACTATACGAGCACTCAAATCAACACCAGTCAGAGCCGCAATATGGGCCAGCAATTAATTGGGGCTGGTGTGCGGTTCCATTTCTAAGACCGACACGAATTTAGCGTGGGGACCGGCCTCTTGTTTTCATCGGGAGGCCAGTCTTTTTTCTGGGAAAACTTCTTTTAGGCGACAGAAGAATCATCATGCCGGCGCTCGCCGCGGCTAGCTCCTCCGCACCAATGCGACGCGGAGGTTGGACTTTGGTCCCATATGCGAGCGCCGCTTAGTCTGGAATTGTCTGCGTGTGGAAACCAAAAAAATACAACTATATATATGAAGAACATCACACTCATCGCGCTCATCGCTGGCGCCGCCGTCCTCGCCGCTGCGTCAGCACTAATACCGCCAGTAATTCTCCGAGCACCGAGACCTCGCCTATCGCGGCCGAGTTCAATGCGAAAAAGCGGCAAAATCTCAAACGGCAAAATCTCTATGACAGCCGTTCGCCGGACACACGCCATACCGGCATGAAAAAGGAAAGCGGATGGACGGAGAGGGTAACCACCGCCAGGCAGCGGCAGTATATGCAGCCACTGCCCGCAAGACAGGTTTTAATCGTTAAGCCAAATGGAGAGACCTTTTACGCTGATCCCGATACAGTTCACAATCAGGTCTACACTGGCAACCGAGTCCAGTATCAGGCTTATAAGCAAGTGCAACTGCAGGCGAGCCGGCAAAATCCCGCCCTGAATGTTCATCCTGATCCGCACGGGGTTGTGGTCAACGAGTTTGATGGATGGGTCCCCGGCCCTCTTGATCCGATCGATGGCGATGCTTCTCCGCCTAACGAGTTCGTCATCAAGAAGATCGAGCCGGCCCTGGAAAAATACCTTTACTAAAGTGCACGGAATCTTCATCCTCTTTCGACAAACTCTGGTTACGGCGGTGGCCTTCGCCTTTGCGGTGACAGCAGGACAAGTACGAGCCGAGAATTCATTTTCGACGGTTGTCATCGATCCAGGACACGGCGGCTCCGATCCAGGAGGGATTCCCGGCCAAATAGTGCCGGAAAAAACGGTCGCACTCGATACGGCATTGCGTCTGCAAAAGCTTTTGCAACGAGCGGGCTTGCGCACGGTAATAACGCGCTCCACGGATATTTTTGTTCCACTGTCTGTGCGAAGCGCGATCGCCGACGCGGAACGCGACGCAATCTTCGTCAGCATCCACTATAATGCCTCGCCGCGAAGTAGCGCGCACGGTATTGAGACCTACTCCGAAAACAATCGCGGTGCAGTGCTCGCCGCGCGCATTCAACAGGAGATTATTGATCGCGTCAGGACCGAGAACCGTGGGATCCGCTCGGCCGAATATTACGTGCTTCGCAAGTGCCGGTTGCCGGCGGTTCTCGTTGAATGCGGGTTTCTTACCAATCCGACGGAAGCTCAATTGGCACTGACAACTGCCTATCGGGAGCAAATTGCGGAACAGATCGCTGCCGGAATCATTGAGCAACG
>WNGE01003815.1_pt1 | contig 19543 bp, 21 predicted proteins | sample 5400651 | NCBI WGS metagenome assembly WNGE01 (sample SAMN13153370, study PRJNA577476) | soil metagenome | isolation source: 60 cm soil or saprolite under grassland replicate 2 | place: USA:California | collected 2016-06-15
CGGTTTGGAAGGCGGCCGCCCAGGCGAAGTGCGGCAGCGCGAGCACGCTGTAAAAGGCGCTCAGCTCGGGCATCCGCCAGTCCAGGGTGTCGGTCTGCTGCCCGAGGACGTAGGGCTTGCCAATGGCCTGGATCACGTAGCCCATGCCCAGGCCGACGGCCAGGAACCAGATCGCGAACTTGCGCGCCCGGGGGTTGTCGACGAACTCCTTGATGAAAAGCCAGGCCGCCGCCAGCAGCCCGAACGCCCCCGCCACCCGGACCGCGTGGAAGGTGAACATGAGGTCGAGGTGGAGGAGCGCGGCCAGGTGGCCGAGCGCGATCCACCAGGTGAAGAAGTAGGCCCCGGTCCCGGGCTCGGTGGAGTAGCGGTTGGTCCAGATCCAGCTCCCCTCCCAGCCCTCGCGCATCTTGGCCAGGTAGGTGTTGGCGTCGTCGCCGAGGAAGAAGAAGCCCATGAAGACGCGGCCGGGGGGCTGCGACGTCCACGCGTAGACGTAGGGAATGCTGGTGAGCACCGCCAGCGCCGCGGCCAGGCCGAGCGGCAGCAGCCACGGCGCGGGCCGGGGCAGTGTCAGCGAGCGGGCCGGAGTCCCCTCCAGGGGGCGGTCGCCTACGGCCACCGGGCGAACCGCATCCGGACCACGTTGATGAGCGCCTTCCGGATCTCGCCCTCGGAGACCTTGGAGCGGCCGTGGGTGCGGTCCTCGAAGCGGATCGGCACCTCGACCACGGCGAAGCCCAGGCGGCGGCAGCGATAGAGCATCTCGATCTGAAACGAATAACCCTGGGAAAGAATGCGGTGTAGCCCGATCGCCTCCAGGGCGCGGCGAGTGTAGCAGCGGTAGCCCGAGGTGCAGTCCCTGACCGGCAGCCAGAGCAGGGCCCGGGTGTAGAGGTTGGCGCCCCAGCTCAGGAGGTAGCGGGCCGGGCCCCAGCCGCCGATGCCCCCGCCCCGGACGTACCGGGAGCCGATCGCCAGGCCGCCGCTGCGGCGGGCGGCGGCGACGATCGGGTCCAGGTGCTCGGGCAGGTGGGAGCGGTCGGCGTCCATCTCCACGAAGAGCTGGTAGCCGCGCTCCAGGCCCTCAGTGAAGCCGGCCACGTAGGCGCTACCCAGGCCCAGCTTCCGGGGCCGGTGGAGCACGGTGACGCCGGGGTCGGCGGCCGCCAGGCGGTCGGCCAGCCGGCCGGTGCCGTCCGGCGAGTTGTCGTCCACGATCAGGACGTCGTGGCCGAGCGGGCGCACTGCGCTCACCACCCGCTCCAGGTTCTCGAGCTCGTCGTAGGTAGGCAGCACGACCAGGGTCTCAGAGATCATTTGGGCTGCGCCGGGGCTCAGTGGCGGAATTGCATCGCCACCACGTCGCGCAAGATCTGGAAGGAGTGGCGGAAGGGGGAGACCCGGGAGTCCTCCTTGTGGCGCCAGACCACCGGCACCTCGGCGATCCGGTGACCGAGCCGGCGGGCGCGCCAGAGCACCTCCACGTCGTAGGCGAAGCCGTCGGTCTGGAGCTCGCCGAAGACGGTGCGGGCGAGATCGCCCCGGAAGAGCTTGAAACCGCACTGCGTGTCCCAGATGCCGGGCAGGGCCAGCGCCTGGATGGCCAGGTTGAGCACCCTCCCGCCAACCACCCGGTAGAAGGGCTGCGGGACTTCGATCTGGGAGCCGGGGCGGGCGCGCGAGCCGATGGCTACGCCGGCGCCAGCGGCCAGGGCCGCCTCCAGCTTGGGCAGCTCGTCGATGGGAGTCGAGAAGTCGGCGTCGCTGGCCAGCACCAGGTGGCCGCGCGTGACTCCAACGCCGAGCGCCAGGGCGCGGCCCTTGCCCCGGTTGGGGGCTTGGGCGACCACCCGGATGCTGGAGTGCCTGGCCGCCCAGCCGCGCATCACCTCCAGGCTGGCGTCCAGGCTGCCGTCGTCGACCAGCACCACCTCGTAAGTCCTGCCCGACTGTTCCAGCCAGGGCATCACCTGCTCCAGGCGTTGTAGCCGGGGATGACCACCGAGAGCTCAGGCACGGCGGCGCAGCTTACCGGTCGCGAAGTACGGCGATCGCGAATTGCGGCAAGACCGCCATCCGCCGCGCCCGCCAGGGCTGGCGGACGAGCCGGAAGAGCCACTCCAGGTGGACCCGGCGCATCCACCCCGGCGCGCGGCGTACGCGGCCGGCGGCGAAGTCGAAAGCCCCGCCCACGCCGATCGCCACCGGCACCGGCAGCCGCTCCCGGTTGCGGGAGATCCACCGCTCCTGGTGGGGATGGCCGTAGGCCACCAGCAGCAGGTCGGGCGCGGCGGCGGCGATCCTCGCCACCGCCTCCTGGTCGCCTTCCGGCCCGGGCCGCCCGGCCAGGGCCCCGGCCGCCTGGAACCCCGGATAGCGGCGGGCCAGGCGGGCCACCGCCGCGTCCGCCACGCCCGGCCTCGCGCCCAGGAAGAAGGGCCGCCAGCCGCGATCCCGGCAGAGCTCGGCCAGGCGCGGGACGAGGTCGGAGCCGGCCACCTTCCCGGCCAGGGCGCAGCCCCGCCGGCGCGCCGCCCAGAGGACTCCGGAGCTGTCCGCCAGCGCCAGCTCGGAGGCTTCCAGGATGGCCGCGAACTCGGGGTCGCGGCGGGCGTACATCACGAACTCGACGTTCACGGTCGCCACCTGCCGGCAGGGCCCGCGCGCCTCCACCAGGGCGGCGATCCGCTCCAACGCCCCTACCATCTCGACGCAGTCGATGCGCACCCCGAGGACCCGGGCCTCCGTCACGGGGGTGATTATCGTTGGGCCCCGATGGGACTCCGGATCGCGGTCGACCTCCGTGGCATCGACCCCCGACGCCCGCGCGGCCCCGCCCGCTGGGCGCGCTCGCTGGCGGCCGCCCTGCCCGCGGCGGGGCCTGAGCACGACTGGATCACCTGGGAGCCGGGCGCCACCGCGGATCCCGGCCGGGCCGACCTGGTGCTGGCGCTGGCCGGTGGCCGGCCCCGGCACGGGCCGCCCACCTGGAGCGCCGTCCACGATGTCGGCCACCTGCTCGCGCGGGGCAGCTTCGGTCCGCTGGAGTGGGCGCGCCGGAATTGGTCCGCGGCCTGGACGGCGCGCCAGGCCGAGCGCCTGCTCGCGCCTTCGGGAGTGGTCGCCCACGCCCTCCATGCCTACCTGCGGGTGCCCGACGCCCGCATCACCTGGCTGCCCTCGGTGCCGCCGGCCGGTTTTCAGCGCTCGCGGCGGCCGGAGGTGGAGGCGCTGCGGGAGTCGCTCCGCCTGGGCCCGCGCTGGTTCGCGGTGGTCGGCAACCTCAGCCGGCGGCGCAACCTGCCGATGCTGCTGGCGGCCTGGCAGCGCGCGCGGCCGGCGCTGGGTCCCGGCGTCGAGCTGGTGGTGGCGGGCGCCGAGGCCGACCCGGCAGTGGCCAGGGCGGTGCGGGCCGGCGGGGCCCGCGTCGTCGGCTACCTGCCCGACGCCGACCTCCGCGCGCTCCTGAGCGGGGCGATCGCGCTGCTCGACCCCACCCCCCACGCCGGCACCTCGATCGGGGTGCTGGAGGCGATGGCCTGCGGGGCTCCGCCGGTGGTGGCGGCCGGCAGCGCCGGCGGCGAGGTGATCGGGAATGCCGGGGTGCTGGTCGATGCCCACGACGTCGAGAGCTGGGCGGCGGCCGTCACCTACCTGGCCCACGAGACCGACGAGCGCAACCGCATGGCGGCGCGCGGCCTGCGGGCGATGCCCGGGTTCAGGGCAGAGGGCGCAGCTCGGCGGCTGGTTGAAGCGCTAGGCGCGGGAGCGCCAGCGGATGCACGAGCGGCAGGCTCGGCGCCGTCGGCAGGTGGGCCGCCTGCCTCATCATCACCGTCGGCTCCTGGGGACTCAGGTCGCGGGCGAACCGGTCCAGGCCTTCGCCGCCGCTGACCCGCACCCGGCTCCAGGTGAAGCGGTCGGCGACCGAGTGCTGGGTCCCCGGCTGGGTGGTGGTCGCGGTCTGGAAGCCGGCCGCCTTGACCGCCGCCGCCACGCGCCCGTCGAAGCGGCCGGACGGATAGCAGAAGTCGACGACCGGGTGCCCGACCAGCTGCTCGAGATCGACCCGGCTGTCGCGGACCTGGTGCGCCAGCTCGGAGTCGCCGGCCTTGGTCAGGTCGACGTGGGAGACGGTGTGGGCGCCGACCTGGATGCCGTGGCCGTCCATCTCCACCACCTGCTCCCGGCTCACGTTGTTGGGCGCGCCCAGGAAGCCGGAGACCAGGTAGGCGACGCCCTTGAAGTTGTGCGCCCTGAGGATCGGATAGGCGGTCGTGTAGAGGTCCTTGTACCCGTCGTCGAAGGTCAGGATCACCGGCCGCGAGGCCAGCGGCGCCTGGTTGTCGAAGTAAGCCCGCAGATCGTTGAAGTCGAGCGTGTGGTAGCCGTTCGACTGCAGCCAGTCCAGCTGGTGGTTGAAGTCGGCGGGGGTGACCGAGAGGTCGAAGCCCATCCGGTCGCCGGGCACCGGGTTCTCCCGGATGTAGTGGTACATCAGGATCGGCACCTGGATCGCCCCCCGGCCCATCGGCACCATCGGCCGCGCCTGGTCGAACAGCGGCGAGATGGGCCCGGACGCGGCCGGATCGGCCAGGCCGGGCTGGCTGACGCTGTTGTTCACGGGATCGGGATTGATCTGGGCGTGGAATGGCGCGGTCGAACCGCCGTTCGTCGCTCCGGCCAGAGCCAGGACGGCGACGGCGATCAGAGCCCCCGCACCCACCCGCCCTAGGTAGGGGCGCTTCATTTGACTTGGGCGGTAGCTTACCGGCTCGTCACCTAGAGTTCGCCAGCGACGCCATGAAGGGCCGGATTGCGGTCGATGCCAACCCCTTGACCAGGCCGGCGGCCACCGGTACAGAAGTGTACGCAAGGGAGCTGGCGCGGCGCTTGCCGGCGGCGGCGCCGGACCTCGAATGGGTGTTCTACGCCTCCCGCCCGGCGGCGGCGGCGCCGATCGACCTGACCGTGCTGCCGGCGCCCCGCCTCTGGTCGCAGGTCCGGCTCCCGGCCGAGCTCTGGAGCCGGCGCCCCGACCTCTTCTTCGCGCCCTCCCACGTGGTCCCCTTCCTGGCCCCCGGCCGCACCCTGACCGTTGTCCACGACCTGGGCTTCGAGCGCCTGCCGGCGGCCTACCCGGCTTTCGACCGCTGGTATCTGCGGCGCACCACGCGCTGGGCGTTGCGCCGCTGCCCAGTCCTGCTCACGGTCAGCGAGTCGACTCGCACCGACCTGGCCGAGATTTACGGCATCGACCCCGCACGGGTGGTGGTGGTCCCGCCCGGGGTCACGCCCGCGCCGGCCCGCCTCCAGGTCCGGCGGGCCCGCCTGGCCGAGCTGGGGATCGAAGGGCCCTTCGCGCTGCACGTGGGCCGGGTCGAAGCCAGGAAGAACCAGATGGTGGCGCTGGCGGCGGTCGAGCGCATCCCCGGCCTCACGCTGGTGTCGGCCGGTCCCATCGCCGACCCCGACCTGGCCGCCCGCCTGGTCGCTGCCGGGCGCGCCCGGGTGCTGGGGCTGGTCGCGGCCGGGGACCTCGAGCTCCTCTACCGGACGGCGGCCGCGCTCGTCTTTCCGTCCCTCTACGAGGGTTTCGGGCTGCCGGTCCTGGAGGCCATGCAGCGCGGCCTCCCGGTGGTCACGGTGCGCGCCTCGTCCCTGCCCGAGGCGGGCGGCGAGGCGGCCCTCTACGCGGCGGCGCCGGACGACGTCGACGGCCTGGCGGCGGGCCTCCGCACGGCGATCGAAGACCCGGCCCGCCGCCGGCGCCTGGTGCTGGCCGGCCGCCGCCAGGCCGCCCGCTTCTCCTGGGAGCGCACCGCCGAGGGCGTGGTCGAGGTCATCCGCGGGCTGCTCGCTCGATGACGCGCCAGGTCCGCTCGGCGGCTGTCTCCCAACCGAACTGAGCCGCCCGCAGCAGGCCTTTGCGGCGCAGCTCGCCGGCCAGGGCGGGATCGCCGAACACCTGCTCCAGGGCCTGGGTCCAGGCCCGGACGTCGCCCGGGTCGACGGTGAGGGCGGCATCGCCGACCACCTCCGGCAGCGAGGAGGCGTTGGAGGCCACCACCGGCGTGCCGCAGGCCATCGCCTCCAGCGGGGTCAGGCCGAAGCCCTCGTACCAGGCGGGGTGGGCGAGCGCGGCCGCCTGGCTGTAGAGGGCGGGGAGGTCGGCGGGTGACACCTCGCCCAGGTGGTGGAGGCCGGCGGGCGCCAGCCGCGCCATCTTCTCGCGGGTGGCCTCCACAGACCCCCACCCCCAACCGCCCGCCACCACCAGCGGCGGCCGGTGGCTCATCTGCGCCCAGGCGTCGATCAGGGTGTCCAGGTTCTTGCGCGGCTCCACCGTGCCCACGAAGAGCAGGAAGCGCTCGGGCAGGCGGAGGCCGGCGCGCACCAGCTCGGTACGCTCGGCGTCCAGCGGCCGGAAGCGCCGGCCGACCCCTTCCGGGATCACCTCCAGGCGCCGCTCCGGCAGGCCGAAGATGGCCGCCACGTCGGCCGCCGTGTTCCGGGAGACGCAGATCACGGTGTGCGCCCGCTCCATCGAGCGCGGCACCACCAGCCGGGTGCTCAGCGGCTGGCCGCCGGGGAACCATTCCGGATGCAGGTAGATCGCCATGTCGTGGGCCGTGACGACGGCGGGGACCCCGACGTCGCCCAGCGGCAGCAGCCCGGCCGGGCCGAAGTAGGCGTGCGGGCGCTGGCGGCGGACGCGGGCCGGCCACCGCCAGTGGCGTCCCACCAGCCGGGTGCCCGGCACCTGGCGCACCGCCAGCCGGGGCGAGCTGACCGGGGACTCGACGCCACGGGGCAGCCAGAGGGTCATGCGGTGGCCGGGGCGCACCGCCAGCATGGCGGCCAGGATCTCGCGGGTGTAGGTGCCGATCCCCGCCCGCGGCCGCGCCAGCCCGGAGCCGTCGACCGCGACGTGAAGACCGGCCGGGGGAGTTACCTGAGGTAGGGGTGGGGGCTCAGCCATCAGATTCGTCGTCGAGGTGCGTCGAGCGCAAGGAAGCGCGGAGCACCGGAGGGAGCGCAGCGAGAGCTGCGTGACCGAGGAGCGCACAAGCGGACGCAGCGATCGGCCGCCTCGGCGGCGAAGCTATGAGCTGGGCCCCCGCCACTACCTCACGTAGAGCTGGTTCCGCTTCAGGACCTCGAACTGCTCGAGGGCGGTGCCGGTGCCCCGGACCACGCAGGTCTGCGGCTCTTCGGCGACGATGGCCGGGATCCCGGTGTGCATCGAAACGTAGCGGTCCATCCCGCGCAGCTGGGCGCCGCCGCCGGTGAGCACGATGCCCCGCTCGTAGATGTCGGCGGCCAGCTCGGGCGGCGTCTGCTCGAGCACGTCGCGGACCGCGGAGACGACGACGGCCAGCTGCTCCTGGAGGGCGTCCGTGATCTCGCCCGAGGTCACGACCACGTTCTTGGGCAGTCCGGAGACCAGGTCGCGGCCCTTGACCTCGGTGGAGAGCGGCTCCCGGGGCGCGACCGCGGCGCCGACCGCGATCTTGATCTCCTCGGCGGTGCGCTCCCCGATCAGCAGGTTGTGGCGCCGCTTGAGGTGGGCCATCACCGCCTCGTCGAGGCGGTTGCCACCGCTGCGCACCGAGTGCGCGACCACCATTCCGCTCAGCGAGATGACCGCGATCTCGGTGGTTCCGCCGCCGATGTCGCAGATGGCGTTGCCGCGGGGCTCACTGATCGGCAGGCCGGCGCCGATGGCGGCCGCCAGGGGCTCGTCGATCAGCCAGGCCTGGCGTGCCCCGGCGCTGATCGCGGCCTCGGTGACGGCGCGCCGCTCGACGCTGGTCACCCCCGACGGGACGCAGATCATGACCTCCGGCTTGAAGAGGCGGTTGCGGCCCTGGACCTTGCCGATGAAGTAGTGGAGCATCCCCTCGGTGACCACGAAGTCGGCGATCACGCCGTCGCGCATCGGCCGCACGACCTGGACCGCCTCCGGGGTCCGGCCCACCATCTCGAAGGCCTGGCCGCCGACGGCCAGGATCCGGGTGCCGTCGCGGTTGACCGCCACGAGGCTGGGCTCGTTGACCACGATCCCCTCCCCGCGCACGTAGATGAGCACGGTGGAGGTACCAAGGTCGATGCCGATCTTCTTGCTCAGCACCTAAGCAAGGCCATTGTGGCCGTAAGGCCCGGCTGCGCCGGGCCGTATGGGTCCGTGATCCAGGCGTTGGGGACGACGCGAAAAGCAACCAGGGAGGTGGGTGCGTGGGAGAAACCGCAGGTTCTTCCCACGCTTTTACTCGTAGGACCGATCCGTGGTTGGAGTCCCTACGCGCCGGAGCGGCTTCCGGCGTTCGAGGCGGGCGCCCAGCGCGCTGAGCTTGCCGACCAGGTCCTGGTAGCCGCGGTCCACGTGCCACGCATGATGCAGCTCGGTGACCCCTCGCGCACACAGCGCCGCGATCACCAGGGCGGCGCCGGAGCGGATGTCGGGCACCATCACGTCGGTGCCGCTGAGTGCGCTGGGCCCGTGAACGAAGCAGGTGCGCCCCTCGACCTTGACCCGCGCTCCCATCCGCATCAGCTCGGGCACGTGCTGGTAGCGGTTCTCGAACAGGTACTCGGAGATCACCGACTCGCCGTCAGCCTGGGTCATGAGTGCCAGGTACTGGGCCTGGAGGTCGGTCGGGAAGCCGGGATGGACCCAGGTCCCCATGTCGACCGGGCGGAGCGCGGACCGGCGGTGGCGGCGGACGGCGAACTCACCTTCCCCGATCTCGATCTCGACACCCGCCTGGTCGAGCTTCAGCAGCACCTGGCGCAGATCCTCGGGCGGGCTGCACTCCAGGAGCACCTCGCCGCCGGTAGCGGCGGCCGCGATCGCATAAGTGCCCGCCTCCAGGTAGTCGGGGATGATCCGGTGCTCGGCCCCGTGCAGGCGGGGCACCCCCTCGATCACCAGCTCGTCGGTGCCGATGCCGTGGATCTGAGCGCCCATTTTGACCAGGAAGCGGGCGAGGTCCTGCACGTGCGGCTCGCGGGCGGCGTTGAAGATCTCGGTGCGGCCCTCGGCCAGGACCGCCGCCAGGATGATGTTCTCGGTCCCGGTCACGGTCGGCAGATCGAAGACGACCCGGGCCCCGATCAGGCGCCGGGCCCGAGCCACGAAGTCGGAGCGGGTCTCGTGTATGTCGGCCCCCATCGCGCGCAGGCCGCGGATGTGCTGCTCAACCCGCCGGGCGCCGATCTCGTCGCCTCCCGGCTTGGGCAGCCGGGCCGACCCGGTGCGCGCCAGCAGCGCGCCCAGCAGCACGATCGAGGCCCGCATCCGCCGCCCCAGGTGCTCGGGGACCTGGCTCTTGAGCTCGCGGGCGACGATCGACATGGAGCCGTCGCTCAGGGCCCGGGTGCGCCCGCCCAGGGTGTGGATGATGTCGCGCATGAGGTCGGTGTCGGCGACCTCGGGCACGTTGCTCAGGCGCACCGGTTCGGCGGTCAGGAGCGAGGCCGCCATCACCGGCAGGGAGGCGTTCTTGGAGCCGCTGATGCAGACCCGGCCGACCAGCGGGCGCCCGCCTTCGACGTAGAGGACATGGTCGCGCTGGCGATGCAGCGGCCGGCGGTTGGGCACGGCCTACAAGGCTATCCGGCGGCCGGCTCCCGCTGGTCGCCATTACGCACGGCTGGCGCCAGCGGCGCCCTAGCGTGCGTGGGAGCTGAACGTCTGGCGCTACCGGTGCCGAATCACGGGCGTTCAGGCTAGCGGCCGGACCCCCTGCGCATGCGCGCCATCCGGAGCCGCGCTTCCGCCATGGCCAGCGCTGCCTCCATGTCCAGCCTTTCCTGGGGCGACAGCTCGCGCGCCTCGGAGAGCCTCTCCTGGATCTGGCGCCGCGCCTGCTCGGCGCGGTCCTCGGAGATCTCCTCGGCCCGCTCGGCCACGTCGGCGAGCACGGTCACCCGCTCGGGCAGCACCTCCAGGAAGCCCCCGCCCACGAAGATCTCCTCGCTCTGGCCGCCGTGGTCGATGCGCAGCGGCCCCGGGGCCAGGGTGGTCAGCAGCGGGGCGTGGTGGGGCAGGATGCCGAGCTCGCCCTCGGCGCCGGTGGCGAGCACGAAGTCGGCCTCGCCTTCGAAGAGGCTGGCCTCCACCGACACCACGCGCACAGGGATCGGCATTAGGTGTCCTCCTTGGCCAGCTTCTCGCCCTGCTCCCGCGCTTCGTCGATGTTGCCGACCATGTAGAAGGCCTGCTCGGGCAGGTCGTCGTGCTTGCCCTCGAGGATCTCGAGGAATCCCCGGACCGTCTCCTTGACGGGTACGTAGCGGCCGGGCCGGCCGGTGAAGCGCTCGGCCACGAAGTTGGGCTGGGACAGGAAGCGCTGGATCTTGCGCGCGCGTCCGACGGTCTGCTTGTCGTCTTCCGAAAGCTCCTCGATGCCGAGGATGGCGATGATGTCCTGCAGCTCCTTGTAGCGCTGCATCGTCCGCTTGACGCCATTGGCGGCCTCATAGTGGTCGCGGCCGACGACGCGCGCGTCGAGGAAGCGGGAGGTCGAGTCCAGCGGGTTGATGGCCGGGTAAATGCCGATCTCGGTCAGCGCGCGATCCAGGGTCACGATCGCGCCTAGATGGGCGAAGGTGGTCTGGATGGCGGGGTCGGTCATGTCGTCGGCGGGCACGTAGATGGCCTGGACCGATGTGATGGAGCCCTTCGTGGTCGACGTGATCCGCTCCTGCAGCGCGCCCATCTCGGTCGCCAGCGTGGGCTGGTAGCCGACGGCCGAGGGCATGCGGCCGAGCAGCGCCGACACCTCGGAACCGGCCAGCATGTAGCGAAAGATGTTGTCGATGAACAGCAGCACGTCCGCGCCCTCGGTGTCGCGGAAGTACTCGGCCATGGTCAGGCCGCTCAGCGCGACCCGGGCGCGGGCCCCCGGCGGCTCGTTCATCTGGCCGAACACCAGCGTGGTCTTGTCGAGCACGTTGGCGTCCGCCATCTCGTGGTACATGTCGTTGCCCTCGCGCGTGCGCTCGCCGACGCCGGCGAACACGGAGCGACCCTTGTGCTCGTGCGCGATGTTGCGGATCAGCTCCTGCACGATCACGGTCTTGCCGGTGCCGGCGCCTCCGAAGAGGCCGATCTTGGAGCCCTTGACGAAGGTGCAGATGAGGTCGATGACCTTGATGCCGGTCTCCAGGATCTCGACCGTGACCTTCTGTTCCTCGAGCGGGGGCGCCGGCCGGTGGATCGGCCAGCGCTCGGTGTCCTCGGGCGTCGGTTCGTCGTCGATGGCGTTGCCGATCACGTTGAAGAGGCGGCCCAGGGTCTCGACGCCGACCGGGACCGTGATCGGCGAGCCGGTGCGGCGCACCTCGTCGCCACGGCGGAAGCCGTCGGTGGAGTCCATCGCGATGCAGCGCACCGCGTTGTCGCCGACCTCGGCCTCGACCTCCATGACCACCTCGCGGCCGGAGCGGTCCTTGACCACGATCGCCTCGTAGATCTGCGGCAGCTCGCCGGCCGGGAACACGACATCGACGACGGCGCCGATGACCTGCGAGATGTGACCGATGGTGCCGCTCCGCTTGCGGGCTTTGGCGGGTGCCTTGATCTTGGCCATTGGTTGCTCCTTAGCTCGCGGTGCCGCGCAGGGCTTCCGCGCCGCTCACGATCTCCATGAGTTCGGTGGTGATGGTGGCCTGGCGGACCTTGTTCATGGTCAGCGTCAGGCTCTTGATGAAGTCGCCGGCGGCGTTGGTCGCGTTCTGCATCGCGATCATCTGCGCCGAGTAGAAGCTGGCCTGGTTCTCGAGCACGGCCTGGTAGACCTGCGTCTCCACGTAACGGGGCAGCAGCGCGTCGAGCACCGCTTCCGGGTCCGGCTCATAGATGTAATCGGCCGCCGGACCGGTCAGCTGCTGGTCGCGCTCGGGGATCTCGACCGGGACCAGCGTGCGCACCACCGCCTCCTGGCGCATGGTCGAGATCCATCTCGCGTAGGCCAGGATCACGGTGTCGGCGCGACCTTCCAGGTACTCCTGGAGTGCCACCGTCACCGCGGGCAGGATGTTGTGCAGAGGCGGCCGGTCGGGCAGCCCGCTGGAGTCCGCGATCACGTCCCGGCGGTAGCGGATCAGGAAGTCGCGGCCCTTGCGCCCGAGCGTGACCCAGCGCGGGTGGTCGGGGTAGCTCTGGTTGATGTGGCGGGCGGCGGCCCGAATGGTGTTGGTGTTGACCGCACCCGCCAGGCCGCGGTCGGCGGTGACCAGGATCATCACCGCCCGCTTGCCCTCGCGCTGCTCCAGGAAGGGGTGCCGGTACTCGGTGGCCAGCTCGGCCGTAGTCTGCAGCACCTCCACCATCTTCTCGGCGTAGGGCCGGGTGCCCTGGACCGCGACCTGGGCGCGCCGCAGCTTGGTCGCCGCCACCACCTGCATGGCCTTGGTGATCTTCTGGGTGTTCTTGATCGCGCGGATCCGGCCGCGCAGGTCGCGGACTGACGGCAATCGCTACTCCTTTCTGGCCTCTTCGGACTTGGGCTTGTCGGCGTTGCGCGCTCGGGACCTGGGCCTGCCGGTCTTGGGGCCTTTCGCGTCGGCGGCCTCTGCTTTCGGCTCGTCAGCCTCGGCGGGTTCCGCGGGGGGCGCTTGCGGCTCGGCCTCCGCCGCCGCTCTCTGGTCAGCCTTCGGCTCGTCCTTCTTCTCTGGCTCCTTCTTGTCGGCGGCCGGCTTGCCCTCCCCGCCCTCGACGCCGAACTGGCGGTTGAACGCCTTGACGATGTCCTCGGTCTGCTTGATGACCGAGTCGTCCCACTTCTGGTCCTTCTCGATCAGGTCCAGGTACCCGCCGTGCTCGGCCCGCAGGAAGCGCGAGAACTGCTGCTCCCACTCCTTGATCCGGTTGATGGGCACCTTGTCCAGGAGGCCGCGGGTGCCCGCGAAGATCACCGCCACCTGGAGGCCGACCGGGACCGGCTCGTACTGGTCCTGCTTCAAGAGCTCGGTCAGCCGCTGGCCGCGGTCGAGCTGGCGCCGGGTGGCGGGGTCGAGGTCGGAGGCGATGCCGGTGAAGGCCGCCAGCTCGCGGAACTGCGCCAGCTCCAGCTTCATCTGGCCGGCCACCTTGTTCATCGGCCGGATCTGGGCGGCGCCGCCGACCCGGGAGACCGAGATGCCGACCGAGATCGCGGGCCGGACGCCGGCGTTGAAGAGGTCGGTCTCCAGGAAGAGCTGGCCGTCGGTGATCGAGATCACGTTGGTCGGGATGTAGGCGGAGACGTCGTTGGCCTGGGTCTCGATCACGGGCAGGGCGGTCAGCGAGCCGCCGCCGTGCTGCTTGTTGAGCCGCGCGGCCCGCTCCAGCAGGCGGCTGTGGAGGTAGAAGACGTCGCCCGGGTAGGCCTCACGGCCGGGCGGACGGCGCAGGTTGAGCGACATCTCGCGGTAGGCCCAGGCGTGCTTGGTGAGGTCGTCGTAGCAGCAGAGCGCGTCCTGGCCGTTGTCGCGGAAGAACTCGCCCATCGCGCACCCGGTGTAGGGGGCGATGTAGATCAGCGGCGCCGGATCGGAGGCGCCGGCGGCGACGATGATCGTGTAGCTCATCGCCCCGTTCTCCTCGAGGGTGGCGGCGACCCGGGCGATCGAGGCCAGGTTCTGCCCGATCGCGACGTAGACGCAGATCAGGTCCTTGCCCTTCTGGTTGATGATCGTGTCGAGCAGGATCGCCGTCTTGCCGGTCTGGCGGTCGCCGATGATCAGCTCCCGCTGCCCGCGGCCGATCGGGATCATCGCGTCGATCGCCTTGATGCCGGTCTGCACCGGGGTGTCGACCGGCTGGCGGGTGATGACGCCGGGGGCGATGACCTCGACCGGGCTCGTCTTCTCGGTCCGGATCGCGCCCTTGCCGTCGATGGGCTGGCCGAGCGCGTTGACGACGCGGCCGATCAGCTGCTTGCCGACCGGCACCTCGACGATCCGGCCCGTGGTGCGGACCTCGTCGCCTTCCTGCATGTGCTCGTATGGCCCCATGATCACGGCGCGGACCATGTCCTGCTCGAGGTTGAGGGCCATCCCGTAGATGTCGCCGGGAAACTCCAGCAGCTCGCCCGCCATCGCGCCCTGGAGGCCGTAGATCTGGGCGATCCCGTCACCGACGGTGACGATCTTGCCGACGTCGGCCGAGACGATCTCGGCGTCGAAGTCCTGCAGGCGCCGCTTGATGACCTCTCCGATCTCAGTGCCGCTAGCCAATTTGTGCTTCTTCCTCTTGGTTGTTGCTGATGTCAGGCCGTGAGCAGGCGCCGCCGCAGCCTCCGCAGGCGCGCCGCCACGCTGGCGTCGATGACGCGGTCGCCGAACTGGAGGACGAGGCCGCCGAGGATCGCGGGATCGACCTGGACCTCGAGCCTCACCTCCTTGCCGAGCCGCTCTGACAGCTCCTTGCCGATCCGGCGCCGGTCGCCGTCGGAGAGCTCGACCGCGGTGGTGGCGGTCGCCCGCACCCGGCCCGCGGACTCGTCCGCGAGGCGGTCGTACTCCTCGACGATGCCGTCGATGACCCCCACCCGCCGCGAGGCGACCAGGAGCTTGGCCAGGTTCAACCCCTCCTTCCCCATCCCGCGGTCGGCCAGTCCGGCGACCAGCTCGACCCGGGTGGCGGTGGGGACGGTGGGGTTGACGAGTACGCGCCGCACCCGCTCGTCAGTGAGCACCGCCCGGACCGCCGCCAGGCGCTTGGCCCAGGCGTCGACGTGGTCGCCCTCCTGCGCCAGCTCGAAGATGGCCCGCGCGTAGCGGCGGGCGCTGACGCTAGCCAACCTTTTCAGCCACTTTTGGCCCCCACCTCGGCGATCGCCTTGTCGATCAGCTGCTTGTGCCGGTCGCCGTCCAGCGTGTCGCCGATGACCTTCTCGGTGGCCTCGAGGACCAGCTCGGCGATGTCGCGGCGCGCTCCCTCCAGCATCTTTTGGCGCTCCGCCGCGGTCTCCTCGCGCGCCTTCTCCTGGACCCGCTTGGCCTCCTCTTCGGCCTTCCGCTTGAGCTCCTCCCGAAGCTGGTCGGCGGAGCGGCCGGCGCCGGCGATGATCTCCTGGGCCTGGGCCCGCGCGGCCTCCAGCTGCTTCTCGGCCTGCTGAAGCTTTTCCTCGGCCTCCTTGCGCGCCTGCTCGGCGGCGGTCAGCTCCTCGGAGATCGCCTTCTGCCGCGCTTCGGCCGCGGCCAGCACCCGCGGGTACACGTAACGGGCGAGGATCCCGAGCATGAGCAGGAACGCGACCAGCTCGATCCAGAAGGTCGCGTTGACGTTGAGGAGGCCGGCCTCCGCGAGGTACATGGCTACTGGACGCCGCTGGCGACCGCAAAGATGAACACGAAGGCGAGGGCCAGGTTGATGAAGTACATGCCCTCGACCAGCCCGATGATCAGGAACATGATCGTCGACAGCCGGCCCTGGGCCTCGGGCTGGCGGGCGGTGCCCCCGATGGTGGCGCTGCCGACCAGGCCGTCGCCGATGGCCGCGCCCATGGCGCCGCCGGCCAGGGCCAGGCCACCGGCGATCAGTGCGCCGGCGATTGCGATCGCGTGGTTCATCCGATTCCTCCTAATCCGAGTTCAGTGAGCGGTTGCCGTCGAAGGGGCGGGCAGGGCCTTTTCGGCCGGTCCCGGAGCAGTGGCGTGGCCGTGCTCTTCTTCGACTCCTTCGACCGCCTGGCCGAAGTAGATGATCGTCAGCAGAAAGAAGATGAAGGCCTGAAGGGTGCCGATGAAGAGCACGTCGAACAGCTTCCAGACCACCACCAGCACCACCGACAGCGCGTAGGGCACGTACGGGACCGGCACCAGGGTCACCATCACGGTGAGCACCCAGAGCATCACCAGCCCGCCGAAGATGTTGCCCATCAGCCGCAGCGAGAGGGTGATCGGCTTGGTGATCTCCTCGATGATGTTCAGGACCACGAAGGCGGCGCGGGCCGGGATCGGCAGCTCGAACAGGCGCGTCAGGTGGTGCAGAAAACCGACCACGCCGCGGCGCTTGATCGAGTAGCCCTCCGCCACCAGGAACACCACCAGCCCCATCGCCAGCGTCTGGTTGAAGTCGGTGTTGGCAGGGGTGAACGGCTCCGGGATTGGGAAGAAGCCAATCCAGTTGGCGATCAGGATGTAGAAGAAGAGCGTCAGCGCCAGCGGCAGCGCGATCGCCGGCGGCTCGGTGCCCATCACCGTTTTCAGCTGGTTCCGCGCGTAATCCATGATGAACTCGAACACCATCTGGAACTTGCCAGGCCGCCGGGCGTCGACCCGGGACGCCACCCAGAAGCTGAAGGCGACCGTGACCACGATCGAGACCAGGGTGGCGACCACGCTGGTGTAGTTGATCTGGCAGAGGATGGCGGGGCCCCCGCAGACATCGATCGCCTTGTGGGTGACCGGCGGCTGCTCGATCGCCAGCAAGGCGCCCAGGTAGCTCACCGGAAGCGGAGAGTCTCCCGGACCGCGGCTCCGGTGAGCGCCAGCTGAGCCAGCGCCAGGCCGAGCGCGACCAGCCACAGCATGTCGACCCCGAGCAGCCAGCCATAGCCGGCGCCGAGGCCGGTCAGGATCGAAAGCCGGCCCAGGCTGAGCATCCGGAAGGAGCCCGCACCCAGCGTCCGGGCGGCCAGGAAGCCGTTGCCGGAGCCGATCAGGATGCCGCCCGCCACCGCCGCGCCGGCCCGCCACGAGACGAGCGTGGCCAGCAGGACGAAGGCAGCGCCGGCGCCGATCAGGCAGGCGCCCAAAGCCGTCCTCAGGGTGCGCGCGGCCTCGTCGCCGCCGGCCAGCCCGCTTCGCATCACAGAAACTGTTTGAACCTCACGTAAGCCACCGCGACCGCCGCCACGATGCCCAGCGATAAACCCACCAGAGTCAGGATTGGCCCGCTCTGCAGCGCGCGATCGAGCACGATGCCAAGGACCAGCGGGATCACGAACGCCCCCGCGATCGCCGCCCCGACGCCGGCCAAATCGGCGCCGCTGGGGCTTCTACCGCCGCCCGGCGTCATCTCCCGAACGTGAGTCTATCTGACGGCCCGAGTGCCGAGCAGCCGGCCCAGCCCGGGAGCCGGCAGCCGGCGCGTGGAGCGGACCAGGAGCTCGCCGACCACGGTCAGCAGCGGCACCAGCATCAGGAGGACGGCGGCCGCCAGCGCTCGCCGGTGGCCGTAGATCATCAGGCCCAGCGCGCCCAGGATGGCGCTCGCGCAATAGAAGAGCAGGCAGGTCTGCTGCTGGCTGAGGCCGAAGTCGAGCAGCTGGTGGTGGATGTGGCGGGTGTCCGGGTGCGCGATCGACACCCGTTGCCGGCGGCGGCGGATGATCGCCCAGGCGGTGTCGATGATCGGAATCCCGAGGGCCAGCACCGGCAGCACGAGGGCGAAGGCGGCGGCGATCTTGGCCACGCCCACGATCGAGATCAGCGCGATCGCAAAGCCCAGGAAATTGCTGCCGGAGTCGCCCATGAAGATCCGGGCCGGGTGCCAGTTCCAGAACAGGAAGCCGCCGCAGGCGCCGGCCAGCGCGGCCGCGAAGGCGACCACGTCGGGCTGGTCCTTGCTGGCGGCGGCGACCAGCAGGACCACGGCCACGATCCCGACCACCCCCGCCGCCAGCCCGTCGACGCCGTCCAGCAGGTTGACGGTGTTGGCCATGCCCACCTGCCACAGGATGGTGATCGGTATCGCCAGCAGGCCGATCTCGTAGATGTGCTGGTTGATGCCGAAGTAGGTGATCTGGAGGCCGGAGCCGAAGGCGGTGGCGGCGACCGCGGCGAGGGCGAACTGGAGGCCGAGCTTGACCCCCGCCGGCATCCCGATCCGGTCGTCGACGACCATGATCACGGCCGCCGCGCCGGTCACCCCCAGCAGGGCGATCTTCTCGACCTCGTCGGGCGCCAGGAGGAGGACCGCCACCGCAAAGGCCGCGTAGAGGGCGAGGCCGGCCAGCGCCGGCGTGGGGCGGGTGTGGATGTCGCGATCGCGCGGCACCGAGACCACGCCCAGGCGGCGCGCGAGAGGTATCGCGAGCGGGGTCAGCACGGCCGCCAGCCCGCCTGCCAGGAGCGCCGGCGGCAGCGCGGGGGCGAGATGGCGAATGACCGCATCGATGAATTCGCGCGAAAAAAACTGCTCGTTGCCGGCCGGGTTGTAGAGGGAGAAGAGCTCGGGGGTCACGGTGACCCCTCCCCCTCCGGCTGCGCGGGAGGGACCTCCCCTCCTAACTTTCCGGCTTCAATCGTATGCATAGGGGATCGGGAACCGGCTGCAGAGGTCGAGGGTGCGCTCCCGGATGCGGTCCCGGTTGGCCATGTGCTCGAGGTCCTGCAGCAGGTCGGCGATGCAGTCCCCGATCTCGCGCATCTCAGCGTCCCCCATCCCCCGGGTCGTCACGCTGGGCGAGCCCAGGCGCATGCCGGAGGGGTTGAAGGGCGGTGCCTCGTCGAACGGGATGGCGTTCTTGTTCATCGTGATGCCGACCGTGTCGGCCGCGTCCTGCACGGGGCGGCCGCGCATCGCCAGCGGGCGCAGGTCGATCAGCATCAGGTGGTTGTCGGTGCCGCCCGAAACCAGCTTGAGGCCGCGCTCCTGGAGCCGGGCGGCCAGCGTCGCTGCGTTCTCGACCACCCGGCGGGCGTAGTGCTTGAACTCGGGCTTGAGCGCCTCCTGGAAGCAGACCGCCTTGGCCGCGATGGCGTGCATCAGCGGCCCGCCCTGGGTGCCCGGGAAGACCGCGCTGTCGATCTTCTTGGCCCACTCCTCAGTGGCCGAGAAGATCATCCCGCCCCACGCCCCGCGGAGCGTCTTCTGCGTCGTGGTGGTGATGATGTGGCTGTGCGGGATCGGGCTGGCGTGGGCGCCGCCCGCCACCAGCCCCGCGAAGTGCGCCATGTCGGTGACCATCACCGCGCCCACCGAGTCGGCGATCTGACGCATGCGCGCGAAATCGATGACGCGCGGATAGGCGCTGTAGCCGACCAGCAGCATCCGGGGCCGGACGCTCTCGGCCTCCTTCTGGACCGCGTCATAGTCGATCAGCTCGGTGACGCGGTCGACCGAGTAGCTGTGGATCTGGTAGAGCTTGCCGCTGAAGTTGACGGGGCTGCCGTGCGTCAGGTGCCCGCCGGCGCTGAGGTCGAGGCCCATCACCTTGTCCCCCGGCTGGCAGACGGCCATGTAGGTGGCCGCGTTGGCCTGGCTGCCGGCGTGGGGCTGGACGTTGACGAACTCGGCGCCGAAGAGCCGCTTGGCGCGGTCGATGGCGAGCTTCTCGATCTCGTCCACGACCTCGCACCCGCCGTAGAAGCGCTTGCCCGGATAGCCCTCCGCGTACTTGTTGGTGAGCAGTGTGCCGAGCGCCTCCAGGATGGCCGGGCTGGCCAGGTTCTCGGAGGGGATCAGCTCCAGGGTCCGGCTCTGCCGCCGGTACTCCTGGCGGATGAGGTCGGCGACCTCGGGGTCCTGCTGGTCGAGGGCCTTGAAGGTGAGCGTCTGCTGGGTGCCGGAGGCCATGGCCATAGGTTACCCGCGGGGGGC
>WNGE01021626.1_pt1 | contig 19540 bp, 27 predicted proteins | sample 5400651 | NCBI WGS metagenome assembly WNGE01 (sample SAMN13153370, study PRJNA577476) | soil metagenome | isolation source: 60 cm soil or saprolite under grassland replicate 2 | place: USA:California | collected 2016-06-15
AGGCCAGGGAGTCCCGAACTCGGAAGGTGGCGTACACGCGTGAAGCAGCAATGCGCCCCGGGCGCCGGGACGCGTCTGGGCGAGCTTCTGGGCCGGTAGGACACCCAAAGAGAACCCGGGGTAGACGATCTCGGCAGGCAATCCTTCAGCAGCGGCTACGCCGCGCTCGAGGATGACGTCGAAACCGACTTGCTTCGCGTACGCGACCCCATCGGCGAGCTCCGCAAACGTCTTTCCGTCGTACACGTCGGGGGCGTGAACCACGTGACCCGCGGCCCGCACCTCGTCGGCGAAAGCGTGGAACGCCTCTGTGCTCGCGCTCAGCGGCATCGGCGCGGTACTCCGCGAGACGGGCGAGCGCGAGCAAGCGGCGACAATGCTCACCTTCGCACTCGGCCACGAGCAGCTCCCACCCTCGTACGGCTTCGCGGCTCGCCCGGCGCTTTAAGCTCTCGAGGCCGAGCTACCTCCCGATCAGCTCGCCCCCACCCGGCTCGCAGCGGCCGAGGCAAGTCTCGAAGACCTCGTCACGCGGGCCCTCGAACTGGTCGCGTAGCTCGCCCGTCCTCGACGGGAGGGCGTTCCCGTCCGCGTCGCACAGGGTTCAGGACGTGCCGCCGAAGTCGACGTTCTTGGTCTCGACCGTCCCGGCCGTCCGCCCCGGCGCCGTATGGTGGGTCCAGTACAGGTTCGTGTGCGCGATGACCTGGTCCGGCGGCGGCGCCCCCCATGCCGTCTGGTCCTCCGTCGTGTGGGCGTCGCTGACCAGGGTCGCGTCGTACCCCCTGATGAACGCGCCGTGGAGCGTCGAGCGGATGCACGCATCGGTCTGTGCGCCGACGACGACGAGTCGCCCGACACCGAGGCCCGACAGCACGGTCTCGAGGGTCGTGTCCTCGAAGGAGTCGCCGTAGCTCTTCTCGACGAGCGGCTCGGCGTCGCCTGGAGTCAGCTCGGGGACGATCCACCAGTCGTCGCTCCCCCGCGCAAGCTGCTCGTCGGAGTGCTGGACCCAGACGACGGGGACCCGTTCCCGCCGCGCCTTCTCGACAAGGCTGCCGATGTTCGCGACGACCGAATCACGCTCACGAGCCCCCTCGACGACGCCGTTCTGAACGTCGACGACGAGGAGTGCGGTGTTCGGCCGGTTCTCGAGTGTGGTCATGGTCTCCCTTTAGCGATCGGAACCTTTCGCGGGTTCGATTCCCGCCGCTCTTGACCCAGCCAACCCACTAGTGCCCGCTGGTCTGGTCCTCGACCATCGGCAGTTGGGGCGTGCTCGCGGCGTTCGCGTTATCTGCGGCCGCCGCCTGCTTCTTGATTTCCTTCTTCTCCTGTTTCCGTGCCCGACGCTCTCTGACTGCCTGCTCTCGCGCGATCTTCGCCATCGTCGTCTGTCGCTTCGAAGCCATCCTGGCCTCCCTTTCGACGCTCTAATCGGTTTTTGCGATGTTCACCATGCACTACCGTACCGGCCGAGGCCGTCTGTCGGGCCGAACCCCGACGTCGCTCAGGCGCACTGGCGCGGGTTGCTCGCATGGGCAAGCGGCTGCGCGGGTGCACGTGTGCAAGGATGCCGCCATGCCGCCCGGCACTGGCGAGCAGCCAAGCGTCTTCAGGGTCGGCGGCATCTCCTACTTACGCATCCCTGCCCCGGACACTCAACGAGCAGGCGCGTTCTATGAGCGCGCTTTCGGCTGGCACCTGCGCGGCGATCCGGCGCATCCGAGCTTCGACGACGCGAAAGGCCACGTGATCGGCCACTCCATGCCCGACCTGCCCGTGGCCGGTTGGGTGGCAACTTTCCGTGACCCCGCCGGCAACGTGCTCGGCGTCTGGCAGCAAGGCCCTCGCGCTTGAAAACGCAAACGGGTCCTCTCGGTGCCTGGTCTTGCTATCAGGCATGTTGCAATCCGAGCGGCGCGAGCGATCGTGAGTCATTTCGGCTTTCGAATTAGCGTCTGACCCGCCGGATCGCCCACGGACCTTCCCGCCTCGAACCCCTCAAGACGGAGTAAGGGGCCATAAACTCCATCCCATCGCCCATCCGAGGCCGATGGTCGGAGAGCCACGCCGCCACCTCGGACTCGAAAGAAGAAAGGAGCGCGTCATGCCTCGCGTCAAGGTTGGCGTCGAGAACGGCACCGACATCGAGATCTACTACGAGGACCACGGCAGCGGCCCCGCCCGGTCGTCCTGATTCACGGGTACCCGCTGAACGGGCGCTCATGGGAGCGACAGGAGCGTGAGCTGCTCGCGGCGGGCTTCCGTGCGATCAACTACGACCGGCGTGGCTTTGGCAAGTCGAGCCAGCCGACCACCATCAAGTCGGCGATCGTCGCCGACCGCTACGCGTACTTCAAGGACTTCTTCGACACCTTCTACAACGTCGACAAGCTCGGCGGCACCAGGATTAGCGACCAGGCCTGGCAGGCGAGCTTCAACGTCGCCGCGGGCGCCTCGCCCTACGCGACCTACGCGTGCGTCGACACCTGGCTGACCGACTTCCGCCCTGATCTGGCGAAGATCGACATTCCGGTTCTCGTCGTGCACGGGACAGAGGATCGGATCCTGCCTTTCGAGGCAACGGCGAAGCGGCTGCCGGCGTTGGTCGGCGACCTGAAGCTCGTAACAGTCGAGGGCGGGCCGCACAACATCGGCTGGACGCACCCCGAGGAGGTCAACAAGGCTGTGCTCGAGTTCCTGGGCGACGGCTCACTCGGGCTCGACAGCGAGCTCGCGGCTGCCGCGGCGCGAGCAGGATAGAACTGCCGCGCTGGGCTCACGGGGGAACAGGCCAGTTTCCCCCATGGAGCTCCTTCAATTCGAATACGGCTCCCCTGGAACGATCCGGTGACCATTCGGGGATCGCGGACTCGCGGCCGCATGCCGGGAGGTCACAGCCCGTAGAATCGGGGCGCTTCAACACCGACAAGTAAGGGGGGAACCATGGCGAAGCCGATTCCGGACGGGTACCGGACCGTTACGCCGTACCTCGTCTTCGAGGACGCGTCGGAGGCGATCGAGTTCTACAAGACGGCGTTCGGCGCGAAGGAACGCATGCGAATGGAAGCGCCGGACGGGAAGATCGGACACGCAGAGATCGAGATCGGCGACTCTGTCGTGATGCTCTCCGATGCGTTCCCGCAGTCGACGACGACGCCGCCGAGCGAGCTGGGAGGCACGACCGCCGGCGTCTTCCTCTACGTCGAGGACGCCGACGCCGTCGTGCAACGGGCCGTGGACGCGGGAGCGACGGTCACGGTGGAGGTTGCCGACCAGTTCTGGGGCGACCGCTTCGGCTCGCTCAAGGATCCGTTCGGCCACTCATGGTCGGTCGCCACACACGTCGAAGACCTCACTCCGGACGAGATTGCCGAGCGCGCCAAGGAGGCAATGGCCGCGATGAGCAGCTGACGCCGGCGACCGGCGCCAGTCTCCGCACGCTCGACTCCACCTGACGACTGCCTCGTCGAGCCTGTCGGGGCCGGATGTCTTATCCGGCTCCGACGGCATCGGCGTTGCTGTTCTTGTTAACCGGTGCGATGTCGGCGGCGGTCCTAGCCCCAATGCGGGAGGCGGAAATGCAGCGTCGGCCCGAGCGGCTTCGCGCCCGGGCGCCACGTCACGCTGTACCTACCGGGGCCACAGGACTCGAAGCGTCTTCGTGTCGATCCGGGAGACCGTAGTGCCGCCCGCGGCGCGCACGATCAGCCGTCGGCCGGCGAGCGCGAGGCGCGCTGCCCAGATGTTCGACCCTGCCGGCCAGCGCGGCAGGTCGATGCAGAACGCCGAGCGTCCGGCGGCGTTGAGCGCGTGCACAAACGGCCGCCCGGCGGCGTTGGCTCTGTTGTACAGCGTGTACACCCATGCCCCGCTTGCCGAGGTCGCCCGCGCGACCGGATAGCCACGCATCGCCTCGCCGGGCTCGCGCTTGTCGACGATCGCCCCCGGAAACAGGCGCCCGGCCCGAAGGTCGTACGCGCGCACGACGTACCGCACGAGATCCCTGCTCGACACGTGCTGGACGAGGTAGAGGGTGTCGCGGTCCGGGGAGATGGCGTCGAAGCCGAACTCGCCCTTGAGCACGATCCCTGCCACGCGTGAGAGCGTGTCGGTCGAGACGACGAGGAAGCGGCTGTGCTCGCGCAGCCCCTCGTAGCTGGGAGGCTCCGCGAGCACGAGCAGGCGCCCATCGGGCGAGAGCCCGCCGGCTAGGCCCGTGCTCGTCACGGGCGGGATCCCGTACGCGCCGTCGAAGGTCGCGGAGGTGACGACTCTGCCGGCGTTGACCGCCTTGACCGTCGTCGTGCCACCTGCGCTCGTAGCCGAGTAGCGAACGTCACCCGAGGGCGCACGCACGGTCCGCGCCAGCCCCGGCCACGGCCCAACGGCGAGCGCCGCGCCCGCGACCACCGTCGCGGCCACCAGGGTCGCACCGAGGACTGACCAATGTGGGATCCGCACCGTTCTGCCTCCTAGGTCGCTGACGCTACTACACCGTCGCCTCCGATCTGGTTCCGCGCCATCGGCCGACCCAGCCGCCCCGGTGCGTATCATGCCCCGGTCCGGGCGCTATCGGGCGGACACCTGCGACCGCCGCACGCAGGCGCTGCTGAAGCAGTACCCGCCGCGGTTTCCGGGGTAGCCCGAGCGATACGCGCGACTAGCCCGAGGCTTCGAGGGCGCCTGCCATCCCCATGCTCTTGTGGTACTTGCAGTAGAAGGAGATCTCTCCCGACTGAGGGATCGTGACGGTCACGGTGGCGCTCTTGCCGGCCTCGAGATCCTGGTCGATCTGCTGGGCGTCGATCGAGAAGTTGTGTTCGGTCTGGCCCTCGCTCTTCAGCTCGAGCGTGACCTGCGCGCCCGGCTTCCCCTTGAGCACCGTCGGGTCGAAGTAGAAGTCGTCGAGCTCGACCTCGGACTTGCCCGTCACCTGCTTGCTGCCGTGGTCGTTCGCCGAGACGCCGGCAATCGTCGCCTTTTTCCCCTCGCTCTCGCCGGCCGACTCAGACTTTTTCGAGCCGCCACACGCAGCCAAGAGCAGCACGACCACGGTGAAAACCGCAACCAAACGCAGTGCGTGAATCATGTCCACCTCCTGACGCGAGTCGATCAGACACCTGTACGGAGGCCGGGACCGCCCGGATTGCGCGGTCGGGGGGAGAGGATGTCCTTCGCCGGTGGGTCGCGACGGGCAGTACTGCGATAACGTCGCCCTTCACCCTCTCGCCGTTTCGAAAGGGAGGCAGGGTCATGGAGCTCGACCAGAGCTACGTCTGGATCACGACCCGGCGGCTGAAGCCGGGCACGCGCGAGGAGTTCAGCCGGGCCTGGCGGCCTCGAGGGTTCCCCGAGGGGATGCTGCGCGCGTACGAGTGTTACGCGCCCGACGGGAACGAGGTCGTCGGGATCTCGATCTGGGACTCACCCGAATCGCGCGAGCGGTTTCGGCTCTCGGAGGTCGAGGCGGAGCGCCGCCAGGCGATGGCACCGTACGTAGTCGAGGAAAGCTCCGGCTTCTACGTCGGGCGGGAGCTGAAGATTCCCAAGCGCTGATGTCAGGCGGGCCGGGTGACCCGCCTGACACGCTTCGTCTGAGTTGAGGAAGCTAGACGGCGCGGCGGTAGCGCCAGACAGCAAGCGGGATGAAGACGAGGAGGATGCCGACGATCCAGCCGATCGACTGGAGCAGGTACGAGGTCGCCGGCGTGCCGAGCGTGAGCGCGCGGGCGGCCGATGCGGTCACGGAGACGGGCTGGTGGTCGGCGAACGGTTGCAGCCAGCCCGGCATCGTGGCGACCGGGACGAAGGCGGAGGAGGCGAAGACGAGCGGCGCCATGATCGGGAAGGCGGCCGCCTGGGCGGACTCCGGGTCGCGGAGCAACAGGCCGAGGGTTCCGAAGACCCACGAAAGCGCGTAGCCGAAGGCGAGCACGAGCAGCATCGCAGCGACGAACTTGAAGGCGTTCGTCTGCACGCGGAACCCGACGAGGAAGCCGACGCCGCTCATCAGCATTCACGTCGGCGGCGAGCCCGATCGCGGTGCCGATCGCTCCGAACACCGACGTCTGCACGAAGATGCCCGGCATCAGGAAGTTGACGTAGTTGACGCCCGGGACGTGGATGGCGCCGCCGAAGACGTAGCGGAACATGAGCACGAACACGACCGGCTGGATGGTCGAGAAGACCAGGAGCTGGGGCACTCTGCGATACGTGATCAGGCCCCGCCAGGCAACGGCAAGTGCGTCGGAGAGAGCCGTGAAGGCGAGCCGCTCCGGTTGGGCGCCTCTGAGCGGCAAGGCGGATCCACTCGTGCTCAAGCTGTTGCCCATTCTGGCGCGCCGTCGGACACGGCGTCGCGTTCGGCGACCTCGGCGCGATGGCCGGTGAGCGCGAGGAAGACGTCGTCCAGGCTGGGCTCCCGCACGGTCAGCGCGGTTGGGACGATCCCGTTGCCGTCGAGCGCTCGCAGGGTGTCGATCAGGAGCGACGCCCCGTCGTGGCTGGTGAAGCGCAGCGTCGTTCCCTCGAGCTCGGGCGCGCCGGCTCCAACGCTTGCGACGATGTCCTTCGCGCGCTCCGCAGCCGGCGCTTCGGCGAGGCCGAGCTCGATCACCGTGGTGCCAAGCCGCGTCTTCAACCGTGCCGGCGTGTCGTTTGCGATCACCCGCCCGCCGTCGACGACAGCGATCTGTGAGGCGAGCCGGTCGGCCTCCTCCAGGTATTGAGTCGTCAGCACGACCGTCGTTCCGTCCCCGACGAGTTCGCCGATCATCTTCCACACTTCGTTGCGGCTGTGGGGGTCGAGTCCAGTCGTCGGCTCGTCGAGGAACAGCACTTGCGGCCGGTTCACGAGCGCGGCCGCGAGGTCAGCAGCTCGCCGGCGCGAGGCGCGATCGACCGTCGAGGCAGGTGCACAAGACGGCCGATCAGATGCAGGTTTTCACGCCCCGTCAGGTTGCCGTCGACAGCGGCGTACTGGCCCGCAAGGCCGATCAGTCGGCGCACGAGCTTCGCCTCGCGTACGACATCGTGGCCGAGCACCTCCGCCCGGCCGCCGTCCGGTTCGAGAATCGTCGCCAGCACACGGATGGCGGTGGTCTTGCCGGCGCCGTTTGGGCCGAGCAATCCGAAGACCGTGGCCTCGGACACCTCGAGATCGACGCCGGCGAGAGCCAGGACCGAGCCGAAGCGCTTGGTCAGTCCCTGAACACGGATCGCCGTCTCGCCCATCGGCCGAACCCTAGCAGATGGTTGACACTAGCAAGTATTGCACCAGTCAAGTGTCCACCTCATCAAGTATCATCTGCTGAAGATGGCGACGAATGCTCATGGGCAGGCGAGAGTGTCAGTCGCGCGCGAAGCGTGGGGGCTGTTCTTCCAGCTCGCCTTGCGCAACAGGGGCCGACTTGTCGAGGCGCTCAACAGCCTCGGGCTCACGTTCCCGCAGGCTCACCTCCTGCGCCTGCTCGCGCCCGATCACCCGCGGCCGATGAACGATCTTGCCGTCCGGCTTGTCTGCGACGCCTCCAACGTCACGGGGCTCGCCGACCGGCTTGAGGCTCGCGGCCTGATCGAGCGCCAGAGCGCCGCACACGACCGCCGCGTCAAAGTGCTTGCGCTCACACCGGCGGGAGAGCGCGTTCGCGAGCAGGTGATCAAGGCCATGCAGGAACCGCCGGCTCCGATCGCGGCCCTGTCCAGGGCCGATCAACGCACGCTCCGCGACATACTCCGCCGCGCCCTCGAGGACACGGAAATCGGAGATCGGTCTTCCGCCTGACACGTCGGGCGGCAGCTAGCCCGATCTGGCGCCGAAGGTGAGCACCCGTCGAAGCGGGATACGCCGTTTGACGACCTCCTCGGTCACCTGGTCGACCGCCTCGCTCACCTGCTCGACAGTCCGCCGCGTCTCGCCGATCTCACTCTTCGTCGCGTGCTGCTCGCTGCGGATCTCGTGCTGAAGCTCGCGGACCTCTTCGCCCATCTCCTTCGCCTCGCGCATCAGCTGTGCAAGCTCGTGCTGGATGAGGCGCAGCTTGCGTGCGTCCCGAAGGCTGCGCAGGGCGAGGTAGATCAGGGGGGCGGTCGCGACGACGCTGAAGCCGCCGCTGACGAGCACGAAGATGTCGATCGACCGCACGATGGTGTCGTGTCCCTGCCCTCCGACCCTGCGAACGACCCCCCGGGAGAGCGCACCTCGACCGTAGCGAACGCCGGTCCCCGCCGCAAAGTCGTGACGGCAGGTGCATTGTCCGTGCTGCTAGATGTCCGCGTCCGGGGGCAGGCGCTCGGGATAGCGCGGCAGCCCGTCGTCCGGGATCGGCTCCCACACCGCCGCGTACGCGACGAACTGGCGAAACGAAGGCCTCACCCCGGGGTCGCTGTCGAACGTGCCCATCCGGACGAAGATCACGTCCGGGTCGTCCTGACTGCGCGCCCAGAGGGCGCCGCCGCAGACCGAGCAGAAGGCCTTAGAGAATCCGTCCGGCGGTTCGAAGGAGCGGATCAGTTCCTCGCCGCTCGTCACTCGCAGCGAGCCGGGTGCCACGCGCGCAGACACCGCGGCGGCACTCCCCGTCCGCCGCTGGCAACGCGTGCAGTGGCAGTAGCTCGCGTGGACGAGCGGCTCCGTCACCTCGTAGCGGACGGCGCCGCAGAGGCATCCTCCCGTCAGTGGAAACTCCGGCACGGTCGTAACCTACCGCGGCCGCGAGCGTTTCCGGTTCGGTCTTGCGGGCAAGCCGAGTCCAATGCCGGCCGGCTTGGCGTACGAGATCGTCACCGCCACGCGCGGCGGCAGACCGCGATCACACCGCTACGTATCAGACGACCAGCTTCGCCGGGGTGACGTGGTGGTGCTCGGCGGCCGCTACAGGCTCGTCGCCGAGCTCGAGGGCAGCCGTGCGGTTGCGAGCCCTGCCCGATACCGGCTCGTGCTGCGGTATCCCGACTCGCGGGAGGAGGCCGGCGCCGTCCGCCGGTTCCGGGTCGGTGCGCCACGGCTCGGGCACGCGTTCACCACCGTCCCTGAGGGGGAGCCCTGGGCCTGGGCGGTCGTCGACGAGCGACTCGAACGCGACGAGGAGGGCGAGCCGTATCTGGAGCTCGTGGCCGAGCGCGATTTCGGTGAGGTGGAAGAGCTCCCCGATCACGAGCTCGAACATGCATTGGCCGTGCAGGACGACTCGCTCCCGGAATCGGCTCGTGCCGTGCTCGCGCGCGCGGAAGGAACTGGGCTCGCTGTCGAGCTCGTCGCCCTCGAGCCCGGAGAGGCACCGGACTGGGCTGCGGCCGAGCGCTACCTGGAGTCGCTGGTGCTCGAGGAGATCGAGGACGATCTGCTCGAGATGTGCGGCGTCGATCCGGACACTGATCCGCGCGGCTCGTGGCTCGACGCCGTCAAGGAACGGCTTCGCGCCGACCTCGAGCGGTTCCGGGCCGACATCGAGAGCGAGCACGACGAGATCGAGGAGTGGGACTTCCGCGGCGGTCGCATCTTCGCCTCGGTGGGAAGCGTCGACGACGAGTCCGACCCGGATCGGGGCCACGGCTGGATGTGCCGCCTGATCGACGCCGAGGCGCTCGGCGCGGCCGGCTTCGAGCGGGTGCGCAAGGCCGCGCTCTAGCGCCGGTCGAGTAAGCGAGAATGGGCCCGGTGGCCCTGTCCCGAGCGCGCACTCTCGAGCGGATCCGCAAGATGTGCCTCGCGCTGCCGGAGACGAACGAGCGCCCAAGCCACGGCGCGCCCACCTTCTTCGTCCGCGACAAGCGTCCGTTCGTGATGGTGTTGACCGACCACCACGGTGACGGCCGGTTCGCGATCTGGTGCCCGGCGCCGCCCGGACTCCAGCAGATGCTCGTCGAGGCCGATCCGGCGCGCTTCTTCGTACCGCCTTACGTCGGACACCGCGGCTGGCTCGGCGTCCGGCTCGACCGCGGTCTCGACTGGGACGAGCTCGCCGGAATCGTCGAGGACGCCTACGCCGAGGTGGCGCCGCCGAAGCTGGTCGAGGCGGCCAGATCGTCGGAGTGAGCCGAAGCTACCTCTATGCGCCCGGCCATGACGGGGCGCGGCTCGAGACCGCGTTCGACCACCGTGCCGACGTGGTCGTCTTCGATCTGGAAGACGGCGTCCCGGCCGCCCAGCGTGACACGGCACGCGGTCTGGTGGTCGCGGCGCTGCGACGAAGGCGCGCATGGGTCCGGATCAACCCGGCCGAGACGGTCGACGCCGGGGACGACCTCGATGCGGTCGACGGGCTCGCCGCCGGCATCCGCCTGCCCAAGACGGCTTCCGCCGACGACGCGCGCTGGCTGGTCGAACGCGCGCCGGGGACCCCGCTGATCTGCTCGATCGAGAGCGAGCAGGGTCTGCTCGCCGCGCCGTCGATCGCCTCGGTTGCCGGGGTGGCGACGCTCTCGCTGGGCAGCAAGGATCTCACCGCCGACCTTGCCTGCGAGGACAGTTGGGACGAGCTCTTGTTCGCGCGGAGACGGCTCGTGCTTGCCTGTCGCGCCGCCGGGATCCAGGCCCCGGTGGACAGCGTCTACTACGCGGCCGCCGACCGGACCAGCCTGCGCGAAGCGGCCGAGGCCGCGTGCAGGCTGGGGTTCTCGGGCAAGTCGACCCTCTGGCCCGAGCAGGTCGACGTCATCAACGAGGTATTCCAGTAGGGCGGTCGAGCGCTTACGACGCCAGCTTCAGAGCGGCCAGGCGCGCAGCCTCGATCTTCGCTGCCGTCGCGGCGTCGTGCGAGAACTGCGGCCACGAGTACTTCGTGTCGCCGCTCAGGTCGCAGCCGCGCGTGCACGCGAGCTTGACTTCGTCGGGGGTTGCGCTGAAGAGCCCGGCGCGGGCGAGGATCGTCCGCACCGCCGACAGGCCGCGCTTGCGTCGCACGACGTCGAACACGTCCCAATCCTCGATCCCGTCGCGGATCTGCTGGAGCCGAGCACTGGAGACCGGCCCGTTCGGTCCCGGGTAGAGGAGCACGTACTCGCCGTTCGAGGCGACGCTGTCCAACGGGTTTCCCTTCCGGTACGACGTCATTCCCTGGCCGTAGAGGATGCCCTGGATGCCCTCGAGCGCGTTCCAGAGCAGGAACATGCGCGGGTCCGAGAGCGGCTCGGCCGCGCTGTAGCCAGGCGTGCCGGGAACGGCGCTGTACGTCGACGACCAGATCATCTTTCCGGCCCGGCGCGCGCTGGTGATCAGGTCCAGCTTCGCTCGCTGCCGGTTGAACTCACCGTAGAAGCGCCGTGAGAGGACTGCCCAGATGTCGGCGTCATCGCCGTTTCGGCCGTCCCAGAGGAAGCGGTTGTTCGCGCGGGGGTTGCCGGTGACGAGCATCCTCGACCCGGGGAAGCAGCGGTGCCCCGCAGCCGCCTGTTGCGCGAGGAACTTCATCCCCTCCAGCCCCGGCTCGTCGAGGGTGTACAGGTAGGGGATGCGGCCTTCCAGCCACCCGTGCTGGTCCCAGAAGCCGTGCACGGACTGGAGGTAGTCGCACCAGGTGTTGGGCTCGAACGGTGAGATTCCCGCGATCCGGTTGCGGCGACTCGTTCGCTGGTTCGAGATCGGGATTCGCATCGTGGCGAACCCGGTCTGATTCTCCTTGACCATGTTGCCGGCCGCGTCCAACCACCATTTCGAAGACGACGTGTAGCCGGTCCGCTTCCTGGGCTCGCCGAAGCCCCAGCCCCCGGGCGAGATCCGGTTGGCGGCGAGGAAGGCGAAGTGCCCTCCGCCGCGTGCGGCGCGGGTAGGCGGACGTTGAAGACGGTGATCGTCACCGGGACGGAGGTCGTCTTTCCGTCGGCGGTCACGTTCACGGTCGCCTGGTAGCCGCCGGGAGCGGCCTCGTCGGGGACGAGGATCTGCAGATAGAGGGGCTGGTTCGGCTTCTCGACCGCGCGGGCCTTGCCGTCCCAGGGCAACAGCGCGTCGGGCACCATCCGGCCGCCGAAGCTGACGAAGTGGCCGAAGTAGATGCCGGCCTTGAGCGGGCCCAGGCCGAAGCCGTCGATCGTGGCGGAGACGCTCTGAGCACCCGTGACCACGATCCAGGCACCCTCCCGCTCGTCGATCCCGGTGTTGAACGTGACCGACTGCGCGCTGCCCTGCGGGAGACGGCCGGAAGGCGGGATCGACTGGGAGGACGGATAAGCGAAGACGCCGGCGCCTGCAGCCGGTGCGAAGGCAAGCGTTTGCGTATTCGCGGGCCCTCGACATCCTCTCCTCGTCCTCCTGTTCCTCATCGACACCGGAGGCAACGCCCTCAACCTCTTTGACTCGATCGGTCCTGCCGGCGGGGCCGGTCGTCGGGCATTCCTCGGCGTCACCGTACTGTGGGCACGCCCGCGGACGGCGGAGGCAACAGCGCCCTAACCGAGACTGTCGCGCCAGGCGAGCGCCTGCTTCAGCGGCGCCAGATCCCAGTCCGGGCCCTGCGCGCTGACGATGAAGTCGGTGAAACCGAGATCGAGGTAATCCTCCGGATTCTGCCGGGCGCCGGTGAGCCGGGTGATCGTCGTCGAGCGCTGGATCTCGGCGGGGTCGCGCCCGACCTGTGCGCACCAGTCGTCGAGGATCTCCGACTTCCGCTTCATCGTCTGGGGGTCGCCGAACGAGTGCCAGATGTCGGCGTGCTCGGCGACGATCCGTAGCGTCACCTTCTCGCCGCCGCCGCCGATCAGGATCGGGATCCGGCGGAGCGGAGGCGGGTTCAGCTTCTCCCACCGGGCCTTGATCACCGGCAGCGCGCGGTCGAGGTCGCGCAGCCGGCTGCCCGCCGTGCCGAATTCGTAGCCGTACTCGTCGTAGTCCTTCTCGAACCAGCCGGAGCCGATGCCGAGGATGAAGCGGCCGCCGGAGATGTGGTCGATTGTCCTGGCCATGTCTGCGAGCAGGCTCGGGTTCCGGTACGAGTTGCAGATCACGAGCGACGAGATCTCGGCGCGCCTGGTCACCGCCGCCATCGCAGCCTGGATCGTCAGCGACTCGAAATGCTTGCCCCGAGGGTCGCCGGACAGCGGATAGAAGTGGTCCCAGTTGTAGATCCGGTCGACGCCGAGCTCGTCGGCCGCCAGCCAGGCCCGCTTCATCGGCTCGTAGTCGCCGTGCTGGGGGATGACCTGGAAGCCGATCGTGACGCGCACCGCGTCGAACCCTAGCGATGCGATTCGAGGCCGGGCTTATTAGGAGGGCTTGACGAAAAACGGCCGCGCACCAGGGCGTCAACACGGTGTCTGACACCGGTTCCTGTCGAATCGGCTAAACACGAGTGCAGCGCGCGGCTGGTGTCAGACACCAAAATCTGTCAAGACCACACCTTGCGATTTCGTGACGATTTGTCCAGAGCGGGGCTGCGGCTGTCGGGCCAGCATCTAGTCGAAGAAGGTGTCCCTGTGGCGGTAGGCAGGCGCGCAGCAGCACAGAAACCGCAGCCCGCTGTCTCCGGCGCGGATCTGGTGCCGGGTGCCCGGTGGGATCAGCGCCGCGTCGCCGACCCTCACCTGCCGGCGCTCTCCGTCCAGCTCCAGCACCCCGGCGCCTTCGACGACGTAGTAGATCTCCTCCGCCTCGCCGTGGTAGTGCTGCTCGGTCGCCTGCCCCGGCTCGAGCGTCGCCTCCGCCAGGCTCTGGTTTCGAACGGGCGCGGTCGGGAGGCCGAGGAGCTCGCGGATCGTGCTCCCGTCGGCGGTCGTGAACGGCTCGGCCTCTTCGAGCGAGCGGACGATCACGGGCGCGAACGCTACTTGACCACGACGACGAGCGGCTTCTTCTTCGACGTCTTCGGCGCCGTCTCCGTCGAGAAGATCGACGGGGAAGCCGCATAGCGCGAGCAGTCGACGCGTCCCGATGCGACCGTCTTCAGCGCCGCTTTGAACGGCTGATAGGAGGGCTTGGGCGTCAGGTCTGCCCACAGCAGCCCCGACTGCCAGCCGCCGAGGCTGGTCTCGTCTGCGAGCTCGAAGTTGAAGAACGCGCCGACCGCGGGCTGACAGTACGCAAGCTGGAGCGCGTCCGTCAGCTGCATCGCCTGATCCGTGGCGAGCTCGTCCGAGCTGGCCGCAGTCGTGCGGGCGATCCAGGGAGGCAGCACGTGTGGGTCGGTCTCCGTGCCGTGGTAGAAGGACCTCTTGGTCGGGTCGATCGTCGTCTGGAAGCCCTGCTCCATGTACCAGATGGTCACGCGACCCTGGCCGGGCAACGGCTGGCCCGTGCCGCCGAAGGCTTCAGAGAGCACGTTCATCAGCTTGTCATAGTCGCCCTCGCCGATCGTGCTCGTGTTCGGGTGCCGCATCCACGGCCGCTCGGCGTTCGTGGTCGGATACGGGTTGTGCCCGACCGTGTCGAGGATCGGCCGCCTGCGCCCGCTCTCACGGTACGCCTCGCCAAGCTTGCGGTAGAAGTTGACGGGCGAGTGGGAGACGTTGCTGGCTGCCGAGGGCTTGTCGTTGCCGCGGGGGGACGAGGCGGCAATGACGTTCACGCCGTGGCGCACGGAGTGCAGTACGTCGTAGCAGCGGGCCAGCAGCGCCTCGTAGCTCGCAGGCGCGACGCTCGTTCCGTCCTGAGCGAACTGCGGCCGCCAGAAGCGGCTCGAGTTCGGCTCGTTCCAGATCACGACGTCATTCACGCCCGGGTAGCGACGAAGCAAGCTGGCCACGAACGTGCAGTAGCCGTCGCGCTCGGCGTCCGTCTGCGGCGCATCGGCCGCCGGCCCGTACACGGAGAGCACGACTCTGAGGCCCGGGCCCCACGTGGCCAGAATCATCCGGTCGACCGGACCGCGCTCGGTGACGCCGAGGCGCGTCTCGCCCTCGTGCCACGGCACGGTAACACGTACGGCGCGGAGGCCGAGATCGCGGGTGTAGCCGAGCGCGCTCTGGGCCAGCGGTCTCGCGTTCCACTTCAGCGAGTCGTCGGCGACGCCGACGAGCAGCCCTTGGCCGGCCCAAGCCGTGCCGGTCAGAGCGCACGCAAGCGTGGCGCACGCAACGAAGATCCGAGACACGCGTCGCACGATCTCTCCATCGGCGCCGAGGCGGTCGAGTTTGAGGTCCCGGGTGACTGAGACCTACCCGTGGGCCTGGTACACGGACGAGGGGACCTTGCACCTCGAGCGGGAGCGGATCTTCCGCTCCGCGTGGCACTACGTCGGGTCGTCCGCGACGCCGACGGCGAGTTGCGTGCCTTCCTGAACGTGTGTCGGCACCGGGGCTCGGAGGTCGTCGCCGGCGCCGGTAGGCGGGAGACGCTCCAGTGTCCGTACCACGCCTGGACGTACGGCCTCGGCGGGGAGCTCCGGGCGGCGCCACGGGCGGACCGCGAGTCGTTCGAGCGTTCCGGGCTGTCGCTGCTGCCGCTCCAGCTCGAGGCTTGGGGCCCGTTCCTGTTCGTCAACGCCGACGCCGCCGCGCCGCCGCTCGAGGAGGCGCTCGGTGGGCTCGCGCCGGCGGTCGACCCGGACACGCTCGTCTTTCGCGAGCGGGCGGAGTATGCGCTCGCCGCGAACTGGAAGATCGCCGTCGAGAACTACCTCGAGTGTTACCACTGCCCGGTTGCGCACCCCGGCTTTAGCCGGCTGGTCGACGTCGATCCGGATGCGTTCGTGCTCGCCGGGGAGGGGCCGGTCTGGAGTCAGTACGGCCGGGCGCGAGACGGCGACGGCGGCTGCGAGTTCCACCTAGTCTGGCCGGCGCTGAAGCTGAACATCTATCCCGGCTTCGCCAATCTCTCGATCGGTCCCGTCTGGCCGGAATCGCCGAAACGCACCGTCGGCTTCCTCGACTACTTCTTCGGCGCCGACGTGGACGACGATGCCGCGCGCGAGCTGATCGAGTTCGACGACCAGGTCGGCCGCGAGGATACGGTGCTGGTCGAGTCGGTCCAGCGCGGGGTCGGCACCGGCCTCGTCGATCACGGCCGCCTGCTGGCCGACAGCGAGCGGCTGATCGCGGGTTTCCAGCGCAAGGTGGCCGAGGCGCTGTGTTGCCCAGCAGGGTGCAGGCGTCCCCACGTGGTCAGCCGCTCGTGTGTCGTCGCCGGGAAACACGAAGGAGACCGCCGCGTTGAGATACGCATGCCTGCTCGCCCTGCTCGGAACTCTCGCGGTGGCGCTCGTTCCCCAGGCGACCGCGCGTCAGCAGCACGCGACGCACGCTCAGCTGGCCGACGCCGCCGAGCTGGCCGGCCTGCTGCGCGGGATCACGTTCCACCGCGACGAGACCTGGCACTGGCAACGAGTGATGCACCTCCGGCTAACCCCGTTCAGCGACAGAGCACGGCGGATCCGGAGCGTCCCGTATCGGAAATTGGTGCTGCGTCTCTGGCACCGGCGCGAGGTCACCGCCAAGCGTCGGGCGCTGAACCCGCCGCACAAGCACGAATGGCTCTGCATCCACCGCTTCGAGGGCTCGTGGCGCGACCCGAACGCGCCGTACTACGGCGGGCTCCAGATGGACCGAGAGTTCCAGGCCACGTACGGCCGGGATCTGCTCCGCAGCAAGGGCACGGCCGACCACTGGACGCCGGTGGAACAGATGTGGGTGGCGGAGCGCGCGTACCGGACGCGCGGCTTCTGGCCGTGGCCGAACACGGCCAGATACTGCGGACTCCTGTGAGCGGTTAGGCTCCGAAGGGATCGGGCACCCATCCGTCGGGAGTCGTCATGGATCGACTGACAGCGCTGATCGACCGGGCCGAGGAGCAGGGCTGCGTCAACCTGTCGCAGTTCAACGAGCTGATCCAGGAGCTCGACCTCGACGACGACGAGCTCGCCCAGGTCTACGAGCAGCTCGACGAGCGCGGGATCGAGCTCAGCGACGACTGCGGCCGCATCCGCGACGACGATACGACCTTCGTCAACGGCGACCTCGCCCACGCGACCACGGACGCCCTTCAGCTGTTCCTGAACGAGGCAGGCCGGTACAAGCTGCTCACGGCCGACGAGGAGGTCGAGCTCGCGAAGCGGATCGAGCGCGGCGACCGAGCGGCGAAGGATCTGATGATCAACTCGAATCTGAGGCTCGTCGTCTCGATCGCCAAGCGCTACCAGGGGCACGGGCTGTCGCTGCTCGATCTGATCCAGGAGGGGATCATCGGGCTGATCCGCGCGGTCGAGAAGTTCGACTACCGGAAGGGCTTCAAGTTCTCCACGTACGCAACCTGGTGGATCCGCCAGGCGGTCCAGCGCGGGGTGGCGAACAAGTCGCGCACGATCCGAATCCCCGTGCACATCGTCGAGCGGGAACAGAAGCTCGCCCGCGCAGAGCGCGAGCTCGTGCTCACGCTGGGGCGCCAGCCGACCGATCAGGAGCTCGCGAAGGCGGCGAAGCTGCCTCTCAAGCAGGTGCGCGAAGTGAAGTCGGCGGCGCGGGCGGTGACCAGCCTCGACCGTCCGATCGGCGAGGACGACTCGGGCTCGTTCGGTGACCTGTTCGCGTCCGACCAGGTCCGGACCGAGGAGGAGGTCGAGATCAGTCTCCGCGAGGAGACCCTCCGCAAGGCGCTGAGCGAGCTACCGGAGCGCGAGCGGACTGTGCTCACCCTCCGGTACGGCCTCGACGGCGGGCAGGAGCCGATGTCGCTGGAGGCGATCGGCAAAGAGCTGGGGATCACGCGCGAGCGGGTTCGGCAGATCGAGGCGAACGCGCTCGAGACGCTGTCGATGCTGCGCGAGGTCGCCGGCCTTCGCGAAGCGGCCTAGAGGATCTCCAGGCCTTCGGCGATCACGAAGAAGGCGCGGCCGAACGGCGACGCGTGCGTTCGCCGCCGCACGTCGTCCCAGTCGATCTGCTCGCGGAGCGCGCGTGCGATCTCGAGGCAGCTCTTGTAGTTGATCGAGTGCTCGGTCATCGCCATCAGCTTCGTGACGAGCAGGTCTTCGGGCCGCATCACGCGCATCGTCATCGCGTCGACCTCGAGCTCCTCGCCGCGCTCGATCAGCTCGTCGGTGATCTCGAGGCCGGCCGGCCTGAAGATCACGTCGACCATGACGTCGCCGTCGAAGGCCTTGAAGAGCCACTCCTCCGGCGGCCGCTCGGGCCGAAGCCCTGATTCCACGAGCACGCCGAGGGCACGTTCGGCATCGTCCGGCTTGACCAGGAAATCGAGGTCGTGGTCCGTCGGTGGGCCGCCACGGACCCACGACGCCACGCCGCCGGCGACGAGAAACGGTATACCGGCGTCCCGCAGAGCCGCCGCCGCCCGTTTCAGGGTCGGAACCATCCCGTTGAGATCGCTGTCTCCAGGCGCCACGGAGATCCTGGTACCCGGGCTCGATGGGCATGTAACCGCGCCTGGTCGGGCACCATTCCGTCGTGCAGGACGGTCGCCCGATCAGGATTGCCGCCGCGGGCGACATCCACGCCTCCGAGCAGGAGCGCGCGCGCGTCGTGGAGGCGTTCGCAGGGCTCGATCCCGGAATCGACCTCGTGCTCCTCGCGGGCGACCTGACGACCTGCGGCGACCCCGACGAGGCGGCCGTCCTGGCCGACGCGTGTCGCGGCCTCGCGATGCCGGTGTTCGCCGTGCTCGGCAACCACGACTGGCATCTGAACCGGACGCACGAGGTGGTCGCAGTGCTGACGGACGCCGGCATCAGGCTCCTCGATCGAAGCTCGATGCGGTTCGGCCTGCGCGGCACGGAAATTGGGGTCGTCGGGCTGAAGGGCTTCGTCGGCGGCTTCCCCGACTACGTGCTGCCGGACTTCGGCGAGCCGCTGCTCCGCCAGGTCTACGCGGAGACGAGCGAGGACGTCGTCGCCCTCGACCGTGAGCTGGAGGCCGTCGAGGACTGTGACGTCCGCATCGTGCTCCTCCACTATGCGCCGACGACAACGACGCTCGAGGGCGAGCCTCGCGGGATCTGGCCGTTCCTCGGCAGCGACCGACTCGCAGGCCCGATCGCCGACCGGCGCCCCGACATCGTGCTGCACGGACACGCCCACGCCGGCGCGTTCGAGGGCTTCATCGGGCCGGTGCCGGTCTACAACGTCGCGATCCCCGTCACCGGCCGCGACTTCTGGATCTTCGAGCTGGCCGGCCGCGAGAGGCCGCGGGCGGAGCGCCCGGCGGAGGCGCGCGCCGAGTAACGCTCACCGCGGCTTCGCCGCGGGTTCGCTCGCACGGGGGAAACAGCCGGTTTCCCCCGTGGGCCCCCTTCCCCTAAGAGACGTGCTTGCTCGCGGCGGGCGGCCGGGTGCCGCGCCCGCCATGTCGGTCGCGGCGGCGGACCCCCAAGGCTAGTTTCCGACGACCTGGACGATCCAGCGGCGGTCGCGCTCGCGGTCGAGCTCCATGAACAGGACGCGCTGCCACGTTCCGAGCTGGAGCTCGCCCTCGCGGATCGGGATCGACTCGCCCGCGGTGCCGAGCAGCATCGCCATGCAGTGGGAGTGCCCGTTCCCGAAGTCCATGTCCTCGGGGCAGATGTTCTCGGTGCGCCGGTCCCAGTCGTCGTGCGCGTAGTAGCTCTCGCGCGGGACGAGTCGAAGCAGCAGGTCCGCGAAGTCTTCGAGAAAG
>WNGE01007431.1_pt1 | contig 19539 bp, 16 predicted proteins | sample 5400651 | NCBI WGS metagenome assembly WNGE01 (sample SAMN13153370, study PRJNA577476) | soil metagenome | isolation source: 60 cm soil or saprolite under grassland replicate 2 | place: USA:California | collected 2016-06-15
AGGTTACGAGCAAAAAGAGTTCCCAGCCCCTCTCCACATACAGGAGGATAGTATGCTAGGACCAATCGATTATATTGCGGTCTCTTTTAAGGGAAATAATTTTGATGGGAGTGTGTTGAAAGCACTCGCACAAGCCACTAAGAGTGGTGTGATACGTGTTGTGGATCTGGTGTTTGTGATCAAAGATGCTGATGGTCATGTAGACTGGGCCGAGATCGAGGATCAAGAGGACGATCTCAAAGAAGTCTCGACGTTATTAGGGCACAAAGGTGACCTTCCCCTTTTAACAGAAGACGATGTGCAAAAACTGGGTGTTCACATGCCCAACGATACATCAGCTGGCATACTCGTGATAGAACAGCTCTGGGCTATACCTTTAAAGGAGGCTCTGCTCCATGTAGGAGGTGAGCTCTTGGCCGAGGGTCGCATTCACCCAGATAAAGTATCTGCTGCTGTTGCAGAATTTGAGCAGCACAAATAAGAGCGTGTGTTCAGGAAAGAGGAGGATACTATGATAGGACGACCACTTTCACCAGTTTCAGTAGCAGGACGCCGCCGCCGACAGCGCCGCAACGGGCTCCTATAGATCTGTAGACACCTGTGCGTTCATCTAAAAGAAGGCCATTTCTGGCCTTCTTTCGTTGTACAATCAACCAACTCAAACTGTAGTTGAAATAGGAGTACTGCTGTTGGAAATGGTGGATAATTTGATCAGCCCCTGCGAACGTATTTCGGGCCGATTTACTCCTCATTCGACTGTACAGGTAGGATAGTTCATCCTGTTTGCCATGCACCTGTGCCTGCTTTCACCTTTATTAGTCGTCTACAGCCATTTCACAGCTGTGCTGGCTACTTGTGGTATCCGATTGCCAGCTGGGGCCTTTGAGAAGGCCCAATCACGTCTGTTGCTCCTTGCCGATTCCAAAGAAGAAGAGTAAAATCGCAATCGTTCACTCACTTATCTTCACAAAGGGGTCACGTATACTGTGCTTGGGATTCTCACCTGTATCAGGCGGTTGACAGGCTTTTGTCTTCAGTCGCTCCACCACCGCTTCGTCGTCTGGACAAAACCAGGTCCTACCTCACTTATGCTGGGGACGCTGACAGACCTAGCCAGGAGCAAGTCCGAACTTGTGGCAGAAAACGCGCTCCTCCGTCAGCAACTCATTATCCTCCGCCGACAGGTGAAACGACCTGCCTGTACCAAAACGGATCGGATGCTCCTGGTGCTGCTGGCCAAGATGGCTCGAAACTGGAAACAAGCGCTTTTCATCGTTCAGCCAGAGACGCTCCTGCGATGGCATCGTCAGGGATTCAAGCTGTATTGGAAATACAAGTCCAGAGCACCTTCTGCCAAACTAAAGATCTCGGGAGAGACCGTAGCCTTGATCAAGGAGATGGCAAGTAACAATCGACTGTGGGGAGCCGAGCGTATTCGGGGCGAATTACTCAAGCTGGATATTCACGTCTGCAAACGCACCATCCAGAAGTACATGAGATCTGTGCGCCTAGCCTCGCCACGAGGACAGAAGTGGAGCACTTTCTTACACACCCATGCAGAGCAGATCTGGGCCTGCGACTTTCTCCCGGTAACTGACCTTTTCTTCCATTCGCTGTTCGCCTTCTTCATCGTCGAACTGCACTCGCGCAAAGTGATCCAAGTCGGCGTGACTCGATATCCCACCGACGCGTGGACTGCTCAACAGCTTCGGGAAGCCACCGCCTTTGGTGTGAGGCCGAAGTACCTTATCCGTGATAACGACGGCAAGTTTGGGGTGGGCTTCGCTCGTGTTGCGCAGACGAGTAACATTGAGATTCTTAAAACTCCTTATTACGCCCCACGCGCGAATGCCATCTGTGAGCGGTTCCTTGGCAGTGTACGGCGTGAGTGTCTCGATCATCTGCTCATCTTGCATGAGAAACAACTTCAGCGGGTACTCAACGCTTATGTATGCTACTTCAACCGAGCCAGGCCGCATCAAGGGATCAAGCAGCAGATTCCCGAACAGAAAGCTGGATCAGTGCAAGAAGATCACACACGTGGCAAGGTCATCGCCTTCCCGATTCTGGGTGGTTTATATCATGACTACCGCAGAAGCGTATGAATTCTTTAAGAGAAAAAGTTGTGACTGCCTGAAGCATACGGAACACCTTAGAAAAGCCTTTCACTCTCTTATCATTTTGTTGAGAACCAGCAGGCGGTCGTTTGTCGTTTTCCTTGAAAAGGAAACGCACGAGAGAGATGTGCGCGTCAGGGACAGTGAATTGCAGCCTGAAAAGGCAAGGAGATTTCTCCCAAGCTTGACCCAATGTGCATGTCATCATCAAAGCCCAGATTACTGAAGAGGTAAACTATCAATTTGCTCGGCGAATATTACATGTAGCCAGCACAGGGGAGCAAAACCAGATCAGGAGATGCTAAGGCCCGAGCTAAAATCAAGCAAGATCACAAGTTGGCTCTGTTTGAGGAGGAAGTACGAGACACCTATGGTCTCAGATCTGTGATAGTGTTTAGATGCGATGCAGAACACGTTGACGCAAGAGTGCAAACCCTGCTTTGCCGTACATCATGCGCTTGATCAATTTGATGCGGGTCACTTGTCCCTCGACCTGACCGTTGTTGATGGCTAGAGTTAAGCCCGCTTGTACAGGGGCTTTATCCCGCTCCACACCCTGTGCAAAACTCTCAAGTTCGGGAAGTCCGCTCTCGTGAACCTGAGCAAGCCAGACATCCAGGCGCGCTCCTTCGAGCTTGCGCATCATCACCAGAAAGTCCTGGGCGAGCCGGTACGTCGTATCCAGAGATGGAGCGGCCAGACAGAAAGCTGCCAGATGTTCTTGCTGGATCTCATCCAATGTGTCTGGACGACGCATAAACAGCGCGACCGCCGCTGTTGAACTGTAGTGCGGCAGACGCTGAACTGCTGTGGAAGTGCTCATCTCATGTGCTTTGAGCGTTTCGAGAAAGCGAGCAACCATCCGTTGTGATCCCGGATAGCCCTGGGCTGCGATTTCGCGCCAAATGTGCGTTGCGTTACGCTCCCCTGCTTCCCAGCGCGTGAGCACATACGGCGCGAAAGGATCGAAAGTACTCGCATATTTGCGTCGCTGCCTCGTGTCAGGAGCCACTTCGAGCTTCCGCCAGTGACGGACGGTTCGCTCGACTTTTCGCCATCCGACAGGCAATCTGCTTGGTGGTCACACCTTGCTTGTGGAGGCTCTCGACCTGTTGATAGCGCGCCGAGCGAGAGGCGCGCCGCGTAGAGATCGCCTGTGTGACCTGCGCTCCTGGCGTAGGACGCCATTCTTCGATTGATAATGGGCCCTGTGCCTGCATCGTCGCTGGTGCCGCTTCTGAGGGAGAAGCGGCTTTGAGCTCTGTGAGGACGCGCGCCAGCAGTTCCTGAACCGCCTCAGAAAGGTTTTTGGCTATATGGAAGCGATCGGCCACTTGAATCGCCTGGGGAGCGCCATGAGAGGCGGCGCTGGCATACTCACTGCCTCGATCGCGACTCACATGTGTAATTTCAGCATGGGTTCGCATCCAGATCGTGGCAGTTTCTGCCTGACGGTCTGGCAGCAGATCTATGACCCGGTGTGTATTCAGGTCCACCAGGACGGTGCCGAATGTTCTCCCACGCGAGATGCGAGAAATCATCAATGCCAAGACACTGAACCTGCTCTGCTGGCTGCGTCGGAAGGGCCATCACTCGGCGAACAATCGTCATCCAGGAAGTCGTTATGCCAAGACGAGAGGCGAGCCGGGCACCCAACCGACCACAGGTGCCTCATCCAATCGCTTGAATGGCTTGACACAGTCGTGTCGTCATGTGTGCCCAAGGAGCGACCAGCTGAGGGAGTCGTTCAGCGAAAATTTTTCGCGCACAGTCGGCGGCGTCGCAAAAGAACTTGCGGACGTGAAGAATGAAGTGCAGAGGCTTTCCCGCACAAGGCAGATCTTTCACTGCACGAACATATCGACTATGAAGGCGTGTGGCTGGTTGTGCGCACAGGGGACAGGAAACGCTACTTGATGTCGCCCTAATGTGAAGCACAAGCTCACCATTGCTCATTTCTACACGGCTGAGCTCTAACCCTTCGCCCAAAGGAAAGAATTGAGAGAGTTCCATTCCTGCAGAGACATCCTTTTCTCTTCGTCTTGACTGGGAAAAACGCGTGAAACAGGTCACGGTATGAAATCTAGCCACATGAGATGAGATGCTGATGAGCTGGGTCTCCCTGAAGACAATCGCTCGGAACACCTGAACCTTGCTCTCGTGTTCAAAAAGGCCTAAGATGGGGAGCAAGGAGGTGCTTCTATGTCAACTGAAGACAACAAAGCCATTGCTCGAAGGCTCTACGAAGAGGTGTTGAATACTGGGAATGTAGCAATGGTAGACGAACTGGTTGCTCCCACCATTATGCTCCACTACGACTATCCTGCAGACAGTCCCGGGCCTGCAGAACCTCAGTCTGGTCTGGAAGCGATCAAACACTACGTCTCCCACGTGCGTACCACCTTTCCCGACTACCATTTTACGGTTGAGCTCCAGGTAGCCGAAAGGGATCTGGTGGTGACTCGCGGGACAGCGCGTGGGACCCACCAGGGGGAGTATTGGGACAGCATGTTTGGGGACATCCCTCCCACTGCCAAGCAGGTGACGTGGACGGAGACCGCGATTGATCGGATCGTGGAGGGCAAGATCGTGGAGAACTGGATCAACGAAGACGCTCTGGGCAGATTGCAACAGATCGGTGCTCTCACCTCATCTGGGCAAGACAGTTAGTCATCTCATTCGTCCTTGATAGGCCCATACTGCACGCGAGAGTCACGTCTCTTTTGGCCAGGTTTTTCGCTGTATCAGTCAAATGATGAGCAAGGTGCCACCAACAAAGTTGGAAGGAGATAATTTAGATGAGCTTATCACCAAAGCTGTGTCAGAGCCCCTTGCCGCAATGGCAAAGTTATGGGTAAAGTCGCACGCTTGTATGTGATTATTCCCATTTCTTTGCAGTGCGCTGGTCGCATAAAAGTGCAGTAAAGTGCTTCTCGCACGCACAAAAACTGAAAGGTTAAAGAAGAGCTTTTTGACAAATTAGACACATAACATTGCAGAAAGTCAAAAATGGACGCATAAACCTTCAGAAAGTTGCAGAGGAGATCAATCGAAAAACGTTGTTCGCCCCTCATTTATTAAGAACGGACGTGCTAAGTAGCCATTACAACACGATTCCGAATACACACAACCCGTTCTTCTTTTCTACACACCCTCTCTCCTCGTTTCGACTCAATGATCCACAGGATGTCTATTCAACCACGTATGTGTGAAGATGAACCGTACGCCTACCACCATCAGGAAGCCAACCACATTCATGCAGAGGAGACCAAACCCAAATCCCAGGGCGTATCTGCCCACCTTCTCTGAGAAACGGTCTGCAACGATCACGGTGGTCTTCTCTCTAAAGATAGCTCCTCGGCGCCGAAGATGGCTCCTGGTCCGTTCACAGGTGTTCGCTCCACCGAGGCAAGCCCAACTCAGATCAGCCCCGCGCAGATCAGTCTTGTCCAACAAAGCCCCGCGCAGGTCAGCCCTGCCCAGGGAGGCACCATACAAGGTGGCCCTCTCCAGCTTGACCCCGCGCAGGTCTGCTTCGTGCAGGTCGGCCCAGACCAGGTCGGCCTCGCGCAAATCGGCCTCAGAGAGATTGGCCCCGCGCAGGTCTGCCCAACACAGGTAGGTTCCGCGCAGGTCTGCTCCGTGTAAATCGGCCTTGGAAAGCCTGGCCCCGCACAGGTTCGCTTCGCAGACTCTGGCTTGACTCAGGTCGGCTCCCTCCAAGTTGCAATTCATCAGGTCGATGCCTCGTAAATCCTGACCGCTCACATCCAACTGTTCGGGATGCCCTGCTTCCTGAAGCAAATGTATCAGGTCGGTTCTCGTGACTGCTGCGCCCTCAGTGTTTGCTTGCTGCTGTACTGTCATCGTCATGGTACTCCTCTTCATCCTTTCCGCTCGCATCGCTGGCTGCCCTTGCCAGACGGAATGACGAGTGTGTTTCTACCTCTCGCTCATGATGAAGCGAGGAGGGTTTCAATCGTCTCCAGGAATGAAGCCAATTCGAATGGTTTCATGAAGGTGATAAGCTGGCGTTGTCGAATCTGCTGTTGCGGTACAGAGCGATTGGCTGTGATCAAGATCGCGGGGATAGGTGCGAACTCCTGATTGAGATGGAGGCGGTCATAGAGTTCGATGCCGTTCATACCCGGCAACCCGTAGTCCAACACAAAGAGGCAAGGCGTGAAGTGCCGCACCAGTTGCAATGCGGCACTCGACGAGGAGGATCGTATTGGGTGTCGTCTGCGATTCTCTCGCTACTTGTTCTGTATCTTGAAACATAGGCTTGCTCCAACACTTTCGGTGGATACCGAATGTGCTCCTTCTCTCACACGAGAGAGACAGGCAAAGCGTTTCAAGGATGTATTGCATACGCCAGAAGCACGTCAGGTATGTGAACGAGCGCATGGCAACTGGGGGCAGAACCGCAAGCAATCGGTCTTGACTTCACCTCTTAAACGGTGACCATCCATACCGCTTGTGTACTCCACGAGCGTTTCGCTGCACCTGTGTGCTCCGTTGTGGGCTCGCCGCCGTGTGGCAGCATGATGAAGCAGGTATTTCTGTTATCTGGAAAGCTTTGGCATTCGAGGCGCCCACCGAGTTGTTCCACCATGTGACGCGAGACATGGTATTCCAACCCCAATTGTGAACCCGAACCTACATCACTGACCGTGATGATCGCCTTATTGCCTGCTTGTTGCAGCGTTACTGTGATGGAAGAGCCCGTCATGGCGTGCTCATGCGCGTTGGAGAGCAGATTGCTGAGCAGTTGTTTGAGCCGATCCGCATCCACCTCGGCTTCCAGGGGCGCATCAAGTCGTTCACAAGCTAGAGCAGAACCAGTTCCTGCTGTGTATTCCTCAAGGGCGGACTGACACAACTCAACCAGGTCGCGGCGTTGGCGGTGGAGGATGAACATTGTTGTCTCGATACGTGAGGTGTCCAGTAACTCTTGCACCAGCACCTCTGTCCGGCGAATCGTGTCCTCGATGCCAGCGAGAGCCTGACCCACAATTTCTGCTACCTCTGCACCCTCGAGCTTCTGGCTGAGCAGCTGTGTCATTTCCTTGAGATGAGCCAGGGGGATGTTCAGTTCCTGCGAGACAACACTGATGATCTTGTCTTTCGTCGCATTAGCCGCAACAAGCTCGTGTGTTCGTTGCTGCACCAGGTGCTCGAGCGACCTGGCATGAAGCTCTAAGGCAAGCCACTGCTCTACGACCTGACGACGCAGGCGGCGTGTGTGCAAAGCACGATCCAGCGCGGCCACAAAGTAGTCACGATCAATCGGCTTCAGGAGGTAGTCATACGCTCCACCCCGCAGGGCCTGAATGGCGAGATCATGGTCGCCGTGACCGGTGATCAGCAGCGTGAGTGTCTCTGGTCGTAGCTCGTGAATCTTCGCCAGCAACGCCAGACCGTCCATGCCGGGCATCTTGATATCGCTCACGATGGTATCGTAATCTTGCGCTCGAATCAGCTCGAGCGCTCTTTGAGCCGAGTTGGAGGTATCCACCTTCGCTTCGGGTAAGCGGAGAGAGACGGTGTGGGGGAGGGCTTGAAGCAACGCCGGGTCGTCGTCAACAATGAGGAGGTGCGGGGAGTGCATCTGTGATGGATGCAAGAGAGGAGGAAGAGCACTGCGTGACGACTCACCAAATCGGGCGTGTAGTCCGCTCTGGAGACGAATGCTCACGTGATCGAGCGTGAACAGAGACCATCCCGCTGTATCCAGAGTAAGCTGTCCGGGGATCCAATAGCCAAAGACAGAGACTTCCATGCTCTGGCCGCCATGCAGTTCATAGCCGTCTAGTTCTAGATAGTTCCATTCGCTGTTATACGTCAACGTCCCTGCTGCTTCATGCCTGTCGTTTTCATCGAGCATAGCCAACCTCCTTTCTTTCGTTAACACGAGTACAACAGTTAAAACGAGTACAACACATGAGGGCATTTCACAGAGGATACCAGTCTATTCTCTTTCACGATGAACTATGCCGTGGGGTTACGAACAGACGCACCTACCTGTGCTCAGGAGGCGCATCGATAGCTCTCATCCTGTGCCTGGTTGACAGCAGATGTGACAGCTACACCACCGAATAATGATGAACAATGACGAACACTGGCGCATAAGAAAATACGCGCACAAACGACGCGGGATTTGCGATCTGTGCAAAAAGTGCCCTTTCCCCCCACCCCCCAAATAGTCCCCCTTTGAGGGGGCACCAATCTTACTCATACATATAAAGCCTTATTTCTGTGAGGATTTTCTTGACAGCAGAATGAGTCTTCCTGTATTTCTTCATGATAAGAAACCGTCGGCTATGTGTTCCCTATCTGGTAAAATGATACTTGACAGCAAGAGGTGAACGAGGTTATGTGGGGAATTTTTTGGCCGTTAAGAGAACTTATTTTTTGGAGTTTGAGCGTAGAGCGGATGGGTTTAGAGAAGGAACTGCGGACATAATCCGCCTTATGTTAGGTTGTGCTATCGCACCTTGCCGTGGGAATCTTGCGTCCGGCGCTATCGTGATCATGATCGCTGGCACAATCTCCGGGCCGATGCCTTAGCGGCATATCATGCGGTAGAGCAACGGGTGCGTTTCTGCTTGGAATGGGATCGGGCAACAATGGGTGCGCGAGATCTAGTAGCCAAGTTCAAGACTTATGTGCGCTATACGACCTCACGCGAGTGATTCATGGGAAAAGCGGGCTACCGCACCTGCTCATGGTGACATCGGGCAAGGCACAGGAAATGCGAATCACACGCATGGCAGCAGCCTTCCTTGCCGATACGCCAGGACTGGTGATACAGACCACCACCGCTTAGCGGTTGGCAGATCGGGGGCCGCTTGCCGCAATCTGGTACCAGGTACCTTCGTATAACAAGATACCGGAGAGAGCGTCGCGAAGCCAGTTTTACCACGAATCACATCCTCAGTAAACCATCCTGCCCCTACGAATGTGACCAGATATCGTCTGGGTGGGCACTTCTCGGCACACACTGCCTTTCGCACCTTTTGGGGTTCCGTTGCAAAAGGGGGGAGAATAGCATAAGCTCTGGCATATTCCTTTGAACAAAGGAGTTTCCTACAAGAGTAATCCAAGCTCGTTCAAATGGCGTCATGCGCGAAGCCGACCTCATTTCGCTTTGTGTTCGCTGGTATCTACGCTATTTGACTCGCCTATCGAAATCTCGAAGAGATGATGCCCTGAACGTGGCATGCTTTGATCATACAACCATGCATTGCTGTCCAGCACTCTACATCTGAATTGGAGAAGCGATGTCGACCGTATCTGAAAGCAACCAATGACTCATGGCGCGTCGATGAGTCATTGGTGAAAAAGGCATGGATGTATCTGTTTCGCGCCCTGGATTCAAAAGGAAACACTCTAGAATTTCTGCTCAGTTGCACCAGTGATGCCAAAGCGGCGACATGTTTCTTCTCGAACACGCTCGCTGCACCTCATCCCTCCACTCCTCGAGCTCTCTTCGTTCGAAACGTCAACTCGAACGCTGCAAGGGCATGAAGGAACTCTCGCTGGAAAGGTTCAGTTCATTTTCCATCTGTTCGGAATGGTTGTCTCAGCACATCCATCGCATAGGCAGCTCTACTGGTTGCATTCTATGACAATTTTTTTGCCACACAGCCAGAAAACCATCCTCTCTTCTTCAATGTAGGTATTCAGTGTGAAAGAATCGTTACATGAACCATCTGTGCTCAACTCTCTCCTTACTGACTCGTCTCCACGAACCAGAGCAATTTGTCGATGCCTCGTGCGATCTCGGTAAAGATGTCAGCCGTATCGGTGTCCTTTAGTTCGGTTGCCTGCTCACTGGCGTAGCGTACATGTTTGCCAAAGGCGGTGAGCGTCGTCGAAAGCGCATTGCTATGGCCTTGCCCATCGGCAGTCGCAAGCCTATACTCATCAAGGGAAGTCCGCCTGGCGACCGCCGGCGCCGTTCCCTCAGCCATGCCACCGAGCTGCACAATGTGCTCGGCAATCAGGTTCGCATACTCCTGCACTCCCCGGGCGACCTTGTCGAACAGTTCGCGCAGGGCCATGAAATGCGGCCCCTTGACATTCCAGTAAGCCTGCCTGCTTTGGAGTTGCAGATCGATGGCGTCGGCTAACCGACGGTTCAACAGCACGATCAGTTTGGCCTGCTGCTCTTCGGACAGGGCTGTGTTTTGCCTGGACATGGAAGCACTCCTTTCACTCGAGCAGGACGTTGTGAGATAATGAATAGGTTCTCTCGTGTGGACGAATGGACTCCTGGTGTTTCTCGCTATTATGTCAGTTTTCATATCTGTAATATCTCTAAGCTTAGAGTAACAGGAGAGCGTTATAAGGAGCGTTAAATGGGCGACGTACGCTTCACCTTGCTGGGTCCACCAGAAGTGCGCCATGCCGATCAGGTGCTGCTGTTCTCCACGCGCAAGGAACTCGCGCTCCTCATCTATCTGGCGGTAGAAGGTCGCGTCCATGCGCGCAAAAACCTCTCCGAGCTCTTCTGGCCAGAAGGGGACGCGATGCATGGCCGGGCAGCCCTACGCATTACCCTGCTCCATCTCCGTCATCTGCTGGGTGAGGGTGCTGGTGTTGAGCATGTATCTCACCTCTTCGTCACACGCGACACCCTCGGTCTTGATCTCACCTCCGATGTCGAACTTGACTTGCACACCCTCCACGAGGCCTGGAGGTTGGCGCGCGCCTCGACACACACGACACTGACCATCCCAGAAGACGAACATCGCAGCTTGCTTGACCAGCTCCAACATGCAACCAGCCTTGCTCGTGGTGCGTTTCTGGAGGGCTTTTCGCTCCGCGATGCCCCGGCTTTCGACGACTGGGCTCGGTTCCAACGCGAATACTGGCACCTGCGCACGGGTGAGGTCTTCGATCGGCTCTCCCAGTTGCAATTCGAAGCAGGAGAGCTGGCGCCTGCTCTTGAAACGGCCAACCGCTGGCTCGTCCTCGACCCATCGCATGAAGAAGCCTACCGGCTTCTGATGCGCCTGCACTTCGCCGCCGGTGATCGGGACGCGGCCTTGCACGCGTATGATGTGTGCCGGGCGAAGCTTTCTACAGACATGCAGACTGAGCCAACCCCAGAAACTGTGGTACTGGCCAGCCGCATGCGAGCCGTGACCCCTCCCCAACGCAAAGTGGCACCCAAGACCACTGGAGCACTTTCTCCAGCAGCGCTCAACGAGGGCCCGCTCCTGGGACGGACAACAGCGTTGAGTACCTTGATCAAGGTGTATCATAGCGCGCAAGGTGGTCAGACGCAGGTCGTGTTCCTGGAGGGGGAGGCCGGCATTGGTAAGACGCGGTTGGCGACCGAGTTTCTGGCCTGGGCTGAAGTGGAGGGGGCAGACGTCTTGCAGGGCCGAGCCTTTGAAAGCGGTGGTCACCTGCCCTACCAGCTCGTGATCGAGGCCTTGCGTCCGCGCATCGAGCGGGAGAACGCCCCGGACGACCTGCTGGCAGACATCTGGCTGGCGGAACTCACGCGCTTGCTGCCCGAACTGTGCGATCGCTATCCCGATCTGCTTGCCCCACAAGGAGACAAGTCCGTGGCACGCAATCGGTTGTTCGAAGCGGTAGCACGCCTGGGACAAGCCCTGGCTAAACGCGCACCACTCGTCTTGTTCATCGATGATGTGCAGTGGGCCGATGCCGCCTCGCTCGATGTATTGCATTATCTTGCACGAAGCTGGTCGGAGAGCGCAACGCCTGCGTTACTAATTCTGACCTTGCCAATGGGATCAAGAGGTCTGTTACCAGAGCTTGACGAGTGGCGAGCTGGCATAGAACGCACCGTGCCGTTGACTCGCCTGCAGCTGAGTCCGCTTACCACCGAAGACATCCGGCGCTTGCTGCAAGCCTTAGGAGGGAAAGACGAGCAGCAAGCGCCGGACCTGGAACGCTTCGGGCAGTGGCTATTTGCGGAAACGGAGGGACAACCCTTCTATGTGATGGAAACGATCAAGGTCTTGCTCGAGCGTGGCGCACTCGCCTCGCGCCCGAATGAAAAAGGAGGGTGGACACTTGACTTCACAGCAGCTATGGAACATGAAATGGTGATGAGTGGATTCTTCCCCCCCAGCGTGCGCGAAGTCATCTGCGCCCGATTGGATCGACTCACACCCAATGCCTTTGCGCTGCTGGCGGCAGGAGCCGTCCTCGACCGGGGAATCACCTTTGGGCACCTCTGCCAGGTGGCTGATCTCGAAGAAGAAGTCGGACTCGCTGCCCTGGACGAGGCCCTGCACAGCGGTCTACTGCATGAGTTAGAACGAGAGGGAGGAGCGGGGGGAGAGGCAGGGCATATGGCTGCTGGAAGCTACATGTTCGCTCATCCGAAGATTCGTGCGGTCGTCTACGCTGAGGCGGGTGAAGCGAGGCGCTCCATCTTTCATCGCCGTGCGTTGCAAGCGTTGCAAGCGGCGGCAGCACCTGCGGCGCAATTGGCCTACCATGCCCTGGCTGCGGGACTTGCAGAACCAGCCTTCCACTGGAGTATCGCCGCAGGCGATGAGGCCATGCGGTTGGTAGCCGTGCGCGATGCCCTCACCTTCTACGAGCAGGCACAGCATCTTATGGCTGAGCGAGTGCATGGGCTCGGCCTCTTGACCATGCTTCCTGCGCCGGAGATCGAGCATCTCTACATCCACCTGGGGCGGACGTATGAACTGAACGCTGAGTGGGAGAAGGCTCGAACGGCCTATACCTCGATGCTCGCGTACGCACGGGAGGCAGGTGAGTTGGTGATGGAGAGTACCATCCTCAACCGCCTGGCGATCCTGGCAGCTCAGCAGTCCTTCGACCTGGCCACAGCACAGACGCTGCTGGAGGAGGCATGGCGGGTTGCCGAAGCGAGCGGCGATCTGGTGATGCTGGCAGAGACGGAGTGGAACATGGCTCAGATGGCAATCCATGCCTGGAAGTCGGAGCGAGCCCTGCTCCATGCCGAGCGTGCCCTCGAGCGGGCACGTATGACTGGTCTGAAAGAATTGACCGCACGTAGCCTGTACACGCTTGGTCTGAGCTATGCCCAGGGTAACCGCTGGGAGGAGGCTGTGGCGAATGCCGAGGAGGCCCGAACTCTGTACGCGGCGATCGAGAATCATGCAGGTGAGGCCTCAGGGTTGTCAGCCCAGTTGATCTATGCCGGATCCCCACCATCAGAGCAGTTGACGAAGCGGGCGATGGAAGTGCTCTGCCTGTGTCTCCTGGCTCTCGGCTACATCAATCGCGGCGAGCCACTGGCAGGCGTGAACGCCGGGCGAGCTGCGCTCGACATCAGCCAGCAGATCAACAACGTGTGGACACAGGTGTACAGCGTGCTGAACCTGAATCGCGCCTTGCTGGATATGGGGGAGTATGAGGAGGCGCTGCGGGTCACACAGCAAGGGATGGAGATGGCGCGTACGCTTCCCAACCCGACCCTGCTCTTCTTCATGCTCACGGTCTCAGGTGCGGTGCATCAAGCGATGTTGCGGCTGGAGGAAGCATACGAGGTGCTCAAAGAGTCGCTGGCCATAAGCTCGACTATCGCTGTCCGGTCATATAAAGTGCTTGCAACCTCCAGGCTGTGCGCGAACCGCGCCCTCGTTGGAGACTGGAAGACCGCGTACACTTACGCTCTGGAGACAGTAGCCATACGGGAAGACATTAACGATTCGATGTTCTTCATCGACTTCACCCGCTATTATGAGACGGAGGCGCTACTGCGGGGAGGTGACGGGGAGTGGGCCAGGGAGGATGTGCAGCGCCTGGGAAGGCACATCACTACCAATCGGCGGCAACGCCTCGACTATCTGCGGGCCCTTGCGACCCTGGCTCAGTGGGATGGAGATGCGAGGGAGGCGCTAGCGTCTTTACAAGAGGCAGCGATGCTAGCAAAAGAGATCGGACTGCCAGGCGAGCTGTGGCAGATCGAGGTAGCACTCGGAGAAGTGTACACATCTCGTGGAGAGATGAAGCAGGCGCACCAGGCATTTGCCCGAGCGGTTGCGATGGTGCAGGGGCTCGCAGAGAAGATGGAGGATGTGGAACTGCGCACGAACTTCCTCGCCGCACCAGTAGTACAACGTGTATTGGAACTGGGACGAGCCTGTTGATGCATCAGTCCCTGCTTTCGGCGACGTCGCGTGAGAGCCATGCACAAGGTTGCCTCGACACATGCTTCATCACAAGAGGAAGACATTGACCAGCCAACCACCCAGCGCGCATACAGATCCAGGATGGCTGCCACATACAACCATCCTTGGGTCGTTAAGTTGCATGAGCCAAAATTACGCAGGCGTTCACAAAGGGAGAGCTTTTGTGGGCCGAAGTGAGCCATCATGACGCTTCGACGACTCGAACCCTCTCCACTGTGGAGCCATGCTTTCGAACCTTTCACCACAGTGGAGAGCACTCGTTCCCATTGTTGCTCGCGCATCCCTTCTCATGGGAAGACGCTTCTTACGAACTGCCGAGCACATGAGCGAACCGTGAGTGGAGGAACGTTCTTTTAACGCTTGTTTTAACGCTCCTTCCTTATACTGAAAGTAGCTTGGACAACGTAGTGCATGGATCACGCGGAAAAAGATGTCAGGAGAGCACTTCTTTCGAACTGCCGGGCACATGAGCGAACTGTGAGTGTTAGGAACGAACAACAGAGCAGAAAAATGAACACAGGCAGAGAGGAAGGAAGAACATGGAAACACGTTACTATCAGACCCAGGAGATCACTCTTCCAGCGCTTGCTCAAGGGCTGGTGGTTGAGTACCAGGCACAGGGATACGAGGCACAACAATTTGGTGATGTCAACCAGACCACCGTTCAACTGAAGAAGGAAAGCACCTTGAGAACCATCACAGGCTTTGATAAGGCACTCGCGATTTCCTTCCAGCGAGTCAACGGTGGGCTACTCGTGAAAGTAGGAGCGCAGGACTGGGTAGATCAAATTGCAGTAGGAGCGGTTGGTCTGGTCATCCACCCTCTGCTGATTACAGCAGCGGTAGGAGCAATCCAGCAAAATAACACCTTACACGATGTGCTCAATTCGATTGACCAACACATACGGCAACAACAACCTCAAGCCAAGGCCGGGGTACTTTCTGCAAACCTTTTGTAGAGAGCTATGAAAGGAACGCATCATGCCAACAGTGAATATTAGTATGCAAGGGAAGATCTGCATGGTGACCGGTGCCAATTCAGGGATCGGGAAAGCAACTGCACTGGCGCTGGCACAGATGGGTGCAACCGTCGTCATGGTGTGCCGGGACCGTGCCAGAGGGGAGGAAGCCAAGCGCGAGATCACCACGAAAAGCAGGAAGAACGCTGTTGATCTCCTGCTGGCAGACCTGTCATCGCAACAGTCCATACGACAACTCGTCGAGAACTTTCAGCACCACTACACGCACCTGCATGTGCTGATCAATAATGCGGGAGCGACCTTCCCTGGTCGGCGAGAAACCGTGGATGGATTGGAGATGACATTCGCCGTGAACTATCTGGCGCCTTTCCTGTTGACACATTTGCTGCTCGATATGCTCAAAGCCAGCGCGCCAGCACGGATTGTCAATGTCAGTTCTGCTACACAAGCATCAGGTTACATTCAGATGGATGATTTGCAAGCAGAGAAACACTACAGGTCCGCCTACGGGCAATCGAAGCTTGCCGAGGTGCTGTTCACCTACGAACTTGCGCGCAGACTCCAGGAAACGGGCGTGACTGCCAACTGCCTGCATCCTGGCTTCGTTGCCACAAACTTTGGACAGATCGGTACAGCACCTGTCATTCGCACTGCGGTAAAGTTCATCTCCCTTTTTGGCATGAGTCCCGAAGAGGGGGCGAAAACATCGATCTACCTGGCCTCCTCGCCCGGTGTGGAGGGCGTCACCGGCACATACTTTGTGAAGAGCATTCCCAAGCGGTCAGCCTCAATCTCCTATGATGAGTCGCTCCAGCGACAATTATGGGAGCAGAGCGCAAAGCTGGTGAACGTGTAGGTCCCCCTGCTCATCGCAGAGAGCCGCAATGGATCAGCTTGCTGGGCTGCGATGTGGCGCGGACCGCCGATCCTGACGGTCTCAAAGAGGAACGCCGTAAGAGCGAGGCAGGCTACAAGCCAACGCCGTCACTTGGGCATGGAAGTATGATATGATAGTGCTGAGGAAGGCAGAAATCTACCTCTGAGTCGTTGAGTTTTTCTTCTCTCTTGAAGAAGGGAAAGATGCATGAACCTGGCTGATACTGAACAAAAGAGCACAGGCGGAGCGGTAGTTTCCAACACCGCGACTACACGCTTAACCGGCACCAGGCTCATCATTGCCCGCGCCGTGTGGTTGGCGCTGGTGGTTCCCAGTGTGGGACTCTTTGTGATCAGCATCCCAGTCTACTATCAGCAACTCCAAAGGGGGTGTTTTATCGGCACGGCATGTGGCAAACTCCCCGGGACACTGACTGCAAAGGGACTCCAGGCGCTACCTACTCTTGGCTTTTCTGGCACTGAGTATGCCGCTTTGTTCACCATCTTCTTCGCGATTATCACGGCGATCTGGTGTGCTGTCGGCTTCATCATTTTCTGGCGCAGGTCGGATGACTGGCTGGCGTTGCTGGCCGCCTTTTTTCTGGTGATGTCTTCTACCGCCCCTTCATTAGGCAATCCCACCTTTATGTTGGCACTCGCCTATCCCGTCTTCGCTTTGCCTCTCAGTCTGGTGAGCTTTCTTGGTCTAACCTCCCTCTTAGCGTTCTTTCTGCTCTTCCCCAATGGACGGCTAGCCCCACGCTGGATGGGACTGATCCTGCTGCTTGTCATCATCTACCAGTTCTTCAACTCCTTCCCTTCCACCACCTCACCTTTCGATACGAATTGGCCAGCGTGGCTCAACCTGCTGGTTTATCCCGTTTTCTTTGGAGTCATCATCGTTTTACAAATCTACCGCTACAGGCGCGTGTCCACGCCTGTTCAGCGCCAGCAGACGAAGTGGGTTATCTTAGGAGTAGCGGCGGCAATCGGATTTTACATCGGGTTACTCGTCATATCCCTCATAGCCGAACTCATCCCATCCTTCATCAACACTATCAACCCTATTTTGTTTAATGAAGTGTGGGGTATCATCCTCCCCGTCGCCTTCCTCCTGGTCCCGCTCTCCATTGGCTTTGCCATTCTGCGCTACCGGCTCTATGACATTGATCTCATCATTCACCGCACGCTGGTCTATAGCACCTTGACGGTTGTGCTGGCTTTGATCTACGAAGTCAGCGTGTTCACGCTCCAATACCTTACAAGCAGTCTCACACTCATAAAGGGAAACCAACTGGCGATTGTCGCTTCCACTCTTCTGATAGGGCTTCTGTTCAAGCCACTGCATGATCGCACGCGTGCGCTCATCGACCGTCGTTTCTACCGTCGCAAGTATGACGCGGCCCGCACGATCGCGACGTTTAGTGCGACCATCCGTGATGAGGTGGACTTGAACCAGTTATGCACCAAGCTGGTGGCGGTGGTTGAGGAGACGATGCAGCCAGCACATGTTTCGGTGTGGTTATGCGCTCCCAAACGCTACCTGGAAGAGACAACGCGGGCTCTCCCCATCATTGATAAGGAAGCGGGTTTGTGAGAAATTCGTTCTTTGTCCAGGGTAAGGAAACAAAGAGGTTCTCGCACTGCGAGCGTGTGCTGAGGAAAGCAAAGAGGGATGTTCGTTCCATGTTATTCCACAGTTATGACTACTTTTCCTTTGGCATGTCCTTCTTCAAGATACCGCAGAGCTTCAGGAACCTCACTTAACGGGTAACGTCTATCGATAACAGGCGCTACTTTGCCGGTTGCAAAAAGCTCTTCCAAAATCGCCAAATCTTCTTGATTGTTTGGTTTCCACATCACGCTTCCCATTTTCTTACTCCCAGTCAGCCAGGGAACCTCCGACCATAACATAAATTCCCTTGGGATTCAAAGCACGCTTGTAATCGAAAATCGACTGAGATGCCACAACATCAAGAATCAGGTCATACCGCTGCCCACTTTTGGTGAAATCCTCTTGCGTGTAATCAATGACATGGTCTGCACCAATCGAGCGCAGCATATCCAATTTCCTCGTGCTGTCCACGCCAGTCACTTCCGCCCCGAATGCTTTGGCAATCTGCACCGCAAATGTACCCACACCACCACCCGCACCATGAATCAAGACCTTTTGTCCCGACTGAATGTGTCCTTTATCCGAGAGAAGAAAACTGAGCGAAGATGATCCAACACCTCGAAGATTCTGTAGGGCGACGACTCCTGCTGAAGGTACAGCCGCGGCTTCCTCGAATGTCATACTAGTCGGTTTCAGCCTTACTGCATTTTCAGGAACACACACATACTCGGCAAAAGCACCAAAACCACACTCGGATAAATCCCCCCATATCCCGTCACCTGGATGAAACTGCTTGACATTTCTTCCAACTGCTTCAATCCGCCCGGCTATGTCAGATCCGAGTATCGTGTGCCTTGGTTTGAGAAGCCCCCCGAAACGGGCACTCCACGTACCTCTCAGCATTTCAAAGTCAGCCGCATTTAAGGATGCCGCATGAACTCTTACCAGTGCTTCATCCTCTTTGGGAGTCGGTTTTTCCACCTCTTTTAGTTCAAGAACGTCAGGAGGGCCGTATTTTGTGCAGACAATCGCCTTCATATGTTTCTCTGAGATCGTTCGGTTTTATTGTTAGGTTGCAACAGTGATGACGACTTTTCCTTTGGCGTGTCCTGCTTCAAGATACCGGATAGCTTCAGGAACCTCACTTAACGGGTACGTTCTATCTATCACAGGGACTACTTTGCCGGCTTCAAGAAGCTCCTTGATAAAAAGCAAATCTTTTTTGTTTGGGTTCGCCGTCTCCATGAGACCGATTTTCTTCCTCCCGGTCCTTGATACCCATGATCCCAGAACTATAACTTGGAACAAATGAGACAGGGTTGTAAACCCCGCAACGGCACAAATCCCAGTGGGAGTTAATGCACGCTTAAAATCTGAAACCGAACGATTTCCCACAGCATCAAAGATCAGGTCATACCGCTGCCCATTTTTGGTGAAATCTGCTTGCGTGTAATCAATGAGATGGTCTGCGCCAAGCGAGCGCACCATGTCTACATTCCGCGTGCTGCATACGCCAGTGACTTCAGTCCCGAATGACTTGGCAATCTGAACGGCAGCCGTACCCACACCACCAGACGCACCATTCACCAAAACCTTTTGCCCGAGCTTTATCTGTCCTTTGTCGCGCAGACCCTGCAAGGCGGTGAATGCCGCTAAAGGGACGGCTGCTGCTTGCTCGAATGTCATCTTGGCCGGTTTCAACGCCACTGCATCTTCATGAGCACAGACATACTCGGCCAAACTGCCCAACTCATGTAAGGGCATGCACCCAAATACCT
>WNGE01003186.1_pt1 | contig 19535 bp, 21 predicted proteins | sample 5400651 | NCBI WGS metagenome assembly WNGE01 (sample SAMN13153370, study PRJNA577476) | soil metagenome | isolation source: 60 cm soil or saprolite under grassland replicate 2 | place: USA:California | collected 2016-06-15
TTCTGCCTACGCATCAATCAGTCTGTTACCAGACTGACTGCAAGGCTGAATTCCAGGCCCGTGGCTAGCGGTTACCTGGGCAGGATTCGCACCTGCAAGATTACGCGGCATTGCCAAGCCGCTGCTAATGGGTGACCCCTTTGGCTTCCCATGTTGCCGAAGCCCTCGTGCATCCGGCTCTCTAAGAATGCGCTGGACAAATTGCTCCCCAATAGGGTGGAGCGCGGGGTCAGACTTTTACGACTCGACTATCTGAGATGTCAGGGCTCGCCCGGACTACACAATCGCACCGATGCCGACAAAGACGGAATCAGTATCACGAGACAAAGGCTAATCGAGTTAACCAAGTTTTCTCTTGGGCGCTTCCGACGTAACTATCCCGCCGATTCGGCGAAAAACTTGCCGGGCATCTCGATCGGCGGTAGCGATTTGTTTTCTTCCGAGCCGCCGAGAATCTCGGTGCCGTCGGTCATGATCCGCATCGCCTGGCCCTTTTGCGGCCGATCCGGCGTGTAGGCGCCGAAGCGCAACACCACCAGATTTCCCGTCCCGGTATTGAGGTAGCGGTAGTACGCGCCCTTGGGCAGCATGACGCCCTGATAGGGCTTCAACTTCATTTCGGCGCCGTTTTCGTCGAACACGCTCATCTCGCCTTCGAGGACGATAAAGGCGTGGTCTTGATTGAGATGGGTGTGGATCTCATTCTCGCCGCCTTCGGCGTTGATCTTACACGCGATCCACATGCTCTCGGTCTTCGCCACGGTCTGCGTGATCCGCCCTTGTTTCATGTAGGGTGTTTTCAAAGAAAACTTTTGCGCTTTCGGTGCCTCGCCGCTCTTTGCTCTAGCCGTTGCTTCCATGATCTCCTCCTTAAGCGATTTTCGCCTCAAACTGCCGTCATCATAGTACGGTGAGACTCAAGCGATCAAGCGGGCGATTCATTGTTGAGCACTGGCCGAGGAAAATGAGTCGAACAGGATTGCTAAAGCTCCAACGCAATCTGGTGATCGCCGGCAAGGGGTCTGGTCTGGGGTCTGCTGCTGGCCTGTGCTGCTGATCTGGGGTCTGGCCTGTGCTGCTGATCTGGGGTCTGTGCTGCTGATCTGGGGTCTGCTGCTGATCTGGGGTCTGGCCTGAATCTGGACTTTATCGCATTCAATTTTCGAATAACCATTGGCCGGTTTTGGGTGACCGCTGAGGGCTGGCGACGTTACTTTCCGCTCTTTTTTTTCTCGGCTTCAGCCAAGGCTTCGTTGACGATCGCGTAAATGGGCTTCATGTCCGTCCAGTCGGAGCGAAACACGGTCATATAATTCACCCCTTCGACCCTTCGGTTGTCGGGAGCGACGTCGTCTTTCGGGATGTCGATCCTCAGAGAGTCCGGTGCGTCGGCGATCTTGGTCATGTCCTTTTGCAGCGCGATCTGCGCCTTTCGGGAGAGATACCAGTTGATGAAAACTTTGGCGGCGTTGGGATGCGGCGCGTTTTTTAAAAAGCTCAGGGTTCCGAAACCGACTCCCATGGGCACCCCTTCCTTGAAAGGGCTGTTGTCGATAACGTCCACGGGCAGTCCCTGGCGCGCGGCCGCTTTCACGTCCGAGTTCGAGAAAAAAATCGCCAGCGGAAACTTTCCCTGCCCCAGCCAGTCGATCCCCTGGCGGAAATCCCGGGTCAAGGTCAAATCCATTTCGCTAAAGAGGCGGTGAATGAACTTCGGGCCGAGTCCCGGATGATGGTAAAAGAACCGCATATTATCGCCGCCCGGGCCCGGGTTCCTGATGTCGCGCGCGACGATTTTTCCCTTCCATTTTGGATTGACGAAATCCCAGTAGGATTTGAATTCGGCGGGGTTCAAAGCATTCACCGCGTAGGCGCCGGTCCCGGTCATGTTGCCCACATAGACAAAGATGTATTGCCCTTCGGGATCTATGTACCAGTGTTTTCCACCCCACCATTTCGATTGATCCGTGACCTCGGGGAGAATCAACGCGGACGAAATCGGCTCCAGGATCTTGGACGCGTAAAAAAGCTGGTAGTGGGGGTTCGCGCCCGCGCTCGAGATGTCGGCGAGATATTTTCCCGCCCTCCGCTCGGCCAAAATACGCGGGCCCAGTTGGCCGGATTGCCCCGTAACCGCGACGAGCTTGATCTCAGGAAAGTCTTTTTGGAAATGACCGGCATCGAGAGTTGCGCCGTAACCGCTGATGTAGACCGTAACCTGGCCTTCCCGTTTTGCAGCCTGGACGGTCGCCTGCCATTCTTCTTGCCAGCCTGCGTCGATTTCGCCGTGAGAAGCCGCCATCAGTAAGAACAGTGCCAACGAAAAAAGTCTCGGAAGGCAACAGATAGCTTGGACCTCGGCGGTTGTCTTTTTGGGCTTCACTGCTTTCCAGGACTATGGCTCACTGCCGATGATTCTACGAATAGGAACCCCTGCCTCATCCGCATCCCGGTTCGAGCGAAACCTATCTTACCTCCCGGGAGAAATCAATTTTTCTCAACCAGCTTCAACGCCCCGGCTAAAATACGTTCCACTCCCGTCACCATAGCTTCTACCAGCGGGGCGCTGTGCGACGGTGGGTGACCCAAAACGGGTCAAATCTTTTGTTGCAAGTTGTTAGCTTTTGTTAGTACGTTCCCTCGCGCGATTTGCCCACGCCGAAATTCACGTTGCCGGATTTTAAACGGGCGTCCGACATTGATTGTCAACAAAAGATTTGACCCCCCGCCCGACCCTAGGGCTTTCCGATCATCTTCATCTCAAGACATGCTCTACCGGTAAATCTCATCGAAAAATCCCTGGGCTTCGAGCATGCGGATGTAGTGAAGATCCCAGAGTTTCACGGGATTGCCCTTCTCTTCCAGCTCTGGATACACGAGTTCCGCGATCCGATAGGCGTTATGTAGAGAGGTTATCTTGGGACAAAGCCGCGGCTCAAGGTTCGTCCGCATTCTCTGGTAAAAAATCTCCAGCTCAGCATCGTCTTGTATCCCAAGTCGGTCCGCGACATTCCCGGCAAGAATTTCAAGCGTCTTTTTTTTGTCTTTATGAACCATAGCGATTCCCATCGCAATCGCTTTGATCATCCTGATATAGAGCTCAGGATTGTCCTGAACTAGCGGAACCAAACTGGTGAGCGTAATAGAGTTGACCATAGGGTAACGAGGCAGCAGTTGAGTGTGCAGTCCAAGGCGTTGGCAAGCTCTCTCTTGCGACGAGGGGGCAAATGCCACATCGGCTTTGCCGTCGAGAAGGAGCTGCATTTTTTCGCCCTTTTCCAGCGGCTTGACGTCGAGCATTTCGGAGGAAAGCCCGGCGTCCCGCAAGTAGAGCTCGTAGGTACCTCGGACATGGCTCGTCAGATGCCCCTCATGGTCGCAAAATTCCTGTTCGGCCAAAACCCGATCCTTCAAATCGTTCAAACCGGCTAGCGGCTTTGTACTGACCAGCATGTCCTGCGCCGTGTTCACTGTTTGCGCCATGCAGATCATCGGAACACCGTGCGCGACTCGCCAATGCGGCGTAATATGGCAGCCGAAGATCATGTTGCACCGACCGTCGAGAAGCTCATCCTCGGCATTGAGCGCTCGGCGCTCTAAATCCATACGGCTTACCTCAAGTCCCAAACGCTCCCAGATACCGCCGTATTTCATGAGAGAGATCATGGCGAGCTGTGAATGGTTAGAACGATAGATCACTTTCGCTTCCAGGGTCTTTGGTTGACTCACGGGTTGTCTCCTCTGACGTTTATTGCGAGGAGCATAGTCACATCACGTGGGAACTGTCCACTGGCTGCGAGGGATCAGTCCAGGTCTTGCCGTCAGATTATAACCAAAAGGTGGGTGTGGTTAGACGTCACGATATAATCGTGCACCGGCATGTCAGTAGTCTGGTGTCCAGACTTGCCTAAGTTGCATAACTTGAACAAAGCAAAGCCTCAGATGCTGCTTCCAAGTTTCAAGCTTGTTTGCGTCGCTCGCTGTCCGCTTTCTTTGCAAAGCTGAAATCGTCGGCGCGCTCATGGGCACTTCTCTTTGTGGCTTTAAGGACCTCGCGAACAATATCGAATGTTCAAATCGTTCAAAACGTTCAACCGCTTCGCTCCCACGGTTGAGGGTTCAAAACGTTCCAGCCGTTCAACCGCTTTGCTCCGTTCAAATCGTTGAATGCTACTGAGCGTTCCAATCGTTCGCCGGCAAGCGACGTTGGTATCCTTTTGTATGCTGAGACCGTCGTGGTATAGAACCGAGGTAGCTCATTATTGGCGGGAGCGTTTTTGCTTATGATCGGCCCCATCACGGCGCGGGGTCAGGCGCGGCCGTCAGGCCTGGTGTGTGTTACTGGTTCGCTCCTCCTGCTTAACGAAACGAATGTCAGTGGTTCAAATCGTTCAACCGCTTCGCTCCGTTCAAATTGTTCAGGACGGTCAAACGGTTCAAGCCGTTTCAATTAGCGAGCGTCAGGGGTTGCCGCCAGAATTTTCTTGAGTGCTACGCACGACGGCGCTCATCCACTAATACTTTGAGAATCCACTGGTTCAAATTTGAAGGAGATCAGTAGATGCGTATTGGCTTATTTGAGGGTCCAGGCGCTGACCACCGTATCCGTCCCGGCGTGCTCACAGACCAGGGTATCGTCGATGTGTCAGCCGCCACCGCCCATCTCGTGGCGCACTCCCCGCAGCATCTTATGGCACAGATCATCGATCACTTTGACGAGGTGCGGCCGGCATTCGAGCGGCTCGCTGACAGCAAAGCGCCGTTGCCACTGGACGTAGTCCGCCTGCGGCCGCCGCTGCCGCGGCCTGGGAAATTTCTCAACTGCATCGCCAATTACTGGGAACACGCCCAGCGCGCGCCACGCGCCCTGAACATGTTTCTAAAAAACTCCGATGCCGTGATCGGCGATGGCGACACCATTGTGCTGCCCGAGATCACCGAGGCGCCATTCTATGATGGTCCTGGCCCTTATGTTTTCCAGCATGAGGCGGAACTCGGGTTGGTGCTCAAGGGGCCAGCGAAGAACGTCAAGGAGGCTGATTGGCGCCAGGCCGTGTTCGGCTGCACTGGTGTCATTGACGTCTCCGCCCGGGTGGAGGGGCGCTTCAGTTGGCGGCAGGGGAGCTGGATGGGCAAGAGCTTTGACACGTTCGGACCGATCGGGCCCTGCATCACGACGTTGGATGAGATTGGTGATCCCAACCAGTTGCGCATTCGCTTCTACAACAACGGCGCGCTATACCACGACTATGTCACAGACGACATGGAGCACAAGGTGCCGCAGCTCATCCACTTTGCCAGCACCATTATGACCCTGAATAGCGGTGATATCATTGCCTGTGGCACGAACCATGAGGGCCTGGGTCCTCTGCAGGACGGCGAAGTGGTAGAGCTGGAGGTGGAGAAAGTCGGCAGGATGCGACTCTCCGTCCGCGATCCGCTGCGGCGGCAGTGGGCCCGCAGCATTTACATGGGACCGAACGCCACCGACCAGCATGTCGTTGCGCTGCGGCGCGAGGCGCAGGCGCGTGGCGAACCAGAGCCCGAGGGTGGCTGGCAGAACTGGGTGCCGCCGGGCTGGGAAGAGAGTACATCACGCTAACGAATATCAGTGGTTCAAAACGTTCAAGCCGTTCAATCCCCCGGATCTAGTCCGGGGTCCGTTCAAATCGTTCAGATCAGCGAGCGGGTTCCAGTCGTTCTAGGGTTCCACCGCTTCGCTTGGTTCCACGCGGTGCGCGTGGTTAGTTCTCACTGAAAAATTGCCCATCCGCCCTTCAATTTGATCGCCATGTTTTTCTCCTAACCTGAGAGTCGCTTTTTTAGCTGGTTTGGCGCGGCCGCGTCAGCCGCTCCAATAGTAATAAGCCCATCACCAGGCCGAGCTGAATCATGGCGATCACGGCGGTGATATTGCGATATCCTTCTTCATAATAATAGAGAAGCGCGATGGTCAGAGTTTCCGTGCCGTAGGAGTACAGCAGCAGGGGGATGGTCAGGCTGCGCGCCGAGAGCGCAAAGACGATCACAAAGGCGGCGGCGATGCCGATGCGCAGGAGCGGCAAGACGATACGAGTCATGGTCTGAAGCCACGAAGCGCCGTGCACCATCGAGCATTCTTCCAGGTCCTTGCTGACTTGCATGATCGCCGATTGCATGGTGCGGGTGCCGAGAGGCAAGCCATTCACCACCAAACCGAGAATCACGATCATTGAAGTGCCGTAGAGATTGATCGGCTGGGGAAGAGATATCCAGGCCCAGAGCAAAGCGAGGCCGAGGACAATCCCCGGCATGGTCCACGGCAGCCAGGCCGTGAGCTCCATGACCGGCCCCAGCCAATGGCGCGTGCGGATGCGGATGTAGCCGATCAGGCCACCCAAAGTGATGACACCCGCCGCCGCTGCACAGGAAAAAACAATCGTGTTGCGCAAACCTCCCATGGTGCGCGGGTCGTGAAAAACCTTGAGCCAGTTATCGAAGGTAAAGTGCTCCACCTTGTAGAGGCCGAAAACCTTGAAGAATGAGCTGGCGCAGATCTGCGTCAAAGGGATCAAGATGGCCAGAGTAAAATAGATTAGAAAGAGTGCAAAGATGCCCCAGCGAACCAAGGGACGTGGCGTGACGCGGCGCGGTTGATAACCCTTGCCGCTGATCGTCGTGAATTCGCGCCCGCCCAGTATCCGCCACTGCACGGAAACCATGACAAAAGTGATGATCATGAGGATCACGGCTAGCGCCGTGGCAGTGCTGTACTGCGGCGGATGGCGGTGTCTCAGCACCCGATAGATTTCATTGGCGAAGACGTAGACGCCGCCCGGAGTGCCGAACAGGTAGGGGTCCTCGAAGGATTCCAGCGCGCGAATAAACGACAGGATCGAGACGCCCAGGATCGCCGGCAAGATCATGGGCAGCGTGACTCTCAAAGTCGTCTGCGAGGGGGTCGCGCCCGCAGCCGCAGACGCTTCTTCGTAGGAGGGATCCATGTTGTAGAAGAAGCCGACCAGCAGAAGGTAAAGAAAGGACGTGGTGCTCAAGACAGAATGAAAGAGCAAGCCACCCCAACCGTAAATGTCGACGACGGGACCACGCGCGCCGAAAACCTGGATGAAGAGTTGGTTGATCAGTCCATTTTGCGGGTTGCCGAGCATGACCCAGGAGATGGCGGTGAGAAGGTCCGGGATGAAGAAGGGAATCGGGATCAGCAACTCCATCAGGCCGCGGCCTGGAACATGGGCGCGCGCCACTGCCCACGCAAAGGTCAGGGCCAGAACGAGACTGATTGCCGTCCGGGTGGTCGCATAGACAACGCTATTGATAACAATCTCGCCGATGCCTTCGGTGTTTAATAATTCTCGGTAGCCGTCGAGGGTGAACTTTCCCCAGGCGCCCGGTTGCCCGGTAAAAAAGCTCGCCGCGAGCAGCATCAGGGTCGGGTAGAGAACGAGGATGATCAAGACAGCAAACAGGAGATAGTAGAGGAGCGTGACCTGCTGCAATGCGCGCAAAGCGGGCTTTAACTTGGAGAGCATCGAAGGTCAAAGCTCAAGCGGCGGTGAGCCAGGAAAAAAGCGCGAGCTCGGCTGACAAAATACTCGAATAGGAAATTCCTGCCCGTGCTCGCGCACGGCAACGCTCCATCATTCACAGGCGCTTGGGAACGCTCAGCGCCTGCCGAAAATCTTTTCCATTTCCTTGAAGAAGAATCCCGGGTCGGCAAGCTGCTGCGAAGGTATCCCTTCCATCATGATGTTATTGGACAGGTCCATTTCTGGAATAGGCATTTTGATCTTGGGATGAGGGATCATACGGCCGCCTTCTTTAGCCAAGAGCTGGAGATTGGGGAGCTCGTAGAACCAGGTCAGCGCAACTTTGGCCGCATTCGGATGCGGCGCGTTTTTGACCAGCGCCGTGGAGTGGGGCAGCCAAGTGACCCCCTCCCGCGGGACGAGATAGGCCAACGGCGAGCCTTTCGGAACATCAGTGAGGAATTCCGGTCGGCCGCTGAAGCCGAGGGGAAATTGCCCGAGCAACACCGCATCGCGCATCTCGCGACTTCCGCCGGGAACGATAAAGGGATCGACGACTTCTTTCAGCTTGCGAATATATTCGATGCCCAACTTGGGGTGGTTATAGATCTGCAGGAACTGCCAGCCACCACCTCCCGCGCTTCGTGGATCGCGCGTGGCCAACCGGCCCTTCCATTTAGGATTTAAAATGTCCAGATAGGATTTGGGGTACTCGTCTTTCTTGACCATGTTGGTGTTGACGATCAGGGCTTGCGCGCTTATGAAAAGCGGCGTCCAGAAACCGACCGGATCCTTGGTAAAGACGGATTTGTCGTAACCGTCCAGAGTCGTGATCGGGGGTGTAAACTTCTCGAGGGCGCCGTAGCGGTGCAACTCCATCAAGTACTGGTCAACCCCATCGAAAGTATCGGCATTGACTCTTCCCGCCGCCTGCTCAGCCCGCAGCCTGTCGGTGTGTTCGCGCAGACGGCCTGTCAGTGGCTCTATTATGATGCCAAAACGTTTCTCGAAGGCCGCTTTTCCTCCTGCCTTGAAAAACTCGCCCGTGTTGTCGCCTGCGTACCAATGCACACGGCCCTCTTTGAGGGCGGCGCTCATAACGGCGGGTCCCAGCGCTTTGGCGATGGGATCATTGGCCAATTGCGCAGGCGCCGCTGCAGAAGTGGCGTCCCGCGGTTGCGGTTGCAGCAAAAACAACAATGCGAAAAAAGCGACGATTGATTTCAAGGTCCAACTGGAATCCGCTAGGGCCATGTCTTCTCCTTCTACGTATCTGAATTCGCTTGACCGATATCATAATTCGTTCCGAGTAAGCAATTTTGAGTCGCTGTTCTGCACTGAGTAAAACTTCGCTTCAGAGCTTGCGGCTACCTCAGCCTCTCGCGAACGATGTCGAGATCGTTTTTCTGCGTTTCTTCGTCGACCAGTGTATTACTGACTGTTCAAACAGTTCAAAACGTTCAACCGCTTCGCTCGGTTCAAGCCGTCTCCGGCAAGCGGCGGTTCAAAAGTTCAATGTTCAAAGTTCAATATAAACGATCACTAACGAATACGAGTGGTTCGGTTTCTAATCGACTTCTTGTAATCGCGAGTTAATTATGGAATGTACCGTGAAAGTACGAAAATTTTTCGCGAGGTTATCTTATGGACGCCGCAAAAAAGGTTCACATTGGACTACTGACATCACGCAGCGGCGACCGGCCCCACTTCGACGACTTTCGCGGGCTGGTTCCCGCAGAAGTTGAACTTACTATCGAGAGCGTCGGCGTTGGCCCGGAGGCGACTGTTGATGCCAGAACCGAAGCGGTCCTGCGCCGCGTCACAGAAATAGTGCGGGATCACCGGATCGAAGGCTTGATCATAACAGGCGCGCCGCTCACGGTTCTCAACCCTGATATCGAGAAGAAAATTACCGAGGCCATCACGATTCCCGCGACGACCCCCATTCGCGGCGCCACAGCGGCGCTACATGCCATTAATTCGAAGAGATTGATTCTCATGACACCGTTCGACGACGAGATAAATTCCCGGATCCAAGATCGGCTAAAGCAATCAGGATTGACCGTGCTCTCCTGCCCTTCCCTTGAATATCTCGGCGCCCGCACGGGGACGCACGTGGCAGCGGATAAGATCTTTGGCATTATGGAGAAAATCGTCCATGACACGCCGGGCGCGGATGCGATCTATTTTCAAGGCGCGCCATTCAATCCCCTGCCGATCATCGACAGAATAGAAAGCGAGCTGAAACTACCTGTCATCGCCAGCAACCCCGCGATGCTGTGGCACATCCTGTCACGCTTGGGTCATAAGTTCTCGATTCAAGGCTATGGCAGGCTGCTGGCGTCTTGGCCGCCGCTCAATTGACTCCAATAGTGAAGCAGGCTCTACCGACATCGAACGGCACTTCGTCGCGCATGACGTAGTAACAAGCCCGTGAGAGCTTGTGGGCCACCGCTTTGATCGCTACCACTCCGTGAGTCTTGGCTTTCTTTCTCTGATAGAACCGAGCAATGAGCAGTTCATAGCGAATGGCAAAATCACACGCTGGAGGGTCAAGTCTTGTATTTTGATGCTCTGGTTGGGTTATACCTATTTCAAAGCGATATTCAGCAACCACGCTAACCTAATTCCGGCGGCGCCGCTGTTGAGGTCGGACCACTAAGTCTCAGCAGCTTCGGTGAATTCCTGCCACGGGATCTTTTTTTCCCGCGTTAGAACCTCATTTTCCTCGGCGAATTCGCTGCCGTAACCTTCACTCAGTCAATTTTGGATTTTCGATTTTGGATTTAAACGCGATATCAGCGGTCAATCTAAAGGGGTTGGCGACACATCCTCTCGACTACCAGTTTGCTGTTGATCTTCGATGAAAACCAAACTGCCACCTGCAGTGGCTTCCGACGCACGTCGACCTTTCGATAATTCCCGAATTTCGCAGTTCAGCGCTTTGTTTCTCTAAACGATTTGAACGAAGCGAAGCGGTTGAACATTTGAAACGACCGGAACGGGGCGCTGATCAATATTTAGGGAATCTCGAAACGCGTGACCGCCGTTACCACCGCCAGACAATCCTTCGCCTTGCGGCGGTCCGACACAACTAGGACACAACGTTCCCTAAATGCGCCTTCAATCTGGTCTCGTCTCAGCCTGCACCAGCCATAACTTTTGGACTCCGAGTAATCTCAAGGATTGAAACACTTAATCAGCGTTTTAGGCAATCCCAGCCGCTGCTACCTTGCTTGACGGCGCCTCGCTTCCCGCTTTGATTTGACCGCTACGCTGCCGGCTGCGCCAAAGGTCCAGATAGTCCAGCACTTCCTGCAGCGCCAAGACGTCGGCATACTTTTGATTCATATCGAATAGGTTCATAGCGTGCGTCGCCTGGTGACGATCAAATACACATTCCTCCGCGACGACCATCCGGAAACGATAAGTGCATCCATCGACAACGCTCGCGCGCACGCATCCGCTTGTGCTCTCGCCGCAAGTAATGATCGTGTCAATATGGAGAGCGTTGAGATGTCCCATCAGCGGGGTACCCCAGAAAGCGCTGGGAGAAGCCTTGCGCAGAATCGTCTCGCCTGGGAGCGGCGCTAACTCATCAATAATATCGTAACGGCGTCTGAGTCGGTCTTGTGCCTCTGGGTCTCGATTGGCCCGAAGGTCCGACTCGCGCTGGGGCGAGCGCGACGCCACACCCGCGCCGTCAAGCCCCGTCGTGTGGACGATCGGAATGCCCACCTCGCGCGACTTAGCTAAAAGTTTTTGAATTTGCGGGACAGCGTTCCACCCATCCAGGCCACAGCTACTCGGCCATTTTTTCATTGCTTCCAAAATGGGTTCCGGTTTGTCTCCGAAGACCCACCGATAGAGATCGATGAGGAGCAAAGCCGGCTTCTCGCCGAAACCACGCCCGCGTGGCGGCCGCATCGCCAAATGCGCCCGGTCTCGTTCGGTTAAATATTGCTCCCAAACTCGCTGTGCCATGAAACACCTCCTGGCTAAATTGCCGACTGACCTTTTTCGTTTGCCGAACTGCTTTGCGCCTCTGCTTCACTACAGGGCGGCCAACTGCCTCGGGTTGCGGGACAACGGTTGGGTTCAAATCGTTCAAGTAGTTCAACCGCTACGCTCCGTTCAAATCGTTTAAAGAAACAAAACGCAGAACTTTCGAAATTCGGGAATTCCCGAAACGTCGAATTTCTTCCGCTTTGCTCTTAGTTCCTCGAACGATTTGAACGGCTGGAACGGAGCGCAGCGGTGGAACGTCTTGAACGGGCCACGGTATCAAGCTTTAGAGATACTTTGTCGGACGCCGGATCGTGCGCCACATGTGCGAGACCGGGCTGTTGTCGAAGCCCAAGCCCTCGTCCGGCTGCCTGAAGTTACGACCGACAATGTCAATGAAGGGTTCCCAGCTCACCACCGCGTTGGGGTCGAAGGAGTAGATGTCGTGGACGGTAATCATGCGCGCAGTCATGTACCACTTGTGATCCCGGGCGCGCTTGTACGCTTCCTTGATGTAGTCGTCGGGCTCGTAGTCCGGCCCGAAATGCTTGACGTACATTTCCGGATACGAGTAACCGACTGACTCGTCAGGGAAGAAACGCAGCGCCTGGTGCGCGCGGACGGCCCAGCATACCTCCTCGTCGACGTATGGCTCGACCAGCTGCGCGCCCCAGTAGCCGTGATCGCTCTTGATGAAAATTGCATTGGCGATATCGTGCAGAAGGCAGGCGAGAATCGTTTTCTCTGGCATGGACGCCTTCAGCGCATGGGTCGCGCTTTGCAGCAGATGGTTGATGCCCTTCGCGCGGCATTCGAAATAGTCGAGGAGCGTCGGCTTCGCCGGCATTTTCGGTAGCCGCGGATCGTCGTCCATCAGATAATACTTGCCGTATTTAGCCGTGAGCTCAGAACCCGTGTTGGACGCGCCGAGCTTGCCGTCCGCCAGATTGAACAGCGCCGATTTCGAAACGAGTACATCGAGCTCGTCGCTCATCTTCCGCTCGAGCGCATCTGCGCGCTCACTCAGCGATGTATTCTCAGCCATGGTCTGATCCTCCTAAATTAAGTCGCTCGACTATCGACCTTTCTAAAGACTCTACTCGCGCACGGATGCCCGTGCAACACATAAACTCACAGCGCATAGGCCCCACCTGCCAGCTCGAACTTCGCGATGCATGACCCTCCAAAACCCAGCGCAGTTAATGACGGTCACACATTTCGAGAATTCCCGAAACGTGGAATTTCTTCCTCTTTCGTCTTAGTTCCTCGAACGATTTGAACGGCTGGAATGGAGCGCAGCGGTGGAACGTCTGAAACGGGCCGCGGTATTAAGTGAGCGGAGCGATTGAACGACTGGAACGATTGGAAGCCAGCAAAAGCAGTTGAACGGCGGCTGGAACGATTGGAACCGACTTCCCGTGAACCGCCGAAGGCTCGCGGATTCTAATTACCCAAAATCTTTTTTAGCCTGTCAATCACGGGAGCGGGTTGGTTGACTACAATCTTTGCTAACGTTTGCAGTTCTTCACCCGAGACCGGATCAAAATCATATTCCTGTTTCTTGATGTCGGCGATGAGCGCCGGATCTTTTAGGGCATTAGCGTAAGCCTCGCGAAGAAGCTTGACTCTATCGGCGAGCAGTCCCGGTGGCGCGATCATGGGATGGCCGAAGTTCTCTCCGGCAGTTAGAACCGTAGCCAATTGGCGTCCGCGTTCAGGCGTTTTGTAGCGATCCATGAGCTCGTAGAGCGTAGGCGTATCGGCTGACCTGTCGTCTCGTTTGCGCCCCATCTGCACGAGATGGCGATCAAAATTTTTGCTATGCCACAGAGTGAAAGGTTGTCTGCTAAAATGCACGCCGAGGACCATCGAGCGGCAGACGACCTCGCCTCTTTCAACCGCCAGGTCGGTTTGACTGCCTCCCTGATAACCCAACACGACTTCGAACTTGGCGCCGATCAGATCCTCCAGAGCGAAGATGATGCTCGAGCTATCCCGTCCCGAACCGCCACACTTAGGCGGCAACTTGGCTTTGATGACGTCATCCATGGATCTATATGGTGCGTCCGCGCGGATATACAAAAGGGTGGTATTGCGATCCGGTGAGCCGATCCAGTTGAGCTTTTGAACGTCGAATCGCGCGTCTTGGTCGCCTACCACTTGTCCCATGTAAACCGACTGATTGGGCATTCCCAAGGTCAATCCATCGGCTTTTGCCACGCTGTAAACGTAGTTGGTCGCCACCAGCGATCCGCCGCCCGGCAAGTTCTGCACGACCACTTCAGGATTGCCGGGTATGTACTTGGACAGATGGCGGGCCAGCAGGCGTCCCAGTAATCGTAACCGCCCCCAGGACTCGAGCCGACGACGATCCGAACGGTCTTGCCGGAAAAAAAATTATTCTGCGAGCGGGCCGGATCGCGGGACAACAGGAGCAAGAAAATGATCGAGATAAGAACTTTTACTAGGGCCATAAAAAACGTCATCACTTGGGCTTATGTTGCGCCTCCGGTCTCTTGTACACCATATCGACCTCCATCACTTCGTAAGAGGCGACAAATTTGTTGTCGAAGGCCCGGCCGCAATAGTGCGTCGGCCGAAGTTTCTTGAGACGGACGTAGCCGTTTTTGTCGATGCAATCTTCGTCGACCGAGCCGGCGACCACTTGTCCGATGACCGTCAGGCGACGCAGCCACTCTAGATAGAGCAGATAGAGAGAGGCTAGAGGAGAGGCTAAGGTCAAATCTTGACTTAAGTACTTAGCCTGCTGTTGAGATCCTCAAACCACTTCCGAGTCTTCGGCTCAGTCTCGATCTTTTCCCGGATCGCCGTTTGCTCAATTGCCCAAATCCGCATCGTCACTGAAATGTCGGTAGTGTCCTGTTACTCTTAACTGTCAATCCCGATCACAACCTTTGCCGATGCGCTAGAAGCAGGCGTTCTAGTCGGGAATCTATGTTTGGCGCACTCGCCGCTCCGGGATGTCCGCTCGACGGGCGATAAGCATGAGCACCCCGAGCAAAACAAGCAGCGTTGGCAATAACACGAACCAGGTCACATGCCACCGGTCATGGAGCGCCCAGGCGATACCGGTGGCGATGAGAATCGGCCCAGCGACGATCGAGTTCTTGGTCATTCCATCCAGGTACAAAACCGCGACGCCGCCCAGGACAAGCCCCACCGCGATGATCCAGTCGATGTCGGGAAACAACCTGAAGTACCAGAGCAACCACGCGCTGCCAACGACAATCAGAGTAATGGGCAAACCGGCATCTCTCATGAATCCTCCCCGCCAACGCTGACAGCGGTGAAACCCGTTGTCACGACTTCTGACGCGCGCAGATCGACCGCCGTGATTCTAGTGAAAGTGCTGCCGAAATCAATCAGAAGCACGAAAGCAGTCATTGCAACACCTAGAATCGGAGTAGCGTGAAGAGCGCCGCTTCCGGCCAGGCGAGGTGCATCAGCCTGTCGAACATGCCCCAGACAAATAAAAATGTAAGCCCAGCGATGATTAAGCCGACGGCCTTACGCGCTTGAGCTTCGTATACCAAATAGAAGAATACAAAAAGCGGGATCGATATTAGAAATCCAAAAAACCATATGCCGAAGGCAAAAGCGAATATCCAGCGTGTGGTTTTGACTGTATGCCGGAACATTTCCTGTGGGGATATGCTCTGATCAACCGGAATATCGAGGACTCCGGCATAGCGCGTTGCTTCGCCTTGCTCAGCATTTGCGCCGGCGCCGCGCCAATCCGTAAGAAGCTGGCGCACGGCAAGCGCCAAAGCGGGTATGCCAATCGCCCACGGGAAGAGTCGCGTATCCCAGTCCAAACGAGCCGCGGTCCCGACCAATACGGCAATGACTGCCGCAAAAAAAAGCGAGAGCCAAAAGGACGGATCAAGCTTGTTGCCGGACTTTTTGCTCATGCTCTTGCCTTAGCTTTAGAGTGGCGCCTGACAGCGTGGACTATTGTCCAGACGGTTAAACCGAACAGTATGATCACGATAGGCCGCGTCAGCCAGGAGAACCCGTAGAGTTTGGTGGTCAGAAAAAAATAGGTCTCGGCGAGCCGCTGCAGAACCATTCCCACGATCAAGGGCGGTCTAGGCCAACCGGACCTTTTCATACAAACACCGATGACAGAGAATCCGAGCAGAGCGACGAGGTCGCCCCAATCGGCGGTCGACTGATACGCCGCCAGAAAAATCAGCACGATGAGCACTGGAAACAAGTAATGCACCGGCAGTTTTGTGATCCCCGCCAACTGCCTGGTGAACGCAAAGCAGAGACCGGTGGCCATCAAGTTGGCCAATACCAAGCTCCAAACTATTACTAAGGTCAGATGGAGATGGTCGGTGAGCATCTTTGGGCCTGGCGTCAAGCCCAGTAGCAGCATCGCGGCCATGATCAACGACATCGTAGCGCTCCCGGGTATGCCGAAAGCCAAGGTGAGACACCAATCTCCCGCATCGCTCGCGTTATTGGCCGCCTCGGGCGCGATCACGCCCCGAACATCGCCCTTACCAAAATTTTCCTTATCCTTCCCCGACTGAACCGCATGGCCGTAAGCCAGCCAGATCGCCGAGCTGCTCCCTATGCCAGGCAATATCCCAATCCAACTGCCGATGAAGCTGGAGCGAACCAGCAACCACCAGTTCGCGGCAACGTCTTTGACTCCCCGCCATTTGGTTGAGCTGATCGTTATCGGCGCAGCGGCGGCGATTCTTGTTCCCGTTGCGCCAAGCGTCATATCGATCAGCTCAGGAATTGCGAAGACGCCGAGCGCGATGGGAATCAACGGAATGCCGTCTGAAAGATAGAGTTGATCGAACGTCCATCTCTGCACGCCGGTTTGAGGAGCGTCGCCAATCATACCGATCAGCAGCCCCAGCCCTCCCACGATTAATCCCTTCACCGGAGCGCCGCCGGTAAGGAGCGCGATCATAACAATCGCTAGAATCGCGGTCATGAAGAATTCAGGATTGCCGAATGTCAGGATCAAGGGGCGAATCATGGGAATGGTTGCCAGAACGGTGAAGGCACCGATCAGACCGCCGATACCGGAGGAAAGGAAAGACGCGCCCATGGCGCGCTCGGCTTCGCCCTTTTTGGCCATCGGAAAGCCATCCATCACAGTTGCGGTCGCCGAGGTGGAACCGGGAATTCCAAATAGGATCGCCGGAATGGTGTCAGCGGTATTGCCGATGGCGTGAATGCCGACGATCAACACGAGAGCGCTGGCGGGATCCATCTTGACTATGAAGGGAAGGAGAATCGCTAGCGTAGTCCGTCCACCAATCCCCGGGACGAATCCGATCACGCTGCCTAATAGGACGCCGCCAAACAGCCACGCCATGCGGCTGAAGGTAAATATCTCGCCCGTGGCAGTTACAACGGCATCAAGCACTTGATGAGTCCGCTATGTTTCTCAAATTGCTGAATACGAAAAACCCCCATTGCCGGGGGTTCTTCGATGCAACAGAACGAATCTCTACTCGCTATTGTAAGATCTTGCGAAAAAAGCCCATCGCCAATTCATTGTGGACGAGCTCGTCTACTTTCTTGTTCAGCTCTTCGCCCCGTATGAGCTCGTCATTCCAACCCAATTTATCCACATCTTGTTGAAAGTCTTTGTCTTTAAACATGGCCGCAAATGCATCGCGCAGGATTTTCACCCGTTCGGGAGGGACCCCCGGCGGCATGGCGAACGTCCGACCTTGCACGGAGTACATGGCTTCTAACAGAGGTTTTTTGTCCGCTGGAGCGATCTCTTCGAGGGTCGGCACGTTCGGCAGGCGGGAATCACGCTGGGGAGACGTGACGACTAAAACCTTGATAAAGTTTTTTTCCAGCCAGTTGCTCCTGGTGGCAAAGAGAGATCCACGCGCGTGCGCGCGGCCGTCGAGGGCGCCCCGTTCTATATCGAGCAATATCTCCGCTGTTCCGGGATATCCGTAAACGACATCGACGTCGATGCCCAAGATCGCCTCCATGGCCATGGGTACGACATTGGAGTTGTGCTCCTTCGCCTGCGCGCCGAACTTGGGCTTCTTGCCCTCCTTGTTGGCTTTCTTGATCGCTTCAATACTGCCAAACGGTGTCTCGCTTCTGACGTAGACGAAGTTGCCTTCCGAGGCTATTTGACCGAGATAGCTGAATTTCTCCAATTGAAACTTGAGGGCTGGGTCGCGCAGCGCGGTTCGAAACGTCAAGCCTGTGGCCATGGTGCCTATCGCCGTGCCATCCTTAGGCGCACGGTTGTAGAGATTGTTGGCTGCAATCAGCCCAGCCGCCCCGGCTACGTTGCTGACGACCAACTTGGGATTGCCAGGGATGTGTTTGCTGAAGTGGCGCGACAGCAACCGCGCTAGGCTGTCAGTCCCTCCACCCGGAGAAGAACCCGCGATGATCGTGATGGTTTGCCCCTTGAAAAAGCTTTCCCCCGACTGTGCGCCAGCATACCGAAGCGAAAAAATCAGGGTGATAGCGAGCACAATCACAGAAAAGACCGCATGCCGAAAATTTTTTGATTCCACTTTTAACCTCCTTGATGGTCGGCGACTGTGTTCCCGTCGCTGCGTTATTAGTAACCCCACCTTTGTGCGATAGCCGCGACTCTCTCGTATTCTTCCTTCAACTCTTGCCGTTCCATCAGTTCTTTGTAGGCCTCTGCGACCAGGTCCTGGGCGCATACATCCTTGATGGGCGGCACATCATAGTTAAGCTCCCCAAGCTTCTCCTCCTCCGCCAGCATGTCCTCGAATCCCGTTGCGCGCGCCCGTCGATCGGAAACGGCATCGCCTCCAAATCCACGGGCGCGGCGCTGGAAATCTTGATCTTTCGTTCTTCTGGGTCGGCGCTGTCGTAGCGGAGTCTCTTCTCGAGCTGGCGGATATACTCAAAATTCTTCGGCATATCGCGGACAAACCAGTAGGAGCGGATCATGCCTTTAAGAAAGCTCTTTACCAGATCGGGGCGTTCCTCAAGAATTCGTCCCGTAGCGGCGATGATTCGTTCGGGACGTCCATCCGGATATTGATCCGCCGGCTTGACCAAAGCGTTGCAGCCCTCCTTAATCAGCTTTTCCGCGTCCCATGGTTTGCACGGAATGCATTCGACTTTGCCGCTTCTGAGCGCCGGCACATGGACCGGATGGAACATGCCCCTCACCCATTCAATGTCTTTTTCCAAGTCTAGCCCGGCCTTGCGCAACTGAATCTGGATCGCCCAGTGGCGATACTGTTGAAGTCGCTTATGCCCACTCGCTTTCCCTTTAGATCCTTCAGCGACTTGATATGCGGCGCGCCGACCCAAACATTGGTGTGCTGGTTTCTCCAGCCGGATATGATGTAGAGATCTGCGCCGCGCGCGCGTTGAAAGAAAACCGTACGTGACTGAACGTCGAGGGCAATATCCACTGACTGTTCCTTCATGGCTTGGGAGATCCCCATCTTTTCCAGCCCGAAGGGCACCATCGCTTGGCGCAGGATCGTATAGGCCGGCAATCCGTCCTCCGATTTCAAGCCCTCATCGTAAAAAAACCCATCTCATGGGCCGACATCACCGGAATGAGATGAAGCACGTGATAACAGGTCGGAGCAATTCTGAGTTTTCCGTCTAACATTTGGGTTTTCCTTCCGAGCTTTTCTTTGAACTTGTGGCTTCGCGGCACGACGCTTCAACTCTGATCGGCGAGCGCGTCGCGCCACGGCCAAAAGCCTCTTTGTTGCTAATGATCTGTTGGGCTATATCAACGCCAAGAAAGGACTGTCAAGTAGAGTCGACGCCTGGTAGTCGTTCAGTGAGCTCAAGATCTCTCACGCAGTTACCCTGAGTCTTTATTGAAGCGGGTCGAGATGACAGATCGCTTATTCGGTTGTCATTCCGAGCAACAGACTGTGTGAAAACTCTCGGAGCCCTTCGACCGTGCTCAGGGCGAACGGCTAAGTGCCTAATATCAAATGCTGCGATTCCGTTCGTGGTGAGCCCCGTTGAACC
>WNGE01011018.1_pt1 | contig 19531 bp, 11 predicted proteins | sample 5400651 | NCBI WGS metagenome assembly WNGE01 (sample SAMN13153370, study PRJNA577476) | soil metagenome | isolation source: 60 cm soil or saprolite under grassland replicate 2 | place: USA:California | collected 2016-06-15
GATCGCCTGGGAGCGCAGCAACAGCTTGTGGCTCTCTACGGGCAATGGGGACAGCAAGCCGAGTTACAGCAAAAGATCGTGATTCACCTGATATTGCAGTCACTGGCATTCATTGCGGCGATCTGCATTGTGGTGATCCTGGCGGGCTGGGGCCTTCAGTTCGCATTGGAGAGGATGGTTCACGATCCTCGCCAGAAGCAGACGCTGAAAACAGTTCTAAACCTGGGAACGCAACTGGTCGGCCTGTTTCTAATTCTACTGATCATTTTCGGTGTACCACAGCAGATGCCAACGATCCTGGGTCTGGTGACCGCAGGACTGACGGTGGTGTTCCAGGATTTCATCCTGGCATTCTGCGGCTGGTTTGTTTTGATGGGGCCAAACGGAGTCAGGGTCAGGGACTGGGTAGAGATTGATGGTGTCGGTGGCGAGGTGGTACAGCTCGGGTTGTTCCGTACTTGGCTGCTGGAGACGGGAAACTGGACTGCCCATGGCCATCCTACGGGGAGAAGAGTCTCGTTCTTGAACGGCTATGCCATACGCGGCAAGTATTTCAACTTCTCAACTGTAGGACAGTGGATGTGGGATGAGATTAAGGTAAGCGTTCCTCCGGGTACGAGTATCTATCCGCTTCTCAAGTCGATTTACGAAGCGACGGTGAAGATAACGGAAGCGGACGCAAAAATGGCGGAAGCGGAATGGAAGAGGGTGACGCACGAAGAAGGCTCGCCACAATTCAGCGCCATGCCGTCTGTGAATCTTCGGCCGGCGGGAGCCGGTGTCGACATCGTGATTCGCTATATCACTCGTGCCGGAGTAAGAGTTGAGACTCGCAATCGTCTGTTTGCGGTGATCGTTGAGCTGATGCAGGGTGAGTCCAAAGAGGATCGAAATCTTGCCCCACTTTCCCGCACGGAAGCCTGAAAGACTCACGACCACCGTTGACGGTTATTGGCGATTAATTCCCGATTACGCTCAGTATTCTCACGAGTCCGCAGTTACCCTGAGATCCACGAACTTACAAGTACTTAGCGGTCCCACGCGCCAGTCCTTCTTACGGCCGCTGGGAGACTGAGTTGGTTCGCAGCTTTCCTCGAATGACGGTCAAAGATGCAGCTGGCAGATTGTAAAGAGTGTTCTGATCAGCGGTGATGGCCGCTCTCAGAGGTGGCCCGTCAGGATCCGCATGTCCCTGTTTGCGATTCGGATGCCACTGATACTGGGCCTTCCCGAAAGTGATCGTCGTCACTGGCCCCATGAGATACATTTTCCGGCTTCCTTCCGAGTCGTGAAACGAGATGTGGACCGCGTGAGGACTGTCATGATCTTTGTTGATCAACATGAGCGACCACTGACCGTCTGGCCGCTCGAGTGCATAGGCGGTCACCAACACATTTCCGTCTAAGTCTTTCACATCGCTTGCAGCTAGAAATTGCTTATGGGGGGCGTCCTTCGGCTGCGCCCACTCCTGGGTGATCATTTGCGCAGCAAAAAACTGTGATGTTGGCTGCTTGATCTGGTAATGCTCATCGGTCATGAACATGTGGTACGTTCCCCAACTATTTGCGCAAGCGGGATGAGGTGGGGAGTACGGAAAATCGTGGTAATAGTGAGTGGAGGTGCCACCGGCACTGAGAAAGCCGCCGAACGAGTCCGCAAGCCACAACGCGCCGAAAATATCATCCGCAGCCTCGCCACCATGATCATTGGTTTCTGTATCAAGAAGAGGAGTTCCAGGCGGCAGGCCGTCGTCTCGCCAAACCTTCATGATGTGAGTGATCAGCTCCGGTTCCTGGTACAGATTCTTCCAAGGAGTCTCGCATCCATCGTAGGGGTAATGTTCAAAGGACATGAATGAAAGGTCTTGAATTCGGCCGTGCGCCTTGAGGTAGTCAAGAAAGCGGCCGAGCCAGGAAGTCCTGCCCTGCCTGTCTGGCCACACTTTGATGTCCTCGGTGACGCCTTCAAACACCGGTCCGCCCAGCTTGAAATTCGGGTCAACCTGATGAAGAGTGGTTGCAAACTGCAGGTACAGGGTAGCGTAATCCTCCGGCAGCATATATTGACCGTCGGGCTCTTCTCCCATCTCGATGTAGGACACCGGATATCGGCGCTTCTTGATGTACGTCATTTGCGCGGCCGCATCTTCCGGGGTGCTGTAGAGCATCGCTACAGGGATGATCGCCGGCAAGCCGCGCGTAATTCCGCTGGTAAAAAAAAGATCGACCCCGGGCTGGTCTCCAGATTCCATGCGGTCAGGCGCCACATAGAGGTCTGAAGTCGCGTGCCACGGGTCAACTGAGGAGCAATATATCAGTGTCTGTTTCTGATCAGGCGAGTGGTGGAGTAGATCGTTGAAACTCCCCTCCTCTGTGAGCGTGCCCAGGTGAAGTTCTCGGATGGCATAGCCCACACAGTTGCGAGGGTCGCTGGAACCATGGGTATCGCAAGTGTTCGAGGACTGAGCCATCAGGATGCGCACGTATTTCGTGTTCACGAATGTATTGTTGAGGCGAATCGTCGGTGTTCCGCCCTTTCCGTCGTTCACAATTCCCGATGCGAAGTCCTTCCACGCGCCTTTATCCTGCTCGTCCATGGCGTCGCCATCGCCCACCCAATACTGCACCCGATAGGCGGTCGCGTACGGTTCGGCCCATACGATCCGGATCGCGTTGACGTCTTCTTTCTTTTCAAGATTGATGACGACCCACTGCGGATGAAGCGAGTCGTTCTCGCCGGTAAATTGCTTAGCGAGATATGGATTGCTTTTCCAATACGTATTGGGATCACCATCGTCGAGACGAGAAAATCCGTCGAATTCCGTGCCATTGTTACGAGTGAAGCCGCGGTGAGGAAGCGAGTAGCCATACGAATGACGGATCATCTTGCGCGTCGGCGTCGCGTCACCCACAAAATATCCCCGGCCGGCAGGATCACTCCAGTGACCTTGCGGGTTCCAGTGCCACGCCTGGACGAACAAATCAGTGTTCTGCCGGTAGCTAATGACTCCCCAACCGGCCCTCTGAATTTGTGCAATCTGATCGGGACGGAAGAAGACATCGGTAGCATTGCTGGGTACGCGGTCCACGGTGGAGCCGAGTGCGTATAGCGGACTGAAGGAATTAACTACATGAGAAGGTGTTGCATCTACCTGCACATTTTGAGCGGCTGCGAGGGTGCAGACCGCGACGTAAAGAACAGAAAAAGTTAATCGACGTAAAGAGTCTAAACGCATTGGCACATGGATATCCTTTTTTCGTTAATGAACATGAAATGAATTGCAATTTCGAATGTGAGTATTAAATCGTTTTACGAAGCTAAAATCCAGATGTATCTTTGTATCGCGCACGCCTTGCTTCGTATGATTGCAGGCTCTGATCGGACTGGAGTACTCTCCGCATGCTGCTGAAGGTTTTCGACGATAAAGTGTCCCTATGTAAGGCTGCTGCTGAACAAGCAGCGAGCGCGATCCGGCTTGCATTGGTGAAGCGTGGTCGGGCCCGCATCGTTGCCGCCACAGCAGCATCGCAGATCGAGTTTCTTGACGCACTTACGCGAGCGCCTAATGTCGACTGGTCCAGAGTAGAAGCTTTTCACCTTGACGAGTACATCGGCCTACCCGTGACGCATCCCGGCAGTTTTCGCAAGATGCTTCTGGAGCAATTGATTCAGAAAACTGGAATCATTCACTATCATCTGCTCAATGGCGATGCGAATGATCCAGCCGACTTCGCGCAGCAAGTTGGGAAAGAGTTGGCGGCAGCGCCGATCGATATAGCTTTCCTCGGAATAGGTGAAAACGGCCACATCGCTTTTAATGATCCACCCGCCGACTTCGAAACTGAAGATCCGTACATCGTGGTGAATCTGGACGAGGCCTGCCGACAACAGCAAGTAGGCGAAGCATGGTTCGGAAGTCTTTCGCAGGTGCCTCAGCAGGCGCTTTCGATGTCGGTGCGGCAGATTCTGAAAGCTGAGGAGATCCTCGCGGTCGTGCCCGATCTCCGCAAGGCGCAGGCGGTGAAGGATTGCTTCGAGGGTCGGATCAGCCCGCGCGTGCCGGCTTCAATTTTGCGCACCCATGCAAATGCGACCGTCTATCTGGACAGAAATTCAGCTTCGCTGCTGATGGCTGATGTGCAGAATCTGCGTCCAGACGAGCTCCCGATAACCATTAGCCGCTAAGCGGGGCTGTTTGCCTTAAACGGTCACTAACTACGTTTGATCCGATTGTTGTTTCAGGCCTGGTCCCCTTTGTAGGAATGATGTTGGTGCTTCCTGGTCCGTAACACGCAGCGATCACCGAAGTTCGAGTGCTTCCGATCTGACGTCGTGTACTCTTCGGGAGGAAGCGCAGGCTACAAATGAACGAGGCCACGCTGAAGGGCAGTGACGACTGCTTGTGTCCGGTCGCTCACGTCGAGCCGCATCAGAATTGTGCTCACATGGCATTTCACTGTGGCTTCGGTGATGCCGAGCAGGCTCGCGATCTCTTTATTACTCATGCCGGAGACCAGATGGTGCAAAACTTCCTTTTCTCGCGAACTCAGTTCAGAATCCGGCAGTCGCGATGCCAGAGCTCGGGCCACTGGAGGGGGCAAGAATCTTCCCCCTGCGTGGACACGCAGGAGCGCTTCAACCAGGGTCTGGTAGGGCATTCCTTTAATGATGTATCCCTTGGCGCCGGCTTCGAGCGCGCGATGAATGTCCTCGTCACCTTCGTAGGTGGTGAGGACCACAAACCTGGATTGTGGAAAGCGTGAACGGATCGCGAGAATCGCATCCACGCCGCTCATTTGCGGCAAGCGCAAATCCATCAGCGTGACGTCAGGCTGGTGATGTGCGAATAGAGTTACCGCTTCCTCGCCGGTGCCGGTTTGCGCAACCACGGCCATATCGGAGCGAGCGTTGATGATCGAGGCCACTCCAACTCTCATAAGAGGATGATCATCCACAATCATTATTTTGATCTTTGGATTATTCATGAGCCGACCTGGACCTCTTCGACAGGGGGCGCGGCGCTCCGCGGCACTTGGAAGCTGATTTCTGTTCCCGCGCCTGACCGGCTGTGCAGGACCAGCTTTCCACCCATGCGCTGCACTCGCTCTCTCATTCCGACAAGTCCATAGTGTCCCACTGACAAGGAGGAAACCTGCTCGGGATCGAATCCAGTTCCATCATCTTGCACCGTCAGACGGCATTCGTTCATCTCGAAATTGATATCCAGTTGGACCTTATTCGGATGCCCATGCCGCACTGCATTGTAGATAGCTTCTCGCACCACCATCAAAAGTTCGTGAATTGTTTCCTGGCGAAGCTCGAAAGGTTTGCCGGAAATTCGGCACTCGACGGGCAGACAAAATTCCTTGCTCACGTCCTCGGTCATTTTTCGCAATAGGGGGCCCAAGCTGGCGCCCTTCGACGGAGTTTGTCGCAGGTTCCAGACTGCTTCGCGGGCCTCATCTATAGTGGTGCGCAACTGGGTCCGAGCGCAGTTCAAGAGGTCGTGTTTGGCATCGGCCTCGGCTTGGCCAAGACTTAGGTGCGCTTCCAGCAATGCTGAAACGCTCACGCATCCTTGAATCAGCGTGTCATGCATCTCGCGAGCCAGGCGGTTGCGCTCGTAAAGCACGGCACGAAAGCGAGCGCTCAACTGCCGCAATCGAAACTTGTGGATACTCCAAACGACCGCTGCCAGCGAGATCATGCAGAGGGTGAGGAACCACAGGGTCCGGTAAAAATGAGGCCGCTGCACGACATCCAAAGATGTTTCGGCGATTTCGTCAGGATTGTTCATCTCAAACGCAGCGACTCGAAACTTATAATGACCGGCGGGAAGATTGGTGTAATGCGCCACACGATCATCGGTGGCTTCGTTCCAGTCTTTATCAAAACCTTGGAGCATGTAGCGGAATCGGACGCGCTCTTGAGAGCGCAGGAGCACGACGCCATAATGCAGTTCCAGCTTTGCGGTGTCCGGGCCGAGAGAGATGTTTGGAGTGGGTAGCACCTGAAGTCCGTCGGCCATGACCTGGTCTACGAGCACGGGTGCACGCTCCGAAGGCCTGGGTTGATCGACGTTGATACGGACGGGTCCTTTACTGCTGGGAAACCAGACTTCGCCATGGGAAGTGAGAAGTCCAGCGGGCTTTTCGCCGCCGCACATCTGCAGCGCTTGCAGACCTTCGGAAATGCCGTAGAGGGTGAGCGTCACGCGGCGGCCGGGATGATCGGCGGCCGCATCCAGGTCTCGGCGGCCCACTTCCGAAATGCCGTTGGGTCCGCTGATCCACAGGGAACCGCGGGGATCCTCCACCAGTTCATAAATACTGTTGCTGGCGAGGCCGTTCGCGGTGGTGAACTGGCTCAGGTTGTTAGAACGCCATCGGTATAGTCCGCCAGTCCGAGTTCCAAACCACAGTGCGCCATCCGAGTCCTGGTGGATCGCCCACACCTTTTCACTCTTCAACGCCTCAGTCACGCCGTCAGTTTCGAATTTGCCATCATGCAGACGGCTGACTCCGTGATCGGTGCCGATCCAGATATTGCCCTCGCGGTCTTCGAGCAGCGATCGAGTGCTGAAGTAGCACAGCCCGTCGCGCATTTGATAATTCTTGAAGCCGTGTGGTGTCCAGCGGCTTACGCCTTCATCGGTGCCGATCCAGACGCTGCCGTCTTTGCTTTGCAGAAACGCGCGAACAAAATTATTGACCAGCCCAGACTCGGCTGTGTAATGGGAAAGTTGATTATTTGCCTTGCGGTAAACTCCGCTGCCTTCCGTGCCAATCCAGAGTGCGCCGTCACGGTCGCGGAACACGTTGCGGATCCGTACCCCAGTAACGCCGGGAAATTGATACGGAGTGGCTTTGCCATTCTGGAATCGAAAGAAATTTGCGGCCGCAATCCAAACTCCTTCGGCGTCCTCATATACGGTTTCGGCGTCAGAGTCGGAGGCATCCGGCAGCAAAACAGTTCGGACTGGAGTGGTGCTCAGTCGTAGCATTCCCGCCTGAGTTCCGACCCAGATATTTTTCTCGTAATCCTCAAAAACGTTCAACACGGTGTTGCTGGGAAGCTTTTCGGGCGCAGTCATTGCTGAGAAGTGAGAGTCGCGACGGGCAATGAGCCCGTGGCCGATGGTGCCGATCCACAGCGTCCCATCTGAGGTCTGACGCAAGAACCGCACTGTTGCGTTCACCTCGGGCACGCGCTCAAATTGGGACTTCTCAGAATCGCTAAGCTTGAGTTGATGCAGGCCCGAAACCGTTCCAGCCCAGATGGTGTGGTCCTCAGTCTCAAATAAGGACTTGACCCGGTTCTGACTGGCCTCGCCTTTGAGGCGAAACTCCTGCACGTCGTTTCCCACCAGGCGCAGCAGCTTGGATCCGCCTACCCAAAGTCCGCCGCGACTGTCTTCGTAAATGGCGTGCACGGCGAGCAACGGCAGTGCGCCGGAGTTATCCATCCGTTCCACTCGCTCGCCGGAAAGCTGGAATAAGCCGTTATCAGTGCCGACCCAAATATGTTCGGAGCGGTCCTGGAAAATGCTACGAACGAAGCTGTTGGTCAATCCATCCGCACTCGAAAATGCGCGAAAGTTGCCATCTCGATATCGGACGAGTCCACCGCCTTCCGAGCCAATCCAGAGAGCATTGTCGCGAGCAACCATCAGGCAGAAGATGTTGTTGTCGGTAAAAGCAGGGGTGTTATCGCGGTTGAAAAGCGTAAAGCGAGCGCCATCGAATCGCAGCAGGCCTCCGGTGGTACCGATCCAGAGATAGCGATCATTAGTTTGGGCGAAGGCTTGGACAATCTGCTCGGGAAGCCCATCTTGCATTCCCCATGTGCGTTCGGTGTAGGCTGGCCGGGTATGGTCTCCTGAGGCCGCGAAAAGAAGGGATGCGGGAACCAGCAGCAACACAGCAATGGCAGCGCGATTCACTCTTTGAGCCCCCGGCGATTTGGCACAAAATAATGGCTGGTCGGGGGACCCGGCCCGGGTCCTTTGAAACCGGAAGCAATTTATCACATTTTGCCCGTCGAAAATCGTTTGTGCGTAATGTGCGAACTCGACTTAAGTAGGATGTAATCTGCAGCCGCGATTCGTAAGATACCAACGCACCTGCAACCCCACCAGGAGAGATCATGATTCGAGCAATGGTACGGCGTCTGGGACTTGCTACGCTTTTGGGACTCGTATTTTCTGCAGCCATTCCAGCGGCCAACCAGCACTCCACCGCGATTCGGATTACCGGGGAACGTCGAATCAGTTTCAATGAGAACTGGCGATTTTATAAGGGTGACGTCAAAGGAGCTGAAAATCCCAGCTTAGACGATGCCCAATGGTCTGAAGTGCGACTGCCCCACGACTGGGCCATCGAGGGGCCGTTCGATCCCAATCTGAATCCACACACCGGCGCTTTGCCGATCTCAGGAACGGGATGGTATCGAAAGACCTTTCTGCTTACCGAAAATGCGAAAGAGCGCTACTTCACAATTGTTTTTGACGGAGCGATGTCGAACACGACCGTCTGGCTGAATGGGCACGAGTTGGGCAAGCGGCCCTACGGCTATGCCAGTTTTGCGTTCGACCTGACGGCGTATCTGAACTACGGTCGGGAGGCGAATGTGTTGGCTGTACGTCTGGCTCCAGAGGAGCACTCTTCACGGTGGTACCCAGGGGCTGGAATTTATAGGAACGTGTGGCTTGACGTGACTGGACCGATCCACGTCGCAGAGTGGGGGACGTATGTCACCACGCCCGAGGTTTCGGGCGAGAAAGCAACCGTTTCGGTCAAGACGGAAATATCCAACCGTCTAAATAAGGATGCTCAAATTGTGCTTCGAACTTCGGTGCGCGATCAAGCCGGAAGAACGGTAGGCAAGACCAGCACAGAAGTCACGGCGATCTCCGCAGGAAATAGCCGGACCGTGGCTGCGGAATTGACGCTTTCACAGCCGCAGCGATGGGACCTGGACCATCCTTATTTGTACACGCTGGTGAGCGAGGTTCTCGATGGAGGCCAAGTCGTTGATAAGTCCTCGACTCCATTTGGAGTGCGAACAATCGCCTTCGACAAAGAAAAAGGCTTCGTGCTGAACGGAAAGCAAGTGAAGCTGCACGGAGTGTGCATGCACCACGACCTCGGAGCACTGGGTGCCGCGGTCAGCCGCCGCGCCACGGAAAGGCAATTGGAAATTTTAAAGGAAGCCGGCGTAAATGCAGTTCGCACCAGTCACAATCCGCCGTCTCCGGAGCTGCTCGAGTACTGCGATCGCCTGGGGATCGTCGTGATGACAGCAAATATTTTGACGAATGGTCTGAGCGGGACGTGCGCGACATGGTGCGGCGCGACCGCAATCATCCCAGCGTTATTTTGTGGAGCATTGGCAACGAAATCCCTGAACAGAAGTTGGCAGAGGGCTGGAAAGATGCCAAACGGCTGGTAGGTTTCTTTCACGAAGAGGACCCAACCCGGCCGACTACATCGGGATTCAATGAGTGGCCAGAAGCTATTCAGAACCATATGGCCGAGCAGGTGGATATCCCTGGATTCAACTACAAGCCTATGCGCTATGAGCAGATCATGAAGGAGCACCCGAACTGGATCATCTATGGGTCAGAGACGGCATCTTGCGTCAGCTCACGCGGGGTTTACCAATTTCCCATCGAGAAATATGAGAAGGACCCGTCGCGGCAACTCACCAGCTACGACGTTATCGCGCCGCCGTGGGCGTACTGTCCCGATGTCGAATTCAAGTATCAAGACCAGTTTCCGAATGTGCTTGGCGAATTTGTGTGGACTGGATTTGACTACATTGGGGAACCCACACCGTACTTTGACCATCACGGAAACGATGACCGTGACTGGCCAGCGCGCAGCTCATACTTCGGCATGGTTGACCTCGCGGGATTTCCCAAAGACCGCTTTTATCTTTATCAGAGTCAGTGGACGAGAAAACCAATGGTCCACATTTTGCCGCACTGGAATTGGAAGGGCCACGAAGGGAAGAGCATTCCTGTGATGGCGTACACCAATGCAGAAGAGGTCGAGCTCTTTCTGAATGGCAAGTCGCTAGGCAAAAAGAAGCGTTTTTCTGAGCCAGTAGATATTCCAGTGGGGCCAAACGTAAGCAGCGATCTCAATTTTTACAGCAAGTATCGTCTCGAATGGCAGGTGCCTTACGAAGCTGGCGAGTTGAAAGCAGTTGCGTATTCAGGCGGAAAGCAAGTGGCCGCAGACGAAGTTCGCACCGCGGGCGCTCCCGTGAAAATTATTCTGCAGCCCGACCGTAACGTCATTCAGGCGGACGGCGACGACTTGTCATTCGTGACGGTGCGGATCGAGGACAAGGACGGGAATCTGTGCCCAATGGCGGACAACCTTGTGCACTTCAGCGTGAGCGGAGCAGGTGACATTGCTGCGGTGGACAACGGCAATGCCGCCACGGTTGAGCCATTTCATGCCGACCATCGCACCACTTTCAACGGATTGGCCTTGCTCATAGTTCGTTCCAAGCCTGAGCAGGACGGCAAGATTCATGTGGTCGCGTCGGGTGACGGACTCAACCAAGGTGAGGCGGACATCACAGCAGGACAGGTCAGACAAGCCGCTGCACAATAGGATTCGGACGGTGGAGATGCGCCGCACCCATTTCGTCATCGTTCTCGCGGCAATTGCAGTGGCGATGGGCATTCCAGCGTCTGCGCAGGACTATGCCATCGGCGCTGACGTTTCCTTCCTCGGGCAAGCTGAGAAAGAGGGCGTTATCTTCAAAGATAATGGCGTTGCCCGCCCGGGCTTACAGATTTTCAAAGACCACGGCTACGACTGGGTGCGCTTGAGGTTGTTCCATACCCCCACTCAACTCCCAAATAATCTGGAGTACACGATTGCGCTGGCAAAGCAAGCGAAGAAACTTGGCTTCAAATTTCTCCTGGACTACCACTACGCCGATGATTGGGCCGATCCGGGCAAACAGCCGATCCCGAAAGCATGGCAGGGAAAATCGCACCAAGAGCTGGTGCAAGCGGTGTTCGAATACACCCGCGACACGATTGCAGCCTTCCGCGATGCAGATGTTCTGCCCGACATGGTCCAGATCGGCAACGAAATCATCAACGGCATGTTGTGGCCGGATGGAAAGCTGCCCGAGAACTGGAACAATTTCGCGCAGCTCGTATATGCGGGCATCAATGGGGTTGATGCGGGGCGTGGAAATAATTCGCGTCCGAAAATCATGATCCACATTGATCGCGGGGCTGATCAGAAGCACACAAAAGAGTTCTTCGACAAACTGAATTCCTACGATATTCCTTACGACATCATCGGGCAGTCTTACTACCCGTGGTGGCATGGCAGCCTGAATCAGCTTCGGCAAAACCTGGAATTCATGGCACGCGAGTATCAGAAAGACATTATTGTGGTGGAAGCGGCCTACAACTGGAAACCGGGGAACTATGTGAACAAGATCGCTCCGTTTCCCGAGTCTCCCGAGGGCCAGCGTCAATTTTTGGACGAGCTAAATCGGGTCGTCATGGAAACGCCCAATGGGCGTGGCAAAGGCATCTTCTGGTGGGAACCAGCTGTTCAGGGGCCGCTCACAATTCGAGGATTCTTCGACGATCAGCACAATGCCCTGCCCGTGCTGACGGTCTTCGACCGCTTCACCCGAAGGTGACGGCGTCCGGTTTCTCAGAAGGTCAATTCCAAACACCTATTTTTGCCTCGCGATAACTGGACATAGTTTGTCAAGCGTAATCATTTTGCTTCTTCCTACTTTCGTCGGATTCGCGTAAACGATCTTCCAGCATAAAATCAGCGCCACGTTCGAGTGCTGCATTTGTGTGGGATTCGTGTTGACTCTCAGTTTTTGAAAAGCGTACCCCCACTTTGGGGTGGGTTGAATTCAGGAGGCTGCGCCATGGCAATGACAACAACATCAGGAACAGATGGCCTGTGCAGGTTTGGCCGCTTCGGCTTGCTTCTGCTGATAACGCTATTTGGCAGCGTTGCGCTAGGGCAAAACGCCAACACTGGAGAGATTAAGGGGACGGTGACGGATTCGTCGGGGGCTGCTATTGGCGGCGTGAAGGTGACGATTGCGAACGTCCAAACCGGCGTAAACATAGTCGTCACCACCAACGGAGCTGGCATCTATGACGCGCCGGCCGTTCGTCAAGGCGAGTACAAGATCACGTTCGCGAAAGCTGGCTTCAGGGATTTGGTGAGACAGGGCATAACGTTGCAACTCCAAACGATAGGGATAGACGCAACGTTGCAGGTGGGCGCAGCGACGGAAGAGATTGTTGTGAATGCAGAAACTCCGCTATTAGAAACAGAAACCTCAGACCAGCATCTTGATCTGAATACAGCAGCTGTCCAGAATGCTCCCATTGTCGGACCGGATTGGCGTAACGAGTTAATGCAGTTGATTCCGGGCGTGAACACAGGCGGCGGAACCGGCGGAGCCGGTACAGCCGGCGGAGGTCAGGCGGCTGGAGTCAATGGCACGCAGAGCTACAACATCAATTTCTTAATGGATGGATCCGCTGCGACCGCTCCCAGAGATTACAACAGCAGTAACTATTACGGGCCTCTCGACTCGATCGGTGAAGTAAGCATTAATTCCAGCAATGCCTCGGCCGAGTATGGAAACGGTCTCACCTCAGTGAACGTAATTATGAAGAGTGGGACAAACAGCTTTCATGGAAGCGCCTATGAATACATTCAGAACACAGCCTTCAACGCGCGAGGCTTCTACAATCAAACTGGAACAAAGTCCGTAGAACATTGGAACAATTATGGCGGCAGCATAGGCGGCCCTGCTATCAAGAACAAACTCTTCTTCTTTTTCAATTACCAGCGCAACCCAGCTTCTTCGCCAACAGCCGCTCTGTACAGCTATCCGACTGCGGCGATGCAGGCGGGCGATTTCTTCGGCATGGCGGGCGCAAGCGGCTCGGCTTTTAACTCCAGTGGGATCCTACAGGGGACCTACGATCCTGTGGCACAGAACATGCAGACTTTCTTCCCAAGTGCGAGCGCGAAGGGTTGGGTTGCCGGATGTCCCGGACCCGCGAATGTGGGGCCGGGCGTAGCTCAAACATGTCCGACGGAGAACAATTTTGTTTTCAACGGCAGCAGCCCGAACCTCGACAAATGGTACACGGGTCGAGCTGACTTCGACGCCTCTTCGAAGCAAAAGCTCTCTTTCACTTTCAACTATCACTCAGCCGTTCCCTCATACGTTCCCGCGGATCCCCTTTTCCCGAATGACGCGACCGCTTACGAACAGGGACATACCGACAACCTCACCGGTCAGCTGACACACGTTTTCACGATTAGCTCGACCATGATCAACGAGTTCCGAGTTGGTGGCAGCCGGGAACTGGACAAGTACAAACCGCCATCACTGAACAAGAACGATCCCGCCACGCTCGGCCTTCAGCCACAATACGACACGAATGCACCGGCCAATGTATTTCCGCATGTCACGATCGATTCGGGAACTGGGACAGGGGCAATGGCATTAGGCGCAGGCGAGTACAGCCGTGGATTACCGGGCCCGGGCGGGAACGGCAACATTGATGCGGTGCTGGGCGAGGGCGTTTACAACGTCGGCGACGTGCTTACGCTCATTCGCGGTAAGCACACTATAAAGGTTGGTGGGGAATTCGATAAGTATTACCAGAACTACACAAGTTGGGGCGATATCACCTCTGGGCACTTCGAATTTAATGGAAGTGTCACCGGAATTGCTTATGCGGACTTTCTGGCTGGAGATGTCTTTGGCTGGTACGTTTTCGAGGCGGACCCAACTAGCGCGCACATGAAGGGTGGTGCAATGTTCGCCAGCGACGATGTCAAAATTACGCCGCACCTCACCCTGAATCTCGGCCTGCGGTGGCAGTTGCTCTCTGGCTGGACTGTTAGCAACAACTTGTTCGGCAACTACGATCCGGTTCTGCCAAACACGGCCTGCTCAGGATGCACGGGAGGAATCCTCTTCGGTGGACAGAGTGACACCGCATTCGGCGGACACATCAGCAACCTGAGCGCAATACAAAACGGCGATTACAAGCAGTTCGCACCGAGAGTGGGGCTTTCGTGGTCGCCTCGCAACAACTGGGCATTCCGTGCGAGCTACGGTCTCTTCAACGCGCCCCGTGATGCGGAGAACTATACCGACGGTGCTTTGGGCCTTGGCTTTAATCCTCACAACGCGGGCAATGGTGGTTACGTGAATGGAAGCTCGCCATGGCAACTGTCCGCGGGACCGCCACCCGGAACGGTCATTTTTCCGACGGTGCAAACGCTATCTCCAGAGATACAGAATTTCAACACTGCCCAGTACTATCCGCGGAGCATGCCCACGGTTTATGTTCAACAGACTCTGCTGAGCATTCAGCACGATTTCTGGCGGGGCATGCTGCTGGATGCGAGTTACGTCAATACACGTGGCCGAAATCTGAATTTCGCAACCGACATCAACCAAGCTTCGACAAGTCTGCTGGGATGTTCGGGTTTCAATTGTGGCAACCCAACGCCGTTCTTCAATGCGATCCAAGCACAAAACTATACAGGCTGGTCGAATTACAATGCCCTGCAGCTGCGACTTCAAAAGAGGTTGTCGCATGGAGTGAGCTACCAGGCTAATTATTCCTGGTCCAAATCGCTCGACACCGGCACTGGTAATGGCCATGGGTCCGGAGTTGATATTTACCAAGATGCCTATAATCCGGCCGCGAATTATGGGTTGTCGGACTTCAACGCAGCTAATACTCTCGCTGGTCAAGTCGTTTATGAGTTGCCGTTCGGACGCGGGCGGCAGTTCGCGCTGCACGGGCCTCTCAATCAAATCGCGGGTGGCTGGCGTGTCTCGACGATTTTTCAATGGCACGGCGGAGTTCCATACACCCCAATCATTCAATACGGCATCGCGACTAGCCTTGATCCTGGCTTGACTCCATCCCTTAACGTCGGATCTATGCTGTATCCGGTTCAGGTTGGCGACCCGAAGTCGTCGCAGCATTCCAAAGTGAATATTGGAGCGGGATCTCACTTTGGGCTTAGCGGATGGTTCGATCCGAGCGCGTTCGCCAACCCAGCCGCGGGAACATTTGGTACAGCGCATCGCAACACTCTGATTGGACCGGGATACAGCAACGTGGACTTGAGCCTCGGCAAAACATTCCCACTCACCGAGAGAATGAATTTTGAGTTTAGGGCTGATGCCTACAATGCGTTCAACCACGTCAATTACGGTAACCCCGACGCAAACGTCGGCTATAGCGGGGGCAGTCTCGCAGATGGGTTCGCCGGCATAAGCAGCGGCCCGGCGGGCTTTGTCTCAACGATGCGGATTATCCAGCTAGGTGCACGCCTCACGTTCTGAGTAAGAGTTTTCCCAACACGAAGCTGGGCCCGTCCGATTTCAACTTCGGGCCCAGTGATTTTTCAATTCTGAATGCAATCCTCATCTGAAGCTCTTCTCCCTTCGGGTTCAATCAGCAGGCGATGCGTTTCTTGCGCGCTTATTCTCGCGCTCATCGTGCTTTGGAGCGCGTGCGGGGGAGGGGGATCATCGGCTGGCGGGGGAAATGGTGGCGGCGGAGGAGGCGGTGGTGGTGGCGGCGGCGGCAAAACCACAACGCCCCCGGCGCAGCCCACGAACATTACTCCGGTCAATGGCGAGGCTTACTACGTTCTGAATCAGGCGAGCGGGCTGCAGGGCCAGCAATCTGTTGAATGGATTTTGCCTGGACAGCGTCAGCAGCGCGGGAAACACCTGGATAGTCCAGAACCCGTGCGCCGCGACTGCGACTCAGAAGTGGCAGCTCAGCCCGAGCAGTAACGGGTACTTCACCATTGCGAATGCGAGCACGGGCCTCCTGGTGGGCGTAGTCTCGCAGGCGACAGGCGCATGGCTTGACGGATCATCGCTGGCCGGTAATCCGACGCAGAGCCAGCAATGGCTTTTGCGTCCGGCATTTTTTCGCGGCGTGGATAATGCGTTGCTCGAAAAGCAGGAAGCAGCACACTCGAAAAATGGCGTGCCCTGGTGGATTGATGCCGGGCAGGCGCAGGATGTGTTGCAAATCCTGAAGAACCACGGCGTGAATATGATTCGGCTGGGGCCGAGTTCTGCGCCGCCTTATTCGAATCCTTCGCAACCCAGCTGTGCTGGAAATTTGTGTTACGCCGAGACTGATACTCAAGATCTCGATCTCGCCAAGCGCGCGCGCAATCTGGGGATGAGCGTTGAGCTGACGCTGTTGTTTGATGGCGGCAACTCGCAATCGTTGCCTGCTGCGTGGGCAAGCGATTCGTTCTCGAAGTTGCAGACAGATCTCTATGCTTATGTGAAGCAGGAAATCATGAGCTACAGGCAGGCAGGAGTCATGCCCGATCTGGTGGCCATCGGCAACGAAGTGGACACAGGTTTTCTCGGCACGAGCAACAGCCCTACAGGAGCGAACCTCACAAACTTCGCGACGCTGCAAAAGCAGGGGCTACAAGCGGTGGCGGACGCAGCCGCAGACACGTCAATAGGTCCAGCGATCCCGCCGCCGCTGACTTGTATCCACATCACTCCGGCGTGGGACCTCTCGAACTTCTTTGGTTTGGCAAACCAGAATAGTATTCCGTATGACGCGATCTGCCAGAGTTACTATCCGATTTTTCACGGGCCGCTGACTGATGCCCAGGCTTCCGCTTCAAATCCGGGCCATAAGCCCGTTGAGCAAGATGTGCTTAACACTGCTGCCAATAATCTGGGCAAGCCGATTTTCATCATCGAAGCCGGCGAGCACTATGAGAATGGCTTCCAGTCGAATGATCCTTGGCACGCGCCAACCAAAGCAGAGCAGCGCCAGTTCCTGATTGATCTGGATGGCGTGGTGAAGTCAGCGCCCAACAATTTGGGGATGGGCATCGAGTATTGGGACGCGACCGGGGTGAACGTTCCGACTGCTTCGGGCAGCTACGTTAAAGGTGATAACAAGGCGGACGCCATTTACCTCTGGAATGGGCTCGGGTTATTCGATGATGCCGATAGTTCCGGAAAGACTGTTGCTACTGCAGCGAACTATTCTGCATTGCTTCCGGCAATGGATGCACTCGGAGGCAAACTCGACGCAACGCTCAGCTACAAATTCGTGAACCGCTCAAATGGGCAAATCCTTGCGGCTTACCAAGGCTCCAATCAATCCGGTGCGCAAATCAATACTGCGCCCGATACCGGGAACACCTCGGCGAGTCAGCAATGGGGAATTACGAGCAACGGAAGCGGATTTTTTCAAATCGCGAGCCTGAATCCCGGCTCTGGATCAACGGTTAATGTGCTCGACGACTCTGGCGGTTCTAATTCCAGCGGCAATCCGATTCTTCAGTCCGTGGCAAACGGCTCGCAGGAGCAGGAGTGGGACGTGGTCACGGCTGGAAATGGGTTCTTCAATTTTAAGAATCGCCTGAGCGGTCTGGTGCTCGATCTGAACGGCTCTGGCTTTGCGGTGCAGCAGACGTTGAATGCGAGTAGCCAGACGCAACAATGGCAAATTGTTCCAGTCCACTAGAAGGGTTAGCAACAAGAACTCGCAATCAAGGTTACGGTTCGAAAAGGTTACAGGCGCACCGGTAAGTCGGAAAACGAAGGCTTACGGCACGCCTAGCAGCCGTGCCCTTTCAAAGCGAGTGGCTGGTAGCAGATTCTCGTCGAAGTGCGTCTTGGCTCATCTGGGGCTGAGTACAATGGACAATTCGTCCCGTAGAGTCCTTCTGAGATGAAAGCACGCGCTCCTCACATTCTTCTGATCGCGCTATGCGCAAGTGTAATTGCTCAGGGCCAACAAACAACTCCAAAATCATCGAACGTTCAAGGCCACATGAATCGTGGCGAAGCTGCGCTGCGGACGAATGATCCAGACACCGCCGCCCGCGAATTCCGCGCCGTGCTGGCGCTCGATCCTAGAAATACCGAAGCGCACGCGAACTTGGGTGTGATTGAATTCTTCCGAGGCGATTGCCAAAGTGCCGTACAAGATCTTCGTCAGGCGGTAGCGGCTAAGCCATCGCTCGCACGGGCCGAGGCGCTGTTGGGAATGTGCGAAAAGCGATTGAGAGACGCGTCGGCACAGAAAACGCTAGAGAAGGCGTTCGTGAAAGTGACCGATGTCAAACTACGCACCCAAGTCGGACTGGAGCTCACGGATTTATATCAACGGAACGGCGATCTGGAACACGTTGCGTCGGTGATGGGCGCCCTGGTCGGATTGAATCCCGAGAGCCCCGACATTTTATATTTTGCGCAGCGCACCTATTCCGAGCTTGCGGACAACACGCTGAACAAGCTGGCGGTAGTTGCTCCAGGATCGGCGCGCATGCAGCAGATCATCGCTGAGCGCCTGGTCAATGGCGGCGATCTCAAGGGCGCAATCGAACATTACCGCAAGGCGCTTGAGATCGATTCTCACTTGGCGGGAGTACATTATGAATTGAGTGAGGCGATCATCGAGGCCTCTCCTTCGAATCCTGACTCGCTGAGCGAAGCTGAGAGGGAACTCGAAACCGCAATTGCGAACGAAGGTGACAGTGCGAACATCGAAGCTGAATTCGGACGAATCGCCTACGCCCGCTCAGACCTTCAACAGGCCTTCGGTCACTACACCAAGGCCTATAGCTTGAATTCAGGAAACGTGGACGCGCAGTTGGGTTTGGCGCGCGTGCTCGCTGCACAAGAGAAGCCGCAAGAAGCGGTGAAATATTTGCGGGAGGCGGTCGCGGCTGATCCGCTCAATGGCGAGGCGCATTACCGGCTGGCTCTGGTTTACCGCACTCTCAAATTGCCAGACGACGCCAAGAGAGAAGTGAGGCTGTACGAAGAAATCAAGAAGACAAAAGATCAAGTGAAACAGTTGTACCGCCAGATGAACCGGGAGCCCAAACCGGAAGTCGGGGAGCCATCTTCTGCGGCGAACTGAATTGCCGTAACGGCAAATGTATTCGTTGTACGCCGAGGTGAGAGATGAATCGTCGCACGTTTGCTCGCAATGTTGCTGGAACTTTGCTGTCTGCCTCCGCCGTGACCAGTGCGGCTTTTGCGGAGGAGAGTTCACAAACAGCTCTGAGCCGGGAGTCTTCACGAGCCCCTTTCAAGTTGTCCGTCATGCTCTGGACTGTGTTTCGAGACATGCCATTTGAGCAACGTCTGGAGAAAGTGGCAGCGGCTGGATATACAAATGTGGAACTGGTTGGCGAGTACGAGAAGTGGACGGATGAAGAGTTTGAGCGCGCCAACGCCAAACGAAAAGAGCTGGGGATCACCTTCGACTGTACTGCCGGAATAAAACACGGGCTATGCAATCCGGCGGAGCGCGATGCGTTGCTCGCCGAGGTGCGACAAGCACTGCCAATCATGGAGCGGATCAGTTGTCCCTCCATAATCTTGCTTTCTGGAAATGTAGTGCCTGGCATGCCGATTGAGGCACAGCATCAAAGTTGCGTTGACGGCCTTAAAGCGGCGTCGGCGC
>WNGE01003460.1_pt1 | contig 19527 bp, 16 predicted proteins | sample 5400651 | NCBI WGS metagenome assembly WNGE01 (sample SAMN13153370, study PRJNA577476) | soil metagenome | isolation source: 60 cm soil or saprolite under grassland replicate 2 | place: USA:California | collected 2016-06-15
TTTTCGACATCGTCCCGGTGCACTCCTTCACTCCAGCCATCACCGAGCTCTTGTTGCTTCGTTCGCCCGGTAAAATCGAGCCACGCTTTGTTGAGAAAGGTGCATAGTTTGTCCGGACTTGACATCCACATCATGACGGGCGCGGCATCAGCCAGAATTCGAAAACGTTCTTCGCTTTCCCGCAGCTCCGTCTCCGTCGTTCCGCGCTCTTCAATTACGCCTGCCAAAAACAACAGCGGCACCGACAGGACAATTAGGAATATTTGGATCTCGAGCGCACTTTGTTCGGCGGACCCTGCAGAAAACGGCCCATGTCCACGGGCGGCACTCCAAATCGCCACAAATGTGATGATCGAAATAGCGGTGCTCGCTCCGAATGAGCCAAATCGGAATGCCGCCCACAGGACAAATAGCAGAGGCAGAAAGAGCAAAGCCGAATCTGCTTGCGATCCAGATTTATATAGAACGATGAAACTAACGCAAAGCAAACCGAGGAAGAGAACGCTCGCCTCCAGGTGATACCAAGGTTGTGTCTTTCTCAGCCACGCAATCCCAGTCGTCGCCCAAGTCACAATCGTGGGGGTTACTGTCAGCGCGGCCAAAACGTTTGAAGCAAATCGTATTCGGAAGAGTTCCCAATAGCCGCCTTGGCCCCAATGATTCCATCTCACAAAGGCCGCATCCAAAAACGAGGATAAAAAGGGGCCGATGAACACCACCGTGACGCAAAAAATGCTGACACTTCGAAAACTGTTGAAGCGCAGCTGGCCACCGATGAGGTAGCGCGCAAGACCCGCGCCGATCAGCGCTTCGCAGCAGTTGCTGACGAACCAGCAGAGAATCATCGTGAGAGGAACCTGACTCTGCAATTGCGCCGCCAAGTGTGCGGGAAACGCTGCGAAAAGGACGAGCCACCATGTGCGTGGCGGTGTAAGTAGAAGCGTGCGGCTCAAAGGTGAGAGCGAATCCCATTTTCGCCCCAAGATAATAGCCGCCGAAAACCAGCAGCGCAGTCGTGAGCTTGCGCCACTCGAGGGAGGCGCTGGGAGTCCCGGCATTCGGCGAACGCGATAGAATTTCCGCCGCCTCAAAGGACATGGACGTGCTTTTCGTGAGAGTTCGTCGAACCGATTCCCAGAGCGCCGTCACCGGATCCATAATCAAGGTGCAAAAGGTTAACGCATTTCTGCTGCGGAACAACCTGACTACTCGCCCGGTAGGATATCAAAGAAACCGGCCGTTTTAACAAGGATTCTTTTAGGGTTCCGCCTTAGACGGTTTCGGGCGCAGCTTCCGTCTTCACGCGTGACGGAAACTTATTTCGGCGCAAGTACACGGCGCGGCGAGCGCAGTGACGCTGCGAACAATTTTTACCCGTTGTAGTCCGCGCGGTTCGAACTTACTCCAAAGCGCTGCGAGAAAGGAAAACGCCAGCGTGGTCCATCGTTCACATGGTTTCGGTCGGCGGCAAAAGATACAGCGCTATAGCGAAGACCAGGTAAACCATGATGGCGAGCGCGCCGACGAACCAGGCGGAGCGCCCAGACGTGGTCGCCAGGGAGGCAGTAAGGGTCGCGAACAGAATCATTGCGACTGCCCCGGGCCAGAAATTCAAATCCATGGGCGTGGGGCCGACGAAATAACTGAGCAGCACCAGAACCGGAGCAACGAAGAGCGCAATCTGCGCGGCGCTGCCGAGCGCGATGCTCACGCTCAGATCGAGATGATTTTTGCGTGCCGCGGAAAATGCTGCTGCCATTTCAGCAGCCGCGCCTACCAGAGCCACAACGATGAAGCCAACGAAGGCCGGACTCATCCCGAAGGCGGTGGCAGCGTACTGAACTGAGCCGACAAAAACTTCGCTTACCAAGGCTACCAAAATTGTGACGCCTGCAAGCGTGGCGATAGCGAGACCGATTGGCCACGCCGCTTCATGTTCCTCCGCCGCTCCGGCAAACAACTCGCGATGCGTCTTGAGTGAAAACCAGAGTCCAAGACCATATGCGAATAAAAGCAAAAATGAGAGTGCAAGGCTGAGCGTTTGATTTAAGCCGCCTGCGCCTAGCGATTCGTGCCTGGCGACAGCAGAGGGAATCAACAGGCCGATGGTAGCGAGAAAAAGAAGCCCGGCCTGAAAACGCGCAGCGATCCGATTGAATTCCTGAAGATGATATCGGACCCCGCCCAGAAGGAATGACGCGCCCAGCATAAACAAGGAATTCGTGACGATCGCGCCGGCGATGGATGCCTTCACCAATGTGTATTGTCCGGCCTGCAAAGCAGCGATGGCGATGACAAGCTCGGTCAGATTTCCAAGAGTCGCGTTAAGCAAACCGCCCACCGAATCGCCCGTTTTCACGGCGACTGATTCGGTCGCATGACTTAACAGAATGGCGAGCGGCAGGATCGCGAGCACCGAAAGAACGAAATGCAGCGTGTGCGCTTCGTGATTGAGTTTCTCGGCTGCTAGCGCAGCGGGGACAAATACCAGTAGCCAAAGCAGTGGGTTGCGACGGATCTCTTGAAAGAGCAGCTTCATGACAAAGTGTGAGTTTGGCGAAACGCTTGCCATTAGTGAATGGGACTAAAGTCTCATGGCTGCGGGCAGTGAGCTCGCTGAATTTGCGACTCGTTTTGGAGATATTAAGGGTTTTCCCGATCCAGCGGCCGATGGTATAAACTCGGACAACTACTGACACGAAATGCTATGAGCTGGGTCACCGTCGTCTGGTCAACAGGTGCCGGGGCGTGCCTAATGCTGGGGCTTCTGCAGTTCATCGTCTGGTGCAAGGATCGAGCCGCTCGCGCAAATCTCGCGTTTTCACTGGGAGCGGTCGCCGTGGCAGTTTTTGCAGCATTGGAGTTGGCCTTGATGCGGGCTGAAACGCCCGAACAGTTCGGGAGTGTAGCACGCTGGATACATGTCCCCGCTTGGGTTCTGATCGTGTCGATCGTTGCGTTTGTGCGACTCTACTTAAACGCCGGCCGGCGATGGCTAGCGTGGACCGTCGTGGCAGTGCGTACGTTGTCGCTCATTCTCAATTTCGTTCTTTCGCCGAATATCAATTATCGAAAAATCACCGCCCTGCGGCATGTCCCGTTCCTCGGAGAATCCGTCTCTGTGCCGGCTGGCGTGCCAAACCCGTGGATGCTGGTGGCTCAATTCAGCTTGGTCCTGCTCGTGATATTTGTGGTGGATGCAACAATTACCGTGTGGCGGCGTGGCCACCGCAGGCAGGCGCTGGTAGTTGGCGGCAGTATTGTATCTCTCGTGGTCATGGCGAGTGGGCAAGCGGTGGCCATTACATGGGGAATTATGGCGACACCGCTAACGGTGAGCTTGTTCTATTTAATTCTCGTGGCCGCGATGGCTTACGAGTTGAGCTACGATCTCATTCGCGCCGCTCGGCTTAATCGGCAGTTGCATTGTTACTCGGGTCGCAAATTTTGGGAGCGATCTCAGCCTTGTCTTGTCTGTCGATGGAAAGGACGTGGGAAGCTTTACCGAGGGCCGAAACTACGATGGCTACTTGGCGGCAGGCCAGCACGTCCTTATCGCCCGAGTTGATCCCTATCAGGCCGGTAAGCGTCCGGGGCGAAAAACCCTGACGATAAAAGCCGGGCAGACCTACTCCTATACCGCAGCCTGGTCAGGAGGGAATTTGGTCTTGGCAAGGAATCAGTAAAAACCGATGAAATTGCTTAACACCGCTCTCTCCCATTGGTAATCGCGCCACCGACCGGGCTTTATTTCCTGCAGCCATATCGCCGAACTCGACCGAGTTCTCCGTTTACATCCGGGACTCCGTAGCACCTCAAACACGACCCAGGTGACCCGTTGACGTGTACGAAAGAACTTCGGTCAGGCCGCTTTTACTTAGTTCCGGTCGACAGCCAAAGGTAAAGTGCCGTGGCGAAGATCAGGTAAACCATGATCGCGAGACTAAAGTCTAATGAGTTCTCGGGACGAAGTTGGTTAGAAAGAGCAATGGCGCCTAGCGAAGAATATTTAACTGAATAAACTCAATCCCATGCCATTCGAAAAATTCGATCTTGAAAATCTCGACAAGGACCGGCGCAAAGCCATCGCCAAATCCATTCGTACGATAAGCGTTGAAGAACTAAAGAAGCTTGGAGGAGAGATGTTCCGTTACGCCGATGATCCATGGCGCGAAACTTTCTTCCGATTCATTGCCGAAAATAAGGGCGCCACATTCCATCACGCGGTTACCAGCGACGGGGTAAACATTTTTTACTGCCGCGACCAGGACAAAGGGATGTGGTTCCTGCCCGGAAGCGGTATGGGGCCATTGCAGGCGACCGGCCGAAAGACCATGAAGGAAATGATTACGGGAGCCCATTGAACTCCCGGACGCATGCCGCATCCTGCGACACGCGGCGCATGCCGGAACCAGCGCCCGCCGGCCAGCCACAGAAACTTCCTGAAGCGCCAAAATCTCCGCCGCCACTTAAGTCACCGAAGACGTGATCACAGCTTCACCGATGACACAACGTGACTGAAACCGTTATGGCTAATCGAATGGTATGCCTAATCGTGGCTGCATTTGCATTTACAACGCAAATAGCCAGATCCATTGCTGCGGATCAGCAGTGGGATAGAACGGTGCTGCCGCGTCCAGTCCAGCCGTTCCAAGGCATCGCGAAGCGTACCTTGGAAGGATCCGAAGCCGCCTTTACTCTGCCAGTAAAAGCGCCACCGGATGCGCCGAACATTCTCCTCGTGCTCATTGACGACGCCGGCTTCGGTAATCCATCCACGTTCGGTGGTCCGGTTAGTACACCGACGTTCGACAAGCTCGCGGCTGAGGGACTTCGTTATAATCGATTTCACGTGACCGCGCTTTGTTCTCCCACGCGCGCGGCCTTGCTATCAGGTCGCAACCATCACGCGGTAGGATTTGGTTCGATATGCGAATTGATCGGTGGCTGGCCAGGCTACAGCACAAATTGGCCGACTAGCGCGGCCTCGATTGCACAGATTCTCCAGGCTAACGGTTACAACACCGCTGCGATTGGCAAATGGCATCTGACACCGGACGCACATCAGGGACCAGCGGGCCCCTTTGATCGTTGGCCGAACGCGCTGGGTTTTGACTGTTTCTGGGGATTTCTCGGCGGAGAAACCGGTCAGTTCGATCCGGTCATTGCCGAAAACAACAGCATCACCGGCGTTCCAAAGGAGAAAAATTTTTATCTCAATGATGCGCTGGTCAACCATTCGATCACCTGGATTCGTGATCAAAAAGCGCAGGCGCCGGACAAACCGTTCTTTCTCTATTTTTCGACCGGGGCGACTCACGCGCCACATCAGGTGCCCAAGGAATGGATCGACAAGTATAAGGGCAAGTTCGATCAGGGTTGGGATAAGTTGCGCGAGGAAACGTTCGCACGGCAGAAGCAGCTTGGTGTGATTCCAGCTAACACCAAACTTACTCCTCGCGAACCGGCATTCCCAGCCTGGGACAGCGTGCCACCAGAAGTAAAGAAAGTGTATGCGCGCCAGATGGAAGTTTATGCCGGCTACCAGGAAAACACCGACCACGCTGTAGGGCAGGTGGTGCAAGCGATTGCGGATATGGGCCTCGCTGATAACACACTGATTATTTACATTTTTGGCGACAACGGTGCGAGCATGGAAGGCACCGAGACTGGCACGTTCAACGAAATGACGACGCTTAACGGCGTTCCGCTTACGAGCGAACAACAATTGAAAGCGATCAAGGCTTACGGGGGCTTGGACAAATGGGGTGGTCCTGACATGGCTCCCCATTATGCATCCGCGTGGGCCTGGGCTGGCAATACGCCATTCAAATGGGGAAAACAGGTGGCATCACATCTCGGCGGCATTCGTGACCCTATGGTCGTTACCTGGCCAAAACGCATTAAAGACAAAGGCGGTCTACGTAGTCAGTTCACCCACTGCACCGACATCGCACCAACGATTTTGGAAGCTGTTGGCTTACCAGAGCCAAAGCAAGTCAACGGCATAGCGCAAATGCCCATCCAAGGCGTGAGTTTTCTCTCGACGTTCGATGATCCCAATGCGCTTTCGCGACACACGCAGCAGTATTTCGAGATTTTGGGGAACCGCGCAATGTACAAGGATGGCTGGATCGCTTGTTGGCGGCTGGACAGAATTCCGTGGAAGCTTGACCCTCAAACGCTCGCGCGATTCGCACCAGGCAAATGGGACCCAGATAAGGACAAGTGTGAATTGTATAACCTCGACGAGGATTTTTCACAGGCTGATGATGTCGCAGACAAGTATCCGGACAAGGTGCGAGAACTGACGGCGCTGTTCTGGGCCGAGGCTGAGAAATATCAGGTGCTGCCGCTGCTAGGAGAATTGGCTACGATTTGGGGCTTTCCGAAAGGCTCATCGGAACACACGAAGTTCACCTATTACAATGGAACGGAGAACATCTCTTCCGGCATGATTCCTCCGATTTACAATCGTTCGTATACCATTAGCGCAGATTTATTTAATCCGGGCGGATCAGCAATGGGACTGCGCCCAGGAATAGCTGGAGTCATTGTGGCCGAGGGTAGTTTCCTTGGCGGCTTCTCGCTTTATGTCGAGGGAGGCCGACTCAAGCATACCTACAGCTTGCTCGGCCTGAAATTAGACACCATCACGTCGCGCGATTCGCTGCCCAATGGGAAAGTCAACGTGCGCTATGAGTTTATCGCCGACAAACCCGGCGAGTTCGGCACCGGAGGCACAAGCCGGCTTTTCATCAACGGCAAACAGCAAGCTGAGCAAAAGATGGAGCACACCGTGCCGTTGCGGTTCGCTTCCTACGAGGGGATGGACATCGGAACCGACAACGGTCTCCCAGTAGTCCCAAAACTCGGCTACGCGAAAATCTTACCCAAGTACTTCAAAGGCACGATCGAAAAGGTCGAGTTCGACCTTGGTCCGGCTAAGGTCAGTACAGAGGATCTGCAGCGGAAATATCTGGAGCGCCTTGCGAGTGCCGTGCGGAACTGAGCTGTAGCTTTCGTCAGACGAATTAATCAGGCAGTCGGCGCGCCTGCCTAGCTTCATTTAACAGGGAAAGTGATCAGAATTTGCCCTGCACAGCGTCCCGAATCGCCTGTTGGCGAATCGTCTGTAGCTTTTGGTACTGCTCAGGTGAGAGAATCGCCTTCATCTGGGGATCCGTCTGTTTATGGATGGCTCTAATCTGTTGGATTTTCTGCATGCTCGAGAGCGAATTGTCGTTTTTGATTTTCTGTACTTTTGGTCCTTCGTCGGCGAGAATGGGTAGAATCTTGGTCTTCTGTTGCGGCGTGAGATTGAGCTGCTGTGATATCCCCTCAAGCTTCGCAGCTTTTCCCTGGCCAGACGACGGTTGTGCCAACAGCAGAGGCACGCCGAAGCATAGAGTCGCCGCGATTATCCGGATGTAGTTGTTCATTTGTTTCTCCTTGATTTTGTTCGGCGGCATGGTGGTTACAAGGCGAACGCAAGTCAAGTTGAATCGAGCGGAGCAGCTTCAGGAGGGACGGTGAAACTATTGTCTTGTCGGGAGCTTCAATTTTTTTGTAACAACTGAGAAGACAAAGGAGACCCTGAAATGAAGACGATGAAAAAACCTTCCACATTGGGCGTACAGTCCCTGGGGAATTGGTGAGGAGCCAGACTGGAATCAATCCGTGCGGCTGAAGGTTTGCTAATTTCCGAATCACTTGTTCGATTTGGTTCGACTCGTCGTAGTCTAAAAACAATCGCCTGGCTTCAACGGATCCTGCCTTTACATCCACAAAAGCAACGACGTAAAGCGAACTTTCGCTCAAACGACTCACCTGGGTATCCAAAAATACCACAATGATTATATCCTGTATCGCACTGACTTTGTTTGTAGTCCTCGTCGGCGTCGTATTCGTTGGCGGACGTCTCAGTCGTGTCCTTCCAGCGGAGCAGCTAAGCGAGGACTCCAGGGATGCGGTGAAACTTGCGCTGGGGCTTGTCGCAACGATGACCGCGATACTGCTGGGGTTGCTCATCAGTTCAGCCAAAGGCGCTTTCGACACCGCGCGAACCGAAGTGATGCAGATGGCAGCGAAGGTCACTCTGCTTGACCGGGTGCTAAGGCTTTACGGACCGGAAGCAATGGACGCGCGCCGTGCGCTTCGCGATGGGATTGCCGAGGGAGTTCGACGAACTTGGCCAGCGGAGCAAAGCCGCCCGGCTCGATTGGATCCCAATGAGCAAGCTGGTGACGCCATCTACGTGGCGATAAGTAGCCTCGCTCCCCACGACGAAGCGCAACGAGCTCTGAAGACGCAAGCAGCGACTCTCATGGTGCAACTCGCCGAGTTTCGCGCGCTAGTGCAAGCGCAGGCCGTGTCGTCAGTTTCGAAGCCGCTGTTGATCGCCTTGGTTATATGGCTTGTCGTGATTTTTTTTGGTTTTAGCCTGCTGGCACCGGCGAACGCTACAAGCACACTGGCTCTCGTCGCGGGTGCATTCTCGGTGGCCTGCGCAGTTATGATAATCCTGGAGCTGGACTACCCATTTGCCGGCATTATCCGAATTCCCAGCGACCCGATGATTAACGCGTTGGCCCATCTCGCCAAAGACACGCCTTAGACGGACACCACGTCGAAGCTTTCATCCCCGTCATCGCTTGTGCTTGGTAACCACCTTCGTTGGACGCTAGTGTCCTTTCTTCTTGCGTTCTCCAAATTCTTTAGCTCCCTCCTAATTGTTACACTGGTGTTATTTGCGTCGCCTAACTTACCGGCAATAGAACCGACAACCGATTCGACATCGGCAGAGCAACTGAAGCAGCTAAACGATCAGACTATCATCGGCAATCGCGTCTCGTTGGGTTCAGACTGGGACGAATTCAAACATGATGCGGAAAACGCAACCTGGACGCTGGCGGGATTGTGGGGCTGGCGTATCAGTGACTCGGAGGATTGGGGCGTGCGTTTTAAGTTGCCCTTTGCTTATTCCCGAAGTGATGAAGCATCAGGCAATGCTGAGGTAGGTGGTGTTGGCGACATTGAGATTGGGACAGGTCCCGCCTTTCGTTTAACCGACACGTGGCGCACGGGTGGCGGCATCGAGTTGCATGGCGACACCGGTTCAGATCGCGCGCTTACTGAAAGCGTGTGGCGTCTAAAATCGGGTTGGGGAGTTTCGCATGATGTTACTGATTGGCTCACGTTAACGTTCAATGCGGACTACAACCATTCCATCGCTGAAAACGATGGCGTTCGGCCGCAGAGGTATCTTGAGCTCTCATTACCTGCCACATTGCTTCTCCCAGACCGCTGGTCGATAGGCACCAGATACAAGGCGACCATCGATTTTCAAAATGGTGATCGATGGAGCCACACGGTCAGCGCAGACGTTGCCAAACGTCTTTCAAAGGTGCCGGTTGTCCTTAGCGCCAGCTTGGAAAAGCCGCTCAGCAGCGGCGCAAAGAAATTTGAGGTAAGTCTAAGTATCGTTTACTACTTCCAGCGCTATCACTTGGCGAAATAGCATGAAAGTCACGTCGCAGGAAAGAAACGGTTCTTGATTTCTCTGGCCTCAAAAAAGATTGACTAACCGAACGCTAACTCGAATCATCGCGCGGACTAGCTAATTAGATCTCCTGTGATGAAGGCTTTGTTTCCGGAATTTCTGACGTTGACTGTTGCTGTCGTAAGTCTCGAGTGCCTAGTTCTTTCGGCCGAGACATTTACAGAGGGGGTTCGAGTTTCTCCAGATACAGTGATGCTCAAGCCTGGCGAATTCGTTTGGGAACCAGAGCGCGCGCCGGAAGGACCTTTACTCATCGTGGCGAGCATCACTGAGGAGGTGGCATATGTCTATCGCAACGGTATCCGCATTGCGCGTTCGAGTGTGAGCACTGGTCGCCCGGGTCATCGCACCCCAACCGGGGTTTTCACGATCTTGGAAAAGGAGATTCATCATACCTCGAGCATCTATAAAGGTGCCGAAATGCCCTACATGGAGCGTGTGACCTGGGGTGGAATTGCACTCCACGCAGGCGATTTGCCCGGTTATCCCGACTCGCATGGCTGTGTTCGTCTGCCATTGGAGTTTTCCAAACTCCTCTTTGGCGTCACCATGAAGGGTGCAACAGTAATCATTGCCGACACGCATTCAGCCCCGGCTGAAACCGTGCATCCGGGTCTGTTTTTTGCACGGAGCGGCGGAGAGAGCGAACCGGAGGCTGCGGGGCAATTTGAATGGAATCCTGATAAATCTCCCAGCGGCCCGGTCGCCCTGATTGTCAGCAGCGCAGATAAAACCGTTTATGTTTATCGTAACGGTGTGGAGATTGGTCGCGCGGGCATTGTAAATACCCAAGCCGTTTCAGCTTTGAACGATCGTGTTTTCAGCGCTCTTCAAGGAACAGATCCGAATGGACATCTCCGCTGGGTGGAAGTAACAGCTGCGCGAAAGGATACCTCAAGCGAAAGCCTGTTTGTGTCGGCGCAGAAAGGCGGCGTGCCGACTGATTTCTTGACCAAAGCCAGACAAGTTATAACTCCTGGCGCGACACTTATCTTTACGAACAACGCGGTCGATCCGACGACACAAAGCCCTACTGGTTTCCAGATTGTCGTTGCCCAAAAAGACAAACCCCCCAAAACAGCCGACTAGCTCACTACAGGCGGTGTTAGGAAAATCTGATTGTAACTGCTATCCAGCAGCAACGAGATGGCATTAGAACTGAAACCAATCTGCGAGATGTGCGGGGCGACACTTACAGAAAGCGGAGTAGTAGCTTACATTTGTAGTTACGAGTGCACATTCTGCGCGAGTTGCGCCGAGCAAATGAACTTCCTTTGCCCAAACTGCGAAGGCGAACTTGTGCGGCGGCCGCGGCGAAAGCAGTCGGCTACTTCCGAGACCGTTGATGTTTGATTCGATATGTGAGAAAGCATTCGTCGCCGATCGTGCGCATATCAATCAACGAACGATGGACGCTGGCGGGCAGGAATTCCTTGCTTAGACCTGTCAGCGTCGGTGCTTTGGCTCCGCCGAACAGGTACGGTGCAATCGTCAGATTGAGCTGATCGATTAAGCCCCGTTCCAGCAGCGCGCGAAAAAGCGTTGGGCGGCGTAAGGCGGAACTCCAAACACTCGCGATTGCGTTTACAGCAGATTATCAACAATGAAAATCCGCGCAGCGACCGGCGACGTTTACGTTCCGGAAAGAAATTTTCAAAAAGAAGCTTGACATTATTTCAGCGGATTTAGTAAAAGCGGCAGACAGCTAAGAACTGCAAGAGATAAGAACCACCCACCTCATAACCACCACGAAAACGAAATCCGCTTCACAAACAGCACGAAAACTTGCCAAGAATGCAATTCTGCTCGCCATAACCGCCTTAGCGCTTTCCGCCCCGCCTGGCAGTCGCGCTGCCGAGTTGTGTAACTGTGAGACGATTTGGAACGGAAGCACAGGCGATTGGTTCAACCCGTCGAATTGGAGCGGCGGGGTGCCCAATTGCGGCGGGGGGCAGTGTCCCATTGGTGGAGCAACCGAGGGGCAAATCAACGGTGGCACGGCTCAGATTAGCGGGCTGACTCAGACCGCCTATGCTTGCGCTCTGACTCTCGGCGTGAATACGCTGGATTCTGGCAAACTGTCTGTGGATCATGGTACCCTGGATGTGTGCGGCGAGATCTTCGTCGGCTCTCACGGCACAGGCGGTGTGAGCATTACGAACGGCGGGCTTGTTAGCACGGATGTAGGCGCGGAAATCGCATCTTTTGCGGGTTCAAACGGCGCGGTAACCGTGGATGGGACAAACCCAGACGGTAGAAAGTCAACGTGGACAGTGATCGGCGGGGGGATGTACGTCGGCGGGACCAACACCAGTGCAGGCGGAACCGGCCTGTTGACCGTCACCAATGGGGCACAGGTTACCGCAGCGAGTGTTTACGTTTACAAGTCCGGCACGTTAACGGGTAATACCACGGTTAGCACGACCAATGGAGTGACCGTTGAGGGCACGATTGAGCCTAATTGGACACTCACTATTAGCAGCGATCTCACGTTTGCCACCCAGATTGCCACCATGCAGTGCAACGTTACGCCAGCGAACTTGAACAGTGTCGATGCCGAGGTCACGGGGACAGCGACGCTTAACGGCCGCTTGTTAGTGACCATGACCGGGACCTTTACATGTGGCACGACATACACGCTCTTGCACGCCACGGAAATACGACCCAATACGACCTTCTCGAGCGTTTCGATTAATTTCCCAACGGGTCAAAACTTCACTCCGCAAATCATTTACGATTACACTGGGAACCACGTCTATCTTTATCTTGCGTGCAACACCGATTAGGTGGACAACCACGAGCATCACCAACAATAGGGCCATTGCTGCGCCGGAATCGTGTGACTTTTTTCACAGACGAATTTCGGGTGTCTTCTCGAATCGACGTACGCCCTTGCAAGCATCTTACGATCAGCGAGGCGCAAGCGGGTGTTCCAAAAAATTTGTGAGCTGCTAAAATTGGTGTTCACGCCGTCCGGCAAACGTGATCGATGGAAAAGAAATCCATTCCCCGCTGCGCTTTCTTGAGTCCGCGGGCTTTAATCGCGCTGCTTCTTTGCGCATCTGCATGTTTTGCCGCCGTGGGAACAATGCGGGCCTTCTTGCGTCCTGAAGCGCACGCGAGGGTTTCCCAAAGAACGATGACGTTCGCGGACCGCGTCGCTTATCAGCGAGCGATTGAGGAAGTTTATTGGCGGCACCGGATATGGCCAAAAGAGAATCCTGACCCCAAGCCATCGCTGGACGCGGTCATGTCCCAGGCGCAGATCGAGAAGAAAGTCGAAGATTACCTGCGCAAATCGCGGTTCGTCGCAGATCAACGGGGATGGCCAATTACCGCGATGGAGCTTCAGGCCGAGGTTGAGCGAATGGCCAGTCACACCAAACGGCCTATCGTGTTACGTGAACTCTTTGCCGCGCTCGGCAACGACCCCTTCGTCGTCGCGGAGTGTCTGGCGAGGCCTGCACTAGCTGAGCGTTTCAGTGCTGATCTTACCGTAGTGGCATGCATGCCAGCTGCGCCGAGCAATTCGTTTGCAGTCGGCACGGCTGCCTCTACAGAGAACGGCCTTCGTGCCACGGCGAACCTGGACGAGGCGCAGTACAAGCTGCCAGAAGTAATCGTTCTCCCGGGCTGCACCGACGACACTTGGACCGCCACCACGACCGTGAATGTGCCTGACCCACGCGACGGCCACACCGCGGTCTGGACCGGCAGTGAGATGATTGTCTGGGGTGGGTTCAAGAATTCGGAGCCATACACTTTGGATACCGGCGGCAGATACAATCCAGCTACGGACAGCTGGACGGCGACAGCGATCACGAACGCCCCGCTCGGCCGAAGCGGTCACACGGCGGTGTGGACTGGTGACGAGATGATCATCTGGGGCGGAGCCAACTCTCCCGTCGGCCCGTTGAACAGCGGCGGGCGATACAGACCCGCAACGGATAGTTGGACAGCTGCCAGCACAGCCAACGCACCTGACGCGCGGTTCTCTCACACCGCGGTGTGGACCGGCGGCGAGATCATTGTCTGGGGTGGGAGAGACAGCAGTAGGTGGTTTAACTCGGGAGGCAGATACAATCCGAACACAGACGCTTGGACAGCCACCAGCAGCATCAACGCGCCCGAGGCTCGATGGTATCACACCGCACTGTGGACGGGAAGCGAAATGGTTGTCTGGGGTGGAACTAATCAGACGATCTATTTGAACACCGGCGGAAGATACGATCCAAGCGCGGACAGTTGGACGGCCACCGGCGTCCCGAATGATGTGCTGGGGCGTGTTGCGCACACCGCGGCATGGACCGGAGGCGAAATGATCGTCTGGGGCGGTGCCGACTCCACGTTTAACGATTGCAACACTGGCGGCAGATACAACCCGACTAGCGATAGTTGGACGGCTACCACCACCGCCGACGCCCCCTCAGCCCGTGAGCAGCACACGGCGGTGTGGACCGGCAGCGAAATGATTATCTGGGGTGGCATCTTTTGCTACCCCTGCATGGATTTTAATGACGGTGGCAGATACAATCCCAGCACCGACGGTTGGGTACCTACCGGTACTACGAATGCCCCCTTTGCCCGAGAGGATCACACGGCTGTGTGGATCGGCAGCGAAATGACGGTGTGGGGCGGATACAACTATGCTGGCGATCTCTATTTGAACACCGGCGGGAGATATTGCGCGCAGGGCGGTCCCTCGCCAACACCGACTCCTACGGCCAGCCCGACTCCGACGGCTACTCTAACGCCGACGCCCACACTTACTCCTATGGCCACGGCAACTCCGAGCCCAACAGCCACGCCAACTCCGACATCGACACCGAGGACTGAGCCAACGCCCAGGGGGCGTCCTACTCCGCCGCCGCGCCCGTAGCTTTTGTCTATGAGAAAGAAAGACATTACTCAATCCGCACCTGCCAGCCGTAGTCTCGGCGAAGGTAGGTTCTTTAACCTGCGCGTTCTAATTGGCCTGTTCATTGTCCCGGCTGGCGTCTTTCTGGGGCTGGCTGGCCTAGGCAGGTTCTCAGCGCTCGCTGCGACCATGGCACAAGCGCAGCAGAAGCATAAGATCATCACAAACTCCAAAGACCCTCTGGTCCCGAACGGATTTGATTGTTCGAAAATTCACGAATTCGGCATCGACAAGCAAATGAACTTCCGGGCCGGCGCCATCATGATTGCGTGCGGCCAGGCGCGAGGCGGCGGGACTTCTGCGACTTCGCCGAGTTCGCCTCTGGGCGCCTTGACCCAGTTTATCCGAAAAGTGTTCTCACCGCTGGCGTATGGCGGCACGGACGTTGACCTGATCACCGGCACTGAGACCTATCCTAACGTTACCCAGTCGACGACATTCTCCTGGGGCAACCCAGATAACCCCGACCAGATCGTGGTGGCTTACAACGACACCCGAGGCCGCAACTTTACTCCTATCACCGGCGGCGGCGCATCGGTCTCCACCGATGGTGGCCTAACCTTCACCCGTCTCACCACCGCCAACGGTCAGAGCCCCTTCCTCAATACCGGAAGCCCTGTTGTCCTTTATAACCGTCCCAGCGCCACCTGGTACACTGTCTGGCTCGACGGCGGCTGCCCGGGATTGGGCGGGTACAAGTCCACCACTCCCTGGGACGCGAATAGCTGGACCCATAACTGCATTCACATCGGCACTGAGGACGACCGCCAATCTGGCTGGACCGACATGAACCCATCCTCGCCCTTTTACGGGAGGATGTATGTCTCGTGGAATGATTTCGCTAGCAGCGCGAATATCTTCGTCCGCTACTCCACCGATAACGGCAACACCTGGACCGACGAGCGACAGATTACCAACGGCAGCCCCTTCATCCGCAACGTGCAGATCACCGGTGACCTGGTCACAGGGGACGTGTATATCGCCGGCATGAACGAAGAGGGCGGTGGCCTCGCCACACGCTCGAACCTTTTCTACAGGTCCACTGATGGCGGTAATACCTGGACTAACACCTACACCGGCCCCGCCTTCCCCGGGCCTGGCCGCGCCGCTTGCACCAATAACAGCTACTTCGCCTGCATGTACACCGACAACGGTGGGTACTGGCGGCACATGGGCTGGGGGGAGCCAGCCGCCTTCAACGACGTTGTTCACTACGTTTATGCCGCCCGCAACACCAGCAACGGCGACCCCGGCGACGTCTTCTACATCCGCTCTACAGATAGCGGGGTGACCTTCAGTGCCCCATTCCAATTGAACAGCGATACCGACCCTACCAAGGCGCAGTGGGAGCCGAGTCTTTCGGTCAGCCCCAGTGGCACTCTCTTTGCCGTCTGGTACGACGAGCGTGATGGCGGAGGAGCATCCACTTGTATAGCTGGCAGCAACAGCCCGTGTTACCGGATGTATGCTCGCAGGTCCAACGACAACGGCCTCACCTGGCTGCCTGACGACACCTTCTCGGACGTAGTCAGCCCGCTGCCCGCGCAGCCCGATCCCGGGATCGTCAGCTACTATGTGAGCGACTACGACTACGCCTCGGCGTTGGCGACCAAGCACGTCTCTTCATGGGTGGACGGACGGGTGCCCATCAACGGTACCTACCAGCAGGACGCCTTCACTGATAGGCAGCTGGTAAATACAACACCAACACCTACGCCAACTCCGACACCCACGCCCACAGCTGCTCCAAGGGGGAGTCCGATGCCGAGGCCTCGGCCTACCCCGGCACCGCGCCCGTAAGAACGGAAACGGCCCACAGGGCCGTGGCCACAGCGGGCCATCGTTTTACTTAAGCCGCTCTAGTTCCGGCGTCCCCGCTGGTGCTTAATTCGATATGTGAGGAAACATTCATCGCCAACCGTGCGCATCTCGATCAATGAGCAATGCACGCTGGCAGGCAGGAATTGCGTACTCAGACCTGTCAATGTAGGCGCTTTGGCTCCTCCAAACATATATGGCGTGATCGTGAGATTCAGCTGATCAATCAAGCCGCGCTCCAATAAGGCGCGAAAAAGCGTTGGCCCGCCTTCGCATGCGAGCTTGCGGACTTTGTATTTACTGCGCAACGTTTCGAGCATAGCAACGAGATCAATCTCGTCGGCATCAATGAGGTGCAAGGTGGCTTTGTCTTTTAGCGCGGCTTGAGTCCGCTTTGGCATTTGCCTCGTGGAAAAAATGAGGATTGGCGAAATGGTGGATTGGAAAATCTTCAATCGGCTGTCGATTCTGCCTTTATTCGAAACGATCACGCGCAGCGGGGCAGGGGTTTGCTTTCGTTTGATCCTGGCTTGTTGCAAGTCGCCCGGGATGCCCAGTCGAACGTTGTCACGTTTCAAACTGGTGTGCCCGAGCAAAACTGCGTCGGCGAGAGCGCGCTGGCGAAACAGATGCAGCTTGTCTTCACGTGAAGTGAAATCCACCGGCGCCAACGTTCGCGTCGTCACTTTGCCGTCGGCAGTCATCGCAAAGGTGGCGACGACAAATGGGCGCCTCAGAACGTGGGAGCCGCCTTTGCGCCGCGACGTTCCATCGAATCGGGACACTAAGGTGCCTCCCACATTTCATTCGGTTTCACCGATCTCGTGTTCAAGAGTTACCACTTCCTGTTCCATCTCGCGCAGCCCGACGCGCGCGACGGCACCACTTGGCTTGTAAAAGAGGTAAACGATCGCGCCGGGTAGACAGCAAACCAAAATAATAAGAAAACTCAGCGACCCGATCAGAATGGCTTTCGCTTCCGGCACGCCGCACAGGCCGTTAAGCATGATTTGCAAGACTTTTTCCCGAAGTCCAATTCCGGCAAAACTGATTGGTAAGGCGGAGATTGTGCGTTCGACTGGCATCACGGCAAAGAAATTCAACAATGGAACGGGCGCGCCCAACGCATACGCCGCACATAGAAAAGTGGTGAACGTCGCAACGTGCGCTATGAGTGATGCAACAAACGCCACGAGCGTTGCGCGCCAATGATGCGCGTAAAGGTGATACGCAGCCGAGATCTCGATTAACCTGTCGCGCCCCGGGAATCGCGCGGGTAAAGAATGTAAGAGTTTGAATCCACTGATAACAAAGGTGGAAAGCAAAAAAACAACCGACGCGCTAAGAAGCGCGAGCAAGAGCCAAAGTAAGTTTCGCGTCTCGGGCTTTTGCGAAAGGAAATCATAACGCAACGCGATCAGCGTGGCGGTGATTGCGACTAAGGCAACAAGGCCGATGAACCGGTCGAACACCACTGCGAGCAGTGCGCCCGCTTTCTTGTCCGGCGTTTCCTTTAGCAGGTAATAGCTTTTAATGATGTCGCCGCCAGTGCCACCGGGAAGAAACTGGTTGTAAAACATTCCGATAAAAAACAAGCCAGAGAGGCGCGCGAGACTCAGGTGAATCTTTTGGACCTTTAGCAAAACGTGCCAGCGAAACGCAGCGGCGATTTCCACTACCAGGTAAGCCAGAATCCCCATGCCAACCCAGCGATACTCGGCGTTCCGGATCGCCTCGACCATCTGCGCGCGCCTGGTGGGATCGTGATAAACCCAGTAAAGTACCGCGATGGTGACGCTTAGCTGGAAAAGAGTGATGAGGATTTTTTTCATGCGCCAAAACGTTCTTTCCAAGTTTGCACCGACCGGCGAATTACATCAGCCGTTTTGTTTGGGCTCATCTCCCAGACAAATAAGCAGTTTGTGGGAAGGAGCGGAACTAGTTTCTCGAAATTCACGGCGCCAGTAAAAGGCGCTTCATGATCTTTCGCCGGCCAAATGCAGTCTTGCACGTGACAGCCAAACGCGCGCGGACCGATCAAGCGCAACCATTCGGCGTGATCAATGAACCCCAAATTCTCCTTGATTTGTAAGTGACCGAAATCATGCCAGTAACCGACCTGCGCGCAGGCCATCTCTTCCAGTAGCCCAGGTAGTTCGCGCTCAGTTGGAATTTCTTCGTAACCGCGCCGGCCTTCCAAAGCAATCCTGACATTTTTTAAAGCGGCATGTTCGATGACACGCCGCAGGCAATCTTTCACCCGCTGCAAATAGCGGAGCGCAATCCTTTCCCGTTTTTGCACCGCTCCTATCTTCAATCTCACGTATTTGCGCGACTGGAATCGCCCGGTTTTCGCCAGTTCGATCAACTGGTCAGTGATAGGTGACATGTTCACCTCGCCGAGATGCAGTACAACAAAAGGCGCGTTTAATCGCGCAGCGAAATCAATTGTCTGAAGCGTTTGCTTGACCGCCCGCTCACGTTCTTCGGAAGAGACAGCGGAAAATTTGTAGCAGTCCGGCGAAGCCACCATCACTTCGACCGGTAAAGGGCAGAAATTATGCAAGCTGCTGAAGCGGACCTCTCCCGCATCAAACATCTCTTGAATACCTGGCACCAGCGACAGGCGTGTGCCGTGCCCCAGTTCGATCAAATCAAAACCAAGTTCGCCTTTGATTTCACGCAGCATTTCGTCCCCGGCAGTGTGACGTCCGGAGTTCCAGCAAGTCGAAAACGCGATCACGCTAAACAGCAGCGGCGACCGGTGGGGGAGGCGTTTGGGCGCCTTCCACTTCGACGACTCCGGGCTCGCAGCATTGGCGCAACACACGCGCTAGGATGAGCAATCCACTTGCGCCATAGGCGATGGCAGCAATCACCAGCGCTTGCGGCATACCGATTAGATCCGACAAACCAGTTACGCCCAATCCCGCGATTGGCAGCAGACCGACAAAGCTCAGCAAGAACACAGCTGAGACGCGCCCACGCAAATAATCCGGCGCGCGTTCTTGCACGATCGTGCTGGCGAGACCGAAGTTCATCGCCAGGCCTAACGAATTAAGAACGAGCAGGCCCATCGCGAGATAAAAGCTCGGCGCGAACGACAACCCGAGTACTGCGCCCATGACAGCGGTTACGCAGCCCATCATAAACGGCACGCGTTTCTCTCGGGGTAGTCCGATCAGGAAAAGCGATCCAACGACAGAGCCCACTGCGGAAGCGCCCATCA
>WNGE01012272.1_pt1 | contig 19525 bp, 44 predicted proteins | sample 5400651 | NCBI WGS metagenome assembly WNGE01 (sample SAMN13153370, study PRJNA577476) | soil metagenome | isolation source: 60 cm soil or saprolite under grassland replicate 2 | place: USA:California | collected 2016-06-15
CGCTCTTGGCTCAATTTACCTTCATGGTTGTCTGGTGGCTTTATCAGTTCAAATATGGTTGGAGAGTTTGGACCTCCAGATTTTAATTTATCTATACACCCTAGGATCTCTAGGTGTCCTGTGCACTTATATACATTTGCTATTGGCACTTTTAGCTCGGAGGAAAGAATCCTACCGAAACCTTTCCATACCGGAACTACATTGCCTCTCGTGCCATATTCAATGTCCTCTTGATGGTCAACCATGTATTGGTATATTCTGTGCAAATTGTCAGGATGTCCTGTCCCTACCACTCTTACCTTCCTTACCAAAGATCATGTAATATATCGTTGGTCTTTTTATTCCAGTGAGAGCTTCAAGCTCGGTCATGCTATACCTTTTAAGTTTTATTCTCATCATAGCAATTAGTTCTTCACGGCTATCCTTCTTACTATTTTCCGAATTTAGCCAGTTTTCTACCGCCTCTGTTAACTCTGGATCTTTATCTAACATGACTAGCCTAAGTCTGTTCTAAAATCACGGATAATTGGGACAGCGCACACTACACCTTGGAGCGATTCCGCTCTGGCCAGAGCTAATTCTAGGTCAAAATGCGTGGAAGCGCATCCCCCAGACCGGTAGCATACCATGTATACGAACCCTATTTGCAGACTATTTCGTAGCATCTCTTCCACTTGATTGTCCATTAATCACCCCCAAAAAATTGCTATTACTAATGCAACTAGCACCAACGAACATAAAGTGAGAAGTAGCGCTTTCTCAGACCTGGCCATCCACCACCTCATCGATAATCTTTGAGATATCCAACCTTAATTGTTCCCAAACAAAATCGTATAATTCTGGAGCAATAAAGCCAATATCTCTATGCACCTTCCTGATCCGTTGATCTATTCTTGACTTGAGGATCGTTTTGGATTCTTCGTTCATAGCTTCGTAGCCCCTTTATGGCAGAACATGGCCAATCTTGCGCGCAAATGCCACAATTAATATTTTCTAGACGTTTTGTGTTGGCATAGCTATAACTATAATATTCGATTGGTTTGTGCTTAATATTGACCATTGCTCTTATTTCTGGATCGTCGAAATCATAGCTTGTTATCATTGGCGCGCGTCCAAGGTCACATAAAGTGGACCACCATCGGTTCCGATGTTAACATCTTCGATTTGTAGACCTAACTTATGAATTGCATCGAGAAGATCTTCTAATCTAACATCTGGCTCCATCCTCCATACTATCCAACCATCAGATCCATCGTGTTCTTTAATTAATTCTACCATGTCCCCGTGACAGGACTCGAACCTGCAACCAACGAGTTAGAAGCTCGTTTCTCTATCCGTTGAGATACACGGGGTTTTGGTTGGTGAAATGCATCATTATCAACCATGGAATCCAATCAGCTCTATCCCATGATGCATTTTCTTACCTAGCTGCCAAGACCAACCTATATTAATTACTCTTCACTTTCTTCCGGCTTCGGTACAAACGGCTTCGGCATCATTTCATCCTTACGGATGGTGAGCTGAGAAATTGCTCTACCATTGGCGAATGCGTTCCACGCCTTGATGATTACCGCAAGCTGGTCCTCTACTGGGATTCTTCGCTTATCGACGCTCACGTTAGCTGAGAACGATCGAAGTGCGATTCTTGAATCTCCAGCATTCAGGTATGTTCCCTCTGAATAACCACGAAGGAACTCCATTACCCGACTGTCATTTTCTGGCAGGTTTCGGCTAATGAGATAGATAGCAGCAGTAAGCGAGTTGGGGGAAATTCTTAGCCCATCACGTTTGCTAGTGATTTCTCTGGCTAAGGCTACAGCTTGCTCAAGCGCTGTACCATACTCGGAAGCCTTCAACCTCAACTCAGCATTGGAAATCCTTTGCCTGAGTCCAAGTCTCAACTCTGACCCATATTTATCATAGGCCGCTACGAGTCGTGTTCCAGCCGAATATGTAGCAGGGAAATCCTTGCCCCACACGGAGAAGGTGTCGGTGCCGGTTCTTCCGAATCCAGTGTCAATGTCTTCGAAGTTTTCGACCGGCATACCTACGGTCACGTTAATATCTAACGTGTATTGCTGTGCTAAGCTTGCCGCAAGCCGATGCTGACCGTCTTGGAGCTGACCAAGAGTATTAAAGGCGATACCCTGGTGGGTATACTTGAACTTTTTCTTGGCCATGATATTTGACCAATATCTAGTTCTCGCAATGCGTAGGGGCCGATTCGCGGTGTTAAGTTCGTCTAGGATCTTCCGAGAAAGTTCCGGTGGAACCAATACCCGTCGAGTTTCAGGAAGCTCATGAGTTTGGAAAAGCCAACCAATGTCGGCAATCTGTGGACCAAATGGTCCTGATGCCTTCGTGACGGATACCAAACGCTGCTGAGCCTTAGCTAGGGCAATGTCATTCTTTCGTCTGTCTTCGTCAATCGCTGCCCTCCGAGCTTCCTCTTCCTGCTGAAGGAAGGCATTTTCTGCTTCTTCGAAGCCATGCCTGTTTAGCTCTCGAATGACGTTCTCCTTCCAATAACGGTCAGAAGGAGTTCCGTGAAGCTGAACCCGGTGAGTACAATACGCATCATCGCATTCGGGAGCAGTGATTCGATGAACCCAAGCTTGCGCACCGTGACTGGTTTCAACTTCCCAACCGATCCTGCGGGCACGGGCAGCAATTTTCTTTATTTCATTCAGTGGAGTTGCCACCGTTAGTTTTCACCTCTTCCGTTTCTACAAAATCTTCGAGTGGTCGTTTTAGGTACATAAGGCAAGAGACGACAATATTTGACCAAACATCTCTTTTGTTTGTTAAGAGGGCACCAAATTGGTTTGCGCTATGGACACCGATTCTCTTTGCTAATCTCTCCCACGAGATTTTGTCTTGTCGTCTCTTTGAGTCAACAGCTTTGTATAGTTTTTCTCTGTTTAAGATGAACGTTCTGTTATACACTTTTCCTCTCACTCATCTTCTATGGTGATTGAATCTTCCTCCACGGAAAGCATATCGCGGATTTCGTCTATCGCTTGATCTTCAAGAAAATCCAACCGTTCGCTATCCTCCATCTCTTCCCAGTCCGACTGCTCTACTTCCACTGAAGTGGAAAACGTTGCGCTTCCAATCGTATAGGTAAACTCAACTATCTTCATACGTTAGTCCCACCAGTCAATATATAATGTTCAATAATAGCTGCTGCCTTGACGTGACTTCGTGCTTTATCGACACTACTCCCTGAATGTCCTTGCTCCGCATGCTCCAATGCAATCATTCTGATATCGTGTTCTTTGGTAAAGAGATTTTTAATCTCTGGATCTATTCCAGTTGGTAGTGCAGTTTTAGGATCCACTACTTCACCTCCGCTGCTATCTTCTTCCACTTAAGGTGGATCCGACGAAGTTCGTGCTCTGAGTTGTTGCCTATGTGTCTGGCTTTGAACCATTGCCAGATGTCTTGATAAGGAGTATCTTGATTGAACAAAGGATCAGAACGTGGACGTTCCGCCATGTCACCCGCCCTGCGGGTCGAATTCATTCGAGAATTTGAGCATTTTTTCTATAACTTCATCTTTGTTCTCTGCCACATAATCGTTATAATGTGGGATATTAGATGTACCATTCCACTGAGAAAACACATCGTCAGTTAGTTGCACTAACCTATTCATGTATCTTGGCGTAGCGTTTCCACAATATGCGAAGTGTAATGCACCGATCATACACATCTTCCCACCTAGGGAGAGTTGTGTATGTTTTACCCATCCTCTATCTTTGAGGATAGCAGCGGCTTTACGCATAAGCCGACCAGCATTACGCTCGTTAGCTTCTTTTCTGCTTACTACGCGATACTTTTTTGGCTGTAAACCCTTAGTCTTGAATTCTGATTCGTCGAGTATGAGAGTGAATTCGACAGGACCAGTACTCATTTATTTCTCCTTACTTCTAGGAGGGGCCGGTGTCCCCCTTGTCATCAGATGTGACACCATTACCAAAAAGCCCTTGATCCTTGGTAAAGGTCTCGGCAAGTACCGGCCCCATAATCTTCTGTGTGGGGGAAACAGAGTATTTATCTAGAATTTTTCTCCGCCCCAGGGCGCCGCACAGACGTGACCCGTATAGGATTTGAACCTATAACCTAATGATTAAAAGTCATTTGCACTGCCAGATTGTGCTAACGGGTCGTAGGCCGTGACAGATTCGAACTGTCGACTTTCTGATTAAGAATCAGACGCTCTAACCCTCTGAGCTAACGGCCCTATTCCTATTTAATTCTTAGCGACAAACTCTACAAGTTCCTTAGTTGGATAAGGTCCAGAAACGAGCTTACCGATAAAATCTTCCCACGTTAATATAACTTGCATCGAAGGTCCGCAGATGAACCAGAGCGTATCAGACTTCAAGGCTACATATTCGAGTTCCTTGTATCCTTCGCCGAGACGCTTGACGAACTTTAAAACCGTACCAACTGGATAGCTGTCATCACCAAAACTATCGACCAGTTCCATCTTTGCCTTCATAAGACGATCACGAAGACGCTTACGCATCTCTGCACGAACATCCTCATCAACTCTATTCACAGTGGTATTATCCTCAGTAGTAACATATCCCATTGTTTCTTTGTCCTTTCTAAGTTTGTTAATGATCATTTCAGTATATGGAGCAGTATATGGAGTAGTATATGGAGTATGTGGCCAGTTAGTTGATGCCATTTTGCCTACTTATCTAAGATAGAGAGAAACATAATCATCTCCTTTTAGGAGTATCCCCCCAGGCTTTATGGATAATATAAAGCATAAAGCCTAAAGCAAATAGAATTATAGATAAAAGCACACATGTCATAATAATTTCTCCAATATTAATGGAAGTGGGCACGGTGGGACTTGAACCCACGATTTCAATTTTATAAGAATTGAGCCTTAACCAACTTGGCCACGTGCCCGTAGTACTATTTTACCAATGAAACATATATCAATGCAATAATAATTGCTCCAGCAACAATCACTAATGCGGTAAAGCATCCATAACCATAGAAAGACTTACTAAAGGGGGGAGCCCTATGCTTACCCATTTCTTCCCATTTCTTAAAAGTGTTGAGTCGGGAACCGGAGAATCGAACTCCATGCCTCTCGCTCCCAAAGCGAGCGTTCTACCAATGAACTAGTTCCCGTTTTTTCCAAACCCAACCGCATTTTAAATGCTAGTTTTTTGATTGAGGACACCAAGCTCACAGAGAACCGACTGGGGAGGAAGTATCTCTGCTTATTGGGCGCAGCCTACTTACTCCATGCCGGGAAACTAGCAAAACCCGGGGCGAGGGAGTTGAGGATTCGAACCTCTTCGTCGTTTGCCGACTTTACCATGTGGCTGATCAGGCCAATCCCCGCCAGACCTCATCACCCGGAGCGGGTGTCTGGTGTCTGACTTCTATTGCAATAGCGAGGAAGGTAGAGGAATCGAACCCCATAGTGGTATTAGCCCTATCCACGGATTTCAAGTCCGCTTGCCGACCATTCAGCGGTACCTTCCGACAAACACACATGCGAGAGATGGGACTCGAACCCATACTGTAGGAATTTTAAATTCCTTGTCTCCTGCCATTGGACTACTCTCGCTATTTCTCCAAACCCTACCTCACCGCACCGCACCGTACCTTACCCAACCTGACCTTACCCTTCCTAACCAAACCTCACCAAATTTGATTTGTTAACAAGTGTGTTTTTTAGTCAAACCTAACCTCACCCCACCAGACCTTACCGAACCACACCACAATTAGTTTGGCTCTTTGATTTTTGTTAGTTCAGCGAGGCGAGCCTCAAGCTTGTCAATTCTTTCATTGGTCTTGGCGTTATCAGCCTTGACCTCAACCTTATCAGCTTTATGAGCATCTAGCCGACGAACCATTTCTTGAGTTTGTGCGAGCTTCAGTTGAAGATCATCAATCCGACGACGTTCGTCTCCTGTTAGCTCATCGCGTCTCACGTTTATCGCCTTACTGGCAGCTTTTCCCGTCTTGCGCTTGATACTACGAACGTCCCGACGAACCAATCGCTCATGTTCGTTAGCAGCTACCACTCGATACCCTACACTACGCACGTTTTCCATGGTTCGTTGCTGTTCTGATTCAAGCTCTCTAATTGCCCGAAAAACGTATTGCCTACAATCATTAATTTCGTCACGATCCAGAACTGCACAGATAGAATCGTACGTGATAACGGAATCAACCGAGAGACTTTCGATTAGTCGATAGACATTTTCCCATTTAGCCAATTTTTTCTCCTAAACAGAATAAGCCCAAACCTTACCCGACCCAGCCGCACCTAACCGTACCGAACCTAACCCAACCTTACCTTACCTAACACTACCCTACCAAACACTACCTGACCTAAACCTACCCAACCAAACCCGACCTTACCCAACACCACCCTACCACATTTAAGAAATTTCTAGGTTAACCTTGTAACGTCCGTACATCTTCCGGTAGTCTCCAAAGCCAGACAAAGTACCAGAGTCGTGAAGAATACGCCTAATTTCATCTTCGCTCAGAATCTCCGGATCAACCAACAGATCAAAGTCTACTTGCCAATCATAGAAAATTGGCCTAGTCCGATCTACTCTGCTGGTTCCTACTCGAACACTTCTCATGTCAATGAAGTTTGAATCAGCCCACAAGGAAGACATATCGCGCGGACCGTCGTAAAGAAGTGGGTTGACAAGCTCGATAACATCTACTCCACGTTCGACCTTTTTGCCAGACTTTGAAACCTTCCCACCTTCGATCAGATTAGCGAAGATCATCGTTCCAGGAATGTATGGGCCAAGTTCGTTATCGAAATAAAAGCTTCCATAGAACTCAAGCTTAGCCATAGCAAGTCTATCTTCTTCGGTCTTTGTCCTTTTGCCAGAGATTTCCTTGATTTGCTTGGCATATTTGTTCAAAGGTGATGCAAGTTGAACATTATGCATCAATAGTGGACGTGTACCAATGGCGTTTACATGAACCTTCATTTTTGTTTTTCTCCTGTTTTTTAACCTTACCCAACCTTACCCAACCTAACCCAACCACACCGTACCTGACCGTACCTCACCGCACCGCACCGAACCGAACCGAACCTTACTATTTACCTATTTTGGTGGATATGATCCCAGTACCAAGGGCAACAGCGAATACAACGAATATGAGGGCTGGCTTAGGAAGTTTCCGACAGATAGTTATTACTGCACCAGTAACAATAATTACAGCTAATGTTCTGCCGACAAGTACAGGATGGCTACCAATCCAATTCATTATCGAATCGAAGTAACTTCCTACATCAGTGCTAGGTTTCTTGATCTTAATTTCGTTATCTGGCGTTGGTGTGGGAGCAGTTATTTTTGTAAACATTTTACCATATTCCTAGGACTTTGGTCACAAACATTAAAACAATAGTCCATAGCACAATAATACCAGTCCACTTTGCTGTGTTCACTTACTTATCGCTCCTTAATAAGTTTGTTTTTGGGGGAGGGGTAGCACCGGAAATCGTTTTCTGAACTGAGGAAAAAGGAGCGAACTTTGAAACCTCAGACAGTACTACCCCTCCGTATAAAGTAAGATGGTCTCAATTGGGCTTCATCCACATACGCCGCCGCGCGTAGAACCGACCTCCTGTGACCATCTTACTCGCGGGACGTGATGATTCGAACATCAAACACCAATTACTGCGTCCCTTATTGCTAAATTCTTCCTGCCGAAAACTCACTGATAACCTTGGGAAGGTTGGAATCTGCTCCTACACAATCCATCATACCACGATCGGTCGGATCGGCGATGGTGAAATCAGTAGCAGTAATACCAACTACTACCAACTTTGCGTCAATGCCCATCTTCTGTCGATAATCGCGCAAAGCTACATGAGGATGTACCTTACCAGCCCATGTTTCATTGTCTGTCATTACCAAAAAGGTATCAACTTCGATCTTATTCTCTTTCGCCCACAACATCGGAAGCGAACAGTCCGTTGAACCAAAAGTCAGTCCGGAAATCTTTCGCATGACACTGCTCAGATCCATGCTCGACGAAATTCCAAGATCACGGAATGTACTAGCGAATCCCATGATCTGGTGGAAAGGTTCCGTCTTGGCGATAGACATCGACATTGCCGCAGTTACCTGCGAGCACGACAAATCGAGTCCAACGGCAAGTCCACTCATTGAGCCAGAAACATCAAGACCTATCAAAGTCCGCTTGTTAGCCGGCTCAATATACTTGAATGCCTTATGGAAACCTTCATTCAAAGCGTCTACGATGACGGGAACAGTTGTCCAATCCTTGGTTCTAGAACCAGAATAGTAATTGAAAGGACCGCGCTGCCCTCGTGGTACCTGACCTTCTTGGTGCACAACCACAGCATTCAAGAAATTAATTGGATGTAATCTTGTGCGTCGAATCATTTCCTCATCGGCTAAACGATCTGCATACTCGCGGGCAAATACCATATCAGTAAAAGCACCGATACGAGCCAACCGAGTGATATTACGTACTAGGGCTTGACCCTTAAGTTGTCCAACATGGAATAAAGTCTTCCAAACATCAGGATCCTTCAAGGAATCGGTCGGCAAAGCCTCCCAAGGAAGCTTGTATGCCTCAATGGCATTCTGCAGAGTCTGACGAGAAACACCAGGCTCTTGAACAATCTCAAACCCACGGATAATGTCGGTGGGTCCAGGGACTACCCCCGACAGCCCTGCTTCGGTACTTGACGACCTGATAGGCGAGGTCGGACAGGCTCTTGGTCCCGTACCACCCAGCCACTGCTGAGCGTCGTGCGCGCGACCACCCACCGAGGAATTCAAGATACTGACAGAACTCGAACAGATGTGTCGAAGTACGGCAAATCTTGGGAAGATCTGCTTGAAGAAGACTCTTGATTGAATTTGGCCCATGCTTGAACATGAGCGCAAGTGTGAAAATTGATGGAGAATTACGAAAAGCGCGTCCGTTGGTTGAAACATCCAAATTTACGGAATGAACAAGAACTGGGTCACGCTTAATGAGATCAACCAAGAAGTCAATGTTCTGCTTGGTCAGATCCTTTTCAGTAATGTAGTATGTTCCAACATCAGTACCAAGGATCAAAAAACGCTCAAGGCGAGCCTTGTCATCGACGGTGAAAACAAAACCACCTGCTGAGTTTTTAACTTGACGCGGATCTAACTGCTCCCCCTGTGGGACAGGAGTAGAAAGCGCCTTCATGTATGGATTAGACATTATCGCTCCTTTATCACGTCCACCAAATTCTTATTTTTAAGATGCCAATAACTATAATTAAAACGAGGAGAAATGACCAAAAATTGAATATTCTGTCATACCACTTACTATCATACCACTTAGTTGGTTCGAGATCTTCTTCTTGGTCATCTTCGAGCGTATTCGGGCAAACATCTGTATGACTTCTGTATGAAGAATTTACAAGATCCTGAGCTGGTCCTTCGGACGTCCAACCGCATGGGCACGAGATCTTACTAAGACCAGAACTTTCCTCAAGTTCCATTTTCGCTCCTTTTATTCGTCTACTAGATTTTCGACATCATAGAAGTATCCGTACGAAGCATTCAACTCGGACAAGATATGTTCCGGTGGAGGTTTGCTGAGTTTTGATTCCGCTTTCACTTTGCACCAACTACAATAACCCTTTGCGTCAGGGTAATGAATTCCAGTGACGGATTCTTTGCAAACCCATTTATCATTGGACATATTCTCGACACCAAAAACACATTCCGGAGGAATTGACGGTATGCTTACCGAAGAATGCCTGAGAACATTTTTTCGTCTTCGTATTCGAAGACTCTTTTGTCGAAGAGATCTTGGATCTCTTTCGGAAGCCAATGGGAAACATGCTCAACGTCTCCAAAGCATAGGAAACAAATAGACCCAAAGCGCCAAAACTCATGAGGCCGATTCTTGCCGGCATATTTGCCAAACTCTTTTTCGACCATGGTTTTCAAGGCACCATCAGGCCAACCCTTAGGGCTCCTGTTTTTGTCCCGTACCCTTCTCATTATTCGCTCCTTTTGTTCGCTCTTTTTGGTTAAAAGGTTACTATGTTTTCAATTTTTGCGTCACGCCAATTTGGGCTTGCATGTGTTACGTAACCATCTTCTGGGCAATTAAGCAATGATTCAACTGTACCATATTCACTTAGGAGACTTGAAAATTCTAATGCCTCAGTTTCTTTCAAGTAATATGCCATAAGCTTAAGCACTCGCTCCTGATCGAGGTTTAAGCTAAGCTCTTTCCATTTCTTCATTATTCGCTCCTTTTCTGAAGAACATTCCAACCCATTTTCTATCACTACCAAAGGGGGAAGGAAAAATCTCCAATGTTTCAAGAGTTAATTCTACATTTTTGGATAAATTTTGAACCTCATCGATTGAATAGTACACTATTTTACGTGGAAGTCTGTAATCTTCTACATATATTTCTTCAGTGCTTTTGACAGAAGATAAACCAAATCCAACATATAAAATGCCAGATGACTTCAGAACTCTAGAAAATTCCATAAACGCCAAGTGCGCTTGTTCCCTTGGAATATGTGTTAAGGTTGCTTGACACCAAATTCCATCTAATTTGCTTGTTCCGATTGGAAGATGTCGTAAATCAGCTTGACATCCACCAAGACCACCAACCCTAATCATCTCAAAATTATAATCAAAGTTATACACATAAAGACCATGTGATCTTAGGATCGTAGTATCATATCCAGGACCACACCCAATATCTGCTACTATTGAATGTGGTTTAAGGTAAGAAACAAACTTCCAAGTGGAAGAGGTGAGTACTCCATAAAGTGGCGACTGCAAATTTTTTATTTTTGCTATTAATGTGGTCTACTTCTAGGCCGTCAGTCGATCCACACTTTGCACAAGGTCCGTTCTCAGATATCCATTTTAGTCTCCGCTTTTTTATGCGTTCATTCTGGTATTCTCGTTGCTTCTGAGGATCCCGATATGGCATCTAGTATCCTTTAGTAGCGGATGTCGGATTTGCACCGCTTCTCTGGATTATGAGCCCAGCGTGTTACTGTTACACCACATCCGCATTGAGTAGCAAAAACCATGATTCACTATTCAAGTGGTGGCCCTGTCAAGTTTTTCATGACTTTTGCTACGTTTTAGCGAAAACCTGGCGATCCGTACCTAAACGAACCGCTTTCTGCCAGGACAGCGGACGATTTATTTCCTGGTTTTGTCGCCCCTATATCAGGTTTTCACTAGCGCCGCGTCCATGAGGTCGAACATGGAATCTCGAACTATATCAGAGTTCGTGGTTTACCTTTAACCTACGCGGCAAGAGTTTCGGATTTTAAGGTGAAAATCGTTTGTTATTGCTTTGTGGTTTGTCGTCCACGTGATACTAATACTGGTGACAGGTAAACGATTTTCTTTCGACCCGAAACTTAGAAGCAAACAGGATATTGGTTTGGCTAACGGGTTTACCAGAACTTTTACATTCCGGTCCTAATTCATACCAAAAATGAGTGGATAACCGTTAATCCGTCCGACCCTGTTGCTTGGTGTTTCATTTCCTAGGGCAAGCCTACCCCGCAGGATCCACGGTGTCAAGTGGTTGACGGGAAGGATCTTGAGGCGAAATGTCCGTTTTATTTACTGATCCAACGACTTACAGGGCAATGGCAACGGTGAAACCACAAGACGAGGTTCTGCATACGTCGGGTAACGCTTGCCATCAGGACCAATTAACAAAATCCACGTTGCCTCAGCGCTGTCTGGCATAAATAATGCATTAGGCTCGCGAACTGGTCTACCACTTGCGTCATTCTGTGGAGTTACCTGAGTCGCATAAGGAATTCCATATCCAGCTACCTTGTAGGGAAGGCAGCGAAGGGATCCGTCATTTCCCTGCAAATATGCATTGAGGACAAGATCGGTTCGGTCTCTCAACTCGTAGAGATCCTTAGCCATCTTGTACTCGTTGAAATTGGTAATGTTTGGGTTTCCCCACTTATCAATTGCTTGCTTCCCCTGAGTATCAGAGTATTGACTCTGAGTCTCATTAGACGAGTCGCAAGAATCTGCTGACACCAGTGCACCAGCAATTATGAAAGCGAATATTGTGAGTGAGATCTTTCGATTAATTACCATTGTATTCCTTAATCGCATTGTTCACACAGTTGCGGACAAAATCGTTCATTTGCAATTTGCCGAGGCTTTCCGAAGATGCTTCCTCAGCAATATAAGCCACTAGTGCCTTGTGAGTTTTATCATCTGTTGCCTTAGCGAGCTGCTGACATTTATCGGCGAAGTCATGCACTATTGCGTCTTGATGTGTAGTACTCTCTTGAAACTGTCGTCGGTTTTGTTCGACGAACTTAGGACCAAAGTACTGTGTCCAAGCTAGAACTGCACCGCCAATAACGAACAGTGCTACAATTCCAAGAACTAAAAATTTCATCATCTCGCTAAGATCTTCAAACCATTCTCTCATAAGATCTCCACTTCCCAATTTTCTTCATAACATTCACCTTTAATCATGCCTTGATTGTTAATCATATCACCAGGACACCACATGTCCTGAAAGCTTGGTGCCCACAGGGGGATGCCGTCTGCTGCCTCATACTCATTAACCTTACAAAACCAATGTGGATGGCCGTTTAGCGGTACGTCGTGTAACTTACACATTACCCTTGCTATCATACAACCTCATTCCTCACACCTTACCGTACTGTGTCTTCTTTTAGGTGAAGCATCATTGATAGTTCCCAAATCATCTCTTCGTAGAGATCTTTCCATTCGCCGATTATAGCTCCGCCGATGTTGTTCAATGAGTTTACGTTTCTCCTCTTTAATTTTCACGGTGCGATCCATCCCATAGGGGAAGATGGCATTCCCATCTCAATGTAGCAATCCGTACACAAAAAGTGTCCGTTGCCTGTGTTGAGAGTTCCCTCATTTTCGAGAACATACTCATCTGGAGTCAAACACACTGACCTTGCCTCATCAACATACTCGGACAACTCGTCAGGTGTCTTTCCACATCCTATGCACATTAACTCTAACATATTCATCCAGGTGGTAGAGTAGGAAGGGTTGCGCCGGAAATTGCACACATAAATACTAGTGCCAACACTACACATAGGATGGATATGTATATGATCAGAGCTAAGTTACTTATTTCCTTCTCTGGCATACCCATCTAATATCCTTGGTAGAATAACCTTTTCAGCATACATTTTCGTTGGTTTATCACAAGATGCACAAACCCAATCATCACCCAATTTAGTGTAACCAGTTTTGGGATCTGGTCGACATGTGCAATACATCACGTCAGGCACTTTACCTCCATCGTTTTGGCCAAAAAATTAGTAAGAGCGCGAACAATATTACTCCCGAAAGACCTAAGATGAACTCTGTCCAATTTGATACGTGCATGTTTATACGTCTGCCCAATCACCAAATTGAACGACTCTCTTCATGTACTTCACTCGTCCATGCGTCTTAAGGGTACCGTTTTCTGCTCTTTCATTATTTATCTGGTTAACTCTCTTCTTAGCCTCATATTCATTAAATTCGTATCCGAAGGGTTCATTCCATATAAATGACCACTCTTCACTGTTTGGATCAACTCCATTGGCGGAGCAGATCTTTTTCTTATCAGCGTTGAAAATTCCAAACTCGTATCTATCAGGCACTTCTACATATCTACTTTCGTCGTCAAAGTCAATGTCTGGACTATCAAAAATCTTTTCGGTATCTTCGTTATCCCAATCTCTTTCCACTTTTCGTCTCCTTAACATAATCTGCGCAGGTAGAAAGATGCTTGATCTCTCCATCTCTTTCTGGCTGTTTACAAATGATGCACTTAAATCCGCTGAGGCCCTTCAATTTCTCTGACAACTACTTCACCTTCAATGAATTTGTTAGGATCACAACACCCACAACAATGATGGTTTCTGTCCTTTGATATATCATCTGGATCAGGGTGCCCTATTCCGTGTAAACACATCCTGTGCATTATCTTATGGTCGTCTCGCCATATTTGTTTCCACGTCTTCATATGATGGCGAGAAGGGTTATGTATACAACAATTACTACCAAAGCACTTACCGATGTCGTGAACCTTAACGTTTGCCGGACCTATGAAGAAACCAAATGAGTCCACACAATCTACAGTAAACCTACCCACAATGTCCACCAGTAAAAGCGAGATATACCAAAATAAAAAGTGTGGTGAAAACAGAACCAACAGCCATACCTGATAAGTAAGCTCTCATTCAGTCTTTCCTATTTTGTGCGATGTGAGTACCACGAGACCTAAGCATAGTCTCTAGGTTATCTACAATCTCGGTTGATGTGAGTTTTTCCTTCACAGTGATTGGTCTTTGGCTAGATAATACCCGGCATGACGGGCACTTCTTCGCTGGTCTGCCCCGACCTTGATGAATAACCAATTCCGTACCGCAGATAGAGCATTTCGGTGAGGTACTGTCGACAGCTACCTTCATTGGCACTCTCCAGATAATACCATTCATCTTGACACAATTGATTGCAAAAGTACAAAGACTGACTATCTGGTTCTAATGGCCTAGCACAAAAACCACAATAGAGTGTACTCAATATTACCACCAAAGCTACAAAATCCAAAAAATGGGTTCAACTAAACATGAAAATTATTCATCTTTTTCTGGCAGTTCTCGTTCGTCATGTTCGCTTTGAGCCATAGACATATCGATCAGAGTAGCACCAAATCCTATGACCTTTTCAAATCCACACTTATCGCACCATGCATGTATTCCATCGTCGTCTGTGGGTGTGTCGAATGTTATCCATTCTTTACATCTCATAGCTGCATTCCTATCACCCAAAATGAACCAAGTACAACAATAACCACTAGTAACCAAAGTATAAACTTCAATCTTCCTCCTCAGGAAAGATATCTCCGTCCATCAACCAAAGATTTTCGTCTTCGTCGACTTCAAAAGAGAAGTCACAACACCATTCTTCGTGGTTGTAATCTAAGTAGAAGATATCAAACATATGTCGGACATGAATTACATTCGTCGATTTTGGATACTTATATACTATACCATCTACTACAAAATTCACGCAGTCTCGCGGAGACTCGAACTCCGTTCCATGGAGTGAAAATCCATAATCTTAACCTATAGACGACGAGACCGAAGGGAGCAAGCTCCCCATTTTACACTAGACCATGCTCGCGAATCAGTGCGGCAATTTCGGGAAAAGGCACCTTGCCATCATTCATGGATGCAAGCATACCAGTTTGCACTGGTCTACTATTCTCAGTTATAGCAATACGGAAAGTCTCGCCAAGGCTAGGGTTTGAGTCTGACACATTGAGCCATTGCCTGGCTTTACGGGTTAGAACTAAACGTTCCTCATCAGGTTCGTCTTCTGGATCGAAGAAAGTGAAAGTATCACCAAGTCCGCTTAGTCGCTTCGCTAGGAGACCGTCTCGAACCATAAGCTCTTGGGCGACCCCGAGGCAGCAGTACTTCCCATTAATACACAGAGCATGGTATCCTTGCTCGAACTCGCCACTTTCGAGAGCTTCGCACAGTCTTAGTTGATTTTCGGTTAGTTCAGCCATTTTCTCTCAATTCCTTTGCACATAGACGCATCATTTCGATTACTGTTTCTTCTGAATTTTGATCACTAAATTTGTATACGCACTTTATTACTCCAGTGGTGATGAGAGATTGGTACTTCTTTTTCAAGAATGTGCCAAATTCAACAACACCAGGAAGCATGATCCAATGATTGGGACCGGAAGGAATCATCGCTTTTTCGGTCATTCCATTTGCTACACACAAGGCTCCAATTGCACAAACGCTATCATTTTCAACTAGCCTACCAGTCGCTTTACCACGAATCATCATTTCGTCGGCTGCACGGTCAAGAATATCAGCTACGTTAGTCAACTTCCCACCCGTCCTTTACGAGTTTTTCTAATAGTTCTTCTTTTCCAATTATTTCTGGTTCTGCTTTTTCCGTCGGTCCGGTAAAAATTGACACCCCTTCTCGAAATGCATAACCATTTTGGATTTCGATAAGAGTTCCACATTTTCCATGCTTGACCAGAGTCAATAAGGGCCACCAAGGCCACATTTCTGGGTGTAGCATGAATTCAAGATCATTCACTTCGCACCGCTCTTTGGGCGCTTGAGAATAGTGTACTCAGAGCCGTCAGGTAAGGCAATCATTGACATTTTGTCCGTGTCTGCCAAACGAATTGCTTCGGTCACGGCTAAGGTGAAATCTTCGAAAAGTTTTGGCTTAAGCTCATCGTCTCTGACTAACCACGTTAGCACTCTAGGCATTTAATTCCTCACTAATGAACAACACAGTCGCAGCAGTTATTTCTACAATGAGGCACGACGTCAGTGTAGGAGTGAGAAGAATTCCACCAATGAAGGTTAATGTACAAAGAAACCTAAAAAGCCCACTTACTCCCCCTCAGTGGGGCCATCTCTTCCTCCCCGCCGTATACGATTGTAAAGCATCTTCCATCATCAGTATTAATAGATATGTGGGATCCATTTCTCTGAGAATTGCTTCTTTAGCAATAGAGTTCGTATTTCGTTCTATCCACAGTTCTACAGTGGATCGTCTTATTGTTACTTCTGGCATTATTGTCGCTTCCTGAACGGCCAAAGTCAAGTGCATCTCCACCATCTGGGCAATCGGACAAATCGGTCTTACTTTCCTTTGCTCTTTTTCTTAGTAGCCTTCTTTTTCGTTACCTTTAACGGAAGCGCACCACCTGTTTTCTTCTTGCCACTAATGGCTTGTGGCACATGCACTTCATTTGAATCGTAGACACCCATTGCTACTCCTTCTGGTATTCTTTGGGAATATCCCATCCAAGATCGGAAAGACATTTGATTGCAGCATTAATCATCCCAATTCCTTGGCCACTCTCCACTCTATTGCCAATGATTATTTCCTCTACTATTCGGAAATAATCTCTGTTAGAAACTAAATAGGGTGAGATGTTATACAGTACAATCGCAGCTCCTGCACCGGTCTTAGTCCATCGTGCCACTGCCGGCATCGTGGGTTCTTCTCGTAGGTGAATGTGTTGATCTGGGCAATGTTCCACACAACCACGACGCATAAAATCTGGAGATTTCCTATCCGTTAGGTACTCAGGAGAAGTACCAGTGAGATTGCCCAGCTTCTTGATTATTAAGATCTCTTTGGATTCTACCAGAAGAACTGTTTGCTTGGTTTTCCTAGTTTTATTGGCCTTTTGGTAAACTTTGCCTTTGAGGTCAATAATTCCGGCCATCCAAGCAAGTTCAAACTCTTGGATCATGCTACCCCAGGCTTTATCGTAGGTGATGAGTGGAAGTGTACACCCATAAGTTGTAATGCATAGCACGCCAGAATAACAGCGAGTATGGTTACAACTAGCCAGAGAATATTCTTCATGACTTTGGCCATGCACATTCAAGAGTACTGAAATCATTTGCTCTGTTGTAGGCTACCTGCTCTTTGTTGTAATAAAGTGAGCAAGTATAGTAGTGTGGAAACTTCTCTCCATAATAGAAGTGAACGTGTTGACAACCTCATCTTCTCCGGGAAGTTCGGTAAAGCGTTTCGGCAGTCCAGAGTTTGTGATAATAATTGCAACTGCCACAACTACAAACACTAATACATGTTTAGTCTTAGTCAGCATTCTTAACCTTTCGTTTTGGAATAAGACCACACATGACATTGTCATGCATGATCTTAAGCCAAAGACTTATTTCTTAAAAAAGTGATCTTGTAAGCCATCCTATTAAAAAGCCAATAATGACACCCGCAACGAAAATCGATATCATCATCTACTAATTGCCCTTCTCCCGGAAACCTACTTGTGCTTGACCAATGTTCGCATTGTATCCGGCATTTCTTCCTAGTGAATACGCATCTCCGGATCTTACTCTAGACGTAGAGCTTTTGGTTCTTAGGTGAGGGAATTCTTCCATTGCAGACTTGACAACCATTTCCTTGCGATTACGTAGAACTAGATCTGTTCCAGTACTTACTCGTGCTACTTCGTCCTTGGCCTTTTTGTAGGCATCTCGGACCCGCTTGAGTACAATATGAACAAAGCCCTTGAGGAATGAGTCACTGAAGGTCTTCCCGTGAATCCCTTCTGGCTTTTCTGCCTGGCTTAGAGCGATGATCATTTGAATAAGTAGTGAACTGTAAAGGACATAAACTTTTTCCAGGTCATCGGGGAAACCGATAACTCTTACCGTTTTTCCATCAATCATTCTCACTGCCATACAACCAAAGGCAATGGAGATCCCATTAATTAGAACTTCTTTCTTGAGCTTATACGGGTTTACCACGGTAAAGTCTCTTCGCTCAACCTTTTCAGTCCGATTTTCCTTACTAAAGAGTAAAGCTTCTTCGATACCGAACTTTGCCATCAAAATGGTGGCTTTTTCGAGGTATGTTTCTCGTTCTTCCTCAGAAGAAGCAGGATCTTCGGCCTTACGGAGAAGCTTTTCGACAACTTCTTTCCACTTAGAACTCATCGTTTACGCTCCTTTAAATTTATCAATTCTTCTTAATATTTATTAAAACTTCCCATTCTTGCTTCTCTTTGTCGAAACGGAAAGATTCGCTCCATGTCCAGAGTGTATCGTAGACCTGATCATCTTTAAGCTTATTGACAATTTCGACAATGTTTTCGATTCCATCTCTGTCACAATAGAATCTATACCAAGACCTATCTTTATTATCTGTCATTTTCTAACTTCTGTAAAGTTAAACTTTTGTCGTTTTCGTGATACGTCAGTTTTTCTACTTTGTGCCAAGGAATAAGAATGAAAACTCGATTGTCCACTTCGCTCATGGAAGAGAGAATAACTACACCTTGGTCATTGATAAAAAGAACGTGGTTAGTTTTTACTATCTCTCCGTATGACCAAAATTCCAGCTCAGTATGTTCAAATTCTTTCACTTTTTCGATCCAATCTCAATAAACATTCCCAGAGTAATAATGATTGCACCAAGTAGACTACCAATACCAAAATATAAAGCAAATCCATCGTGAGTTATTTCATAACCAAATAGGAATAATCCTGCAACAGCATACCAAAACACAGCAACTTTCGCCATAATTTTCAACATCGTATACGACCTTTAAACTCATTCCCACAGGGGGCTAGCGTATCCATGTATACTCAGCTTTGTCAACAAAGTCAATGGCATCTTGCCATTTTTTGAATCGTAAAACTATTCTATATCCGTATAGGTATAGTTGTAGAACAATCCAAGGGTAGTTTTCATGTGAAGAAGTGTATCTCGCCCTATAGATCCTATATTTTCTTGGTGTTGTTACACTTTGGCCCCTTTTAGTAAGTATTTCAGGAAGAGGTACCATCTCTGATACCTCAACCTGACTCACTTATCTGTCAGACTAGCCTCAGCCCTATCGTATGAGTCGCCCCACGTTCCACCAAGATCTTGGTAGAGCTGAGCAACGTAAAAATAGTCCACAACTTCCTTGGTCATCATATCAG
>WNGE01008360.1_pt1 | contig 19520 bp, 22 predicted proteins | sample 5400651 | NCBI WGS metagenome assembly WNGE01 (sample SAMN13153370, study PRJNA577476) | soil metagenome | isolation source: 60 cm soil or saprolite under grassland replicate 2 | place: USA:California | collected 2016-06-15
AGAAATGAAATCGCGCTGAGGGCAACAGGAGACCCGTTTCGATGAATGCGCAAGTGTCTACCCCCGACCCCTTCTTCCGGTTCAAACAAGACCAGAAGCAAGGCTGGTCGCATTTCGCGCCGTTAGAAGTCCTCACCATCCCGCAGGTACCTCGACTTCTTCGCCATGCGAGAGTCAAAGCCGGCGATCGTCTACTCGACGTCGGCTGCGGCACGGGCGTGGTCTCGATTACGGCCGCACGGCAGGGCGCGCATGCCACCGGGCTCGACCTTACTCCGGAATTACTGGAGCGCGCACGCGAGAATGCCCGGATTTCGGAAGTGTCGATTGAATTTCGTGAGGGCGACGCGGAGAGTCTTCCGTTTGAGGATTCGTCGTTCGATGTTGTGCTGAGCCAGTTCGGTCACATTTTTGCACCCCGGCCTGAAGTTGCCGTATCTGAAATGCTGCGCGTTTTGAAACCAGGCGGAACGGTTGCGTTTTCAAGTTGGCCACCTCAATTCTACGTTGGCCGCAACTTTGAGTTGAGCAGCAAATATCTGCCGCCCACGCCAGGTGTGCCGTCCCCCATGCTTTGGGGCGATGCGAAAGTCGTTCGAGAGCGCCTTGGAAGCAAGGTCAAGGACATCGCGTTTCACAGCGCGCGCATGGACGTGCCAGTACTGAGTCCTCAGATCCACCGCGCGAATACTGAACGCACCATTGGATCGCTGATCAAATTAGTGGAATCGCTCTCAGCCAGCGATCCTGAAAAACTTGAGCAATTGCGGCGCGAGGCCGAGGTACTGGCGCTGGAGTATATCGAGGAAAACTTGCTCAGGCAGGATTATCTGCTGACGCGGGCGACCAAACTCTAACGGTTAAGTGGCCGAAGCTGATCCGTGGGCTTGTTGTTGGAACATTCCTCTCTCCGGTACCGTATCCATACGCAGGAGAAGTTGAAATGGCTGCGTTCTTTCTTTGGTGCATTCTCTTCGTACTGTGCTGGCCGCTGGCTATTCTCGCGCTGATTGCGTACCCGTTCGTCTGGCTGGTGCTGCTGCCCTTCCGCATCCTGGGAATTGCGGTTCACGGCGCGCTGGCGTTGGTCTGGGCGGTGGTTATGTTGCCGTTTCGCCTTCTGAGCGCGCCGTTTAGGCTTGTCTAGTTGTCCGTGTGGTTCGGACATTCCTGTCGAAGTGGAGCTGCAGACGTTCGCGGACAAGAGTGTCCGCGCCACACGATCTAGTACTCCATCGTCCTCAGGTTTGGACTGGCGATCAGCGCCGCTTCGGTTGCTCTTTGTACGTCGTCAATCGTGAGGCCGGACGCAATCTCTTCCAGCACTAGTCCCGTGGGCGTCACGCGGATGTAGGCCATCTCCGTCACAATCGTGTCCACAACTTTCGATCCCGTCAGTGGCAGCGTGCATTTTTTCAGAATCTTCGACTGGCCTTCTCGCGTGGTGTGCTCCATAGCAACCACGACACGGCGGGCACTGGCTACCAGATCCATGGCACCGCCCATACCCTTCACCATTTTTCCCGGAATCATCCAGTTCGCGATGCTGCCGTCCTCATCCACTTCCATTGCCCCGAGTACGCTCAGATCAATGTGTCCACCACGGATCATGGCAAAGGAATCCGCGCTCGAAAAATAAGATGTGCCCGGCATCTCGCTTACCGTCTCTTTGCCAGCATTGATCAAGTCGGGATCTTCCTGGCCCTCGATCGGATACGGCCCGATGCCTAGCATTCCGTTCTCGCTCTGCAATACAACCTGAATTCCCGGCGGAACATGATTCGCGACCAGTGTCGGCATGCCGATGCCGAGGTTTACGTAGAATCCATCGCGCAATTCACGAGCGATGCGCTTCACGATGCGGTCGCGTTTATCGAGGTCTTTGGCAGGTTTCGACATGGTATTCGTCGTTGGTCGTTCGTCGTTGGGCTTCTGGGCCCTCGGCTACTTCCATGCCGCTGGCACAATGGCTTGGCTAACGACCAAGACTAACGACCAACGACCGGTCTTACCGTCTTTCTCTCAATCCTTTTCTCGTACACTTCGCCTTGAAAAATCCGCTTCACATAAATGCCCGGCGTATGCACGAGATCGGGATCAATTTCCCCGACTTCGACCAGGTGCTCGACTTCGGCAATCGTGACCTTAGCGGCGGTCGCCATCATGGGATTGAAATTCCGCGCTGTCTTCCGATAAACCAGATTGCCCCACTTGTCTCCCTTCCACGCTTTCACGAAGGTGAAGTCGGCTTTGAGGGCGTGTTCCATTACGTACATACGGCCATCGAAATCGCGCGTTTCTTTGTTTTCCGCGACCATAGTTCCAAATCCAGTGGGTGTATAAAACGCCGGAATTCCCGCACCGCCAGCACGAATCCGTTCGGAAAATGTTCCTTGCGGAGTAAGTTCCAGGTCAATTGTTTTCTCCAGCACCATCTGCTCGAGCAGTTTGTTCTCACCGACGTAGCTGCCAATGTGGCGTCGAATCTGCCCCGCAGAAAGCAGTAGGCCCATACCGTATCCATCTACGCCGACGTTGTTGCTGATTGTGGTGAGATTTTTTGTTCCCTTACGCGCCAGCGCGCGAATGAGATTCTCAGGGATGCCACACAGGCCGAAGCCGCCGATCATGATGGTCGAGCCGTCAGGAACATCGCGGATGGCCTCGTCAGCGTTGGCGACAACTTTCTTCATCGCGAAGATTGTAAAGGAATTTCACCACGGAGACACGGAGGCACGGAGAAAAGAAGGACCTGAGATTCGTAACGAAAAGGGCCATGACTACTCAGCGTTTGCGTGCGACCACAATTTGCTTATTTTGATTTTTTCTTCGTGCGTCCGCGTCTCGGGGGTGAGAGCTTCTTCAGGCGGTGCGCCTGCTCGAACGCCAGTTCCAATTCGCGCGTGTCCAGGTTCTCTCGTATGTGCGCCAACTCCTGCTCCAGTCTCTGTAGGGCATCGGCAATCTGCGTCTTGTTGGTGAGCGCAATGTCGCGCCACATCGAGTACGGACTCGCGGCAATCCGCGTCATTTCGCGCAGCGCTCTTCCGCCCGATTCAAGCAACGGAGCACGTTCACCATATTCCGCGACTAGTGTTGCCGCCAGGGCGGTCGAAATCATCTGCGGGACGTGACTGACCCAGGCGCAGAGCTGATCGTGCGTGTCCGCATCGAGGATTTCGACCTTCGCGCCAGTCTTTTTTATACAGGCGATGTATTCGCCGACCCGGCCTGCCTTCATTTTCTGTCCCGGAGCTGGTGTGAAGAACCAGACTGCGCCCTGGAAAAGATTGGTGTCGGCAAATTCGATGCCGGAGTTCTCTTTGCCGGCCATGGGATGTCCGCCTAGAAAACTGTGCGCCGTTTCGCGACCAAAGGATTTGTGGGCGCGTGACAATATCTGCGCCTTGGTGCTTCCAACGTCGGTGAGCAGAGTTTCACTCGGAAGGTGAGGGGCGAGTCGTTCGATCAATTCGATGATCGCGCCAACGGGAGTTGCAAGCACGATCACATCGCTGCCATTGCACGCCTTGATCGGATCCGAGTTTCCTGCGTGAATCGCTCCTGCGCGTTTGGCGCGTGTAAGAACCATCGGCTGATCGCATCCAACGATCCGCCCCCGAAAGCCATTCTTACTGAGCGCCAAACCGAGCGAACCGCCGATGAGGCCGGTGCCAATGATCGTGATTTGGCGAATGGGCATGAAGACTTATCGGATGATCGGGCCATCTCCCGATCGAAAATCTCCCGATCGCCAGGCCCAGATCGCCCGATGACCCGATGGTTAGATCACCGATTATCTACGCGATCTTCCGTCCAACCGCAGGCGCGATCATGCGCAATGTATCCATCAATTCAGCGAACTGTTTGGGGTAGAGTGACTGCGCGCCATCGGAAAGTGCCTTGTCGGGATCGTGATGGACCTCAATAAGCAACACGTCAGCGCCAGCGGCCACTGAGGCGCGGGCCATTGGCGCAACTTTATCGCGCAGGCCGGTACCGTGCGAGGGATCAGAAGCCATCGGCAGGTGCGACAGTTTGTGAATAATCGGGATGGCGCAAATGTCGAGCGTATTGCGGGTGTAGGTCTCAAACGTGCGGATTCCGCGCTCGCACAGGATCACTTCGTAATTGCCGCCAGACATAATGTATTCGGCCGAAAGCAGCAGTTCTTCGATCGTCGCCGCTATGCCACGCTTGAGCAATACAGGCCGTTTTACTTTTCCAAGCTCGCGCAGCAAGTTGAAATTCTGCATGTTACGCGCGCCGACCTGGAAGATATCAATGTAGGGAAGCATCTGGCCGATCTGCGAAATTTCCATAACCTCGCTGATCACAAGCAGTTTGAATTTGTCGCCGGCTTCACGTAGGAGCTTGAGCGCTTCAATACCGAGTCCTTGAAATGAATAAGGCGAGCTGCGCGGTTTGAATGCACCACCGCGAAGCGCCCGCGCCCCGGCCTTGGCAATCTGCTCTGCGACGGTGAAGAGCTGCTCTCGGGATTCAACCGAGCAAGGACCCGCCATGACCACGACCTGGTCGCCGCCGATCTTCACGCCATTAGAGAATTGGACAACCGTGCCTTCGGGGCGGAAGGCGCGGCCGGAAAGCTTATAGGGAGCGCTGATACGGTGGACGTGCTCGACTCCACTGAGCACTTCGAGGTTGCGGGGATCAAAGTCTGCGCGTGCGCCAACAGCGGCAAGAATGCTTTGACGCTCGCCAGTTGTACGGTGGACGGAGAACCCCATCTGCATCAAGTGCTCAATGACCACTTGGATCTGCTCTTCGGTTGCAGCTTCCTGCATTGCGACAATCATAAGTAAGCTGTCAGCTCTCAGCCGTCAGCTATCAGTTTTCAGCAGGTTTGGCTGAAGGCTGATAGCTGAGGACTGAAAGCTCCTTCAATCATTTACCTCTGGATCGATTTCTGTGTCGCCCAAACCATCTGCGGAGTGCGGTCGCTTGACCATTTCCGTCTCGCTCTGCCGCATCACGTCCACAATGCGTTCGAAAATGCGTAGCAGATCGCGGTCTGGGAGCGGACCGCCGTTTGTCTTCCTCGCATTTTCAAAAACTGTCTTCTCGCGGTCCGGTTCATAAACTGGCAGCCCGGCGCCTGCTTTCAACTTGCCGATCTCATGGACGGCCTGCGCGCGCTGGCTCAGCAGTTCTACCAGCTTGCGGTCAACATCATCAATTTTGCGTCGCCAGTCAGAGATGTCCATAGAGCCGTCAGCCATCAGTTATCAGCCGTCAGGCAGAACAAACCGTTCGTGTCAGATCTGATGACCAGGAAAACTGTCGCGGGAATTAGTCGGCTCCTGCGACACGCCCGACATGGGTGCTGACTTTCCTGATGGCTGACGGCTGATGGCTGATGGCTGAAAGCTGTTTTATAAATTCTGCCACAGCTTGCGGTTCTTTGCCGGGATTCTGCTGAATAGTTTGCACGATTGCGCTTCCAACAGCTGCCGCGTCGGCGAATTTTGCGACTGTCGCAAAATGCTCAGGCGAGGCAATACCGAAGCCAACCGCGATTGGCAGATCAGTAAATTTGCGCAGCCTGTTCACCAGCTTCCTCGCATCTTCAGTGAGGTCTTTCCTCTGGCCGGTGATTCCGGTCCGCGAAATTGCATAGACGAATCCGGTGGAGGCTTCGGCGATTCGCTTCAGGCGCTGATCGGTACTGGTCGGTGCGGCTAGAAAGACCGTGGCGAGGTTTCGCTGCCGCATATCGCGCAAATATTCGTCTGCTTCTTCAACAGGCAAGTCGGTTATCAGCGCGCCGTGAACTCCAGCATGTGCTGCCTGATCTACAAATCTTTGCAAGCCCATGCGCATGACCGGATTCAGATAAGAGAAGACAATCAGGCCGGCATCGCTTTCCCTTCGGATGTCCTGAGCGAGCTTCAACACCTGCTCCAACGTAACTCCATTGCGCAGAGCCCGTTCGCTGGCGCGTTGGATTACCGGGCCGTCAGCAACAGGATCGCTGAAGGGAACGCCAAGCTCAATTACTTCAGCTCCGGCATCAATCGCGGCCAGCGCAACGTCGCGCGTGGTGCGCACGTCAGGATCGCCGCAGGTGAGATAGGCGACGAGCGCGGGATGCCTTGTGAAAGCAATGCTCATTTGAGCTGAATTTCTAAAGGGAAACAGGAGCGCCTAATCGAGCTTGAGGTGTTCTCGCAATATCCCAATGTCCTTATCTCCTCGCCCGGAGACATTCACGACCACCACGTCCGATTTCTTCATCTCGGGCGCGCGCTTCACGACTTCCGCCACCGCGTGCGCCGACTCCAATGCGGGAATGATCCCTTCTGTTTGTGCTAGCAGCTTGCAGGCGTCGAGCGCCTCGGCATCGGATGCCGCTACATATTCCGCTCTCTTTGTGTCGGCAAGCCAAGAATGTTCCGGCCCGATGGAGGGATAATCAAGCCCAGCCGAAATCGAATGGGTAGTCGCGATCTGTCCGCCTTCATCCTGCAATACGTATGAGTAAGTGCCTTGAAGAACGCCGGGAAGCCCCCCGCGAAATCGTGCCGCATGATCGCCGAGTGTCTCGCCGCGTCCGCCAGCTTCGACGCCAATCAGTTGGACTTTCTTCTCGCCGATAAATTCGTGAAAAATTCCGATAGCGTTCGATCCGCCGCCGACGCAGGCGATTATTGCGGTTGGTAGTTTACCCTCAGCCTTCATGATCTGCGCACGAGTCTCCCGTCCAATTACTTTATGAAAGTCGCGCACCATCGTCGGATACGGATGCGCTCCCAGAGCGCTTCCCAATAGATAATGCGTGGTGCGAACATTCGTGACCCAGTCGCGCATGGCTTCATTGATCGCATCTTTTAGCGTCCGGGATCCTGCATCCACATCGCGAACTTCGGCACCGAGCAGCCTCATGCGGAAGACGTTCAGTTCCTGACGCCGCATGTCTTCCGTGCCCATATAGACAACGCATTCGAAGCCCAACAAAGCGCACACCGTCGCTGTAGCAACACCGTGCTGTCCGGCGCCGGTCTCGGCCACGACGCGGTGCTTTCCCATGCGCTCGACCAAGAGCGCCTGGCCCAAACAGTTATTGATCTTGTGCGCGCCGGTATGCAGCAAATCTTCCCGCTTCAGGTAAATCTTTGCTCCGCCGAGTTTCTCCGTAAGTCTCCGGGCAAAAGACAGCGCCGTTGGCCGGCCGGCGTACGTCTTCAGCAAACCGTCGAGGCGTGCCTTGAACCGCGGGTCGCGTTTGGCTCTTTCGTATTCGCGATCGAGTTCATCGAGTGCCGCCATCAACGTTTCGGGAACGTAGCGGCCACCCCATGGACCGAAACGTCCAGGCTGAACGACGAGCATGGGCCTTCGAGTCGCGGCTCGTTTGTGTCTCTTCACGATGGAAGCGGTTGCCATTCAGTTCTTCAGATTTGCCTTGTCTGCCGCGCGAACAGCGTTTACGAACGCACGGACTTTGGCTTGGTCCTTTTTGCCGGGCTCGGATTCCACGCCAGATGAAACATCTACGCCCCATGGACGCAGAATTCGCATGGCCTCCGCGACATTCGATCCCGCCAATCCGCCTGCTGCTACCACTCTCACGCTTCGATTCATGACCTGCACCAGCGGCGCGATTTTTCTCCAGTTGAAGACTTCCCCGGTTCCACCCGGGTGCTCAGGAGTGCTTGAGTCCAGGAGAAATGTGTCGAAGCCGCTCGGCCGCTTTGGCGACTCAGCCAGACGGAGAAATTCCGCGATCAGTCCCTGCAGCTTCTTTTCATTCTGAAGAAGTCGTGGCACTGACAACGTCACGAAAGTTCGCACTGGACGTCCGAGAATGGTCTTCCCATTCTGCCGGGAGCCAACCGGTGCTCCAAGGCGACTCTGCACCGCCGTGAGCCCAACCTGTGCAACGAGGTCGACCACATTCTGGGGCATTTCTGCGAACACGCCGACCTTATCTAGCTTCACAGGTAATCCCGCTACGATCTCTCGTGCAATTTGCGGATCGACATAACGCGGGCTTTTGTCATAAAACACGAATCCCACCGCATCCGCGCCGGCTTCAACAGCGGCCTGCGCGTCAGAGAGATTTGTGATTCCGCAAATTTTTACCCAGGTCATGAAAAACCAGTCGTTGGTCGTTAGTCGTCGGTCGTTGGCAAAATCACGTCGCGCCAGCAACCGATGATGTTGCCTCGGCCACCAGGGAACGCAGTTCTTCTGAAGGCGACGATGCGCGCATCAGTGTTTCACCAATCAGAAACGCGTCATATCCGGCTTCACGCAATCGCGCGATATCGGCGCCACTCTCAATTCCGCTTTCGGCTACCGCGACTATGCCATGCGGAAGGCTATCAGCCAGCCGGAATGCTGTTCCTAAGTCCACCTTGAACGTTCGCAAATCGCGGCTGTTGACTCCGATCAGGTTACAACCGGCATCCAGTGCCCGACCCAACTCTTCCTCATCGTGCACTTCGCACAAAATATCGAGCTGAAAGTCGGCAGCTCGCTTACTCAATGCAACCAGTTCCGCCTGCGAGAGGGCGGCTGCAATCAGCAAGACTGCGTCCGCACAATTTGCGCGCGCTTCGAGGACCTGAAGTTCATCAACGATAAAATCTTTGCGCAAGCAGGGAAGCGCTGTGTTTGCGGAAGCGACCTGCAAATTCTCCAGCGACCCTTGGAAAAATTCTTCATCGGTTAAGATCGAAAGCGCGGCCGCTCCGGCGGCCTCTAATTCACGCGCCAGGCTATCGGGATCAAATTCGTTTCGTATCAAGCCACGCGACGGCGACGCTTTCTTTAATTCCGCGATGACAGCGATCCCGGCGTTGCTCATTGATTCTAAGCTCTTCCGAAACCCTCGCGGATTATGCGCAGCAGCTTGCTTCTCGATCTCGCGCAAGTTCGCGGTGGAACGAGCCTCGGATACCTTTCGCCGAGTGGCGGCCACAATCTCTTCCAGCGTCGTCATGCGATTTCACTGATTATACGGGACGTTGGCTTCGGACTGAGCTTTGCCCTACGGAGGGTCATTCGTTAGTTTGTGCCATTCCGCGTGAATGCACTATACTCAAACTCGCAATTCAGGTTGCATCCCGTTCGCGGGAAGGGACGATCCCACCTGAGCAGTCTCGCAGTTCGAAACATCAACCTCACTTCTGCCCCTCATAGCGGACAACGGGCGCGACAAAGAAGGAGGAGTGATGTCTCACCAATTACCCGCCAAACCGAACCTCGAACATCTCAAAAAACAAGCCAAAGAACTTCTGCACAACTTCCAGCAGGGTGATCCTGAATCAATAGAATTGTTACGTTCAGTTGCAACAGCAAGCCCGAAGCTATCCGATGCACAATACGTCATAGCTCGGGACTATGGTTTCGTAAGCTGGCCGAAGCTCAAGGAGCATGTGCAGTCGTTGACTCTGAGCCCGGCCGAGCAACTCTCTGTCGCGGTCTGCGCCAGCGATGCAGAAAGAGTGGCACGCGTCTTGGAGCGCCATCGTGAGCTGAAATCTCAAATCAACGAGCCCATGGTCAATTACGGCGGCTTGCCAGCCGTGCTCGCGGCCGTCCAGAGAACCGATCGCAAAACCATTGATGTTCTGCTGCGAGCGGGAGCGGATATCAATGCGAGAGGGAAGTCTTGGGCAGGAGGCAGAGGTGCCCTCGACGAGTGCTCGCCCGAGCTCGCTGCCTTCCTGATTGAGCGCGGCGCGATTGTGGACGCCCACTCGGCAGCACGCCTGGGATTGTTCGACAACTTGAAAGAGCTTACCGAGGCAAATCCGAATTTGGTCCACGCTCGTGGTGAAGGTGGGCAAACTCCGTTACACTTCGCCTCGACGATAGAGATTGCGAAATTCCTGCTCGATCACGGTGCCGAGATTGATGCTCGCGACCTTCTGCACGAATCCACCCCCGCGCAACACATGGTTCGGGTGATTCAGGCTCGGCACTATCCTCGCGACCGCCAGGATATTGCCCGCTATCTTGTGTCACGCGGGTGCACTACTGACATCCTGATGGCAGCGGCACTGGGTAACTTGGACTTGGTCCGCCGCCACATTAATGCCGACCCCGACTGCATTCGCATGCGAGTGTCGGAGAAGTATTTTCCGAAGCACGACCCTCGCAGCGAAGGGACCTACTACATTCCAGCGTTAGGAAGAAACAGGACTCCTCACCAGGTTGCCCGCGACTTCGGTCATGAGGAGATCTTCCAACTGCTCATGCAGCGTAGCCCGGAGGACGTGAAGCTCGCGCAAGCCTTCGAACTCGGCGACGCGGAAATTTTTCGCGCGGCTTTGTCCAAACGCCCGAATTGGATAAGAACTCTGTCTGACGAGGACCGTCGCCACTTGCCTGACGCCGCGCAAAACAACAACACTGAAGCGGTGAAGCTGATGCTCGAAGCAGGCTGGCCAGTGGATGCCCGCGGCGAGTACGACATGACGTCATTGCAATGGGCTTCATGGCACGGAAACGCGGAAATGGCGCGCGAAATTCTGCACCATCATCCACAACTCGAGCTAGACTGCGCTCACGGCATCACTGCTCTCGGGTCGGCGCTGCATGGTTCGGAAAACGGCTGGCACCGAGACACCGGAGACTATGCCGCAACCGTAGAAGCACTACTCGCAGCCGGAGCCAAGGCTCCGAAAGTGACTGATGATCTCGAGGCCAGCGAGGCGGTCAAGGAAGTGCTGCTGCAGCATGAGGAGCGCACAACCGCAACCGGCGGATGAGACGTACAGGAAAAAGCAAGCGGAAGGGAAGTTGGGGAAAACCCCGTGTTGGCCTGTCTCAGCTTCCCTTTTTCAGCTCTACCAGCACCTGCCGCGCGATCTCTTTCAAGGTTTCGAAAACACCCTGCCCCTGGAAGGCCACGGCTTCGATCACCGGCTCGTTCTTGCGCTGGAGTTCTTTCGTAAGAGACTCAACGGGAAGGACGTTGGGAAGATCGCGCTTGTTGAGTTGTAGAACGTAGGGAATCTTGTTGAAGTCGTAGCTGTGCTCTTTCAGGTTCGACATCAGATTGTCGAGCGCTTCGGCGTTGGCATCCATCCGAATAGCGTTCGCTCGGTCTCGGTTGCGAGCGAGATCATTTTGCCCTTCTGCTGCTCGGCGGTCTTCTGATAGATGTGCTGCAGATTTGTGGTCTTGCCGCCAAGGCCCGCGCCGTAGTACACGATTTTGCAGTTGATCTCGCGGGCTGCGAAGTTGATAAAACTCAAGACTTTCCCCAGAGGGCGGACGGTCGCACCTCGAATCATCCGCTGGATTTGTGGCTTATACCCTGAATTTTTATATCACAGGCGTGGGTTGGCAGTGGGGGTTACCCCCGTTACTAGAAAGCTTTTAGCCGTTAGCTCTTAGCCGTTAGCTAAACCTAATGCGAGCGGGGAAAGCGTTGCGCCTGGCCTTTTAGTAGTTGGCATAAACTTTGGCGATCATTCAAGCTAAGAGCTAAGAACGGTTTTTACCTCGCCGGCGGCGCAGGATAGTACCCATCCTTTGCCGTCAAATCGACGCAGGGGCGAATCGAAGAGCGCCTGCAGCTTGGCCGACTCACGAGTACCTCAATGCTTCGATAACCGCCAATCGGAGGCTCATGAGTTTGGTATCCCAGAGTGTACTGGTTGCGAGCGTCTCCAATCAGCTTGGCGTACGCGTCTTCTATCCCGGTACGGGTGAGCTCGTTCGAGACCTCGCCACCGGTCGCGTTTGTGTACTTGGGCAGGATGTCGCTGTACCCGAATCTCGGAAGGTGCAGCTTTTCGATCTTGTTATAGACAGGAATCGCTGAACCACCTACGCCAATGGCATAGACCATGATGTTGTTCGAGAGAAGGACCTTGAGCACGTCCTTGTAGCTGGCGTCGCTACGATACTCGCGGCCATCGCTGATCACGAAAATCACCTTGCGGCGCGTCTTGTCACGCTTCGTCAGGTCAAGGGCGGCTTTGAGGATGGCATCGTTCATCACGTGCGACTCCTGAGCAGGCGTATAAACGATCGGCGCGGCAGGATCGGCGGGCATGTTATTGATCGTCGGTCCTTGCGGTCCGAGCGGGCCACTTGTCACAGGAGGCCCATTATTTCGCCCGCGAGCCTGCGCCAGGCTGGTGAATGTATCGGACAGTCTCTGATTCATTGCCTGCCAATTTGCTTGCTGGCTCACTGCATTGCTGTAGCTGTAAATCGAGACCTCGTCGAACTGGCTGAAAACGCCTTCCAGCGCAGGGAAGGTGTGATTCACCCTTTGCACGTCCACGTCTTTCATTCCGAGGTCGATAATGACCGCTGCCGAGAGGGCAAACGGGTCGCTGGTGAAAAAATTCAAAGTCTGCTTCTTCCCATTTTCGAGGACGTTGAAGTCCTTCGCCAGTAAACCATTCACTAGGCGGCCCGACTCGTCTTTGACGGTGACGGGAACCATGACCTGATTGGCTTGCACCGTTATTTTGAAGAACTCTTCCTGGCCGCCTGAAACCTTGGTGGCTCCTCCCTGAGGGACGGTTCGAATATTGACCGGAGGTTTCTGAACTGGATTTGGACTCGTGTCGGGCGCGGCTTCTTGCGGTGGAGGTTCATTCGCTGCAGGTGCGGAGGGAGCTTGCTCCTGCGTAGGTTCTTGGGCAGGCGGAGTCTCCGGCGCGGATTTGGGGGGCTGCACCGCCGACGGAGCGTCCGGAATGTTCTGGTCTTGTTTCTGGTCAACCGGCTTTTGATCAGCCGCAGGCGGGGAGGACTGCGGTTGAGTCCCGCTGGTCTGAGCCAACAATGCAACGCCCGCGCACATGGCCGCAAAGACCACGCATGCAGCAATGATTTGTCTAGTCAAATTGTTTGACATATTCAACCAACGGCATATCAAAGAAGTCCTCGAGTCGTCCCGATCTCTTATACCCATTATTTTCATAGAACTTGATCGCCGCATTTAGGGGCAAGGTTGTGTCGAGTGTGATCCGCTTGCACCCGCGGTTTTTCAACCATCTTTCGATTTCGGTCAGCAGAGCGGCTGCCAGCCCGCTTCCGCGTAATTCAGGCAGGACAGCCATACCGCGCAGATGTCCTTCGCGCTCCGCCATTGATCCGGCGACGGTGCCCATAATTTTGCCCGCCGAAGACGCTACCAACACGTGCATGTGTTGCATTCGTACCGCGAGAGCTGGCTTATCGAGCACCGTGTCAGCATAGGCCTCTAGGGTGTAATCGGCCCGATAGGGCTCAAAGGCCGCTGCCAGGCACTGCAAAATTCCGTCCTCATCGCCAGCCTGCGCTGGACGGATGCACATTTCTCCCAAGTTCTTCATATTGGGATGCCAGGGTAGGCGAACTTGGTGCATCTAATCCAAGAGGATTTAGACTAGCAGAAATACCAATTACAGGATCTCATGCTCCCATTTGTTCGCTCGCGCTTGCTCTGCATCTTGTCGATTTTATTCATAGGTCTGACGACCACCCGTGGCTTGCTCACCGCTCAGGACGTGCAAATGGTGCCAGACAAGCAGGACCGGGAATCCGCCGAGAAGGCGCAATCGCATAAGGACGATAATGACGAGCCGGTCACCACGTTCAAGGCGCGCTCTGACGTGGTGCAACTTTTTTTCAATGTTAAGGAAAAGAAAGGCGGACTGATCCCAAACCTTCCCAAGGAAAATTTTGACGTGCTCGAGAACGGCAAGCCGCAGGTGATCAAATATTTTTCCGCCAATTCGAACTTGCCCCTGACGCTTGGAATCCTCATTGATTCCAGCGGCAGTCAGCAGAACGTGCTCGACATGGAGAAGCAGGTTGGTGGGGCGTTCCTGCAGAACATCATTACAGAGAAAGATGTCGCTTTCGTGATCAGCTTCGACGTCCGGGTTGAGTTGCTGCACGATTTCACCGCGAACGTGCGGGCTCTGAAGACCGCTCTTAACAGCGCCAAGATCAATACTGGCGGAGCCGACTGCGGCGGGATTCCTGGAATGGGCGGCGGCCCCGTTCCATGCATGGGCAAGCAGAAGGGAACTCTGCTGTATGACGCTGTGCAACTCGCCTCTCATGACCAAATGGCGCAACAGGTGGACCGTAAGGCGATGATCCTGCTAACCGATGGCCAGGACTACGGAAGCACGAACACCATTAAAGATGCCATTGAAGCGGCGCAAAAAGCTGACACCATCGTTTATGTGCTGCTGGTTGCTGACCGCTCCGCTTACGGATTCGGAATGTACGGTGGCGACGGCGAAATGAAAAAGATGACTGCCGAGACTGGCGGCCGCGTGATCGAAGTGGGCAGCAAGACGGAAAAGCTGAAGGCAGCCTTCGATCAGATTGCGGCAGAGCTTCGCAGCCAGTACAGCCTGGGCTACGTCCCCACGAACCTGACCAAGGACGGCGGCTTCCGCAAGATCGAAATTCGGTCCAAGGACGGAAGCAAGGTGCAGTCGCGCGCTGGATACTACGCGGCAGCAGCCACAGATTAAGTCCCTGCTCCCGACGCGGGTACTGATCGAACGGGCGGTTAATGGTTTTGTGTTATTCCCACTCCCTCAACCCTGAGTTAAAGTCCTTCGATCTGTCGCTGACCCGACTGTGGGCTTCACATTTGAAGGAGATCGAATGGCCGCGCAAACTTCCGTCCTGAATCTTGGTTTGGGTATAGCTGGGACAAACACTCGGCGAAGCCGCACGCTCGCCATCATTCTGATGATTGCAATCGCCAGCGTCTTTTGGGTTGACTCTCGTTATCCGGCGCTAGTGAAGCGCTACCATGCCGGCACACAGGTGAAAGCGGCGGGCGCACTTACGTTCGGTGCGGTTTACTCAGTGGATCGCAGCATGCCCTTAAGCGTCCGGGTGTGGCGGACCACAGTCAACTGGCTCGATGCCAACCGTATCGGCATGACATTTTCCTTTCTGTTCGGCCCTGCCGCGCTTACGTTTCTGGCGACGCTACGCCGGCACCGCACCCGATCGCGGTGGCTCAACACTTTATTCGGCGCGGCGGCTGGCGTTCCTCTAGCAGTTTGCACTAACTGTGTTGCACCAATTGCGCGTGGCCTGTTCGCCTCAGGAATGGGCACGGAGTCGGTCCTGGCTACTATGTTCGCCTCGCCGGCGCTCAACGTCGTGGTGTTGGCAATGACCTTCGCGCTCTTTCCTGTTTCCGTAGCTTTGTTGAAGCTTGCGACTGTGCTCTTTCTAATTGGGGTTTTTGCGCCGATGGTTGCATCGCGGGAAACGCGCGGACCGGCCATGCCTTGCCCTATCGAAAGTCCTGTTTCAGAGACATGGCGTGAGGCCTCGCTGAACACTTTGCGTTCCTACCTCAAAAGTTTTTGGTATGTATTCCGGTTGGCTTTCCCACTGATGTTGCTTGCGGCAGTTCTCGGTGCGCTCGTGATCGAACTGGTGCCGCCTCAGGCGCTAATTGCGCAGGTAACACTCGGTGGAATCATTCTTGTCGCAGTCGTGAGTGCGTTTCTGCCAGTTCCAATGGCCTTTGATGTGGCCATTGCTTACATCGCCATGACGCGCGGTGTCCCTCTGCCATACGTTGTAACGATTCTCTGTACCCTTGGTATTGTCAGCGTTTTTTCACTCTCCATAATTGGGAAGTCCATCTCGTGGCGAGTCGCTGCTGCTACCTACGCGACCGTTATCGCCCTCGGAGTGCTGAGCGGAGTCATTGCGCGCGCTATTGCCTAAACCGGAATTGCGAACGCAAATCCCCGTCTTGACGAGCATGTCGCATGCCGTGCTCGACTGCTCCGAAATAGAATGGAGGCCAAGTTCTGCGAGGAGCAGAGCAGGAATGCCGCTCTGGTTGGACAATCTCCACCGCGAAGTCATTGCTTGCACCCGATGCCCTCGTCTCGTCGCTTATCGCCAACAAGTGGCGCGTGAAAAGCGCCGTGCTTATCGTGATTGGGAGTACTGGGGAAAGCCTGTGCCGGGTTTCGGCGATCCCGATGCCCGCGTTCTTGTGCTGGGCTTGGCTCCTGGAGCGCATGGCTCCAACCGCACCGGGCGTCCATTTACCGGAGATGCTTCCGGCAACTTCATGTATCCCGTGTTGCACGAGATTGGCTTCGCCAGCCAGCCGCTAGCCACCGACCGGAATGACGGATTGGTTTTGAGAGATCTTTACATCACCGCTGCCGTTCGTTGCGCGCCTCCGGATAACAAGCCGCTTCCGCAAGAGTTGGCCAATTGCGCTCCCTATCTCGACCGCGAGTTCCATGGTCTAACGAAGGCGAAAGTTGTAGTGGCGCTGGGCAAGATTGCCTTCGACGCCTACCTGACTCATCTGAAGCAACTCGGCATCATCGAGCGCCGCCGGGCATTCCTGTTCCAGCACGGTGCCAAGTACAAGATTTCTGACGGCCGCACGCTTTTGGCGTCTTACCACCCTTCGAATCAAAACACGCAGACTGGCAAGCTTACACGAGCAATGTTCATGCAAATCTTTAAAGAAGCCGCGCGCCTTGCCGATGAATAATACGGCGGCTTCGTCAGTGCCGGATCGCCTCACCTCGAGGGGCATGATCATCGCGTCCGGGGCGAGGCCGCCCACGTTTATTTCAACTTTGTTGCAGTAACTTCGAACTGAAATTCGCGGCTTGAATTAGGGTCGTCAACGCTAGCGATCACCATTGGCTTCTCTGTCGTTAACAAAGTGACCCCGTCGAGTTGCATCTGGCGAATTAGTGGGTGCGTGGTAGGGCCAGTTGAGGGTGATCCGTTGGTTCCGAGTTGTGGGCTGCCAGCCTGGGCCGGGAGGGCAAAGTCACTAACTTCGGCATGGACGTCCATAACTATGTCATCGCCGCGATCGAGAAGCCGGCAGTGAATGGTCGTTCCTACATCCATATATTGGAACTGTTCCGGGAAGGCGTCTTTGCCAGTGATTAAGGGAACCCGTGTGCCGATCTTGATCGTGTCCGCCTCGCCAGCATTCAAGTTTGTCGAGTAGTGCCTACTGTTGACTTTCTTTCCTCCTTCCATTTCTTTGATGACGAAATCAAGATGGTACGGTCGCACCGCTCTTACGGACACAGGGGTCTTGTTCTCTCCACCTGGGGCCTTTGTTGACTTATTTTCGTCCGTCTGCTCCTGGGCATGCAGCGATCTCATGCAGCCTCCGAAGGCAATTCCCAGCACCACTAACCAGATTGCGATTTTTGTGCGCATAAATACGGACTCACCTTTCTTGTTGATTTATCCCCAATGTTCCTGCTGGACTATTGGACTCGTGCTCCTGAATCTCACGCAGCCTTGCCGCCTGTTCTTTCGCGATCAGAACAGCATCGCTTGGGGACTCGTTCACATAGCGAACTAGCAGTTTCTCTTGTTCGCTCAGCGGCCGGGGCGAGGGGAACTGGCTCACTTTCGGTATCTCAGCCGACCGAAGGGCATTCACTGAGCGTTGTCTGATTCGTCGGTATTTTGAAGGTTCAGCAGCTGCTTGCTTTACCTCCGATGCTGCATTCCCTGCGCCTCTCTTCTCCCGACCTGAATGTTCGCTGCCAATGACGTTGGCCGCAAACTTGCGGTGATGGAGTTCACCTAGCCATAAGAGCATCGCTACACCCACCACTGCGGCCGAGGTCGCGAGGGCCCACCACCTTCGTGGTCCGTTCGCGTCAGTCGTCCTAAGCGCAAGATTAGCCATTACGCGTTTTTCCAATCCAGCCCGCGGCTCGGCTTCGCCGTACTCACTCAGCGCTGAATCCAGCCATTGGTCCAGGCGGTCGTTATCGCGGAGATTCATATTTGCCTTCTAATGCTGACAGCTTCTCCTTCAAAATCTGACGCGCGCGAAACAGACGCGAACGTATCGAAGATTCGCTTGTTCTCAACACTTGAGCGATCTCACTAGGTGTCAACTCTTCCACCGTCAAAAGCCTCAAGGCATCGCGCAATTGCTCCGGCAAGGCTGCAATCAGCGATTCCAGCAATCCAGCCATCTCTCGCCCTAGTGTCTTCTCTTCGGCGGAGGCCAGTTGCGAGCGTAGTTCCACTGCAGCTTTGTCGGTTTCCGTCTCGCTCAACGAAATCTCGGGTCTGCGCTTGCCCCGCTCAATTGCCACCCTCCAAGCAATTCGTGCCAGCCACGTCTTTGGGTCCTGCACGCCTTCCAACTTGCGCCGGTAGCGCAGTACCCGTACAAACGTTTCTTGCGTGGCGTTTCTTGCTCGGAATTATTATCACTAGTTCGCGATGCTCCTTCGCGGCAATGCATCGCGGATGCCCACCTGGGCTGGCGAGCTTTGCTTGGCTTGTCGCCGCGCATGGCGCGGCCGGGCAAGTGAGGGCACCCGCCCCTACGTGAGACGTGCGTAGCCAAAGACTTTCACTTAGAAACCTACAAAGACTGGCTCGGGCTCCAGGTGAATTCCCCAAACCTGCTCGACTCGTGCCTGGATTTCCTCTTTGAGAGCAGTTATGTCTGCCGCGGTGGCGCCATCCCGATTCACTAGGGCGAGCGCGTGCTTCGCAGAAATTCCGGCGTGCCCGCGACTATAGCCCTTCTTGAATCCGGAATTTTCCACCAGCCAGGCGGCGGAGACTTTGTGCTGTTGCGATAGTGCCGGATAGCTTGGCACTTGCAAACGCCGCTCTGACGCTCGACGCATCAATTCCTCATGCGCTGCCGCGGCGAGAACTGGATTTTTGAAGAAGGATCCGGCGCTGCGGCTGTCGGGATCGCCAGCAGTGATCAGCATGCCTTTGCTGGCGCGTATCTTCTGCACTGCGTTCCGGGTTTCCGCTAAGGAAGGCGGGCCATCTCGTCCTGCGAAGTACTTTTGCAAATCGGCATATTGCAGGCGCGGTTTGCCGTCCGGTTCGAGCGCGTAACTCACCCGCAGAATGACGTAGCGGCCCCGCTGGCTGGTGTTAAAGATGCTGGTGCGGTAGCTGAAGCCACACTCGGCTGGGCTAAGCTCGCGTACGCGGTTTTCAGCGAGATCGAATGCCACAAGGGATGTGATGGTCTCGGAAACTTCTTGACCGTAGGCCCCGACGTTCTGCACCGGAGTGCCACCGACGCTCCCGGGAATGCCGCTCAAGCATTCGACGCCGGCCCAATTTCGCGAAACGCAGTGTGCCACGAAGCTGTCCCAATCAACGCCCGCGCCAACGGCGAGCTGCCCTTTACCGCCTTCCTCAAGCCCTGAGATTCCAATCTGTAAGACCAGTCCGCCCCATCCCTGGTCCGAGACCACCACATTGCTGCCACCACCCAATACAAATAGCGCCAGTCCCTTTTGGCGCGAGAAGGAGACTGCATCTTCGACCTCCTGCGGGTTCTCGGCTTTCACGAAAAACCTTGCATTACCACCAACTCCCAGAGTGGTCAGCGGCGCCAGCGGCACATTTTCTCTGGCTTCCATGAGTCGCAATCAATATATACGGAATCTGTGAGATAACTGCCGCCGGTTTTCGCCCATGACGCGGGAATACTTTCAAGTTAAAATTTGAGTAACTCGAACCAAAGAAGGAGCGAAATGTATCCGGAGCTAATGATT
>WNGE01003907.1_pt1 | contig 19518 bp, 16 predicted proteins | sample 5400651 | NCBI WGS metagenome assembly WNGE01 (sample SAMN13153370, study PRJNA577476) | soil metagenome | isolation source: 60 cm soil or saprolite under grassland replicate 2 | place: USA:California | collected 2016-06-15
TTCATGCCGTTCAACAGGATGTTATTGATGATGTCGAGTGCTGAATACCTTTCAAGCGCAGATCTTAACTCATCTTCAAGTCCAATTTTTTCGCCGTCGATAATGTGATTCTTTAGTCGCTCTTCAACGGTTTCGCCTTTGCTTGCCTTCTTCGCGATCCTGGCTTTGGCGCCTTCAAATAGTTTCGTGAACTCGACCAGTGGATCGTAGGTGCAGACATCGCCTTCGAACTTCCTTTGGTCATAGATCAGCTCTCGCGTCACTTTCAGTTCCCGTTCGCCGATGCGATTTAGCGGCTCGATCTTGCTGGCATTGACGATAGCCGCATCAAGACCGGCCTCGATCGCGTCATGCAAGAAAACTGAGTTGAGAACGACACGTGAGGCCGGGGTCAAACCAAACGAGATATTCGAAATACCCAGAATTGTGAAGCAACCCGGTAATTCTTTCTTGATTCGGCGAATGCCTTCGATTGTCTCAAGCGCGTTGCGACGATCTTCTTCAATGCCCGTGGAAATCGGCAGTGCCAGCGAGTCGAAGAATATATCGTCGCCGGGAATGTCGTACTTCTGTGTCGCTTGTTCATAGGCACGCTTCGCGATCTGAAACTTTCCTTCAGCAGTGCGCGCCATGCCTTTTTCATCGATCATGCCGATGACCACACTGGCGCCGTACTTCTTCGCCAACTCCAGTACTTTTGCGAAGCGAGGCTCGCCATCCTCGTAGTTCGTTGAGTTCAGAATGCATTTGCCGCCGGCATGTTGCAGTCCGGCTTCCATCTTTTGCCACTCAGTCGAATCGAACATCAGGGGAATCTTGACGTTCGTTACCAGTCGTGAAGCCAGCTCGTGCATGTCTTGCTCGCCGTTTCGTCCCACAAAGTCCACATTCACGTCGAGCACGTGCGCGCCTTCGCGCTCTTGCTCGCGCGCCAGCGAAACCAGTCCATCCCAGTCTTCCGCGTTGAGCAAGTCCCGCATCTTTTTCGAACCGCTGGCATTCACGCGTTCGCCGACAATCAAGAACGATGTGTCCTGTTGATAAGGCTGCTGAATGAAGATTGATGAGGCGGCGGGAATGCGCGGAACTTCTCGCCTTAGCGGCGTTACGTCTTTGACCGCTTCGACAACCGCCGCGAGATGAGCGGGCGTCGTCCCGCAGCAACCGCCGACTATGTTCACGCCAAGGTCGCGGGCGAAGTGCCCAAGTTCTTTCGACAACGACTCTGGCGTCTCCTTGAACACCGCATGACCGCCGACGTTTTCCGGGATACCCGCGTTGGGAATCACGGAAACTCCGAACTTTGAATTCTGGCAAAGGTAGCGAACATTTTCAGCCATTTGTTGCGGACCGGTAGCGCAGTTCATGCCAAAGATATCGATCGGAAAAGGTTCGAAGGCCGTCAGCGCTGCGCCGATTTCAGTTCCCATCAACATCGTGCCGAATGCTTCGATCGTTACCTGGACAATAACTGGCACGCGGCGTTTCAATGATTCAAACTCTTCGAAGATCGCCGAGAGCGCAGCTTTTGTCTGCAAGAGATCCTGACACGTTTCAACGATCAGCAAGTCCGCGCCACCATCAAGCAACCCGCGCGCCTGTTCAGCGTAAGACGCCTTCATATCTTTGAAGGTGATATGGCCCAGTGTCGGCAATTTTGTTGTTGGACCCATCGACCCTGCGACCCAGCGCGGTCTTTCCTTCGTCGAAAAATCTGAGGCGACGCGTTTTGCGAGTTGCGCGGCTTTGAGGTTTAGCTCGTAAGCCATATCAGCGATACCGTATTCCGCGAGCACGATCGACGCGCCACCGAATGAATCTGTTTCGACCACGTCGCAACCTACTTCCAGAAAACCCGCGTGAACTTTCTCGACCGCGTCAGGACGACTGATCAGGAGATGTTCGGGACAGCCTTCGAACTGCGGACCGCCGTAGTCGTCAACGGTTAAGTCCTGCGCGTGCAGGTTAGTACCCATCGCACCGTCAAAGACGACGATGCGACCTTTCAGAGTTTCGAGAAAACTAGCCATAAGTCATTAATCGTAAATAGAAAGAAAAACAGCGCGCTGTCTATTTACTATTCACGATTTACCATTTACGAGAAAAGCCCCGCGCTGTAACAACGCGGGGCCTTTCTTCAAACCTGATAAGGGCAGCGGTTGAAAGACTCGCCGAGCTGTTTAGCGGATTATTTTAAGTGGCCGCAAGTCGCCTTAACTCACCACGTTTTGTCACGTCTATTGAAACATCGCTGGCCAGCACTGTCAAGAAAGGGCCAGCAGCGAGAATGAGCCTGTCAGTCCCTTGCGGCCTTCTGACAATTCGTCATTTCCTATTTACCATTTACCATTTACCATTTACCATTTACCATTTGCCGTTTACCATTTACCATCTGTTTTCATGCGCCGCGCCATCTATCCAGGTTCATTCGACCCGGTAACAAACGGGCACCTTGATATTATTCAGCGCGGCTGCAAACTGTTTGATGAGATTATCATCGCCGTCCTGGTTAATCCTGACAAGACGCCCTTCTTCTCGGCCGCAGAGCGCTGCGAGATTCTCAGTGAAGTCTTAAAGGAAATCGATCGCGGCGATTGCTATCTCATCGTTGAGAGTTTCGAAGGATTGCTGGTCCAGTACGCAGCAGACCGTAAGGCGAACGCCATCGTGCGCGGTATTCGGGCTATTTCCGACTACGAATACGAACTGCAAATGGCTCTGATGAATCGACGTTTGCAGCCCGCTTTGGAAACGGTGTTCATGATGCCGGCTGAAGCGTATTCGTATGTGAGTTCTCGACTGGTCAAGGAAGTGTTTCAGCTCGGTGCGCCGATTGAAGGCCTGGTGCCGCCGCTGGTCGAAGAGCGCATGCGACGGAAGAATTAGTTTCAGGGTTTCAGGTTTCAAATTTCAGATTTTACGTTCTCTCTTTAGTTTCCATGGCAGCTACAATCTCATCCAAATTTCCTGTTTCTGACAACGTCGCGCAAATGAAGGCCTCGGCGACGATGGCGGCGATGCAAGCTGCGGAAGCGCTGCGCGCTGCCGGCGTCGACGTGGTTGAGCTCGGCCCTGGCGAACCGGACTTCGACACTCCACAGAACATTAAAGACGCGGCCGCAGAGGCAATGCGCGCGGGTCAAACTAAGTACACCCCAACCGCGGGCACGCGGGTTCTCCAAAAGGCGATTATCGATTTCTATCAACATCAGTTCGGTGCGAACTATGGGCCAAATGAAGTGATGGCCACTGCCGGTGGCAAGCAGGCCGTCTTCAATGCCGTCGTTTCGCTAATCAATCCCGGCGATGAAGTGCTGATTCCAAAACCTTATTGGGTCACGTTCCCTGAAATCGTCACCTTTGCGCGCGGTTCGTCCGTTTACATAGAGACCGAAGAGAATGACTTTCTGCTAACTGCGGAGATGGTTCGTCAGGGATTCACGCCGCGAACCAAGCTAATCATTCTGAACTCTCCGTCTAATCCTTCGGGTCGCGTGATTGCGCCGAGTGAGTTCGAACGGATTATGGAGATCGTTGCGGACCACGACGCGTACGCCATCTCTGACGAGTGTTATCTACGATTCGTCTATCCACCAGCCAAAGTTTTCAGTGCTGCGGCGTTACGACCGGAATTACGAAAAAGACTATGCATTGCGGGATCGTTTTCCAAGACTTATGCGATGACGGGCTGGCGAGTCGGCTATTCATTAGCCAACGCTGATTGGACCCGCGCGATGTTGAAGGTACAAGGACATTCGACCAGCAATACGACTTCGATTGCTCAGGCGGCCGCCGCGGAAGCATTCAATGGCCCGCAGGATTCAGTGGCGACAATGCTGGCTGAGTACACCCGTCGACGCGAATGGTTGTTAAAAGCGCTGAGCGAAATTCCCGGTTTACGGTGTCCGCCACCCGAAGGAGCATTTTATGCTTTCCCGGATGTGCGAGGCTGCTTGAAGGGAAAAGTAAAGACTTCCGCAGAATTTGTGAATGAGTTGCTGGAGAAGGAACAGACTGTGGTTACGGACGGCGCAGGATTCGGCGCGGAGGGATTCATTCGTCTTTCCTATGCCACATCCCTGGATCGTTTGGAGGAGGGCGTGAAGAGAATAACGCGAGTAATTGAGGGAATTGTTTAGCGGGGCTACCGCCCTCCAAAAAGCGCCGGCAAGTTGCCGGCGGTCCGCAGGCATGGATGCCTGCGCTCCAAAAAAAGAGGCGAGCAACCGCCCGCCTCTAAACGTTTTTGTTGGAAGAATGCGACGTCAGTACAGGTTGAAGTTATACTGCAGTTCCATCCACATCGAAACCGGATGCCCATCCTTAGTCGCGGGTACAAACCTGATCTGCTTGGCTGCTGCGATGGCGCGCTCAGTCAGACCATCAGGCAGACCGGATACTGCATGGATATTGGTAACAGAGCCGCCGGATGAGAAGACAGCCCGCAGAACCACAGTACCTGTGATTTGATTTTTGCGCGCCGCTTCAGTGTAGGTCGGTTCCGGCTTTTCCAGCACACGAGCCTTTGAATTCACATCCTTGCCGCTGAAGATTCGGCTGTAATCAGTGCCACCGCCTCCGCCGCCCGGACCACCGCCGCCTTCGCGACGATCACCACCTCCGGTATTGCCGCCTCGACCCGGACCGTAGCCGCCACCTTCACCAGGACCAACGCCACCGCCGATTCCGGTTCCAATTCCGTTTCCGGTTCCGGGACCAGATGAAGGAGTGGTTGACTTCGACTTCGGATCGCCGTAGTTAAGCTGCCGCGTGTCAGGCGGGAACAAAACCGGATCCGCATCGAGCGTCGCAGGCATCGGCAGCGCCGGATTCTTAATCACTGGCGGATGCGGATCAGGTGCGACTACCTGCGGAATCCGCAGGTCAGCCTGCGGAAGTTTTCCAAACGAGGCTGGGGCCTTCTCTTCCCGACCGCCACCGCCGCCACCGCCGGCTTTTTCCTGCTTAGGTTTGCTGCCGCCACCGTTACCTTTGGCCATTCCAGCAGTTCCCTCGTCGGGCGTGGGCTGTTCGTTAGGAATATCAATCATGTTCTGAACGATAAAATCATCGTCAGCATTAGCCGCAGCGGCGCTCGTGCCGCGGTGCCAATGGTCATATAAGACGTAGAAACCAATAACCCCAAAAACGAGCACCAGGGCGGTCACGATTCCCGAAAGAACATTCCGCGAATCCGAAGGTTTAGCACCCATCACCGCGGCGCCGCGTTCACGGCTCAACCACGTAGCAAAAATGGCAATCAAACCGCAGAACGCGACCAGCGCGAAGGATATCAGACCGATTCGTGAAACACCGGCTGATTGGGTCCGATCGAGTAACATGACCCCGCCAATCAAAGCTGCCATCGCTAACAGCGAAATCAGCATGGCGACGACGACATCACGGCTCGAGAAAAAGCGCCGAACCATCTGTCCATAGCCTTGCACAGATCGCTTGACGAAACCAAAGGGATCGCGCTTGAACTCAGGCCAGGTGAGTTGATAGTTGTGCGCCACTTCGCCCAATTCACCGGCAAGACGAGAAACCAAGCCCGCGTCTTCAAGGATAGTCAGATGATACTCGCCAAAGTTCGCCGCACTTGTCGTCGCGTAATCAGCGACTCGAGAACGTGGAACGTCTGCGACTGGAGAAGGCGGAGCCTCAAAATAGCCCGGCTCAGTCACGCTGCGATCGCGAGTAGCGGCTTCAGCCACCGGGTACGAAGTCTCGACTTCCGGAGCAGGTGCGTTAACGGACGTAATTGGAGCCGCAGTCAGCGGAGTGCCGTCAACCGGACAAAAACTGAACCTATCGGCAAACTGTTCCTGGCATGTATTGCAAAGTTTCATCGTTACTACCTCGTTATCCCCCCGGGGATATAGTCCTGAATTCAACTGGGCCGCCGCGTCGCCCATCAAACTGTTATACGCAGCGGTTACACGATTGTCTAGTGAGTGCGGCGCCTCCGGAGCTCTCCACTGTTCCAAGAGACCGTGGAGTTCTTCATCCTTCATAAACCGCGTGTCAAAGTTACTCATGGTAAATCCCAAAAAACTTCAAAAGCTCGCAAGTTAGGGCTTTCACTATCTTCGAGCAATTATAGATTCGCGGCCGATCCTGAAATAGCGATCAAGCCGTACTCGCAGCTTTTCGCGAGCTCGAAACAGCCGCGCTTTCACCGTGTTTGACTCGGCGCCGACGACGGCGGCAATCTCGGCCAGTGAAAGATCTTCGTATTCGAAAAGAACCAGCGCCTCTCTTTGCAAAGGCGGCAAACTCGCTATTGCGCGCTCAACTTCGCCGGTCAGCTCATTATCAAGCACGTGGGCCATTGGTCCCTGGCTCTCGGCGACATGTAACTCATCAGCAACGGCATCGATTGCCGTCTCTCGGGCAAAGCTGTTGTATCGCTTTGCCGCCAGATTGCGCGCCGCGGCATACATGTAAGTACGCAACGAAGCTCTTTCCGGATCGAACCGGCCCGGCTCTTTTATCAAACTCAGGAAGCAATCGTGGGCGATGTCTTCTGCCGCTTCGACCGAACCTAAAAGCCTATAAGCAAATCGAAAGATCGGGTCGCGATAACGCTCGTACAAGATCTGAAAGGCTGTTCCGTCTCCGCCCGCTGCCTGTTCCAGCAGCCGTTCGTCTGTTACCTGATTCGCCAATCAAAGCGCTCGATCCTGTAGGAACTAGCTTCCTACTGCTTTATTACGAGTAATCGCCAAGAAGTTACGGAATTTTTTCGGGGCCGTCTGAATTTCCTCAACATCTGTTGATTATACTATCGTTTCGGCCGCCGTGAGCACTCTGAACCGCCTGCCATGACGCCCTTGGTCACAGGGCTTTGATGCCGCTAAAGGTCATCAGGTTGACGCGTTTCCGCCCGACATCTAAACTCTTTTTCGCCGCATCCCAGAAGGCTTTTTGCGGATTTCTGAGTCTCGCCGAAGGATTTGTTTTTTCAGCGCGATGGCGCGCATGAGGTTTTTTCGCTGATGCATAACCTGGCCGGAACGGCTCGCCGTCATCTTTGCGCGCTTCTCGTCCTGCTTGCCCTCGTGCTTTTGCCCCTTAGAGCCAGCGCTCAATCGGTCACCGAACCTTTACAGGAACAGTTGTTAAACGGCCTGACCATCTTCTTCTGGCCCCGTCCCGGAGACGCCAACGTCCTTCTGAAACTTCGCATCAACAGCGGCGCGGCATTCGACCTTTCCGGCAAAGCCGGCACGATGGCGCTGCTGGGCGATGCGCTTTTTCCCGATCCGTCGACGCGTGAATATGTGACAGAGCAACTGGGCGGACACCTCACGGTAGTCATCAGTCACGATGCGCTCGATGTGACCATCTCAGGTACGGCAAATGAGTTCGAGCGCATGGTCGAGCTATTGCGCAACGCCCTGCTTTCAACGCAATTGACACGCGAGAATGTGGCCAAAGCTCGGGAGTCTAGAATCACCAGGCTTTCACAACTGAGTGTGAAAGTTTCAGAGATTGCGGATAGTGCAATTGCAGTCCGATTGCTGGGAAGCTTTCCATATACTCGTTCCGCTGAAGGAACAATCGAAACAGTTGCGAAAATTGATCGTGGCGATCTGTTACTGGCTCGCGAGCGCTTTCTTAATGCCGATAATGCGGTGCTCGCCGTTATTGGCGGAGTGGACAAGGCCCGAGCGACGCGCGCGCTGCGTCAGCTTCTCGGTCCGTGGAGCAAAGCCGATCGCATAGTGCCACCGACTTTCCGTCAGCCAGATCTGCCCGACCGGCGGGTGCTGGTGGTGAATCAGCCGAATGCGACGAGTGCTGAAATCCGTCTGGCAGTGCGTGGGCTAGCTCGCTCAGATCGCGATGATGCTGCGGCAGCCGCCCTGGCGCGAATTGTCCGCGATCGCTGGCAAGCAGCCTCACCGGATCTTTCATCGGTTTCGGTTCGCCACGAACCACACCTGCTGCCGGGTCTTTTCGTGATGCGTGCATCGGCGCCGGTCGCAACAGCTTCAAAAGCCGTCACGGTAGCTCAACAAGTTATGCGATCTCTCGCCCAGGGAGGACCAACAGCGGCCGAACTGGAGCAAGCGCGGAGCGAAATGCTGATGGAAGTGTCGAGGCGAATATCACAAACGGAATCGATCGCGGACGCCTGGTTGGATACCGTGACTTTCAAAGCTCCATCACCCGGCAGCCTCGAGAGTTCCATTCGCAGACTTACCGTCGTAGATATTCAACGCGTTGCAGCCCGGCTCTTCAAAGATGCTGCCGTCGCAACCGTGGTAGTCGGCGATTCTCAGCGACTTAAGCTCGCGTTTGGCGCTAATGTGGAACTACGCGAAAATTCTAATAGCGGCTCTTCAACTGATGCCGTCACTCCATTAAAGAAACCCTAATAGGATTTACAAACCTATCGCAAGCGACCTGCAACCATTGCCCTACTACCATGGGCTTAACTGAAACTGAGAAGAATTTAGCACCAGGTCACGCTCGGCGAGTGCGCGAAATGTTTGCGCGAATCTCACCGAGATATGATCTGTTGAACCATCTTCTATCAGCGAATATTGATAGAAGCTGGCGGCGAGCGGTGGTTCGCAGGCTACAGCCGCTGTTGAGGACAAATGCTCCGGTTCTCGATGTCGCGTGCGGAACAGGCGATCTAAGCATCGCGTTGTTTGAAAAGACGGCTGCGCAAATTGTCGGCGTTGATTTCTGCCGACCGATGCTGGAAATAGCAGCACGAAAAGCGCCGCAGCTTCACTTTGTAGAGGGTGACGCGCTGCGACTTCCTTTCGCGGATTCTTCGTTCGACGCCGTTACTATCGGTTTCGGACTTAGAAATCTAGCCAGTGTCGAGGATGGCCTTGCCGAACTGCGACGAGTCCTGAAGTCGGAAGGATGGTTAGCGGTCCTTGAATTTTCTAAACCTGTAGTTCCAGGGATTCGATCGCTGGTGACGTTGTATTACCAACAGCTGCTGCCTTGGATTGGCGGTCTCCTAAGCGGATCGCGCAGTGCCTACGAATACTTACCTGATTCGATCGCGCAGTTTCCGGATCAGGAGAAACTTGTCGCGCTTATGCGCGAAGTCGGTTTTGAAGCGGTCGCATTTGAAAACTTGACCGGCGGTATCGCGGCGTTGCACACCGGGCGCCGAGCATAGCAATTGTTCGACAACTCTGTCGGCCGCTTGCTAGATGACAAACGGGAAGTTTGTCGGACAAATAGATTGGTCGCAGCCCGAAAGCGGTAGTGACCAAACAGCGTAGTCCGTGGGACTTGCTTAGCCTTATAGGGTGCGGTTGTCGGGGCCGCGTTCTAAAATCGGCGATGGTAAGTCCCCACCGGGCTACGTTTTTTTGCGCCAGCATCAAGATAGCCCACCCTACTACAATCTGATATTATCCGCGCTCGGTTTCCTTCATTAGAGTTCACACGCCATTCTCGGTAGATGAAGTACAAACTATTTGGAGTACTGCGCCGCGCCGGCTTTTTAGTGCTGGTAGTATGGACCGTTGTTTCGCTTGTCACCCTGCTGATCGAACTGGTGCCGGGTGACCCAGCAACTGCTGTTCTCGGCGACCAGGCCACGCCGGAACAATTGGCTCAATTCCGAACAAAGCATGGCCTCGATCGCCCGCCGTTTTTCTTTGCGTTTTCCCCCGAAGAAGATGGCCACCGCCGTTTTCGCTGGTACGGTCTGGACAATCGTTATGACGATTACTGGGTCGCGATCCTGCATGGCGACCTGGGAAGTTCCTTTCGCACCGATCAACCCGTTGTCGATCTAATACTGGAGCGTTATCCAGCGACGATTGAACTGGCCATAGCCGCAATGCTCATTGCGGTATCCATAGCCATTCCGCTGGGTGTCGTTGCCGGAAAGAATCGCGGTACCTGGTTGGACAATGCGCTATCAGTGTTTGCGCTGGTCGGAATCAGTCTTCCCAGTTTTGTTATCGGTCCAATGCTGGTTTACGTTTTCGCCGTAAAGCTGGGTTGGCTGGCGCCTTCAGGCCGTTTCGACGTCACCGACATCATTCTGCCCGCGTTTACACTTGGAGCTGCGCTATCCGCTATCCTGACCCGAATGGTGCGGTCGTCGGTGATCGAAGAGATGAGCGAAGGCTATGTGCGCACGGCGCGCGCGAAGGGATTAAGCGAAAGGACGGTTGTTTATAAGCATGTGTTGAAGAACGGACTAATCCCCGTTGTCACGGTGCTAGGCTTGCAGCTTGGCGTCCTGCTGGCCGGCACAATCATTACCGAGAAAATCTTCGGCTGGCCTGGCCTGGGTCTGCTGCTGGTCGAGGACGGAATCGCCAAGCGCGATTACAGCATCGTGCAGGGGTGCGTGCTGGCCATCAGTACCACCTACATTCTGGCGAATACATTGACGGACATTGTCTATCGTTGGTTGGATCCGAGGATTCGCGTCAGCTAGCCCTGAGTGCTTTGTGCTTTGTTCGGCTGATCTGACAAAGTTCAAAGCACTAAGTACAAAGTTCTTAGTTCTTACTTTCCGATTATGAGTCGTCTTGGAATCATTGGCCTTGTAATTGTAGCGCTTTTTGTGATTTCAGCGATTTTTGCGCCGTGGATTGCGACGCACGACGTGGGCGCGACGAATCTTTCCATGCGCTACATGGCCCCTTCAGTCGCGCATTGGTTCGGAACGGATTCAACGGGACGAGATATCTTTTCCCGCGTCATTTTTGGAGCCCGAATCTCGCTGCAAGTCGGCATCGTGGTCGTCACCGTTTCGGCGCTCGTGGGAACCGTGATTGGCGCTGTCGCCGGCTACTATGGCGGCTGGGTAGATCGCGTCCTGTCAGGCTATCTCTTCAATGTATTCCTGGCATTTCCGGGATTGCTGCTGGCGATCGCCCTGGTTGCTTTTCTGGGAGCGGGCTTGAACAAGTTGATCTTTGCACTATGCATCATTGGCTGGGTCGGCTATGCGCGACTGATTCGCGCACAAGTTTTGAAGGTGCGCGAATATGATTTTGTTCAGGCGGCGCGCGCGTTGGGCGCCGGAGATTTCCGCATTCTGTTTGTCCACATTCTACCCAATGCGATACAGCCTTTAATAGTTCAGGCGAGCTTAGGCATGGCCGGAGCGGTACTCTCGGAAGCGTCTCTTTCTTTCCTCGGTCTGGGCGTACCACCGCCAGCCCCCTCATGGGGCGTAATGATCGAAGAGGCTCGCGACCTTTCGACATTGCAAGCCGCACCGCACGCGCTAATCTTTCCGGGCCTGGCGATTGCTCTCACCGTGCTGGCATTTAATTTCATCGGCGACGGATTACGCGAATATCTTGATCCACGGCAACGCCGAAGATGATATCTGTGATGTCGAATCGCGAAGTAGTTCTGGCTGGAGGGACAGGCGCCAATGGCAACATCGCGGTTGCGATCGATCGTCTCTCTAAAACCTACCCGGTTCCTTTTCTTCGCCTGAAGAAATTTCTTCGCCGCAAATTCAAGCCGCCGGTAGAAGCGGTACGCGACGTCTCGTTCAATGTGCACGAAGGCGAAATCTTTGGTCTGATCGGCCCAAACGGGGCCGGCAAGACTACGCTGATCAAAACAATCGCTACCTTGATTCAGCCGACCTCCGGTCATGTAACGGTTTATGGCTTTGACAGCGTACGACAAGATGAAAAAGTGCGGCGCAAAGTTGGGCTTGCCAGCGCCGAAGAAAGAAGCTTCTATTGGCGTCTCACCGCCGAACAAAACCTCCTGTTTTTTGCGCGGCTTTATGGGCTTAGCGGCGCGGCCACGAAACGCAGAATCAAAGAATTGTTTGAGCTGTTTGAATTTGAAGAATTAGCGCGCCGTCGCTTTGCGGAACTTTCAACCGGGAATAAGCAACGACTTTCGGTCGTGCGCGCAATGCTGGCCAATCCGCCGGTTTTGCTGCTGGATGAGCCGACGCGCTCCCTTGATCCAATCGCGGCTTCACGCATGCGCGCTATTATCAAGTCTCTGGCCCGCAGCCAGGTCAATCGCGTAACGGTATTCCTGACTTCACATAATCTGGCAGAAGTGGAAGAGCTTTGCGGGCGGGTCGCGATTATCGGCCAGGGCCGGATTCGAGCGCTTGATACTCCGCAAAATCTTAGGACCATTCATACGGCTAAGGAAGACGTCTCGGTCGTCTTCACGTCGCTTGCTGTCGCAGACGCGGAACACGCTCTGGGCCAGACATTTAGCAGTCACTTTTTCAATTTGGATGGGAGCGTGCGCGAAGATGAATGCCTTCTAAGATTCTCGCGCGAAGCCGGAGATGAAACGTTGGATACTGTGCTGCGCATCCTGCAGCAGAGCGGCGCAGTAGTTCGATCAGTTGAAAGTGAACGTGCGACCCTGCTGGATGTGCTTGAGAGTTACGAAAACCTAAATGGTTAGTTCCATCATTCTCTTTCTCAGGCGCGTTTGGGCATTTATTGCGCGTGATTGGCGGCTGACCGTCAGCTACCGGATGCAATTTTTTCTTCGCGTCCTATCGGTTCTGATCGTCGTTACCACACTATTCTTCATCTCAAAAATCTTCACCGGCTTCACTGATCCTCGCTTCGCCGAGTGGCGCGATCCGCTGGCCGCGTGGCTCACAGGGCTTGCAGTACTGAACTATTTCATGACTGGTTTCTCAAGTCTGGCGAATGCCATTCGACAAGAACAGGTCCAGGGAACGCTCGAAAGCGTGCTGATGACTCCAATAAGTGTACCGACGGTGATCGTTGCCAGCTCAGCCTGGGACTTTGTGCAAGCAACTTTCTTCTCATTTCTGTATTTGCTTTTCGGTTGGATGTTTTTTGACGTTCATTATCGCGGTAGCTTCTTGCTCGCGCTCGTTTTCTTGCTGCTGACAACGATGGTGCTTGCGTGTCTGGGAATTCTTTCCGCAAGCTTTGCGATGGTCTTCAAGCGGGGCGATCCCTTCGGAGTGTTCCTGGGGACAGGTGCGGCGCTATTTTCCGGCGTGTTTTTTCCGACACAACTAATCAATCAATATGCAGGCGAGGGCTTGGCCGCTGTGTCTCGGATTCTCCCACCGACCTACGGACTCGACGGCATTAGACGCGTGCTGATCGAGGGACAGGGGTTTTCAGAGGTCCGCGAGCCGTTTTTCACACTGCTTGTTTTTCTCACCGTGCTGCTTCCCTTTTCGCTGTGGGTATTTGGGCGTGCGGTGCGGCGCGCGAAACGCGAGGGAAGTTTGATTCAATATTAAGGAGATTCCCTCTCCCTTTGGGAGAGGGTTAGGGAGAGGGCCTCGTACAGCAAACGAACACATGTTTTGATTAACATTGTGCGATACAACACTCCGCCGCGGATGGCTCAGAAAACGCGCGATCTTTCAGTAGCAAAACGAGGGGCTTGAGACTTGTAACGTGAGCCCTTAATATCTTTCGACTATGTTGCGGATCGTCAGATATCTAATCTATGCGATTGTCGGCATTGTACTCGCCGGCCTTATTTTCGAGGCTGTAACGCTTCCCCGCGTGTCCGCACTTGGTAATCAGAATCCGGCAACGACCTCTTTGATTGAAGCGCGCAACCGCGAAGCCCGCAGCAAAGGTATCGAGCCAAGGCGAGTTCAAATCTGGACGCCACTGGAGAGAATCTCGCCCAACCTTCAGCGGGCAGTGCTCGCCGGTGAAGATTCGAACTTCGCTACGCATCACGGCTTTGACTACGTCGCAATTCAACGCGCCTGGGATCAGGCGCAGAAAGAAGCCGAGAAGGAAGCGAAGCAGGAAGGCGAGAACGATTCGTGGCTGCCGAATATGCCGGACTTCAAGCGCGGTGCATCCACGATCTCGCAGCAGCTCGCTAAGAATCTCTATCTTTCAAACGAACGCTCGTTGATGCGCAAAGGTCAGGAAGCAATCATTACCTACTTCATGGAGCGCAACTTGCCGAAGCACCGCATCCTTGAACTTTATTTGAATGTAATTGAGTGGGGCGATGGTATCTACGGCGCCGAAGCGGCTTCGCAATATTACTTTCACAAGCCGGCAGCGAATTTGAATGCACGCGAAGGCGCATTTCTTTCGGCGATGATTCCCAACCCGCGCACAATCTTCAACCCACAGGTGAATCCCAAGCGTGTCGCGCGACGACAGCGAATCATTCTTCGTCTGATGCCGAGTGTGAGGATGCCGCAAGGTACCGCATGAGAGCCATTGCCGCATGGGCTAGCCGGTGGTTTTCACGTTGAAGAAGTGAATACAATAGCCTGGCGCATCGCGCCGGGGATCAATTCCTCAAAAAGTCCAGGCGCTGAATGCCTTGGGCTAATCGCTCGTAGTAACCCAGCGGGTCAATCAAGCGCTAGCGTAATGGTTTATTCAAGACCGCCGCGATCAATTCATTGAGCCCAGCGTCAGAGTTATTGTGAAAGTTTTTGTAGAGCGCGGTTAATTGCGCCAGGATTTTGCTGCGGGCTTCTTGTTGCTGTGGAGTAGTGCTCAGGGCAACGGCGCGAGCATAGACGTCGATTGCCTGCTCGGCAAGTTTTTGAATCCGCGCGAGCAGTGCTTGCTGTTCCTCAGACGGTGGCTTGTTGCCAAACCTTTCGTTGTACTCGGCAGAGAGTTGTGCGAACTCGCCTTTGAGAATGGCGATGCCCAGGCGGTAGTAGACCTGGGGATCATTTCGATATGGGCTGTCGGATTGTGCGGCCTTGCGAAAGGCAGCGGCTGCTTCAACCGGCGCCTGATCTCTAACGAACCATCCCAGCGCAAAGTTGAGGAAGCCGCGAGCAAGCTCGATACTCTTAAACGGATCAGCTTTCGTGAGCTTGCCGCCTTCTAAAACTTGAATCGCGCGGCGCGCACAATCGATGGTTTCGGCGTTTAGTTTCGTGTCGCCGGCAAGCGCATTTTCATAGCCTGCTTCAACCAGAAGAGCGAGGAAATAAAAGTCTGCCGGGTTTGCCTTCAGAAGCGGACGGCCAATTTCAAAAGCCTTTCCGTAATTCTTGGCGCTGTATGCGGTATCGAGCTCGTACTGAAGGCGCACGCGCTCATATTCGGCTACGAATTTCTGTACCGCTTTAACATCCGGGTCCCGGTCATCGCCGCCGTATCGTCGCAGATAATCCTTGCCCAATTCGTAGGCAATTCTCTGGTGTTCGGCGGAAGGCATTTTTCTATGCTCGTAATATTCGGAGTAAAGCGCATCCTTCTGCGTCTCCCGTTCCTGTGATGGCATTGTGGGATTTACGGGCGTCATCGGATTTTGAGCGCAAATGGCGGCAGCTAAACCAAAGAACAGTAGAGCGGCGGTGGTTACAGTCACGAACAGCGGTGCAACTTTTCGCATAGCAAGAGAATAGATCCAGTAAAGACACAATCGTAAATGAGTAAATCGACCAAAGTAAAGAAGCCGCGAACGGGAGTTAGAAGGCGGTAAGCATCAGCGAATGCAGGCCCATAGATAAAGGATCGTAGAATTCGAATTGTTGAACGATTCGGCACGTTCCGAGTGTCGGAGTTGCCGGGTTTAGATCAACCAAGGAGACCGGAGGTCTATGCTCTGTTTGCGCAGCGAGCTGCAACCAACAGCAACAAGCAGGAGAGACCTGCGGCTGCAATTTCAGGCCTTAAGTCTGAGAGCGCCGCGCGACCAAGATGAAAAAGGCTCCTGACAAATGTCAGGAGCCTTTTTCAGAATAGGCACTCACCTTCACGGTCGGGCTTCGGCAACGCGCTTACACAGCGAACTCTTTCGCTAGCTGAAGCTCAGCCTTTCTCAATTCATATCGTCCGCGGCCGAGGTTGCCGTCCGACTTTAGGGCCAGTACCGCAAAATAGTCTTTATTGAACAGGCGCATAAGGAGTGTGACACTGCCCAGGGAGACAACTAACTCGCGAAGCCCGCCGAGATTCAAATCCTTGCCTGATTTCATCGCACCTCGGACCAGCGAAGTAAACTCGGCGGCGGCGACGTCAAGATTAGCTTCTGCACCTTCTTCCGAGAAGAACCTCTCCACAGACAAACCATCGGCGCCCATGATAAGGGCGCCGAGGCTGCCGTCGGTTTTTTCGACGATGGTTTGCAGAGTTTGTTTGAACATTGCAACTATCTGCACACGCAGCGGGCAGGATGCCCGCGTACGGCAAGCAAGATACCTGCGCTCCCCTTACCGGTCAGGCCGTTGACCGCCCAACGCATTTGGTCGCGCCGTGTTTGCTGGATTCGGCGAGTTGGCACCCGGAGCACCGATTACTCCCGGGGTGGTGGGCGTATTCGATTCCGGTCTTTCCTGCTGTTGCAACTGGGTCGGTGTCGGCGTATTCGTCTGCGGATTGCCGAGCGGCACGGGCTGAGGCACCGTCGTCGTCTTTGGACCTGTCGTCGGCGTAGTTGAAGTGGGATGGCCAAAGTAATCAGGCCGATAGATGTGCGGCGTGATGAAGAACAGAATTTCGGTTGAGTCTTTCGAAACTGTCTTGCGCTTGAACATGTTACCAAGGATCGGAATGCTGGCAACGCCAGGCGTGCGCTGGCGGGTCGTGCTTTCCTGATCGGCGAGCACCCCACCCATCACGGTAGTACCTCCATCCGGCACCAGGACTTCAGACTGCATGCGCTGCGTGTCAATTCCAGGAACTCCACCTACCGCTATGCCAGTATTGACGGAGTTGTTTTCGATCGTAACGCGCAGGACAACCGTTCCGGCATCGGTAATTTGCGGTGTAATGGACAGCCTCAGGGGCACGGAAACGAATGTTGTCGTAACTATCGCAGTTCCGCCGGCAGCTTGAGTTGTCTGCACGGGTATCTGCGATCCGCTCTCGATCTGCGCTGGGCGATTATTCAAAGCGGTCACGCGCGGAGTCGCAACAGTCTTAACCTCGCCACGTGTTTCCGCTGCACTAATCAAAGCGCTGATCTGGGCCGTGCCAAATAAACCGGTAGTCAAACCGATCACGGTCGTGGCTGCAGCTGCGCCGAGATTACCAAGGGGTTGATGCGTTCCGTCCAAACCTCCAAAGACTCCAAACGGATTTGGACCGGTGTTCACAGCTGCACTACCGGAGCCCCCACCACTTGACGCGCCTGACGTGCTCGGCAACGTTGTGACATTTGCGAGACCGCCTCGCGTCAGGTTCGCAACGCCGAGCGAAAGCTGGGCGCCGAGGTCGCGGCTGAAATTGTGTTGCGCGATGACGATGCGCGTTTCGATCTCGACCTGCGGCTCCGGCATGTCCAGAATCGTGACGAGTTGCCGAATCGATTCGATGTTTTCCTTCACATCGGTGACGATCAATGTGTTGCTGCGACCATCGACTTCGATCGAGCCGCGCCGCGAAAGACGCCGCTTGATGATCGGAATGATCGCCGCTACCGCCGGTTGCATCGCCGCCGGCGCCGCCACTGAAGCTAAGATTTGTCGCGCCGCCCGCGAACGAGCTCGTGGAGCCAGCCGCCTGCGCCAGGGTGCCCACGGCACGTGCGTAGTTCAGCCGAATGAATTCAGTTACCAGCGGCGAATTGTCCAGACGCGCATCGTTGATCAACTTTTGCGTCTCCGTTTCCCGGGCCAGCGTTTCAGACGTCGCTATGCGAAGGATATTTCCGTTGGTTTCCGCTCCTAACTTATTCGCGCGTAGCACCGCATCCAGAGCATAATTCCACGGCACGTCCTGCACATTAACGGTGACCGGAACTGCACCCACAGAGCTGTCGATCACAAAATTGATGCCGTATTGCTCAGTGATATAGTTCAGGATGTCACGAATGTCAGCGTTCACCACGTTCAGATTGATCGGCTCGCCGACAAATCCCGACATTCCATAGCGCCGCCCCTGATCGACTTGCTGCGCCATGTTGTCTTTCGCCGGAGTGATACCAGGTCGCATCGGAGTCGGAGACGGCGATGGATTCTGTTCGGGCGCCAATGTCGCGGTCGAGATCCTCACGGACTCAGTCGGCGTGCGACTGGCTGCGCCGCTCGCGATGGCAAAAGTATTAAGTGATAAACCTACGACGCACGCTAGCGCGCATGTTCTAATCGCTACAGACTTAAGGGGCTGCTTAGGCATTATTCCCTCCTCAGGGATTTGGCTGAACTTCCGCCGCGCGCTCGCTCGAAATGCCTGAAAAATGAACATTCAAAGCGCACGCCGCACAAATGCGGCAGTTCAATCTTATTGTCAAAGTGAAGAAAGCTAGTGCTGCTTTGCATGAGCTTTCATCACGCATCAGGACCGTCCGTTTGCAAAGACAAATTTTCGCAACGTCAGGCCCAAAAAATTCGTTCGCTATTGCTTTGCCGGCGAGGCTAGTTTCACAGACTCAGGAGCCGGAACGTTGGCGGGAGCGGCTGGGGTTGAGCTCATAACATCGGCGGGGCTCGGTTGGCGCAGTGACTTGATTTCAACCGACTTTTCGCGTCTTCCGTCAGCCCATGTTACATCGCGGCGAAATACCAGGCGGCTCTCTTCAATCGCCACGAGCTGACCATCGAAGAAGTTCTCGCCCGGATAGATAACGTAAGAGAGTTTTATCGGCGTCGCTTCAACCATCGCGGCCCAACCGCGTGGCGTTTGAAAAATACCGGTAACTTGAAACTCGTTCAAAAGCAAAGCCGTCGTCGGCTTTGGCGGCGCAACATGAGCGGCCGCCGCGGCCATCTTCTGCGCCCGGTAGCGTTCGATGCGTGCTTGAATCGACGGAGCTTCCATCTTGGAACTTGCTTTGCCCGGCTTTATGACGGCCTCGTACTTCTTGAACGGATCGCGTGGGGCGCTTTTCTCCGGTGACGCTTTTTTCGTGGCTGCGCTCTGCGTTTGCGCTGAAGCCGTAACCATCAGCCCGCCCAAATAAACCGCGGCGAAAATTAGCGCTGAGCTGGCTGCATAACGAATGGTGTCTTTGTAATTCATCTTGTTTTCCTGAATGAAGCCGGCGACGGCAAGTTACTTCGCGGCGGTAGCCGGTTGATTGGTGGCCGGGCTTTGAGCTGGCGGCGTGCCGTTGGGCTGACCGGCGCCCTGCTTCTGCAACTTCTCACTCGAAACATAATAGGCGGTCAGATCAAAGCGAGCTTCGACAGTCTTGTTGGGCGACTGTTTGTCCATCTGCTTAATCTCGAAGTTTGTAATCGAAACTATGCGCTGGTAACGAGCCATTTGATCGAAGAACGCGCGCAGTCCCTTGAACGAACTTTGTACTGCGACGTCGATCTTCTTACCGCTATAGAAATCCTGTTGCACGTCATCCTTGGGCATGAATTTCCTCACGGAAATACTGGTTGCTCGCGCTCGGTCCTGAATTCCTTCGAGCACTTTCGTCAGTTCTCGTTGCTCCGGCAACAGCGCGCGCAGCTCTTCCAGCTCTTCCTGCTTATTCTTGTAAGTAGCGCGGAACTCGTTGAGACGCTGTGAAGCAATCTGCGCTTCCGCGTTTGCCTTTTGCAGCACGCTGATCTGGGCCTCAAGCTCCTTGGTCTGTTTGCGGGTACCACTAGTCACGAAATGCCAAAAGCCGGCATACATACCAAGGGCGATGAGG
>WNGE01006657.1_pt1 | contig 19508 bp, 19 predicted proteins | sample 5400651 | NCBI WGS metagenome assembly WNGE01 (sample SAMN13153370, study PRJNA577476) | soil metagenome | isolation source: 60 cm soil or saprolite under grassland replicate 2 | place: USA:California | collected 2016-06-15
CGTCGAGCACCTCGTTCGGGGCCGCCTTCGAGATGGCCGCGCAGCGCGCGGAGCTCGCGCCCGAAGCGCTCGGCGTTGCCGCATCTGGCGGATCCGTCCCTAGCGCTACAGGCCGGGCTTCATCACCATGTCCCACGTCGTGACGAGGAGCAGCAGCACGATCAGCCGGTAGCCCCAGGACCAGCGCGCGAGCTGCCGGAGGGCCTCGCGGTGATCTCCGCGGTCGGCCGCTCGACCCGCGCCGATCGCAGCTCGGCTCTGGTGGACCGCGCCGATCAGGAACGCGGCGACGAAAAGGCCGAGGCCGAGCTGCACCCAGAGCTGGCCGAATCCCCAGACGCTGCTCTCCAGCCCGAGCCAGATGCCGAACCCGACGACCGCGAGCGTCGCGGGAGCCAGCACCGCCGGTCCGATCACGCGCAGGTTCGCGACGAAGCGTGCGACCTCGTCCGGCTCGCCGCCGCGGAGGACGCGCGTGACCACGGCGCCGACCAGGACTGCGCCGCCGACCCAGATCATCGCGGCGACGACGTGCAGGAGCAGGAGCCAGTCGTAGAGACCTGCCGCGACGATCGTGCTCATGCGGCCGCCCTCCTCTCGACCACCGCGCCGGCGGCGGCCTCGTGCCGCCGCGGGAGGCGGGGGAGGAGGAGCGCGGGCACCATCGCGAGAGCCATCAGCCCGACCGCGACCCAGAAGCTCGTGCCGAAGGCGTCGGCGAGCGCAGGCGCGGCGTGCGCGCGCTGGTGTTGGGACAGCGCCGCCAGCCCCCGGATGCTTCCGTGGTGGCCGGGGAGGTTCGCCGCGATCGTCCGCTGCAGGACGATCGCCAGCAGCGCGGTGCCGACGGCGCCGGCGATGCGCTGGACGGCGTTGAGGGCGCTCGTCGCCCTCGGTGTCTCCTCGCGTGAGAGCGTCTGGAAGGCTGCCGCCATCCAGGGCATGATCGTGCTCCCGATTCCCAGGCCGATCACGAGCAGCGCCGCGGCGAGGTACACGTAGGAGGTGTCCGCGGCGACCTGCGTGAAGGCGAGCGTGCCGAGCATCGCCGTCACCGTCCCGACGGAGACGACGAGGCGGGGTCCGATCTTGTCGCTCAGCCCACCGGCGACGGGCATCGCCAGGGCCGCGCCGATCCCTTGCGGCGCGAGCAGGAGCCCGGTGTGCAGCGCGCTCTCGCGGCGGACGACCTGGTAGTAGAGGGGCAGCAGGATCAGTGAGCCGAAGAGCGCGATGCAGAGCAGGAGGTTGGCCGCGGCGGCGGTCGCGAAGCCGCGGCGGGCGAAGAGCGAGAGGTCGATCAACGCGTTCTTGCCCCGGACGCTCGCGTGCCAGACGAACAGGGCAACGAGCACGAGCCCGGTCGACGCCGCGACGATCGTGCGCGTGCTGCCGAAGCCGCCCTGGTTGCCGGCCTGCGACATCCCGTAGAGGAAGACCGCGATGCCCGGCGAGAGCAATGCCAGCCCGCGCAGGTCGAGCCGCTGGCCGAGCTGCGGCTTCGCCTCCGGCAGCAGCCGCTGCGCGGCCAGCACCGCAAACACGCCGATCGGCAGGTTGATGAAGAAGATCCAGCGCCAGCTCACCTCACCGAGGATCGCGCCGCCGAGCACCGGTCCGAAGACCGGGGCGAGCAGCATCGGCACGCCGATCACGCTCATCACACGCCCCATCCGTTGCGGCCCGGCCGCCTGCGCGAGGATCGTCTGGCCGACGGGCAGGAGCATCCCGGCGCCGAGCCCTTGCAGCGCCCGGAAGCCGATCAGCGAGCCGATCGACCAGGCGGCGCCGGAGAGCGCCGAGCCAAGCATGAACAGCAGCAGCGAGACGAGCCAGACCCGCTTGGCGCCGAACCGCTCGGTCGCCCAGCCGGTGAGGGGAATCACGCTCGCGAAGGCGAGCATGTAACCGGTCAGGACCCACTGGATGGTCGAGATCGACGTGTGGAGGTCGCCGCCCAGGGTCGGGATCGCGACGTTCACGATCGTCATGTCGAGGACCGACATGATCGTTCCCAGGACGACGACCGCTCCGAGGACCAGGATCTCGCGGTCGAGTGCGCCGCCATGTGGTGTCTCTCTGAGCTCGGCTACCTGTGCCATGGCTCCTCCCTTGGTCGCTTCGTCTTCACGTATACCCAACGTTACAGTAACTATAATATTCCCGTCACGGTATACTTCGTCGAGTGACCGATACCGTGACAGGGCTTCGCGAGCTCAAGAAGCGGCGCACGCGCGAGCTGATCGCCGACACGGCCATGCGGCTCTTCCTCGAGCGCGGCTTCGGCGCCGTCACCGTCGTCGAGATCGCGCGCGCGGCCGAGGTCGCCGAAAAGACCGTCTACAACTACTTCCCGACCAAGGAGGACCTCGTCTACGAGCGCCTGGAGTCCTTCGAGTCGGCGCTCCTCGCCGCGATCCGCGGGCGCAAGCCCGGCGAGTCGTTCCTGGCCGCCTTCGGTCGCTTCGTCCTCGGATCGGGCGGTCTGCTCGCCGCCGAGGATGCGAGCGAGAAGCTCCGCGCGGTCAGCCGGATGATCGCCGGCAGCCCTGCGCTGCTCGCCCGCGAGGAGCACGTCTTCGCGCGCTACACGGCGTCGCTGGCCGCGCTCATCGCCGAGGAGACGGGAGCCCGAGACGACGACGTGCGGCCGTGGGTCGCGGCCAATGCGCTGATGGGCGTCCACCGCGCGCTCGTCGACTACGTGCGCCGAGAGACGCTCGCCGGCACGCCCAACGCGAAGCTCGCCCGCGCCGTGCGCGTGCAGGGCACCCGGGCGCTCGCGGCCCTCGAGCGCGGGCTCGGCGACTACGGCGTCTAGCCTTCGCGCGCAGGTGAAGTACGGGCTGGACATCCGACCGCAGGCCGCGCTCGACTTCGTCGCGCTCGGCGCGCTCAACCACCGGCTCGACCCCGGGGTCGTCCCCTTCCGCAAGGCGCGCGAGTGCACGATCCACGTCACCGGCGCCGAGTTCAACGTCGCCGCCAACCTCGCCGACTGCTTCCGGCTGAAGACCGGGATCGTGAGCGCGATGGTCGACTACCCGATCGGAGACCTCGTCGCCGAGGGCGTGCGGGCGAAGGGCGTCACACCGTTCTACAAGCGGTTCGCGCACGACGGCGTCACCGGGCCGAACATGGCGACGGTCTACAGCGACCGCGGCTACGGCGTCCGGGCCCCGGTCGTCTTCTACAACAGGGCGGACGAGGCAGCCGCACGGCTCGCGCCGGGCGACTTCGACTGGAGCGCGATCTTCGCGGGAGGCGTGCGCTGGTTCCACAGCGGCGGCATCTTCGCGGCGCTGTCGAGCACGACCGGCGAGCTGATCGTCGAAGGGATGAGGGCGGCGAGGGCGGCGGGCGCGGTCGTCTCGTTCGACCTCAACTACCGCGAGAAGCTGTGGAGCATCCGGGGTGGCCGGGACGAGGCGGTGCCGATCTTCCGGCGCATCGTCGAGAACGTCGACGTCCTCGTGGGAAACGAGGAAGACCTGCAGCAGGCACTCGGGATCTCGGGCCCCGAGGTCGCCGCGACGTCGGCGCTCGACTCCGCTGCGTTCGTCGGGATGATCGAGCAGGTCGTCGCCGAGCACCCGCGGATCAAGGTCGTGGCGACGACGCTGCGGCAGGTGCTCTCGAGCAACCGGCACAGATGGGGAGCCGTCGCCTGGATCGACGGCGAGACGTACGCGGCGCCGACCGCCGAGCTCGACGTGCTCGACCGGGTCGGCGGCGGGGACGGCTTTGCCTCCGGGCTCTTCTACGGCCTGCTCGCGGGCGAGGAGCCGGAGGAAGCGGTCAAGCTCGGCTGGGCCCACGGGGCGCTGCTGACGACGTTCCCGGGCGACACGACGATGGCGACCCTCGAGCAGGTGCGAGATCTCGCGCGGGGCGGCTCGGCGCGGGTGCAGCGATGAGTTACGCCGCGCACGGCGGTCTTCTGTGGCGGGGCCAACGCGAGAGAGAGGAAGAGAGATGCCGAAGTTGATGCTCGAGGTCTCGACGTCGCTCGACGGCTTCGTCGCCGGGCCGAATCCGACGCTCGAGCATCCGCTCGGCGAGGGCGGGGAGCGGCTGCACGAGTGGGCTCTCCGGCTCGCGAGCTGGCGGGCGAGCCACGGGCTGCCCGGCGGCGAGAGCGACGCGACCGACGACGGGATCGTCGCGGAGTCGCTCGCGGCGACCGGAGCCGTCGTCATGGGCAGGCGGATGTTCAGCGGCGGCGCGGGCGCGTGGGAGGACGACCCGCGGGCGGACGGCTGGTGGGGAGACGACCCGCCCTTCCACGTGCCGGTTTTCATCCTCACGCATCACGCCCGCGAGCCGGTGAGCAAGCGGGGCGGCACGACCTTCACCTTCGTCACCGACGGCATCGAGGCGGCGCTCGAGCAGGCTCGCGCCGCGGCGGGCGACAAGGACGTCCTGCTCGCGGGCGGCGCGAGCGTCGCGCAGCAGTATCTTCAGGCCGGGCTGCTGGAGGAGCTGCAGATCCACATCGCGCCGGTGCTCCTGGGCGACGGCACCCATCTGTTCGAGCAGCTCGGCGTCGAGCCGATCGAGCTCGAGGCGACGCGCGTGGTCTCGTCGCCTGCCGTTACGCACCTCAGGTTCCGAGTCGTGCGGGAGAGGTAGGGCTGAGCATCCGGGCCCCCGTGCCGCCGGCGCGGCATCTGCTCCGCGCGAAGGACCTGATGGACGCCCGCTACCGGGAGTCGCTCGACGTGCGTGCGCTCGCCCGTGCCGCGCACCTCTCGCCCGCGCACTTCAGCCGCGAGTTCCGTCGCGCCTTCGGCGTGACGCCGCACCGCTACCTCCTCGACCGGCGCCTGGAGCGCGCGGCGGCGCTGCTGCGCAACACGGATCGCACCGTGGCCGACGTCTGCCTCGCCGTCGGCCTGCGCAGCGTGGGTTCGTTCACCACGAGCTTCGGGCGGGCCTTCGGCCTGTCGCCGACGGCGTACCGGGCCGCCCACCCGCCTGCTGCCACGCGCGTGCTGATCCCGACCTGCGTGCAGCTCGCGTGGACCCGCCCGCAGTCCAGCAGTTTTCGAGAAGACAGCGCGGGGCCGCCCGGCTACCGTCGCCGCCGTCCGTTCGACGACACAGGAGGATCACGATGCTGACGCAGCTCGCCAACGTTCAGGTATGGGTTCACGACCAGGACGAGGCACTCGCCTTCTACACGGAGAAGCTCGGCCTGGAGCTCCGGGACGACGTCACCGTGCCCGAGCTGGGGAACTTCCGCTGGCTCACCGTCGGGGTGCCCGGGCAGCCCGACGTCGCAGTCACGCTCATGGCCGTGCCCGGCCCGCCGGTCTTCGACGCCGAGACGCGCGAGCAGATCATGGCCCTCATGGCGAAGGGCGCCGCAAGCGGCCTCTTCTTCTCGACCGACGACTGCGGGGCGACCTACGACGAGCTCTCGAGGCGCGGCGTCGAGTTCCAGCAGCAGCCGACCGAGCAGCCCTACGGCATCGACGCCGGCTTCCGCGACCCGTCCGGCAACCAGATGCGCATGGTGCAGGCGCGGTAGCCCTGAGGCCGCTGGCTAGTCTGGGCCGGTCCGCGAACCACGAGCCAAGACACGACCACCGGAGGAGATCGATTTCATGAGAAGCCGCCCCGCCAGTCGCACCGCTACGCCCGAGAGATCACCGCTGCTCGCACGATTCGCCCACGTGATCGTGCGTCACCGGCGTGCCGTGATCGGTGCGTGGATCGTGCTGACGCTGTTCGGCGCCTACTCGGCGGGCCAGGTCTCCAAGCGCTGGTTCGAGAGCTTCTCGATCCCCGGCTACTCGGCGTACGAGGCGAACCAGCGAACGCTAAAGACCTTCGGCACGGGCGAGCAGGCGCCGCTCGTGGCGGTGTTCCACACCTCCGGCGACGTGACGAAGCAGTCCGGGATCGCGGCTGCGATCACGGCGGCGGCGAAGGTCAACCCGGGCTCACGGGTCTCCTCGTTCTGGTCGACGGGCAGCCGCGCGTACGTCTCGAAGGACGGGCACACGGCGTTCGCGGAGATCTACCCGCCGGGCACTCCGACCTTCAGCTCTTCGGTGCACATCGACCAGGTGCGGGCGCGGCTGAAGGCCGCGGCCCCGGCCGGCGTTCAGGCGTCTCTGACGGGGCGCGACCCGATCTACGACTCCACCGGCGGCGGCCAGGGGCCGAGCGTGCTGACCGAGGCGTTGATCGGCGGCCTCGGCTCGCTCGTGATCCTGTTCTTCGTCTTCGGGACGCTGCCCGCCGTCCTGATGCCGATCGCGATGGCGGCCGCCGCGATCCTGAACACCTTCAGCCTCGTCTGGGCCCTCACGTATGTCACGAACGTGTCGATCATCGTCCAGTTCCTGATCGCCCTGGTCGGACTCGGTGTGGCGATCGACTACGCGTTGTTGATGATCTTCCGTTTCCGCGACGAGCTTCGCGAGGGCGAAGACGTCGAGACCGCGCTCGTCGAGACGATGACCCATGCGGGGCGCTCGGTGATCGTCTCCGGCTCGACGGTCGCCGTCGGACTGCTGTCGATGGTGATCCTGCCGCTGCCCTTCATCCGCTCGATCGGGATCGGCGGGATGCTGATCCCCGCGGTCTCGGTGATCGCGGCGATCACGCTCCTGCCGGCGCTGCTGGCGACGCTCGGCACGCGGATCAACAGCGTGCGGCTGTTGCCGAAGCGGCTCGTCGACAGCGGCCATCCCGAGGACGGCCTCTGGGGCCGCTGGGCGGCACTCGTGATGCGGCGGCCGGTGCCGGTCGGCGCGGTCGGGCTCGCGATCGTCGCCGTCCTCGTCTACTCGGGACTCCAGATCAACCCGAGCGAAGCACAGGTCAAGGACCTCCCAGGATCCGGCGACGCGATCGCGGGCCGCACCACGCTCGCCGACGCGGGCATCTCGCCGGGCGTGATGAAGCCCTTCGTCGTGCTCGTCGAGCACGGCGCGAGCCGGGAGCCGATCGTCGCGAAGCTGCGCGCGACACCGGGCATCGCAGGGGCCGCGGCCCCGCCCGACTGGCGCAAGGGCTCGGACAGCCTCGTCGAGGCGTTCCCAGCGAGCGACGGCGCCACGAAGGCGGTGCGCAGCACGATCAAGCGTGTCCGGGCGGAGCTAGAGGGCACCGGCGGCACCCTCGGCGGCGTCGCGGCGGAGGACCGCGACTTCGTCAAGGCCGTCTACTCGAACTTCCCCTACGTGCTCGGCTTCGTCGTCCTGCTCACGTTCATCCTGCTCGCACGCGCCTTCCGCTCGCTCGTGCTGCCGCTGAAGGCCGTGATCCTCAACCTCGTCTCGCTCGCAGCGGCCTACGGGATCATCGTCTTCATCTTCCAGCAGGGACACGGCTCGGAGGCGATCTGGAGCGTGCACGCGACGCAGTCGATCATCCCGTGGATCCCGCTGATGATCTTTGCGTTCCTCTTCGGTCTCTCGATGGACTACGAGGTCTTCATGCTGACCCGCATGCGCGAGGCCTACGACGAGACGGGCGACACGAGGCACGCGGTCGCCCTCGGCCTGGCGCGGACGGGGAAGCTGGTAACGAGCGCGGCACTCGTCCTCATGTTCGCGTTCTTCGTCCTCTCGTCCGGCCCCGGCGTCGACATCAAGCAGTTCGGCATCGGCCTCGCCGCCGGGATCATCTTCGACGCGACCGTGATCCGCGCCCTGCTCGTGCCGGCGCTGATGCGGCTGCTCGGCCGCTGGAACTGGTGGCTGCCGCGCGCGGCCGCCCGTGCGCTCTTCGTCCGCGCGTCGGAACCCCCGCCCGAGGGGGCCGCGATCGAGCCGGCCTAGGTCAGGTCTGAAGCTCGACCGGCGTCAGCGCGACGTCGAGCAGGCGCGAGTCGCGGGCGACCGTGAACCTCGTCGGAACGCCGATCCGCTCGGCGATCATCAGGCGCTGCAGCTCGGCCATGCCGGTGACCGGCTCACCGTCGACCGACACGATCAGGTCGCCCGGTCGCAGCCCCGCCCGTGCCGCCGGCGCATCCTCGACCACCTGCACGATCTCGACGCAGGCGTCGCGGCGCAGCTCGCGGGCGAGCCTGGGAGGAAGCGGCCGCTCGCCGCCGCCGAGGCCGAGATAGGCGCGCCGGAAGCGGCCCTCCGTCATCAGGCCGGCGACGATCCGTCGGGTCGCCGCGTTGATCGGCACGGCGAGGCCGAGCCCGATGCCGGCCACGGCCGTGTTGATGCCGACGACGCGGCCGCGGCCGTCGGCGAGGGCGCCGCCCGAGTTGCCCGGGTTGAGCGCCGCGTCGGTCTGGATGACGTTGTCGACGATCCGCATCGCGGAGCCGGAGCGGGTCGGCAGCGAGCGGCCGAGGGCCGAGACGACGCCGGCCGTGACCGAGCCGCCGAAGCCGTGCGGATTCCCGATCGCCACCACGAGCTGTCCGACGCGCAGGCGCTCGGCGTCGCCGAGCTCCGCCGCCGCCAGATCGTCCGCCTCGATGCGCAGCAGCGCGAGATCGGAGAGCGGGTCGGCGCCGATGACCCTGAACTCGAGATCGCGGCCGTCGGCGAACGACGCCCGTCCGCGCGCGTCCGTGCGGGCGACGACGTGTGCAGAGGTGAGAACAAAGCCGTCGGGCGTGATGACGACGCCGCTGCCGCCTCCGTTCAGCACGCGTCCGCCGCGCACGCGCCTCGACACCCGCAGGTTCGCGACGGACGGCGTCAGGCGCGCGGCGACCGCCACCACCGTCCGCGAGTACGCGTCGAGCGGCTCTTCGCCTGCCGGTTCCCCGGGCGTACTCGGCTGCGGTACGTCTCCCAGCAGGCCGTCGACGAACGTCAAGTCGGTCATCCCGATCAACGTAGCTGCGGAGACCTGTTCTGGGCTGGGCGCGCCGCCTACGAGAGCGTGGGGACGTCCTCGAAGTGCTGCCGTTTGACTGCGTAACGCGCCATCCGGGAGATTGAAGCAGTCCGCGTTCCCGGATCACGCCGTCGCCGTCGCGACGCGGGCGCGCTCGCACGCCGGGTGCGCCGTGCGGACCCAGTGGCGGGGCCGCAGCTCGCGCAGCTCCTGCGCTCGGGTTGCGCAGCCGTCATCGAGTCCGGCGTAGGGGCAGCGCGGCGCGAACCGGCACGACGCCGGCGGCTCGATGAGCTCGGGCGGCTGGCCGGGGATCGTCGGGAGGCGGCTCGTCCTGATCGCTTCGTCCTCGAGTCGAGGCAACGCCGTCAGGAGTGCCTGTGTGTACGGATGCTCGGGCTGCGCGAAGAGCTCGTGAGCGGGGGCGTGCTCCACGATCTGGCCGGCGTACATCACGGCGACCTCGTCGGCCGTCTCCGCCACCACGCCCATGTCGTGCGTGATGATGATCATCGCCATCTCGTGCTCGCGCTTGAGCTCGTCGAGCAGGTCGAGGATCTGCGCCTGAATGGTCACGTCGAGCGCGGTTGTGGGCTCGTCCGCGATCAGGAGCTGCGGGTTGCACGCAATTGCGAGCGCGATCATCACCCGCTGGCGCATCCCGCCCGAGAAGTGATGCGGGTATTCCCCGAGACGCCGTTCAGCGCCGGGAATCCTCACCTCGTCGAGCAGCTCTGTCGCGCGTCGGTGCGCCTCCTTCTTCGCCAGCGGCAGGTGGCGTCGCAGCGTCTCGACGAGCTGCGCACCGATCGTGAAGGCCGGATTGAGGGACGTCAGCGGGTCCTGAAAGACCATTCCGATCGCACGGCCGCGGATCTCGCGGAGACTGCGTTCGGGAAGGCCGACGAACTCGCGGCCGTCGAAGCGGATGCTCCCGCTCACGACGCGCGCGCGACTCGACGGGAGCAGCCCGATGATCGAGAGCGCCGTGACGGTCTTGCCGCAGCCGGACTCGCCGACGAGGCCGAGCGTTCGAGCGCGGTCGACCGAGAAGCTGACTCCGTCGACGGCATGGACGACACCGGCGCGGGTCGAGAAGTACGTGCGAAGGTTGTCGACGTCGAGCAGCGCCACCAGACCGGGCGACCGTAGCCGAAGCGGTTACACTTCGCGGCCGCAGAACGTCGAACGTGACGTCCGTGCATGATCGGCAGCCCATTCCCGCGTAGGAGGATTCGCATGGAGGGAATGATCTCGCGCGAGGGGCGCCGCCGGCGTCTCCGCACGATCGCAGCGGGGGCAGCGGTCGCCGTCGTTGCTGCATCCGTATTCGCCGTCGTGGACGCATCCGGAGCGTCGAGCGCGGCGCCGACGAGCGCGCTGCTCGTGAGTCGTGGCACCGATCCGGAGTCGTTGGATCCTGCCCAGGAGGTGACGACCGGCGGCGGGCTCGAGACGTTCGTCGCTTCGTACGAGCGGCTCTTCAACCTCACGCCGTCCGGGAAGATCCTGCCCGGCCTGGCGACGAGCTGGTCGGTGTCGAAGGACGGCAAGGTCTACACGGTCAAGCTCCGCAAGGGCGTGACGTTCCACGACGGTTCGCCCTTCAACGCCGCCTCCGTCCAGTACACGTGGCGGCGAATCGTGGCACTGAAGAGCGCCGCCGTGCAGTACTGGACCGCCGTCAAGAACGTCGTGCCGGTCGGGAAGTACGTCGTGAAGTTCCAGCTGAAGACCGTGTCGCCGATCTTCATCCCGAACCTCGCGGGCCAGCGCGGCGTCTACATGGGGCCGAGCGCAGCCTGCGTCAAGGCGCACGCGACGACCGGCGACCCGTGGGCCGGCAAGTACTTCACCGACCACGAGTGCGGCACGGGCCCGTATGAGCTGGTCTCGTGGCAGCACAATCAGCAGCTCGAGTTCAAGGCGTACCCGAAGTACTGGGGCGGCTGGAAGAGCCACCACGTGACGCAGATCATCGAGAAGATCGTGTCCCAGCCGAGCAGTGCGAGGCTGATGCTGGAGCACGGCGATCTCGACCTCGCCGCCGACGCCCTCCCGACGGACGTGACGCTCGCCTTGAAGAAGGAGAGCGGGATCAAGGTCGTCGTCTCGCCGACGACGACGCTCGACCAGTTCACCTTCAACCTGGCGAAGAAGCCGACGAGCGACGTCCGCGTTCGCCGGGCCCTCGCGCTGCTCTTCGACTACAAGGCGGCGATCACGCAGGCCTACCACGGCTACGCGCGCCGCGTCTACGGGGCGATCCCGTCGACGGTCTGGCCGGCCCTCCCTAAGACCGCGTCTCGCTACAACACGAATGTCGCCCAGGCGAAGAAGCTCCTCGCGCAGGCCGGCTACGCCAAGGGTCTGACGATCGAGCTGTCGACGATGGACCTGAACCAGTGGCACAACCTGGCGCTGGTGCTCCAGCAGAGCGCAGCGAAGGCGGGCGTGAAGCTGAACGTCAACTTCAGCACGTGGCCCGTGCTCTTCTCGCAGCTGCAGAAGCCCAAGGGACAGAAGCCGTTCGGCATGGCCGGCTACCAGATGTGGGCCGCGATCCCGAACCCGAGCGACATCCTGATGTGGTGGCGGCAGGTCGCCGTCACGGTCATCAACCCCGGCTGGGGTACCGCGACGACCGACAGGTGGATCAACACTGCGATGTCCACGATGAGCCGCGCGAGGCAGGCAGCCCTGTACCAGAAGGTGCTGACGCGGCTGAACAAGGACGTCCCGGCCATCTGGATCGACCAGCCGGACAACCTGACGGTGATGCGGTCGAACGTGCACGGCTACCAGTACGTGCCGTACTACAACGGCCTCGTCGACTACTACAAGATCTGGAAGAGTTAGCGCCGACGACGTCTCGCGAGGGGCGGGCCGGCGCCCGCCCCTCGTTTCCCGCGTGAAGCTCGCGCTCCTCATCGTCAGGCGGATCGTCGTGACCATCCCGGTGCTCGTCGGGGTCACGGCGATCACCTTCGGCGTCTCGCATTCGGTCCCGGGCGATCCCGCGCGCGCCTTCGCCGGCCCGTACGCCGACCAGGCGACCATTGCCGCGATCCGTCATCACTGGGGGCTCGACCGGCCGCTCCTCGACCAGTACTGGACGTACCTGACGCACGTCGTCCGCGGCGACTTCGGGACGTCGATCCAGTCGCACAACTCGGTTCTCCACGACGTCGGCTCGCGGTTGCCGGCGACGCTCGAGCTGACGATCTTCGCCTTGATCGTGATGTGCGTGGTCGGGATCGCACTCGGAGTGGCGGCGGCGACGTGGCGCGACCGGCTGCCGGACTACGCGGGGCGGGTCATCGCCGTGGGCGGCGCCGCGATCCCGTCGTTCTGGCTCGCGCTCATCCTCCAGCTCGTCTTCTTTCGCCAGCTCAACTGGCTTCCCGCCGCCGGGCGCCTCGGCGACTTCACGACCCCGCCGCACCACGTCACCGGCTTCTACCTCTTCGACAGCGCCGTCACCGGCAACTGGTCGGTCTTCGTCGACGCGCTCAGGCACGTCTTGCTCCCGGGTATCACGCTCGCGCTGCTCGGCATCGCCGGGATCACGCGGATGACGCGCACGAGCATGCTCGAGGTGCTGGAGAAGGACTACATCCGGGCGGCGCGGGCGCGCGGCATCCGGCCCCGCGACGTCGTGCTCCGGCACGCCCTGCGGAACGCGATGATCCCGACGGTGACGATCATCGGGCTGCTCTTCGGCTCGATGATCGGCGGCGCGCTCGTCATCGAGTGGATCTTCAGCTGGCCCGGTGTCGGCACCTATGCGGCGAACGCGATCACGCAGCTCGACTACACCGCGATCATGGGAGTCGCGGTCGTGATCGCCGTCATCTACCTGATCGCGAACCTGCTCGTCGACATCTCGTACATGATCCTCAACCCGCGGATCAGGGAGGCGTGACGAGGTGAGCGCGGCCGGCGGCAGCCTCGCCACGCGAGACCTTCTCGCGGAGCGCAGGCAGCGTACGATCCGAACGCCCCCGACCTCCTCCACGCCCTGCAGCGGCCGAGCTGGCAGCACCTGTTCGGGACCGACCAGTCGGGACGCGACGTCCTGAGCCGCGTGCTGTACGGCGCGCGGATCTCTCTCCGCATCGGCGCCCTGGCCGTCGCGTCCATCGCCGTGATCGGCACCCCGCTCGGGTTGATCGCGGGCACGGTCGGCGGCTGGATCGACGGGCTGATCATGCGCGTCGCCGACGTGTTCCTCGCGTTCCCCACGCTGGTGCTCGCACTCGCGATCGCAGCGTCGCTCGGCGGCGGCATGCAGAACGTGATCGTCGCCCTGGCGATCGCCGGCTGGCCCTGGTACGCGCGGCTCATCCGGGGCGTCGTGCTCACCGTTCGGCGCGAGGCCTACGTCGACGCGGCCCAGGTCTCGGGCGCGAGCTGGCTCCGGATCGTGCGCCGTCACATCCTGCCGAACAGCTTCGCGCCGATCCTCGTCCAGATGTCGCAGGACATGGGGTATGCGATCCTGCTCTCAGCGAGCCTCGGCTTTCTCGGCATCGGCGTGAAGATCCCCACGCCGGAGTGGGGCACGATGATCAACGACGGCCGCGACATCTTCATGGACGCCTGGTGGGTCGGCGGCTGGCCCGGAATCGCGATCATCGTCGCGGTGCTCGGCTTCAACCTGCTGGGCGACGGCATCCGCGACATCCTCGATCCCCGGTCGCGCCGCTGATGGCCGAGCTCCGAGACGCGCCGCCCCAGCTCGAGCTGTCCGCCGTGCGCAAGCACTTCTCGGCCACCGCCAGCCTGCTCGGGCGCGCGGCCGCCCCGGTCCGCGCCGTCGACGGCGTCGAGCTTGCGATCGAGCGCGGCACGACGCTCGGCCTCGTCGGCGAGTCCGGCTGCGGGAAGAGCACGCTCGGGCGCCTCGTGGTCCGGCTGCTCCGGCCGACGGAGGGCGAGATCCGGTTCGCGGGGCAGGACGTGAACCGCGCGGGCCGCCGCGATTGGCGGCGGCTGCGCCCGCGGATCCAGATGGTCTTTCAGGACACGCAGTCGTCGCTCGACCCGCGACTCACGCTCGAGGCCGCGATCGCCGAGCCGATCCGCGTCAACGGTCTCGGCCGCGGCGAGGAGGTCTACGAGCGTGTCGCGCGGCTGGTCCAGCAGGTGGGGCTCTCGGTCTCGCACCTCCAGCGGTACCCGCACGAGCTCTCGGGTGGCCAGCGCCAGCGCGTCGTGATCGCGCGCGCGCTGGCGACGCAACCCGAGCTCATCGTGCTCGACGAGCCCACGTCCGCGCTCGACGTCTCCGTGCAGGCGCAGATCCTCAATCTCCTCAAGGACCTCCAGGACGAGCTCGGACTGACGTATCTCTTCATCTCGCACAACCTGAGCGTCGTCCGCGCCATGAGCGACGAGGTCGCCGTCATGTACCTCGGCGAGATCGTGGAGCGCGCTCCGGCGAAGGAGCTGTTCCGGAACCCGCTCCATCCGTACACGCGGCTGCTCCTGCTTGCGATGCCGCGGCCCGACCCGCTCGAGCGCCGGCCGCGGACGCCGATCAGAGGCGATGTGCCGAGGCCCGACGCGCCGCCGTCGGGCTGCCGCTTCCATACTCGCTGCCCGCGCGCGGAGGCGGTCTGCTCGGCGGCGGTGCCGGAGCTGCGCCACATCGCGCCCTCGCATGTGGCAGCGTGCCATTTCGCGGAGGAGTTCCGGGGCGTGCCGCTCGACGCGCCGACGGACGTCATGGAGGGAGGAGCGCCTTGAAGATTCGGGTGATCAACACCGTCGTCCGCGGCGTTCTCGGCGACGAGATCGTGCCGCCCGTGCCGGACTTCGTGGAGCTCGAGATCGACTGGCTCGACGAGGGGCCGTCGTCGATCGAGTGCCGCGTCGACGACGCGCTCGCCGTGCCGGCTGTGCTCGAGCGCGTGCGCGCCGCCGCCGGCGAGGTCGACGGGATCGTCCTCAACTGCTTCATGGATCCGGGGCTCGAGGCGGCACGTGAGCTCGTTCACGTGCCGGTCGCCGGCCCGGCGCAGTCGGCGATGGCGCTCGCCGCGACGCTCGGGCAGACGTTCTCGGTGATCCTCCCGGCTGCTAGCGGTGCGCCGATCGTCGTCGACGAGGCCTCCCGCTACGTCGGTCGGGACCGCCTCGCATCCGTGCGCAGCGTGGAGACTCCGGTCGCCGATCTCCACGACCACGGACGTCTCGTCGAGGGCCTGATCGACCAGGCGGAGCGCGCCGTCGCTTCGGACGGCGCCCACGTCGTCGTCCTCGGCTGCACGGGCATGTGCGGCGTCACCGCAGAGGTGCGTCGCCGCCTCGCCGACCGTGGCCACGATTTCCCGGTCGTCGATCCGACGCTCGCGGCCATCGGGAGCGTCGTCGCGCAGCTGCTCGCGGGCGTGCACCACAGCGGTATCGCGTACGGCCTTCCCAGCTGGCGAGGGCTCGCGACGGCGTAGCGATGTGGACGGTCGACAACGACGCGCTCGAGTCGATCGCGATCGGCGCCGGCATCCTCGGCACCGGCGGCGGCGGCAATCCGTATCTCGGGAAGCTCGCGGCACGGAGGCTCCTCCGCCTGGGCAAGCGGATCGAGGTGATCTCGCTCGAGGAGCTGCCCGACGACTGGCGGCTCGTGACCGTCGGCGGGATGGGCGCGCCGACGATCACGATCGAGAAGATCTCGCGCGGGACAGAGACGCTCGACGCGATGCGTGCGCTCGAGAGCTACGTCGGCCGGCGGATCGACGCGGTCATCCCGGCCGAGATCGGCGGCGGGAACTCGATCGAGCCGATGGTGGTCGCCGCGCACGCCGGGATCCCCGTCGTCGACGCCGACGGCATGGGCCGCGCGTTCCCGACCATGCCGATGATCACGTACTTCATCTACGGCCTCTCGTGCTACCCCTGCGCCGTCTGCGACGAGAAGGGCAACAAGATCGTCTACACCGAGGGTGTCGACGCGTACTGGCTCGAGCGGCTCAGCCGCTCTGCGGCCGTGCAGATGGGCGGGCACGCGGGCGCCGCCGTCGCATACATGACGGGCGCGGACGCCAAGAGGACGGCGATCCGGGACACCCTGTCGTGGGCAAGGGCGCTCGGCGACCGCGTCCGCGCTGCGCGCGAGGCAAAGGAGGAGCCCGTTGCCGCGATCCTCGAGGAGACCCGTGGCCTCCCGCTGCTCACGGGCAAGATCGTCGATGTCGAGCGGCGAACGGCCGAGGGCTGGGTGCGAGGACTCGTCCGGATCGAGGGCACCGACGCCGACGCCGGCTCGTCGCTGGAGATCTCGTTCCAGAACGAGAACCTGATCGCCTGGCGCGACGGCGAGGTCGTCGCGACGGTTCCCGACCTCATATGCATCGTCAACCGCGAGGACGGCGAGCCGATCACCACCGAGATGCTGCGGTACGGCTATCGCGTCGCCGTCGTCGGCATTCCCTCGTCGCCGCTGCTGCGTACGCCGGAGGCCCTCGCAGTCGTGGGGCCGCCGGCGTTCGGACACGATCTCCCGTTCGAGCCGATCGAGGCGGCTCGATGAGGATCGGAGTCGACGTCGGCGGCACGAACACGGACGCCGTGCTGATGGACGGGCCGGAGGTCTGCGCCAAAGCGAAGACTCCCACGACGGAGGATGTCACCTCCGGCATCGTCGCTGCGCTCGAGAAAGTCCTCGCCGGCGCCGACGCTCCGGCGCTCACGGCGGTGATGCTCGGGACGACGCACTTCACGAACGCGATCGTCGAGGGACGTCGGCTCGCCCGCACCGCCGTCGTCCGCCTGGGGCTGCCGGCGACGCAGGCCGTCGAGCCGTTCGAGGACTGGCCGGACGACCTGCGGCACGCGATCGGCGCCGACGCGTATCTGCTCCACGGCGGCAACGAGTTCGACGGCCGGGAGTTGTCCTCGCTCGACGAGTCCGGGCTCGTGGACGCGGTCAGGAAGATGGTCGCCGACGGCGTCGAGGCGGTTGCGATCGCCGCAGTCTTCTCGCCGATCACGCCGGAGATGGAGCGTCGCGCCGGCGCGATCGTTACGCGCGAAGCGCCGGAGATGACGATCACGCTGTCGCACGAGATCGGTCGCCTGGGACTGCTGGAGCGGGAGAACGCGGCCGCGATCAACGCGACCCTCCGCGGGCTGGCGAGCTCGACGATCGAGTCGTTCCGCCGCAGCCTCGCCGAGCTCGACATACGCGCCCCGCTCTACCTCACGCAGAACGACGGCACGCTCATGCAGGCCGACGCGGCGGAGCGATACCCGGTGCTGACGTTCGCGTCGGGTCCGACGAACAGCATGCGGGGCGCCGCCTTCTTGTCCGGTCTCGAGCGTGCGCTCGTGCTCGACGTCGGCGGCACGACCTCGGACGTCGGCGCGCTGGTGAACGGCTTCCCACGCGAGTCCGCCGTCGCGGCCACGTTCGCCGGCGTCCGCACCAACTTCCGCATGCCCGATCTGATCTCGTTCGGCCTCGGCGGCGGAAGCATCGTCCACGACGACTCGATCGGGCCCGACAGTGTCGGGTACGCGATCAGCGAACGCGCACTCGTCTTCGGTGGGGACGTCCTCACGGCGACGGACGTCGCGGTTGCCGCCGGGATGGCGGCGGTCGGCGATGCGGGGCGGGTCGCCTCGCTCGACCGGGGCCGCGTCGATTGGGCGGTGCAGCTGATGCGAACCCGGATCGCCGACGCGCTCGACAGGATGAAGCTGAGCCGCGAGCCGGAGCCGGTCGTCGTCGTCGGCGGCGGGAGCATCCTCGTCGGCACCTCGATCGCAGGCGCGTCGAGCGTCGTACGGCCGCCGAATTTCGAGGTCGCGAACGCCGTCGGCGCGGCGATCGCGCAGATCAGCGGCGAAGCCGACCAGATCTTCCCGCTGGCGGAGGTCTCGCGGGCGCAGGCGCTCGATCGTGCCCGTGATCTCGCCGTGAGTCGCGCGCGCACCGCCGGGGCGACCGGCGACACGGTCAGGATCGTGGAGATCGAGGACATCCCGGTCGCGTACATGGAGGGGAGCATGATCCGTGTGCGCGCGAAGGCCGTGGGCGAGCTCGCGGCCGAGCCCGTGCGGATGCAGGGGTAAGGCGTGGACGTCCTCGACGCGATCGCGCGCCGAAGGATGCACCGCTCGTTCGACCGGCGGCCGGTGCCGGACGAGTTGCTCCAGCAGATCGCCGCTGCCGCGGCGCGTGCGCCGATGGCGGCGAACATCCCGCTGCGGCGGATCGTGGTCGTGACCGATCGGCGCATCATCGCGACCCTGCGACAGGTGACGCCTGGGCTGAGCTCCGACCCGCCGGCGCTGATCGCACTCTGCACGGATCTCGCGGTTGCCGAGGCGGAGACCGGCCGGCACGGGCGCGACATCTCGTCATACATCGACGCGGGAGCTGCAGCCGAGAACGCTGCGCTCGCGGCCGCAGCGCTGGGGCTCGGCGCGTCGTTTGCCCGCAGCCGCACGGAGGCCGGAATCGGCGTCGCGCTGGGCCTGCCGCCGCATGTCCGCCCGGACATCCTCGTCGGCGTCGGCTACGTGTCGCAACGGCCGTCGCGTGCGCCGCGTCGGCCGGAGACGCCGATCTTCCGCGACCAGTTCGGAGCGCCGTGGAGCGGCGATGGCTGCCGAGGCGAAGCGGCGGAAAATGCGGTAGAAGCTGATATGCCCTACCGGATGCCCGACCTTGCAGCCGTGGTGAAGGCGATACAGACGTGGCGCGCAGGCGGGGGCGGGACGAAGCGCAGGAGCTCCGTTTCATCGGGGCGGGCGCGTCGGCTGAATCTCAGACCGCCACCGCACGCAGGCAGGTGAGGTCAGCTACGAACCGCGCTCGTGGCGCTGATCTGCGATACCGCTCCCGTCGTGGCCGAGCTCGACTGGCTCGCCGGTTCGCGCCAGGTCGAGGCCCTCGAGCTACTTCCGGCCTGAGCGACTACTGCTCCTGCAGCACGGACAGCACGTTTCCGGCCGGGTCCTTGAACCACGCGATGTACGGCCCGCCGCCGGCCCGAGAGATGCCCTTCTCGTCCTGGCCGAAGCCGTCGTACCGCTCGAACCGAACGCCGCGCGCCGCCAGTTCGTCGACGGCCTGGTCGATGTCGCCGACCGGGAAGTTGAGGATCGTGTACGTCGCCGGGACGAAGTCCGGCTTGTGGTAGACGAGGGTGTCCCGGTCGCCGGCGAGGTGCAGCGACAGCAGGCCCATCTGCTCGTCCAGGACGGAGACGTTCAGCCCGAGCGTCTCCTCGTAGAAGGTCTGGGCCCTCTGCAGGTCGTCCACCGCGAAACTGTTGAATGCCTTGCTGTCGGCGAGCATGCGGGCTCCTTTCTGGGAGTTGACGCCTCGAAGTAGAGACCGGGCGGCCGCCCGGAACTCATCGCCGGGCCACCACCTCGGGCAACCAGGCCCGCACTGCGTCGGCGATCGCGGCGAGATCGCTCCTCAGGCTGTGGTCGCCCTCGACCTGCACCACGGTGCGCCGCGCGCCGGCGGGCGGGACGCCGAACGGGTCGCGTGCTCCTTGCACGACGAGGGTCGAGACCGTTACCGCGTCGAGCTCGGGCAGACGGCTCGAGGCCGGGGCCGACCCGGAGCGACGCGGCGGCCGCAGCGGGAACGCGAGGCAGAGCACCCCTACGGCGCCCGTCGCCGCCGCGGTGCGGCAGGCAACGCGCGCGCCCGCCGAGCG
>WNGE01003191.1_pt1 | contig 19503 bp, 17 predicted proteins | sample 5400651 | NCBI WGS metagenome assembly WNGE01 (sample SAMN13153370, study PRJNA577476) | soil metagenome | isolation source: 60 cm soil or saprolite under grassland replicate 2 | place: USA:California | collected 2016-06-15
GGTACGTGAGCTGGGTTTAGAACGTCGCGAGACAGTTCGGTCCCTATCTGGTGTGGGCGGAGCAGGATTGAGGGAATCTGTCCTTAGTACGAGAGGACCGGGATGGATCCACCTCTAGTGTACGAGTTATGGCGCCAGCCGTAGCGCTCGGTAGCTATGTGGAGCATGGATAAACGCTGAATGCATCTAAGCGTGAAGCCAGACCCAAGATTATTCCTGCCAGTGAGACTCCTCGTAGACCACGAGGTTGATAGGGTGGATATGTAAGTGCAGTAATGTGCTCAGTTGACCACTACTAATCAGTCCCTTGGCTTGACCATAAAATTTACTCAAGCAACAAACAAGCTGCGCCTTGCACAGCTTGCCTTGCAGTCATTATTCGATTTCTTTGGGTCTTAGGACTTGGGCCTTTGGTCTTTGAGTTTCTGGCGATTGTTGATTCAAACATCGTGAGAAATCAAGACCAAAGACCAAAGACCAAAGACCAAAGTCCCAAAGTTGTTTCACAACTTTTCCGGTGATTTTGTCGGCAGGGTCACACCCGTTCCCATCTCGAACACGGAAGTTAAGCCTGCTGGAGCCGATGGTACTGCGCGGGTAACTGTGTGGGAGAGTAGGAAGTCGCCGGAATTAATTAATGAAGCCCGCTCGGTGTTATGCCGCAGCGGGCTTTCGTTTTAACCGACTCCTGTCATTCCTTCAGCGCACATCGCGTTCACGGTCCGAAGCGTTGGCGAGGGAACATCGCGTGAGTATGGCTGTCGAGAGGTTGAGTTGCCCGAGCGATGGTACGCGTGGCAGAGTAGGAAGTCGCCTGAAATATTTTACAAAGCCCGCTCGGTTAAAGGCCGTGCGGCTTTTGTATTTTCCAGGGAACTTCGTGCAGGCAGGGATGGTCAAAACCGCCCCATTTGAACTAAATTGGTAGTTAGCCCTATCTCACAGCCCTTCATCCAAACCTCAGAAAGGAGATTCGAATGGTGCGTGAACTGTGGGACGTCTTTGTACTGCTAATCCCCGCCTTCTTCCTCCTGACGCTTATGTTTGTTGCCGGCTTTGTAATCGGGAGAATAAGTAAACGGGAGAGATAAGCATCCCAGTAGATGTGAGGAAACTGCATTTAAAAAGTCCGCTCGGCATTAGGCCGGGCGGACCTTTGTCTGATGGCCTGTTACTCCATCGCGCGACCCCGGTTACTCTTGGGTCCTGGTCACGGGTTAGCCTCTGACCGAGCCTGATGTTAATCTGGATCCTTCCTTTTTGGTTATCGCGGAATATTGTTTCAACGACGGTATCGGTCTGAAAGCTCGAATAAACTTAAGGACTATGGCGTGTCACCGGTTTGGTCTTATCCCGTTTTTTCTTCAATGTAAGAAGATCACGAAACAAGTAACTCCGGTCCTGTTGCTCATATCCACCCTAACCGGCCTGGCTTGTCAAACCGGAACAGTCGCCAATCTCTCAAACGAGAGGGCCGCTGGAAAACAATCCACTCCGATCAGCTACGAAGTTGTGAACGTTTGGCCCCACGACCCGGATGCATTTACTCAGGGGCTGATTTTCCATGATGGCAACTTGCTCGAGAGTACCGGAGAAGTTGGCCGGTCGAGTCTCCGCCGCGTCGAACTTGAGACGGGCAAACTACTGCAGAAGGTGGACGTGCCGGAACCCTATTTTGCTGAAGGAATAACGCTCCTGAAGGGCAAGATATATCAGTTGACCTGGCAGCATGAACAAGGCTTTATCTACGACGCCTGGACTTTCGAGAAGGTCGGAACGTTCAAGTACCAGGGCGAGGGCTGGGGACTCACAAACGACGGACAGTCATTAATCTTGAGCGATGGTACGAATCGAATACGATTTCTTGATCCAGACAACTTCCAGGTGCGGAAAACGATCGCAGTCATTGCTAACGGCTCGCCGGTTAACGAGATCAATGAGCTCGAATACGTGCAGGGTGAAATCTATGCAAACATCTGGCACGCTGACCGCATCGTTAGAATTGAGCCGCAGACAGGGCAGATAGTTGGCTGGATTGATTTGACGGGGATACTGTCACGCAATGAAATTCACGATGAAGAGGCTGTGCTGAATGGCATCGCCTATGACGAGACGGGTGGCAGGCTTTTCGTAACCGGCAAGCTCTGGCCGAAACTTTTTGAAATTCGATTGATTAGAAAATAAACTTCCGGCCCAAATGAGCTTCAAGATCTACTTCCGGACTTTTTCTTACGCGACGGTTGCGGTCGCTACGCTAACACTGGTCTTAGCGGGCGGACTGTCCGTTGCGCTCGCAGCTTTATTGTGGCTTTTGATGGTGGCAGCATGGATGTTGGAAGACACCGGCTGGCAACTTTCAGAACGCACCGGCTTGATTGTGGTGCTCCTCTCGATTCCGCTTTTCTTCATCGATTGGAAATACCAGCAGAGCATCGGAGAGCCTGCGGGCCGACTCGGGGTGAACTCCCTCGCACATCTCATCGTCTTCCTTTCGGCCGTAAAGCTACTGCAAGCGAAGAAAGATCGCGACTGGGTATTCTTGTATCTGATTTCTTTCTTTGAAGTACTGCTGGCCGCGGGACTGAGTTTCAGTCCCGTATTCCTGGGCACACTGTCACTTTACCTGCTATGTGGGCTATCGACGATAATCGCTTTCGAGATCCAAAAATCACGGCGCGCAATAGCCGTCGCCGAAACACATTTGCTCGTGCCGCCCGATTCGCGAATTTTCAGGCATCCCCGCCGCCGGGAGGGCAAGCGAAATGCGGAGGCTAATCGACTTCCGTTTGTGGCGCTGGTCCTACTCACGTTGATTTTTGTTCTGGCGATGCCTTTGTTTCTGGTGGCCCCGCGGGCCGGCTCTGCGGCGCTTACTCGCTCAGGCAGCGCCCTGACAAATTTCATAGGATTCTCGGAAAACGTCACCCTGGGAGAGATTGGGGACCTTAAACGTGACAATGCGGTGGTAATGCATGTCCGCATAGAAGAGTCGCAACCGGTAATCGACCTAAGGTGGCGCGGTGTGGCTCTTGATGAGTTCACCGGACGTGGTTGGAAGAAATCTTTCGACGCGCGCCACATAACGGAAAAAGCGAAAGACAAGGGGTTCTTCCAGCTTGGTACAGCTGAAGCGCTGCATCAGCGGACGACGCAAACGGTGTTTCTGGAGCCTATAGAATCTCCGGTTCTGTTTGCGGCGTCGCGGCCCATAGCTATTCAGGGCGATTTCCCACTACTGCGGGTCGATGGCGAAGGTTCGGTACAGGCGCGCAGACACGAGTCTGAGCGAATGATCTACAAAGCCCTTTCGGATACGAGCGAACCGGACGTGGCCTTGTTGCGAAAAGACCTGGGCCCTTATCCAGCCGCCCTCGAACGCTATAAACAACTCCCCGCCGCACTTGATTCGCGAATAGAAGCGCGCGCGAACGCCATAGTCGCAAACGCCCATGCGCGCAATCGCTACGATGAAGCGAAAGCAATCGAAGCGCATCTGCAAACGGCGTACGGTTACAGCTTGCAGATGAGAGCCGCGGGTCCGGATCCGCTGGCCGATTTTCTTTTCAACGTGAAGGCCGGTCACTGCGAATACTTTTCAACTGCTATGGCAGTAATGTTGAGGAAGCGCGGAATTGCGGCGCGCGTGGTCAACGGTTTTCTTCCCGGGGAATACAACGAAGCGGCTGGCGCCTACACGGTCAGACAAAGCGACGCACATTCGTGGGTGGAAGTTTATTTCCCTGAGAGTCAAACCTGGGTGACCTTCGACCCTACTCCTGCCGCGGGAAAGACCGAACCGGTGAGTACAGGATTTACGGCTCAACTGGGGAAATATGCAGAAGCGCTGGAGCTGATCTGGTTTCAATACGTCGTGGGCTACGATAAGCAAGAGCAGCGCTCCCTGGCAACTTCCCTTCATAATCAGTTGTTTGTATATCGACGTTCATTCGTACAAATAGCTTCGGTAGTTTGGGATGCTGTTAGTAAGCGCGCTCGCGGGATCGCACTAATTGGTCCGGCTGTCATGTTTGCATTCCTGCTCTTCGTCGTAGCCAGACGCGTCCGCCGGTTCGGTTGGCGGCGGGGCTTGAGGCTGGCCGGGCGTCAAGGTAATAAGGAAACTTCAGCGGTTGTGTTCTACGAACGATTGTTGGCTTTGTTGGAGCGCCGTGGGTTCAAACGAGACTCGAATCTGACGCCGCTGGAGTTTGCCGGCGGTCTTGATTTTAAACCGGCCTTGTTCATCACCCACGCTTACAATCGCGTGCGCTTCGGTGGGCAGGCGCTCACGTCCGCGGAGTTCCAGGAAATCGAAAAGACCCTCGCCGAATTCGAGCGGGCAACTGAGTAAGGCTTATGAAAAAAGTTGGATTTATTAGTCTGGGGTGTCCCAAGAACCTCGTCGATAGCGAGGTGATGATGGGTCAACTCCAGGCAACTGGCTATCAGATCACAGCCGATGCAAGCGAAGCCGATACTGTGGTCGTAAATACGTGTGGCTTTATTGACGCGGCGAAAAAGGAATCCATCGACGCGATTCTGGAAGCAGCCAAGCTAAAATCGGACGGTAAAGCCACTCGGTTGGTTGTCGCCGGGTGTTTGGTCGAGCGTTATCGCGATGAACTGAAAGCGTCGATGCCGGAAGTGGATGCCTTTATCGGCACGAGCCAAATCGATGACATTCTGACGGTTTGCGATCCGAACAAGGACACGCGTTCGCTTCCGGTAATATCGCTTGGCAATCAAAGCGCAACCTATCTTTACGACGAATCGACGCCGCGCGTGTTGGCCACGCCGGGGCACTACGCCTTCATAAAGATTGCGGAAGGCTGCGATCGGCCCTGCGCCTTCTGTTTCATTCCCCAAATGCGCGGACACTTCCGCAGCCGGCGCTTTGGTTCGATCGTTGCAGAAGCGCAGCAGTTAGCTGATGAAGGAGTGAAGGAGTTAATACTGGTCGCGCAGGATTCTTCGCGATATGGCGAGGATCTTGGTAAGCAGGACGCGTTGGCGCAACTGCTGCGCGAACTGTCGCACACGGACGGCATCGAGTGGGTGCGCGTGATGTACACCTACCCGACCCACATAAGCGACGCCTTTCTCGACGTGTTGGCCGAAGAGCCGAAGGCAGTGAAATATCTCGACATGCCTTTGCAACATGCGTCTCAGAATGTCTTGAAACTGATGAAACGTGGCGGCAATCGTAACTCGCTCGAAAGACTGATTAAGCGAGTGCGAGATCGCGTGCCGGGGATTGCAGTGCGCACCACATTCATCACCGGTTTTCCCGGCGAAACTGAAGAAGACTTTGCCGAGTTGCTCGCGTTTGTGAAGCAGGTGGAATTCGATCGCGTGGGTGTGTTCACGTATTCCGACGAAGAAGGAACACCGGCATACGATCTTCCGAACAAAGTTGAACCAAAGACAGCAAGGCAGCGCCGGGCGCGCTTGATGAGAGAGCAGTCGCGCATCTCGCGCAAGCGAAACAAAGCGCGGATTGGCGAGGTGGTACTGGTTATTTTTGAAGGCGAGTCAACTGAGAGCGACTTGTTGTGGCAGGGAAGAATGGAAACGCAAGCACCGGATATCGATGGCTGCGTCCTCATCAACGATGCACCTGAAGGCTTCGATCCATTGCCAGGCGATTTGGTAAGCGTCCTGATCACCGAAGCGCAGCAATATGATCTGGTCGGAAGGATTTTAGCCTAGGATAAAACCAGATCCTTTGCTGCTTGCGGCTGCGCCGTCCGATGTGCGGTAAGGCTGTGCCTTACCGAGAGTATCTAGTTAAGTAGTTTTGCCGAGGCTAAGCCTCGGCAAAGAATAGAGAAGCTAGCAACGGAAAGGCCAAGCCTTTCCGCACATCAGACGGCACAGCCGAAGATAGCTTCACGACAGGTTGGTCAAGATTTCATAACCAAAATGGCCATCAAAGAATCCAGTGATGAATTGAATCCGACGGTTGTGACCGCCGGCGCGGCCGTTCCGACACCTCGAAGCGCGCGTTCCGCAAAAGACTACCTTGCGCTGGCCATCGCTACTTGCGGCGTTGGCTATCTTCCGCTGGCGCCAGGGACGTGGGGGTCGCTGCTCGCTGTTGGCCTCTATCTCGTGATTGAGTTCCTGGGTGGGAAGTTCATTCGCAACTTCGCCGCGCCAAATAGCTTTCTGCTGTTCGCGCCGGTGTCTGTCTTTATCGCGGCGGAGTTGCTGCTAATCACCGTCGTCACCCTCGTGGGAATCTGGGCCGGCTCGCGTTCTGAAAAACTCTTTGCGCGAAAAGATCCAGGGAGGGTCGTAGTCGATGAAGTTGCGGGGCAGTTAATAGCACTGCTGCCGGTCTTGCCGAAAGTCGATCCTGGCTGGTTGTCTATCCTGACGGCCTTCGTAGCATTTCGACTATTCGATATCATCAAACCCTACCCCGCGCGGCGGCTTGAATCTCTCGAGTCAGGTCTGGGAATAATGGCCGATGATATTGTTGCAGGCGCATACGGAGCGGTGGTTGTATCAGTTTTTGTATTGGTCCGCTGGTTAATCTAGGAGGGAAGAATGCAAGATCCCAAACAAGAAAAGGATGCTCCAACGAGCCAGGAAATCGAGGAGCGAAAGTCTGAAGCGACGAGCGACAAGACATTGAGTGACCTGGAAGACACTGAAAGTGGATCAGGTTCAACACAATCGGGACTCGATCCGGGACCCTCGCCTGACGGTCTGCTTGATGAACCGGACGAACTCAAAGATGCGGGACCCATGTGAAGCCTCGAAAGGGGGAATGGGGAAAGGGTAAGGGGCAAAGGTAAATGCAAATTCGCGTTATCCATTAACGTTTCCCCTTTACCCATTACCCCTTCCCCCAGTGACATTCATCCTTCATCCTCCCTCCTTCTGCTGGGCTCGCCGGCGCCTATCCAGCCGCGTTTCCAGAACAGCAAGAGCATTCCGACCGCGACGAAGATCATAATTCCCCAAACTGTGTAGTAGCCGTAGCGCGAGTGAAGCTCCGGCATGTTTTCGAAGTTCATGCCGTAAACTCCCGCGATAAAAGTTAGCGGCAGCATTACCGCGGAAAAGATTGTGAGCACTTTCATAATCTCGTTTAGTCGATTCGACACGACTGACAAATATGCCTCCAGCGAGCCACTAATCAGATCGCGGTAGCTCTCCGCCAAATCCGTTACGCGCACCAGGTGGTCATAGATGTCCCGGAAGAAGGGAAGCACCGGCCCGGAGATGAGTTGAAACTGGCCATGGCTCATGCGATATAAAACCTCAAGCTGCTTTGAGGATATTCGCCGCAGACGCAGCACGCTGCGCTTCAGTCCCAGAATCTCTTCGAGAATTCTATCGTTGGGTCGATGCAAGGTGAAGATATTGTCTTCCAGATCATTTATTCGTTCGTCGAAATCATCCATCACCGGCAAGTAGTCATCGACGATGCTGTCTATTATTGAATGAAGCAAAAACACTGCACCGCGCTGGCAGGTAACGGGACTTGAACGCACGGTCTGCTTCACTTTGTCGACGCTCGCAAACCTGTCGTGATGATAAGTGACGACAAAATTGCGTCCGAGAAAACCGTCGGGCTCAATGGTGTTGAAGCGCTCCGGACTGGCGTCAGTCCGAACAGCATGCACTATGAAATAAATGTAATCGGGAAACTCCTCGACCTTGGGATGGTGGCGGTTCGCGCGGCAGTCCTCAATTGTAAGGGGGGTGAAAGTGAAAGACGTCGGACAGAATGGAATCGTCAGCGAGAGACGGTGCTTCCATATCAACCCAAATTACGGCCTTATCGTCCTGCAACAACTTCGGAAGGTCCGCAACCGTGAGGCCTTCTTCCACTTCGTTTGAGCCTGCTCGATAAACGAAAATTTCCATGTCGTCTCCTCATCTGGAGTGCGGTGACCGGTCACCGCTTTGGTCCGCGGTGACTTGACGCCGCTTCCGGCAACAAATTCGATCGATCCAGGCTGCGACAGGTCGCAGCCGACCAAAGCGCTGACAGGTCAGCGCACTCCATAGAGTTGTTGTTTCAAGTTCACCAGAGATACTCAAGTTTGTCGGACATCAAGCAGACTGTTACCATACCACCTTCTTTACAGACAATAATTAAATAATCAAGGGCCACTTCTTCATGACAACTCGCCCAATTAAAGTTTTGGTAGCTGATGAAGTCAGCGATACAGGTCTTCAGCCACTGCGTGACGCCGGTTTTACCGTAGCGAAGCGCACCAAACTCGAGCCTGCAGAATTGCGCGACGCACTTTCGGGCTGCGCCGGTCTGGTAGTCAGAAGTGAAACTAAAGTCACCGCGGATTTGATGGACAGTGCCACCACGCTGCGTGTTGTCGGCCGCGCCGGTGTCGGTGTTGACAACATCGATGTGCCGGCGGCAACTGAGCGCGGCATCGTTGTAATGAACGCGCCTGACGGTAACACGATCACAACCGCCGAACACACTATTGCGCTTTTGATAGCGCTGGCGCGCCGTGTTCCTCAGGCAAACAGCAGTCTTAAGGCGGGCCACTGGGATCGAAAGTCGTTCATCGGTGTTGAGTTACAGGGCAAAACGCTCGGCGTCATAGGCTTGGGCCGAATCGGCCGAACTGTTGCCGCGCGGGCTCGTGCATTCGGCATGAAGATAGTTGCCTTCGATCCTTTCATAGCGCCGGAGCAGGCGCGTGATTTGGAAATTGAGCTGGCGCCGCTTAATGATCTGTTTGCCGCTGCGGATTTTATTACCATCCACACGCCGCTCACCGCGGAGACGCGCGGTCTCATTAGCCGCGAGGCCTTTGGCCGAATGAAACAGGGCGTACGCATTATCAACTGCGCTCGCGGTGGCCTGGTCGACGAAGGCGCGTTGTACGACGCGATAACATCTGGAACGGTCGCAGGCGCCGCGCTGGACGTTTTCGCTGAGGAGCCGCCCTCTCCCAACCATCCTTTGTTGGCACTCGATGAAGTTATCGCCACTCCACACCTCGGTGCTTCTACCGCGGAAGCGCAGGAGGGTGTTGCCTACACAGTCGCCGAACAGATGCGCGATTATTTATTGAGTGGCGCTTTACGAGGTGCAGTTAATGTTCCGTCACTGGGTACGAAAGAATTAGCCTTACTGCGGCCCTATATCGAACTCGCCGAAAAATTGGGTCGCTTTCAGGCGCAACTCGTCGACAGCGCCGTGCGGCAAGTTAAGCTCGAGTTCGCGGGAGAAATAGTTGAAGTCAATGCAGCGCCAGTGACGAGATCATTTCTTGCCGGATTACTGCGCGATGTGAGCGCGCGAGTGAACGCAGTCAACGCATTTCTCATCGCTGAAGAACGCGGCATCAAGGTTACTACGAGTTACTTACGCGCGGCTGCGGACTTCGTACCGGCGATACGGACGCAGGTGGTGACCGGGAGCGGGGAACAGTCGCTGGCCGGTACCATCTTTGGCTTCGGGGAGCAAACTCGCGAAGGTCGCGTCACTGAAATTGACGGCTTCCACATCGAGGCAATTCCCAATGGTCACATGCTCGTAATGCGCAATCGCGATGTGCCGGGAGTTATCGGCCGCGTAGGAACGATCCTCGGCGAACGCGGAGTAAACATCAGCCGCTTTCATCTTGGACGCCGCGAGCGGGGCGGGGAAGCGATGGCAGTGATCGAAGTGGACGCCGCCCTCGATCAGGAAACTCTTCACTCGCTTCGTTTGCTAACTCAGGTTATCTCGGCCCGTGAGATTGAGCTTTAGCGCGTAACCTTACCCTAAGTCCCGAGGTCTATGGTGGGTCGAAAGTCAAAATGGATGGTGGCATGAACTTGAAAGTATTAGTTGTCATTCTTTTTCTGAGCTTAAGCACTGCTGCACAGACCAACCATGCTTCACGCAAGATGGCAGTCACGATTGACGATCTGCCGTATGTTGCTGCCGCACAGCCGAATCTACGGAACGCTCAACGCGTAACGAAAGAAATCTTGCGCGTTCTGGTTGCGCACCATGCACCGGCCGTCGGTTTTGTGAATGAGGAAAAGCTGCAGATACCAGGAGAGGTGGACGCGCGAATTGCCTTGTTGCAGCAGTGGGTTGATGCTGGAATGATTTTGGGCAATCACACGTACTCGCACCCTGATTTCAACACGCTCACGATTGAACAGTTTGAAGACGAAATTGTCAAAGGCGAGGTCATCACTCGTCGCCTGATGCGGGGGCACCGGCCCTATCAGCTCTATTTTCGCCATCCGATGACGCATATTGGCGACACGCAAAGCAGGCAAGAAGCGATCGAAGCTTTTCTTGCAGCGCGCGGTTATAAAGTCACGCCGCATACGATTGAGAATTCAGATTTCATCTTCAACGTTCTTTATGTTAGCGCACTAGGCAATAAGGACGAGGCCATGGTCACGCGATTGCGCGAGGCCTACCTGGATTTCACGATTGCCACAACTGAATTTGCTGAACGCATATCGCCACAAATCTTCGGCCGTGAAGTGACACAGACATTGTTAATACATGCTAACGATATCAATGCAGAATGTCTGGACGAAATCTTGAAGCGTTTCTCAGCACGCGGGTATAGCTTTGTTACTTTGGATGAAGCGATGGCAGATCCGGCGTATCAGACGAAAGTCACGCATGTCAGCAAGAGTGGTCCAACATGGTTGTGGCGTTGGATGAAGAGCAAGGGAATGAATATCAGCTTCGCAAACGATCCGGAAACGCCTCAATGGGTTTTGGACCTGTACAAACAACACTGACAGCCTTGGATTGCCCAGGATTATTCATGTCAACATCCCTTTCCTCTCCGATTTCCGGCCCTGAGTATATTCCCCAATCGCAAGCCGATGCGCCACCTGCGCCAATCAGGCCGGCGCGCACCCGAATTGATTCCATCGATCTGTTGCGCGGCATCGTGATGGTCATCATGATGCTCGACCACACACGCGACTTCGTTCATTCCGGTGGTCTAACACTCGATCCCACCGATCTAACGAGGACCACTCCGATCCTCTTTTTCACACGCTGGATCACACACTTTTGCGCGCCGGCTTTTGTGTTTCTCGCCGGAACGGGAGCTTATCTTCAGTTGGCCCGCGGCAAGACCAAACGCGAATTATCGAAATTCCTGTTAACCCGTGGCCTGTGGCTAATAGTGTTGGAGCTTACGGTTGTCCGGGTAGGAGTCTTCTTTAATTTAGATTACCGGTTCTTTGGCTTTCTTCAGGTCATATGGGTGATTGGCATCTCGATGATTATCCTAGCGGCTTTGATCCATCTGCCGCTAAAGGTGACCGCGGGCTTTGGAATCGCGATGATCGCCTTACACAATCTCCTGGACGGGCTTCGCGTACACGGATGGCAGGGACCAACTAGTCCGGTTCCGAGTGTGGGCGCAAAGTTGTGGATCATTCTGCACCAGCCCTTCAATGCGTTTCCTATCCTCGGTTTTCCCAGTCCTGTCGTCGTCCTTATCTATCCATTGATTCCCTGGGTTGGCGTGATGGCCTTGGGCTACACGTTGGGATCGTTGTACCAGAAAGACAGCACGCAAAGAAGACGCTGGCTACTCATCATAGGCGGAGTCGCGACCGCGCTATTTATTGTGTTGCGCGCAATCAATGTCTATGGTGATCCATCCAGATGGTTGCCGCAGAAGAATGCGCTGTTTACTTTGCTGTCTTTTCTGAACACAACAAAGTATCCGCCATCACTACTGTTCCTGCTTATGACTCTGGGTCCGGCGCTGCTGGCTTTAGCATGGTTTGAGACGCATAAGACTTTCGCGGATGGTCTTCGCAACGCACTGGTCACCTTTGGACGCGTGCCGCTGTTTTTCTATTTGCTTCAATGGTACATAGCTCACCTAATCGCAGTTGTCGCCGGGTTGATTGCCGGACAAAGCGTGGCCTGGCAGTTTGAAAGTCCGATCGTTAAATTTAGCCAGACCTACGCGCCCTCGGGTGTGGGTTTCCCACTGTGGGTTGTTTACGTTTGTTGGATTATTGGCGTGTTGTTGCTCTATCCGCTCTGCAAATGGTTCGCCGGAGTTAAAGCTCGGCGCCGCGACTGGTGGTTGTCGTATTTGTGAGTTTCAATCTGAACGTGCTGTTACAGCTTTTGTTTCATGGTCGAGCGGAAGTGGATCAGTTTGGAGTTGGCGAAACCGGCGCTCTTACAGAACCGAGCGCGGTAGCGCCGGATGTTGGAGTCAACTTGGATGACGGTAGACAATACAAGGGTTCACGGAAGACTCATTGCTTTGCAAGGGAGCCGCATAAAGTTTATCCAATTTACGCTGGGGTGCATCCTGGTTAGACGGAAGTTGACTCCAGCATCCGGCGCTACCGCGCTCGGTTCTGTAAAGCAATCGACCTCGCTAACTCCAAACTGACCTACTACCTGGTCGAGCCTTTGCCTTGCGCTCAGTCGGCATTCTCCGTATCGTAACGCGATGCGCTGCGGGAGATATTCCTGTTGAACCTTATTGCGCTGAACAACGTATCCGACAGATACGTGGTACGGCGCTGATGAGTATTTGATTGGCAGTCAGGAGGCCTCTATGAAATTCAGCAAATTGATCCTGAAGAACATCCTGCGCAACAAGCGACGCACGTTGCTTACTATTTCGAGTCTGGTGGTCTCCTTATTTTTGATCATTACCCTGGCAACGATATTGACCGAATTTTCGCGCGGCAGCGAACAAGCGAATCCCCTGCGTCTGGTAACTCGTCATGCCGTATCGCTGGGGTTCGTACTTCCCGCCGCTCACCAGCAGCGAATTGCCTCCGTGCCAGGCGTTAAGCAGGTAATGCCATTTAGTTGGTTCGGCGGAATTTACAAAGACGAGAAGAACTTCTTCGCCAATTTTGCCGTCGATGCAAGCAAAATGCGGGATATTTTGACGGAGCTAAAGATGTCTGACGGCGAGTGGCAATCATTCATCAATGACCGGCAGGGCGCAGTGGTTGGTCAAAAGCTTGTGAAATTATATGGTTTCAGCCTTGGCCAGCGGATTACGCTAAGGAGCCCGATTTACGACAGAAGTGTGGAATTCATTGTGCGTGGTATCTGTACCGGAGGCGACGAGAAGACCCTATTTTTCCATCATGACTACATTAATGAACTAGTACCGGCCTGGGCCAAAGATAAGGTAAGCACCTTCAGTATTTTGGCTAACTCTGCGGCCGACGTGCCGCGTATTTCGCAGGCGGTGGACTCACTGTTTATTAACACTGATGCTCCCACCAAGACAGAAAGTGAACGCGAATTTGCGATGAGCTTTGAGACTATGATGGGCGGCGTCAAGCAGTTTATGTACGGCATCATGGCGGCGATCACGTTTTCGGTCCTGCTGGTTATGGGCAACACGATGGCGATGACCGTACGCGAGCGAACCAGAGAAGTCGGAATGCTGAAAGCACTCGGCTTCCAGCGCGGAACTATTGCGCGACTATTTGTCGGTGAAGCGCTGCTCGTTACCACGCTGGGCGCGCTAATTGGCATCGGCGGAGCACTACTGCTTTACAAATCCGTCGATCTTAGTCTCTATGTTCCAAATGTTCAGTCCTTTGTACCAACCGGGCGGACATTGTTGAGTGCTTTTGGCCTGGCGATCTTCGTGGGCATAATCAGTGTGATTTATTCGGCCTATCGAGTCTCTGGCATGACTATCGCTGAGGCTCTGCGAAGTACTGAATAATGGCGTTACCAATCAAATACAACTTCCGCAATATAGTGGTGCGCAAATCCAGCACGCTGGCCACGGCGTTTACAATTGGTTTGACCGTTGGCGTTTACCTGATGGTGATGTCGCTGGCGCGTGGAATTGATCTCACTCTGACCAGCAGCGGAGAGCCACTGAATTTGATCGTGCTTCGTGAGGGAAGTACGGCGGAATTGAATAGCACCGTATCACGCGAAAACCTCAACGATCTAATCTATCTCGACGGAGTCTCACGCGAGGGCGATCAACCACTGGCGGCGCCAGAAACCGTAACTCTCATCTATAAAGCCCGAAAGGGAATGAGCCAGGGATCGAATGTCGTCATTCGCGGAGTTGGCCCAATGTCAACCAAACTGCGTTCCGGCTTTAGAACTATCGCCGGTCGGACGTTTCAACCCGGTCTCACTGAAGCGATTGTTTCCAAACGAATCTCCGAACGATTTCAGGGTCTTGATTTGGGCGACAAATTCCGCATACAGACGACGGACTACACGGTCGTAGGTTTCTTTGACGCGGGCGGCAAGGCTTTTGAATCAGAGATTTGGGTGGATGGGAATTCGCTGGCAAGCTCAACAAAACGCGATTCATTTTCCTCGGTTCTGCTGCGTACAAAGGATAGGACGACGTTGGAGTCCCTGGCAAAACGAATCTCGGACGATCAGAGACTGCATTTGAAGGCCGTGCCGGAGCGGGAGTTTTATGAAGCTCAACAGGGCATCGCGTCAGGACTCCTGAAAGGACTGGCTATTTTCATAGCTTTTATCATGTCCGTCGGCGCTGGATTTGCCGGAATGAATACGATGTATGCGGCAGTCGCCAGACGTACGAAAGAGATCGGCACGCTTCGCGTGCTGGGCTTCAGCCGCCTCAGCATCCTGGCTGCATTCGTATTGGAATCGGTGGCAATCGCGGTCGTCGGTGTCGGAATCGGTATCTTGCTGGCCCTGCCACTGAACTTCGTCTCAACCGGTACGTCTAACTTTGCGACATTCAGCGAAATCGCTTTTAATTTTCGCGTGACCCCTGATTTGATGTTATCGGCTTTGATTTTCGGCGCCGGAATAGGTTTTCTGGGCTCTCTGCTGCCTTCAATTCGAGCCTCGCGATTCCGGATTGTCGATGCTTTGCGAGCCTCATAAATGGTCGTCAGGAATCCGGACAGTTCTAAACGCACAGGCGTCTGTGAAAGATAGTTGTAATGGTTACGAATCCCAAGAGTCAAAAAGATCAGGAGAACCTTAATGAGCGTCTAAGGAGCTTAAAGATAGATCGTGCGCCCGCGACGCCGGCGTCGGTTGCCGTAAACCGCCTACCCAAAATGTTGTTACTTGCGCTAGCGGCGCTCATCGCGCTTGCGGCCATGGGTTACTTCTATTTTTTCGCTGCCCCGAAAAGCATCTCCGCAGCAGAAGTCAAACTAGAAAGCAGCTCGGGTTCGCAGGGCGACTCCGTACTCTCTGTTTCCGGATACGTGGTAGCCCATCACAAGACTGCTGTCGGAGCAAAGGTGATGGGCCGCGTCGCTTGGATCGGGGTAGAAAAGGGCGACAAGGTACAGCAGGGACAGGTGCTCGTTCGGCTCGAAGATAGCGAGTTTCGCGCTCAGTCAAACCAGGCACGGGCCAATCTTGCTGCTGCCCAGGCCCGACTCGACCAATTGCGCACCGGTTCGCGGCCACAGGAAAAGTTGAAAGACAAGGCAGGGGTCTTGCAGGCCGACGCAAACTTGAAAAATGCGGAAGCGGATTACGAACGGACCAGGAAGTTGTATCAGGCGGGAGTGTCCTCGAAAGCCGACCTGGACCGCGCCCTTGCTCAACGCGATACAGCGCGCGCTTTATTTGAGGCGGCGAGTCAATCGAGTGCTATGACCGATATCGGACCGCGGACTGAAGAGATTCGCGCTGCTGAGGCCCAGGTTCAGCAGATGAAAGCGGCACTGGATTATGCACAGACGCAACTAGCGGCGACAGAGATTAAGGCTCCTGTTTCAGGAACAGTGTTGCAAAGGATTGTGGAACGAGGTGAGATGGTCAGCCCGTCGGCGTTCGGCGAATCGGGCGCTCGCACGTCAGTAGTTGCTCTCGCCGATCTCAACGATCTGCAGATCGAGTTGGATATCAGTCAAACAGATTTTGCGCGATTGAAGATGGGTCAACGAGCTGAGGTCATCCCCGAAGCTTTTCCTAACTTGAAGTACACAGGTTACATTGCCGAGATTGCGCCGGAAGCAAATCGCGCCAAGGCTACGGTACAAATCAAAGTGAAAGTGGATAATCCGGATGAGCAGTTGCGTCCTGAAATGAATGCTCGTGTCAACTTTCTGGCCGACGAGACACGCAGAGAGAGTAAGTCCACTACTCGAGTGCTGGTGCCTAAAGCTGCCGTGGTTCGGAAAGATGGCAGCACTTTTGTTTTTGTGATCAAAGGTAGCAAGGTAGAGCAACGTGCTATACGCCTGGGTGACGAAGCAGGAGAGTTCTACCAGGTTTTGGAGGGATTGAGCGGTGGCGAATCCACGGCTACTACGGGTGTTGATAAGCTGCGAGATGGTGATCGCGTTAAGATAAATTGACGAGGGCTTAAAGAATATGGCAGGACCAATTGTGCAAGTTCGCAACGTGAGCAAGCGTTTCGCGCGTGATGGATTTGAGATTGTCGCGCTTGATCACGTCACTCTTGATATTCAGCCGGGCGAGTTTCTTGCGCTAATGGGTCCCAGTGGCTCCGGGAAATCCACCTTGCTGAATCTGCTGGCGGGAATTGACCGCTGTACGGAAGGCGAGGTTGACGTACTGGGAACCGATCTTGCCAGATTGAAAGAAAGCCAACTAGCAGCCTGGCGCAATAGTCACATCGGATTCATCTTTCAAACCTTTAATCTGATTCCCGTGCTTACCGCATTTGAGAATGTCGAATTACCACTGTTATTGACCAGGTTATCCAGGGCAGAGCGACGCAAAAATGTGGAAACTGCTCTGGAGCTGGTCGGACTCGCCGACCGTATGCACCACCAGCCTCGCCAGTTGTCAGGGGGACAGGAACAACGTGTCGCTATCGCGCGCGCGATTGTAACTGATCCTGATTTGATTCTCGCCGATGAACCGACCGGTAATCTCGATGCACGCTCCGGAGAGGAGATTCTGAATATCTTGTCTACTCTCAATCGGGAGTTGGACAAGACAGTCGTGATGGTCACGCACGATCCTCACGCGGCCAGGTTCGCTGCACGCGAGCAACACCTGGAAAAGGGTGTCTTGCTGGATATTGTCAGTGCGACAGCAACGTAAGAATCCCACGCTGCTCAATTTTTGATTGCAAAGCCTTGCCCTCAGCTACCTGGTGGAGTTCATGTCCCACTTACTGCCATAAACCGCGAAGTATTCGCAAAGAACTACAGGAGTTTAGCCAGAATCTCGGCTCTTACGCCGAAGGCGTTGAATAATTCCAGCCCAAGGTAACACCCTGGGTGAACGATACAATCAATGATTCCATCACCCTGAAGGGTGAGATAAACGAAACCGTCCGCAACATCGTATTCAACCCTTTCAGGGTAGGAACGGGTGGTTGTGCTTTTTCCCCAGGGTGTTACCCTGGGCTGGAATTATTGAACGCCTTCGGCGTAAGAGTCGAGTTTTCAGACAGCCTATACTGCTCCCGGTTTAGTATTTGTGGGGGCGTCGTACTTAATTCCAATGAACATTGGGCTCCGGCGGATTTAAAATCGTCATTGTATGCGGCACGGAGCAACACGGAGTAGCACGAAGTTTTTAGGTAGAATATCAGTGCGCGTCGAACCGTGATTACCGCTCGCGCATCTGATATTTTAGGCTGCACGAGGGCGCGTCGCTCGAATTTCACGAAGATTGGGATCGCATGAAGCGTTTAAAGGAACACACGGCAATTTTTGTCATCTATCTCGTCGCGTCACTCGTCCTGGTCTCGTTTATCGCCGGAATCAGCCTTAGTCAGTCAAACTCGAAGTCGGAAGACGACGTAAAGGTAAAGCGGGTACTGAAGGCCACCGGTGAGAGTCGAGACAATCACGAGAAAACCGGCACCGATTCGCCCCTAAAAGAAGCTGCAACCGCTAACGGGCAGCTTAGCAACGAACTAAACTGGAAGTTTGGCAGCAAGCAGCAACGCGGCTGGTATCTCTACACGACACTAATCAAGCGGCTTATCGACACGAAACAGGATCCCGCAAGCGCGAAGTTTGCCGGAGCGCTTTCGAAGTGGCAGGCGAAAGCTGGCCTGAAATCCAGCGGCGTGCTTGATGAAGAAACACTTTACGCCATGATCAAGAGCTGGCAGGACGCGCGACTAAAGGATCGCTCCGTGGCAGCCTCGGATCAATTGCTCACCGCTCCGACCTCGGATTTTTACGATCCAACGCGCGCCGAAGATCTCCGGCAGGTGGAGCTGCGGACCTACGCCGCCTACAAGCGCATGGTCGCGGCAGCAGTTTCCGACCGTTCACTTGGCCTCGCCCATGCTCCTCATGGCGAACTGGCAGCCGGCGAAAAATACCTGAAGATCATCTCCGCGTTCCGCTCCCCGGAGTATCAGCAGAAGCTTCGGCGCGAATCGCCCAACGCAGGAAGCGCCGGTTTGGCAGTCAATAGTCCACACTCTACCGGCCGTGCCCTGGATCTCTACGTCGGTGGCGAACCCGTGGACACCAGGGATTCAAACCGCACATTGCAGGTTGCGACTCCTGTGTATCAGTGGCTCGTGCGCAACGCGGAGCGTTTCGGCTTTCGCCCTTACTGTTACGAACCATGGCACTGGGAATACGTCCGCTGAAGCAATAATAGGCAGAAAGCTGAAAGCTCTGAGATCATTTTCCATTCTCATTTTTCAATTGTCATTGGTGGATTCAAGTTTGAAGTGCAACTGCATATTCAGTCGGAAAAGTTGCGGTACTTTTCTCATTAACACCTGGCTTCAGCCAGGTGAACGGAGTCTGCAACTAATCTGAAACCGTTTAGAACGGTTTCCCACGTCTGCTTGTGCTGCAAACACCTGGCTGAAGCCAGGTGTTAATGAGAGTTAACATGATCTGAGAAAAACACTTGCGTTGGACTTTGAACTTGAATTCGCGAAATGAAAAATGAGAAATGGAGAATCAGTTTCCCTTGGCTGCCTGATGCTTTCTGCCTTCCGGTTTTGGGATCAGAGGAATCAATCGTCCGTCTTCGAGTGCATGACCCTCGGCGATGCTCTGTGTTTCTACGACGAACTGCGTCCGGCGCGTCACCTTCCGCAGCATTCGTTTTACGGTGGCCTCACTAAGATTTGAAACGTCCACGCCTGACGATTCAAGTTCATCACGCAGCCGAGAAGGGCGGTTTGTGCCTCGGTCATACACGTCCGGGTAGATGTGAAGAACGCCATCTTCGACGACGAGCGTGTCGTAGTTGATGTCGACCGGAACCGGTTCTTCGAGACGAACGACCAGCGTCCTGGAGCCCCTCTTTGCTGCCTCAATTCGCTTCCGAGAGACCTTCACACTCCTTGCCGCAATTGTTTTCTCGGCGAGGTCGTAAAGATTGGGACGCGGCAGACGGACGCAGCCGTGAGAGACAAGATTGCCGACGTCCGTCATTTTTGCCGCCTGATGAATGAGGTAGCGGTCGCCCAGAGGGATCTTCATCTTGCCGAGCGGATTGCGCGGATCGCTGGCCTTGATGATCTCGCCCGGACGGACGCCCGTTATGTCTCTCACCCAATCACTAGACGGAGGTATCCATGCAGGGTTCCAGATTATCTCGGTCGCTTCGCGGTCGCC
>WNGE01003192.1_pt1 | contig 19500 bp, 19 predicted proteins | sample 5400651 | NCBI WGS metagenome assembly WNGE01 (sample SAMN13153370, study PRJNA577476) | soil metagenome | isolation source: 60 cm soil or saprolite under grassland replicate 2 | place: USA:California | collected 2016-06-15
GATCGCGGCTCGGCCAGGGCGGTAGCCCAGGCGCTCGAGAGGGCAGTGGGCCGAGGGGTCGCGGTACGGGTGGCCTTCAACCTCGAGCGCCTCCACCGGGCCTCCGCGCCGCGACCTCCGCGGTGCGAGCCCGAGGCCATCGACGGCCTGGCCGTGCCCACCCGGCCCGTGCGGGGTCAGGGAACGCTCATGCACCACAAGTACGTGGTGCGCGACGGCGAGACGGTGTGGACCGGTTCGATGAACTGGACCGACGACGCGTTCGCCCTCGAGGAGAACGTCATCCTGCGGATCCACGCGCCGCGGGTCGCCGCCGCGTTCGAGAAGGACTTCCGGCAGCTGTGGGACGGAGGGTCCGTGGAGCGGAGCGGCGGCGCGGGCGCCGCTGCACGGGTGGACGGCTCGCTGGTCCGTCCCTACTTCTCCCCGAAGGGCCCGGCGCTCTCCCAGCAGGCCGCGGCCGTGATCGCCACGGCCCGGCACCGGATCCGGGTGCTGTCCCCGGTGATCACCGCGGGGGCGGTCCTCGGAACCCTGGCCGAGTTCGCCGGCCGGCCGGCGTTCGACATCACCGGAGCCTACGACTGGACCCAGATGGAGGAGGTCCAGGCGCAATGGCGAGCCGTGCCCGCCAACCACTGGAAGATCGCGGCGTGGCAGGTCATCGCCCCGCGCCTGTCCGGCAAGCATTCCACGCCGTACGGGCCGGACTCGCCGCACGACTACATGCACGCCAAGGCCGTGGTGGCCGACGACGAGGTGGTCGCCGGGAGCTACAACCTCTCCCGGCACGGCGACGGCAACGCGGAGAACGTGCTGCACATCAGGAGCGCGGAGCACGCCCACCGGATCGGGGTGTTCGCCGAGCAGGTGGCCGCGAGATACCGGGCCTGAAACGTGGGTCAGCCCTGGTCCTGCAGGATCTGCCCGAGCTCTGGATCTCCCAGCCTTCGGAACTTCCGGCGGCCCCTCGTCCGGTCGAGCACCGCGGCCTCCAGGTTCCCAACCTCGATGGGTCGCTCCTCGGCCTCAGACAGGGTCCGGACGGCGATGCGCGCCGCCTCCTCCGCCGGCAGGTCGGGCTTGTAGGCTTCCTGCAGGCGCGTGTTCAGATCGTCCGACCGGCCCCCCATGCCCACGTAGCCGCTCTGGTCGGCCACGCTGCCGTCGTACAGGATGTGGAACAGCTCGTTGTCCTCCGGCCGCTCCCCCACCTGTCCCACCAGGATCTCCACCTCGTAGGGCTTCATCTGCGTGGTGAAGATGGTGGACAGGGCCTGGGAGTAAGCATTGGCCAGGGTCTTGGCAGTCACGTCCTCGCGGCCGTAGGAGTACCCCCGAAGGTCGGCCAGCCGGACCCCCGAGATCCGAAGGTCCTCGAACTCGCTGTACTTCCCCACGCCGGCGAACGCGATCCGGTCATAGATCTCCGAGATCTTGTGGAGCGTGGCGCTGGGGTTCTCCGCCACGAACAGGATCCCGTCGGCGTACTCCATGGCCACCACGGACTTCCCTCGGGCGATGCCCTTCCGGGCGAACTCCGAACGATCCTTGATGAGCTGCTCGGGCGGGACGTACGGGGTGAACGCCATCTATGGTCCCTCGCCCGGGGCCTCGCGGGCCTGGCTGCCGCCGCGCTCCCGGCCGGCCTCACGGTTCGAGGCCACGATCGCCTCGAACGCCGTCCGGACCTCGTCCTCGGGGACCTCCTCCACCCCTCGCGCCGTGATCGCCTTGACCGTGGGGTAGATGCCCCGGACCGGGTTCGGCCCCCCGGTGGCGGCGTCCTCCTGGGAGGCGTCGTACAGGGCCTCCACCGCCGCCTCCACGGCCTCCCGGCGCGAGAGCCCCCGCCGCCACCGCTTCTTGAGCGTGCCCCGGGCGTGCAGCGAGCCCGACCCGGTCGAGTGATAGTCGGCCTCCTCCCAACGCCCCCCGGTCACGTCGTAGCGGAACAGCCGCCCCTCCCCCCTGCGCTCGTCGAACCCCGCGAACAGGGGCACCACCACCAACCCCTGGAGGGCCATGGGGAAGTTCCCCCGGATCATCTGGGCCAGCCGGTTCGCCTTCCCCTCGAGGGAGAGGCGGTCGCCCTCGACCTTCTCGTAGTGCTCGAGCTCCGTCTGGAACAGCCGCACGATCTCGGTGGCCTGTCCGGCGACCCCGGCGATGGCCACGGCCGACATGTCGTCGGCCGGGAAGACCTTGTCGATGCGCTCATCGGCGATGGAGTACCCCTCGGTGGCCCGGCGGTCCCCCGCCATGATGGCGCCGTCGGTGAACTTGAGGGCCAGGACGGTGGTGCCGTGGGGGACCTGGAGCCCGGCCTGGGACCCCGGGGCGGGAGCCTGCCTATCCGGTGCGTCGGCGGCCGCCCTGAGGAGGTCGGCGAAGCTCGGATTGGCCCCCAGCGGGTACGCCGGGCCGGGGAATCCGGGAGCTGGGTCGGTCACTCCCCGCCCTTCTGGACGTAGGACTTGACGAACTCCTCGGCGTTCTCCTCCAGCACGGTGTCGATCTCGTCGAGGATGTCGTCCATCTCCTCCTTGAGCTTCTCGCCCTTGGTGGAGGTTTCGGCTTGCCCGGCCTCGCCCCCCTCGCCCCCGCCCTTCTTCTGGATCCGCTTCTGCTCCTGCTCAGGCAACCCGAGCTCCTTTCCTGACGAACGGCTTTCGCCATTCTATCGGCCCGATTCGCTTGCCCTCGCGAAGGGGAGCTCCCACAATGGCCATCCTGGTCCCGGATCGGACAGCGGGACGGAGGGGAGCGTCCGATGAAGGCGAACATGAGGCTGGCGGCGGTGACGCTGGTTGCGGCGGGTGTCGTGGCGTTGTTGGCGGCCTCACCCGTCGAAGCCGGCCCGAGAGCCGACCTCCCGGACCTCTCCGTGGTGAGCATCGGGTACGCCTACAACTCGGACTGCAGCAGCATCAGCTCGATCAACAGCGTGTTCCAGAACTCGGGGGCGGCCGACGCCGGCAGGTTCAGCGTGCGGTTCTTCATCGACACCCACGCCATCCGGACGTTCTTCTTCTCAGGACTGGCCGCCGGGACGTTGACGCACACCAAGTCGTTCGCCGTGAGTCCACCTCAGCCCTTCACGGGCGACCACACGATCTCCGTGGCCCTCGACTTCGGGAACCACGTCGTCGAGAGCGACGAGACGAACAACACGCTGTCCTCGGCGTTCACCTGCCAGTAGGCCCGATCCCGGGCCCGCGGTCAGCTCTGGAGCGCCGAGATCAGCTCGGCGGCGGTGGCCGAGGCCTCCAGCAGGTCCTCCACGTTCGCGCGGGTTCCCTTGAGCGGCTCCCGCAGCGGGACGCGCTGGAGGACGTCCCGGCCGGTGTCGAAGATCATCGAGTCCCAGGAGGCGGCGGCGATCTGCTGCGGGTATCGCTGGATGCACCGGCCCCGGAAGTAGGCCCGGGTGTCCTCCGGGGGCTCCATGACGGCCCGCTCGACGTCCGCGTCGGAGACCAGCCGCTCGACCTTCCCGGCCGCCGCCAGCCGGTGGTACAGCCCGTGCGAGCGCCGGATGTCGTGGTACTGGAGGTCGATCATGGCCACCTTGGGGTCGCGCCACTCGAGGCCGTCCCGCTCCCGGTACGCCGTGAGCAGCCGGTGCTTCGCCACCCAGTCCAGCTCGCGGTACAGGGAGAACGGGTCCTCCTCGAGCCCGGCCAGGATCCGCTCCCACCACTCGAGGACCTCGGCGTTCTCCGCGGAGGGCTCGCTCTCCTTGGCGAACTTCTTGGCGTGGTCGAGGTACTCCCACTGCAGCTCGAGCGCCCTGACCCTTCTGCCGTCTCGCAGCCGGATGGTCTGGCGGCACGACAGGTCCCAGGACACCTCGTGCAGCGCGGCCACCGGGTTCTCCAGCGAGAGCTCCGGCAACTGATCGTCCTCGATCATCTTGAGGATGAGCGCCGTGGTCCCCGTCTTGAGCAGCGTGGCCACCTCGCACAGATTGGCGTCCCCGATGATGACGTGGAGCCGCCGGTACTTGTCCGGGTCCGCGTGCGGCTCGTCCCTGGTGTTGATGATGGGGCGCTTCAGCGTGGTCTCCAGCCCCACCTCCGCCTCGAAGAAGTCCGTTCGCTGCGACAGCTGGTAGGTGACCCGGTTGCGGTCGGCCCTGGCCCCTTCGGCTCCCACCTTGCCGGCCCCGGTGAAGACCTGCCGGCTGACCAGGAACGGCGTGAGGTCTCGAACGATGCGGGAGAACGGGGTCCCCCGGTCGACCAGGTAGTTCTCGTGGGTCCCGTAGGAGTTGCCCTTGCCGTCGGTGTTGTTCTTGTACACGGCCACGCGCTGGCCGGGGGGCAGCATGCGGTGGAGCGCCTCCAGGGAACGTTCGACGATCCGCTCCCCGGCACGGTCGTGAACGACCAGGTCGCGGGGGCCTGCGCACTCCGGGGTCGAATATTCGGGGTGGGCGTGGTCGACGTAGTACCGGGCGCCGTTCGGCAGGATCACGTTCGCCAAGCCGACGTCCTCCTCCACGGGCGGCCGGTCCTGGACCGGCTCGAATCCCCGGGCGTCGCGGAGCGGCGATTCCTGCTCGTAGTCCCACCGGATCCGCCGGAGGGTACCGGCATAGGCCGTGATCAGCATCGACGAGGACAGGACCGGGTTGAAATCGGGCGCGCCGGGGCCGGAGATCCCGTACTCGGTCTCGATGCCCATCACCTTGGGGATCGCCACGAGGTCCCTCCCGCGTGCCGCCGGAGCGGAGAGCTTACAGGTACTGCCCGGCGTTGATCCGTTCGACCTGGCGGCCCTCGCTCCCCTTCGTGTCGCCCAGCAGGGTGCGAACGTACACGATGCGCTCGCCCTTCTTGCCGGAGATCCGGGCCCAGTCGTCGGGGTTCGTCGTGTTGGGCAGGTCCTCGTTCTCCTTGAACTCGTCCCGGATCGCGGCCAGCAGGTCGTCGAGCTTCAGGCCCTTCTCGCCCTGCCGAAGGAAGCGCTTGATCGCCATCTTCTTGGCCCGGGACACGATGTTCTCGATCATGGCTCCCGAGTTGAAGTCCTTGAAGTACAGGACCTCCTTGTCGCCGGACTGGTAGGTGACCTCGAGGAACCGGTTCTCCTCCGAGGTGGCGTACATCCGCTCGATGGTTCGCTCGATCATCCGGCGCACTGCCTTGTCCCGGTCGGCGCCTTGGACCTCGTCCTCATGGATGGGGACCTCCGTGGTCAGGTACCGGGCCATGATCTCGCCGGCGGCGTCCGCCTCGGGCCGCTCGATCTTGATCTTCACGTCGAGCCGTCCAGGGCGCAGGATGGCCGGGTCGATCATGTCCTCCCGGTTCGAGGCCCCGATCACGATCACGTTCGAAAGCGTCTCCACCCCGTCGATCTCGGACAGGAGCTGCGGGACGATGGTGTTCTCGACGTCGGATGAGATCCCGCTCCCCCGGGTCCGGAACAAGGAGTCCATCTCGTCGAAGAACACGATGACCGGGAAGCCCTCCTCGGACTTCTCCTTGGCCCGCTGGAAGATCAGCCGGATCTGCCGTTCGGTCTCGCCCACGTACTTGTTGAGGAGCTCCGGCCCCTTGATGTTCAGGAAGTACGAGTGGGCCCCGGTCTGCCCGGTCTTCTCCTCGACTTGCTTGGCCAGGGAGTTCGCCACGGCCTTGGCGATCAGCGTCTTGCCGCATCCGGGGGGCCCGTAGAGCAGCACGCCCTTGGGAGGCTTGAGCTGGTGCTCCAGGAACAGCTCCGAGTACAGGAACGGCAGCTCCACCGCGTCGCGGATCTCCTCGATCTGCTTGCCCAGGCCGCCGATGTCCTCGTAGGTGATCTCTGGGATCTCCTCGAGGATGGCCTCCTCGACCTGCTCCTTGGGGAGCTTCTCGAGGGCATAGGACGAACGGGGGTCGAACAGCAAGGGGTCTCCCGCCCGAACCTGTCCCCGCAGGCCCAGCGCCAGGAGGGCCACGGCCTCCTCGTCGCCCCTCCCCACGACCACCGCCCGATCGGACCCGAGCAGCTCCTTGATCGTGACCACCTCGCCGGTCACGTCGTGATCGAGGACCTCGACCACGTTGAGGGCCTCGTTCAGGATGACCTCGACCCCCTGACGCAGGCGGGTCCGCTCGATCTCGGGATCGACGTTCACCCGCATCTTCCGGCCAGCGGTGAACACGTCGACCGACCCCTCCTCGTTCTCGCGCAGGTACACGCCGAACGTGGCCGGCGGCTGGGTGAGCTTCTCGACCTCCTCGCGCAGGCTCTCGATCTTCTCCCGCTCGGCCTTGAGCGCGGAGACGAGCTTCTCGTTCTGGCCGGCCGCCCGCATCAGGTCGCTCCGGGTCTGCAGGATCTGCTCCTCCAGGACCTTGACCTGCCGGGGGGCGTTCGACAGGCGCCGCCGGAGCAGGGCGACCTCGTCCTCGAGGAACTTGACCTGCGTCTGCAGCTCGTGGATCTCCTTCTCGTAGGTCTCGAGCTGCTCCTCGGGATCTGGGCCCTGGGGTCTCTGGGGCATCGAGCCAACACCTCGCTTTCGCGGCCGGTTCCCCGACTATACCTCCGGGCGAAACCGGCGGACCGCAACGATTCCGGCGAATCTCCCGGTCACCTCCGTATACGTGATTCTCGGCGGGGGGGATGACGAGGTGAAGGGCGGGGCCGGAACTACCGGTCGCTTCCGGCCAGGCTCCGGCGGCCCACGATGACGAAGCCGGTGTGGGCCACCATCCGGTGGTCGGGCCGCACGCTGCGCTCGGTCACGTGCCAGGTCCGCACCAGCACCTCGAACGTGGTCACCTCCTCGAACCCGCCCGCCTCGAGGGCCAGGACCGCCTGCTGGACCTGGTTCGTGGTCGGCAGGTACGACGCGATCATCGAGCCGGGATGGGCCGTCGCCGCGACCTCGGGGAGCACGGCCCAGGGCTCCGGCATGTCCAACACCACCCGGTCGAAGGTCTCACCGGCCGAGGCCGCGTCCCGGACGTCCCCCAGCCGAAGCTCGAGCCAGGGCGGAAGCTTCCCGAAGAACGACTCCAGGTTCGCCGCGGCCCGCTCGTGGAAGTCCTGACGCACTTCGTAGGAGACCACCCGCCCCTCGGGGCCGGTGGCCCGGCACAGTGCCACGGTCAGGGCCCCCGAGCCCGTCCCGGCCTCGAGCACGGTGGTGCCGGGCGCGATGTCCGCGTAGACCAGGATGGCCCCGATGTCCTTCGGATAGACCACCTGGGCCCCCCGGGGCATCTTCAGGATGAAGTCGGCCATGGTGGGACGGAAGCAGGCCAGGGGCACACCGTTGGTCGACCGGACGGTCACGCCCTCCTCTGAGCCGAGGATCAGGTCGTGCGGGACCGAGCCGGCGTGGAAGTGGAAGGTCGCTCCCGGCTGAAGCCGGATCAGGAACCGCCGCCTCCGTTCGTCGACCAGGAGGACCCGCTCCCCGGGCTCGAAGGGCCCGCTCATGGCCGGGCCGGATGCGCGGCGTGGATCTCCCCGGGAAGCGCCTCCGTGGAGATCTCGCTCGCCACCTGGCGGTCGCCCGGGCCGGCCAGCCGCTCCCCCCGGATCTGGGCCCCGGCCCGGCAGAACGCGCAGAACCGGCTGGTGGTGGGCTGCCCGCACCGAGCGCACGGCGTGAGCGCGGCGCGGTCCTCGCCGGCGAACAGCGGGGCGGCCCGGTCCAGGTATCCGAGGTAGAAGGCCGACTTCGTCCCGGGTGAGGTCCGCTCGAGCTGGTTCATCGCCTCCTTGTACCGAAGCTGCGTGTTGCCGGCGACCAGCGGACACTCCTCCACCACGTAGTCGATGCCACTCAGGACGGCGTAGGCCGCGGTCTCCCGCTCGGAGAGCCGGTGAAGCGGCTTGACCTTCTTCACCATCCCCTCCCGCGCCGCCAGGACGGGGAACTGGCGGGCGATGTATTCGGTCTGCCAGCGAAGCGTGTTGCCGAGCAGCGTGGCGGCCTCGTCGTCCAGGTTGTGGCCCGTGGCCACCACGTCGAACCCGTGCTCCAGCGCCACCCGGTTGAACACGTACCGCTTCGACAGCCCGCACACCGAGCAGGTCGAACGGGACCCCTTCCGGCCGGCGGTGGGGATGTCGTACCCGTAGGCTTCCCGAAGGTCGACGTGGATCAGCTCTGCGCCCCGCTCTCCGGCGAAGGCCTCGACCACGCGCCAGCTTCGATCCGAGTAGTCGCCGATGCCGAGGTTCAGGTACATCCCGGTGGCCCGGTACCCCAGCGCCAGGAGGACGTCCCACAGGCCGAGGGAGTCCTTGCCGCCGGAGACGGCCACCATCACCCGCTGGCCCGGTTCGAGCATGTCGTGGTCCTTGACCGCCCGCTTGACCTGTTCGATGAAGTGGCGGAGGAAGCACGAGCGGCAGAACGCCGCATGGTGCCGGCGAAGCTCGATCACCGCGGGCGCACGGCACCGCGCGCACTTCGTCATCGCTCCGCGGCCGGCTCCCCCCGAGATCACGGGACGGATCTCGACCCGGTCACCGTCGTCGAGGGGTTCCTCCCGGGTCAGCAGCGTCCGGTCCCGGATCACCAGGACCGTGTCCGGATCGATCGAAAGGTGCGCCAGGAGCTCGCGGACCCGGCGGGGCCCCGGGACGTCCATCTCGCGATCGGGGTTCCGCAGACGGACCTTCATCGGGGACAGGCTACCGCAAGCTCCTGACCGGTTCCTCCGAAGGGGTCGGCCCTACCCGGTGGCGGGAAGCGGCCGAGCCCCCAGCGTGGCCGTTACCTCCTGCGTGGTTCCATCGGCCCGGACGACCTTGACCGTTACCTGATCGCCCGGCTTGTGCGCCAGGATGAGGGACCCGAGTCCGTCCGAGGTGCTCACCGCCTTGCCGTCGAAGGCGACGATGACGTCTCCCGTCTTGATGCCCGCCTTGTTGGCGGGTCCCCCCGGAGCGAGCTGGACCACCAGCGCTCCGTGATCGACCGAGAGGCCGAACTGGGAGGCCACGCCGGGCCCCACGGTGGTGGTCGAGACGCCGAGGTACGCGGTGGGCTTCTCTGGATTCTTGATCGCCTCGTCGATGATGGGCTTGGCCGCGTCGATGGCGATGGAGAACCCGACGTTCTCGGCCTGCCCGGCGCCGGCGGTGTTGATGCCCACGACGTTGCCGTTCAGGTCGACCAGCGGCCCTCCAGAGTTCCCCGGGTTGATGGCGGCGTCGGTCTGCAGGACGTCCTGGTACGTGCGAGAGCCTCCCGAGGCCTCGGGGTCGGCCGCCTGGATCGTCCGGTCCAGCGCGCTGATGATCCCGGTGGTGACGGTCGGCCCGCCGGGGAGGGCCAGCGCGTAGCCGAGCGCGATGACCCGTTCACCCAGCTCCAGGTGGTTCGAGTCGCCCATCGGGACGGTCGGCAGGCCGGTCGCGGCCACGTGGAGGACCGCCAGGTCGTGTTCGGAGTCCCCGCCCACCACCCGGGCGCCGAACGTCCGGCTGTCGGGCGCCGGCAGCGTGACCTTGATCGTGAGTGCGCCCTCCACGACGTGGAAGTTCGTCACGATGAAGCCGTCGGAACGGATGATGAACCCGGTGCCGACGGCCTTGCCCGGCGCCGAGCCCCCGATGACGCTCTGGCTGAGCGTCCGGGTGGTCACGTTGACCACCGCGGGGGCGACCTTCTGCACCACCTGGACCACGGGGTCCGCGTTCGGATCGTAGGAGCCGGATGGGGACGGCAGGGCCGGCGTCGCGGAGGGCCGCGACGAGGCCGACGACCTCTTGATCGAAGGGGTCGAGGTGCACGCGGCCAGGACCAGGCCGGCGATCACGAGCAACGCCGCCAATGGCCTCCGGAGTGGGGCGGAGCCGGTACGTCCCTTCCCCATGGGGCGATGATACGTTCGCCGACATGGAGAAGATGTTGCGGGCCGCCGCCGATCGTCTGCCGGGCTCCGGGCGACGCGGAAAGGCCTCCGTCTCGGAACAGAGGCCTTTCGCGCGAACGATCGTTGCGAGTTCCTGGCGGCGATTACCAGTAATACCATCGGCCGCCGGCCGGACGGACCAGCCAGCCGACCACCCACAGGGCGAACAGGACCAGCGCCACCCAGAACAGGGACTTCAGCGCGAACCCGAGCCCGAAGAGGATCGCCACCAGGAGCAGGACCAACAGCGCAGCCATATCGGCTCCTCCTTCTCGCCGGGACCATCGCCCGGCAGGTCTCGGTGGGACGTTCTCCTTCTCGGTGCGCCGCAGTGATACCCGGCGGTCCCCGGAGGGCAAACGGAATTTTGTGACGAACGGGCCGCTCCCTCACTCGCCGACGATCATCGGCTGACCAGGACCACCTGGGTGAGGATCAGGGCGATGACGCTGATGACGATGCCCGTGATCAGCATGTGGCGCGCGGTCACGGGATCGCGATCGCGGACGATGATCCAGGCGGCCAACCCGCCCAGCCACCCGAGCAGGATCGGGAGGACCCAGTAGAAGGGCGACACGGCTCGGGCCTGCAGGGGGCCCGAGCCCCGCTTCGACGCGGACGGTTCGGACCCCGTGGAGCCGGAGGCTCCCCCGCCGCCCAGGCCCACGGACGCCCGGTGGGGCTCCATCGCGGCGAACTGGCCCCACGCGGCCCGCCACCCGTCGTCCGTTCTGGGGAACCGGTGGACGGGGCCCCCCGGGCTCTGCCGGTCCCAGATGCCGAAGAAGTCGGCACCATAGCCGAGCAGGTACCGGACGCCGGTATGGCTGTACTGCACGGCCCCCTCGCCGACCTGCGCACCCGGGCTCGCGGTCAGGTCTCTCTCGGAGGGACCCACGGCACTCTCGGGCGACGTTCGAAGGTCGCTGCCGCAATACCGGCACTTGATCGCCTCGTCGCGGATCTCCTCCGCGCAATACGGGCAGCGCTTCATGCCCAGAGATTAGCCAACGTTCAGTGGGTCAGCAGGGACCCGAGCTGGAGCGCGAACCCCAGCGCCAAGAGAAGCCCCCCGATCAGATGGGCCACCTTTTCCTGCCGGTGCTGCGCCTCGCTAGGGCCGTGGTAGGAGCGATTCGCCAGGACCATGACCGTCGCCCCCCAGACGAACAGCAGAGCCCCAAGCCCGGCCACCGCGAGCCCGAACTCGGTCATGGCATGGGCGCTCACGGCCAAACCATAGCCGAAACGGGTCTCCGGGAGCGGCGCCGAGCCGGGGTTCAGCTGCCCCGGTTCTCGTCCTGCTGGGCCGGTATCGATTCCGGCTGCGTGTAGTAGGGGCAGTCCGTCCGATATGGGTAGATCAGCGGATCAAGGTGGGGAGGCTTGGAGAAGTCCAGCGCGCCGGAGAGCGGGTCGGCGGTGCGGTCCCGCTCGGTCATCGGGTCGAGGCCGAACGTGTTCTCGATGAACCGGAGGACCGAGGAGAACTCGTAATCCGTGTGGTCGATGAAGCCGCCGTCGGCGTTGGAGCCCTGCCGCGTCCACGGCGAGATGATCAGCGCCGGGGTCCGCGGACCGAGGCCCATGATGTCGTAGTGGGGCGGGGGGAGGTGGTCGTAGAAGCCGCCGAAGTCGTCCCACACCAGGACCACCAGCGTGTCCTTCCAGTACCGGCTCTGCTGGATCGCGTTCAGCTGCTGAACGGACCAGTTCTCCCCGGCGCAGACGCTGACCCCGTTGCCGGGATGCTCGTTGACCCCTTCCGGCGGGATGAGCCAGGACACCGACGGCAGCTTGTGGTGCTGGATGTCGGAGAGGAAGTGGTCCGAGCCGACCACCTTCTTCCACTCGGGGCCGAACCGGGCGTGCCTGACGGCCTGCATGGCGTTCTGCCACTGGTCGGGCTCCCCGTAGTACTTCCATGAGATGCCCGCCGCCTCGAGCTCGTCGGGAAGGATCTTGATGTCGAAGCAGGCCCTGGCGTTCTCCCAGAAGCTGGCCACCCGGGCGAACGCGTCGTTCGAACCGTGGACCTTCTCCTCGTCGCGCATGATGGCCTTCCGGTCCTCGGGGGTCAGGCCGTCGCGGAACCTGGGCACGTACTCGGTTGGATCGTCGCAGTAGCTGTGGGGATGGTCGACGGTGTTCTTGTTCCCCACGATCTGGTTCGACTGTGCGGCGATCACGTAGACGTTCTCGGGGAAGGTCGGCCCGTACATCGAGGTGAAGAAGTGGTCGGCCAGCACGAACCGGTCCGCGTATCCCCAGTAGTGAGGCATCTGCTGGCGGGTGAAGGCCTCGTAGTTCGCCAGGTACTGGCCGTTCCCGATGTGGTTGAAGCCGTCCATCTTTCCGCCGTCGATGGAGATCAGCCCGGCCTGGAAGCTGTGGTTGATGTCCCGGGGCTGGATGTCCTTGGCGATCTTGAGCGGGATGGTCTTGCCCTCGAGCGTCTTGCCCGTGGTGGCGCCCTCGGCGCCCGGGTAGCGTCCGAAGTAGTCGTCGAAGCTCCGGTTCTCCTTCACGATGAAGATCACGTGCTTGATGGGGTTCGCCGGCGGGGTCGGGGTCGGGCTGGCGCTCCTCCCCCCGCCGGAGGGGGACCCCCCGGCCGAGGCGGTGGCCCCGGTCCGCGTCGAACCGGGGCTGGGCTCGGGCGAGGCCCGGAACCGCCACGCCACGAAGGTCAGAAGCACCAGAACCACCATGATCAGGCCGAATCCCCGCCTCCGCCTGGCCCGGAGGGCCTTCCGGCGAGCGGAGCGGATGGTCATCTTCGGAGACGGGCGCGGGGGGACCTGCACGCCGTACACGGTACCCGATGGGAGGGGCCCATCCGGGCCGTTTCAGGCACGAAGTTCGGCCCGAAGGGCGAGAATCAGGCGCCATGAGGTGGGAGGGATTCGCCGTGGCGGCCCCGGAGCTGGCCGAGCTCGGCCGGGGCCTGTTCGACCGGACCGGCCTGTGCCTGCTCGGGACGCTCCGGAAGGACGGATCACCCAGGATCAGTCCGTGCGAGCCGTTCATCGTGGACGGTGATCTGCTCCTGGGGATGATGTGGCGGTCGATGAAGGCGCGCGACCTGCTTCGCGATCCCCGCCTGGTGGTGCACTCGACCCAGTGCGACCGAGAGGGCAGGACCGGCGACTTCAAGCTGTACGGCCGTGCCGTGGACGTGCCGGATCCGGGGGTCCGGGAGCGCTACGCGGACACGCTGGAGGCGAAGATCGACTGGCGCCCCCAGGAGCCTTATCACCTGTTCTCGGTGGACATCGGGAGCGCAGGCTTGATCTCCTTCGGGCAGGACCGGGCGGCGCTCCGGTGGACTCCCGAGACGGGGCCCGTACGCATCCGGCACCCCGACGGCTGAAGCAGTCGCTCCTGGCCGCGCGGACGTATCGGACGTCACCTCCGGTCGGTGCCGGCGCGCACCGACTCGGGGAGCTCTGAGGCCTACCGTTCGGCCATCGCTGCCGATCCGGCAGCCGGACCGAAAGGAGAGACCGATGAGCGCAGTCGCCACCGTACCGCAGAGATGGTCCATCGATCGTCGGTCGGCGTGGTTCCTGGTGGTCGCCGCGGCCCTGGGCGCGGCGGTCGCCCTCTCCGCGTCGACCCTGTTCGGCAGCAACCCGGCCCGGCCGGCGGCCCCGGCCAGCTCGGTCGCACAGCCCGCCGCCGTGGCACACGCCGAAACCACGGGCACCATCGGTTCACTTCGGCCCCTGTCCGACGCCACGTTCCAGGTGGCCGGGGAGGAAGGAGTGCCGGCCCAGTACCGCTCGGGAGTCATCTTCAACTACCCCGGCGGGGCCGTGCAGGTCGGCTCGAGCACCGGGAGCGGCGAGACGGTCCAAGCCCGCTACGCGCCGGGCACCACGTACGTCTATCCGGGCGGCCAGGTCCAGATCGGATCGAAGGCCGTCAGCGGGTCGAACGAGAACTCCCCCGCGATCCCCGGCTGCCACCAGTGCAGGTAGTCGCCTGAGGCCGCTTCTCCAAGAGCCGGCGGGCCCAGCCCGCCGGCTCTTCGGTGTTTCTGCACCCAAAGCAGAATGCAGGTCCAGGCGGGTCCCCGCTTCAGGAGGCCAGGGCCCGCAAGGCCGGCCAGGCAACAACCGAACGAACCCCCGGCATACCGGAGCGCCGAATACGGTAGTCCTACGGATGTTCGGCCCGGCCCCACGAGGCAAGCTGGGCCACATGGACGCGACGGCCACTCCCGCGAACCGGTTCGTGGCGGCCCTTGCCGCACGGGATTTCGAGGGGCTCGAAGCCACCCTGGCCTCGGATGCCCGTTTCCGTTACCTGGTCCCGCCGGGACCCGGGGAGCTGAGAGGCGCCGCCCAGGTCGCCGCCAAGTTCCGGCAGTGGTTCGGCGAAGCGGACGCCCTCGAGGTCAAGAGCATCCGGGTCGAGCCGCTCCCCGGCCGGACGTCGGCCCGATACCGCTTCATGGTGCACGAGCAGCGGGGATGGGAGGTGATCGAACAGCAGACATACATGGATGTGGACGAGGACGGACGGATCGCCGGGATCGACCTGCTTTGCTCCGGGTTCCGCCCCACGACCGCCCCGGAAGACGTGCGGCCGGCGGGCAGGCATCGCTTCGACGCCGGCACCCTCGGGTGCGCCGACGGACTGGCGCAGGAGTTCCGTCGCCGGATCCAGGCGATCCCGCGCGGAGATGTGCTGGTGGTGGAGACATCGGACCCAGCGGCGAAAGAGGACCTTCCGCCCCTCGCACGGATGATGGGACACACGGTGCGTTCGGTCGAGCCGTCCGGCAACGGGCGGCTCCTGGTCACAGTGGAGAGAGGACGATGAGCGAATTGCTGATCTTCAACTGCACCCATGGCAAGGAGGATCCGGAGCGCGCCACGCTTCCGTTCGTGGCGGCGAACATCGCCGCAACGGCGGGGCAGGACGCGGTGGTGCTGTGCACGATCGAGGCGGTCTGGCTCGGCACGGAGGACGGCACGGACCAGATTGCGTCCCCGGGGCTTCCGGAGCTCTCCGGCCTGTACCGCGAGTTCGTGGAGAACGGAGGTCAGGTATGGCTGTGCGGCGCGTGCACGAAGCCGCGGGGCATCACGGAGGATAACCTGGGGAAGGGGGCCACCATCGTCGGCGCCGCCAAGGTCGTGGAGGAGGTCATCGCGGGGGCCAGGACCGTCGCCTTCGCCGGTTGAAGCCCGCCGCTCGATGGAGCCGAGGCACGGACGCAAGCGATCGGGCTCCGGCGTCTACCGGCTACCCTCATCTCCACGTGAACGGCCTCTTCATCGATCGAGAGCGAGAGCGGACGGAGCTCTCAGGGTTCCTCGACGAGGCCGCAGCGGGTCGCTCCCCCATGATGCTGATCGCCGGCGAGGCCGGCGTGGGCAAGTCCATGCTGGTCAGGAGGGTCCTCGAGGACCTCGGCCGGGACGCCCTGCAAGGAGACGGGAACCAGGACGGAGCCTCCCCGTACGGCCCGGTCGCCGCCGTGCTGCGGCAGCTGCACCGCGGTGGGGATCTCGGCGTCGGGGAGCCGTTGCGGGCCCACCTCGCCCCTCTCCTGCCCGAGCTCGGCCCGCTGCCGGAGACGAGCGATCGGGCCACGCTGTTCGAGGCCATTCGCACCGCGCTGGTCCTGGCCGCGTCCGATGGTGGCGTCACGGTGTTCCTCGACGACCTGCAATGGGCCGATCACGCCACGCTCGAGCTCCTGCCGCCCCTGGCCAGGTCGTTGGAGCGCGAGCCGGTGGCGATCGTGGCCGCGTACCGCAGCGACGACATCCCGCGTGCGCATCCGCTCCGGCGGATGCGAGCCGAGCTCCGTCGGGCCGGGCGCCTTCGAGAGATCGTCGTGGAGCCCTTCGACGCCCCGACGACGGCGGAGCTGCTGGCCGCAACCCTGCAGGCGGAACCGTCCCCTTCCATGTCCGCCGCGATCTTCGACCGGACGGATGGCCTTCCCTTCTTCGTCGAGGAGCTCGGATCGGCCCTGGCCACCGGAGGGCGCCTCAGGCCGGGATCCGGCGGGCTCGACCTGGTGGAGGGCGAGGATCTGCCGCTCCCGGACAGCGTGCGCGACGCGGTCCTCCTGCAGGCGACCGACCTCTCCCAGGACGCCCGGGCCGCCGCCATGGCCGCGGCGGTCGCCGGTCAGGAGTTCTCCCCATCCCTGGTCACCGTGGCGGCAGGCATCCGGCAATGGCCCGACGAGTTGCTCCGTCGGGGGCTGGTGGTCGAGCTGGGATCCGATCGCATGAGGTTCCGGCATGCCCTGATCCGCGACGCGTTCTACGGCGAGGTCCCGTTGACCCGGCGCACCGAGCTGCACGCTCGCGTGGCCGAGCTCCTCGAGTCGAGTGGCGTGCTGGGGGTCGTGGTGGCCGAGCACTGGGTGAAGGCCCGAGATCACGATCGGGCTCGACGCTGCTTCGTCTCGGCCACGGGGGCGTTCCAGCGCGTCCACGCGTACCGGGACGGCGCCGATGCCGCACGTCGGGCCCTCGACCTCTGGCCAGAGGCGGCGGATCGGACCGGACGCCTCGACCTGCTCGAACACCTGGCCACCTGCGCGGAATTGGCCGGCGATCTCAGCGAGGCCATCGGCACGTGGCGCGAGGCGGCCGAGGAGCTGCGGGAGAGCCACGACCCCGCCCGGCTGGGCGAGGTGCGGGGCCGTCTCGCGTCGGCGCTCGAGCTCCAGGGACGATGGGATGAGGCGCTGCAGTCGCGAGAGGAGGCCGCCAACGCCTTCGATGCCGCGGGCTTGCCGGCGGACTCCGCCCAGGAACGACTGGCCGCGGCGGCCCATCTCCGCTCAGCCGCCCGGTTCCGCGCCGCGCTTGACCTGCTCGAGCGGGCCCAGCAGGACGCGAAAGAGGCAGGGCGGATCGATCTGGAGGCGAGGATCCTCGGCCTCGAGGGCAACGTGCGGGCCCGGATGGGCGAGGGCTCCGACGCGGTGGGACTGGTTCGCAGCGCCCTGGCCACGGCGCTGGACAACGGCCTGACCGGACCAGCCTCGGAGATCTACCAGCGGCTCGCCGACTCGCTTGAGCATGCCGGGGACTACCCCTCCGCCAGGGACACCTACGATGCCGCCTACGACTTCTGCCAGGCAAACACGCTGCAGCCCACGGCGCAGCTGTGCCTGGCCTGCCTCACAGTGGTGCTGCGACAGCTCGGGGACTGGGACCGGGCGGCGGCGCTCTGCCGCCAGGTCATCGCGTCGGCCGACTCGACGCCGCATGCCCGGGCCGTCGCCACGGGAACGCTCGGATCGATCCTCGGCGTCCGAGGGCAGATGCGCCGGGCGCGGCCGCTCCTCCTCGAGTCTGCCTCACTGGCTCGAAGGATCGAGCTCACCGCGATGGAGCTTCTCTCGGAGTGGGGGCTGGCGGTGGTCGACGAGATCGATGGAGCCAGGGAGAGGGCCGCCGCGCGGTGCCGGGCGATCCTCGAACGATGGGAGGGCACCGAGGAGCGACACTATGCGATCGCCGCGTTGCGGTGGGCCGCCACGTTCTTCGCTGAAGGCGGCGATGCCGACGGGACCCGGGCATGCGTGGCCGCGCTCGGCCGGATCGCTGCCGACTCGCCCCAGGACGAGGCCCTGTCAGCGCTGTCGCACGGCCTCGCGGAAACGGCGCTCCTGGACGGCCAACACGACCAGGCCGTGGCTCAGTTCGATCGGTCGCTCGAACTGCTTCGAAGCCTCGGGGCCCCTTTCGAGAGGATCCAGTCCCAGCGGAGGGCCGGACGTGCGCTGGCGCTGAGCGGACGGAACGAGGAGGCAGTGGAGCGGTTGGTGTCGGCCCACCGGTCGGCCAGGCGGCTCAAGGCCCGGCCGCTCGTGGACCGACTCGCCGACGAGGTCGCCGCGCTCGGCGAGAAGGTCGAGCCGCGGCTGCGACGCCGCGCCGCCGCTGGGCTCGCGGGTGGAGGCCTGACTCGGCGCGAGACCGAGGTCGTCCGCCTGGTCGCCGTCGGCCGGACCAACCGGGAGATCGCCCGTGAGCTCTTCCTGAGCCCCCGCACAATCGACATGCACGTGCAGAACATCCTTCTCAAGCTCGACTGCCGCTCGCGCGCGGATGCCGCCCGCCGCGCCACCGAGCTTGGCCTCCTGGACCCCGGCCCTTCGCAGCTGCCGGCCCGTTAGCCCGTTCACGATCGCAAGGTCCGCATCGATCGGTCGTGTTTTGGAGGTCACCCTTGTGCTGCTCAAGAGCGGTGTCGGAGGGGGTGTCGGAGGGGGGATTTGAACCCCCACGGGCTATGCGCCCACTAGGCCCTCAACCTAGCGCGTCTACCTAGTTCCGCCACTCCGACGAGGTTCCGCGGGGAGATTCTACCGGCCGGTGGGAGCGGCTACTTCCACTTCCAGGCGAGCCAGAACGTGGTCAGCCCGAAGACCACCGCGGTGACGATGGTGATCCGGTCGAGGTTGCGCTCGACCGTGGTGCCGCCCCCCAGCCCGCCGCCGCCTCCGAACATGTCGGACAGCCCGCCGCCCTTCCCGGAGTGCAGCAGCACGAAGACGATCAGGAACAGGGCGGCGAACAGGTGGATCCCGATGACGACCGCGTTCAGCATCCCCTGCATGATACCGGCCCCACGGCGCTCAGCCACCCCAGGGGGGGAGGCACCGGGGAACTTACCTCGTGGCCGGAGCCGTCTCGATGACGGCCTGGTCCTCCAGCGGGAAGTGGCACGCCGCAACCTGCCCGGGGTGGTGCGGCGTGAGCACCGGGTCGTCCTCCTTGCACTTGGGGAACTGGGCCCTGGGGCACCGGGGATGGAACCGGCATCCGGAGGGCGGATCGATCGGGGAGGGCACGTCCCCCTCGAGGATGATCCGTTTCTTCTGCTTCGCCAGGTCGGGGTCCGGGATGGGGACCGCGGAGAGCAGCGCGCCGGTGTAGGGGTGCTTGGGGTTCCGGTACAGCGTGTTCCCCGGTGCCGACTCCACGATCCGGCCCAGGTACATCACCGAGACCTGGTCCGACACGTGCTTCACCACCGACAGGTCGTGGGCGATGAACAGGTAGGTGAGCTTGAATTCGTCCTGGAGGTCCTCGAGGAGGTTCAGGATCTGGGCCTGGATCGAGACGTCGAGGGCGGATACGGGCTCGTCGCACACGATGAGCCGCGGCTTCAGCGCCAGGGCCCGGGCCACGCCGATCCGCTGGCGCTGGCCGCCCGAGAACTCGTGCGGGTACCGGTTGTAGTGCTCGGGGTTCAGTCCAACCAGCTCCATCAGCTGCTGGACCTCGCCCTTGATCTTGCCCTTCGGGACCGTCTTGTGGATCAGGAACGGGTCCGAGATGATCGAACCGACGGTCTTCCGGGAGTTCAGGGACGAGTACGGGTCCTGGAAGATCATCTGCATCTCCCGGCGGAGCGGCTGCATCTTCCGCCGGCTGAACCGCGTGTACTCCTGCCCGTCGAAGAACAGCTGGCCCTCGGTGGCGTCGTACAGCTTCATCAGGACACGGGCCAGCGTCGACTTGCCGCACCCGGTCTCGCCGACCAGTCCCACCGTCTCGCCGGGGTTGATCTCGAGGTCGACGCCGTCGACGGCGTGCACGGCGCCCACCTTCTTCTGGATGATGATGCCCCGGGT
>WNGE01003194.1_pt1 | contig 19498 bp, 14 predicted proteins | sample 5400651 | NCBI WGS metagenome assembly WNGE01 (sample SAMN13153370, study PRJNA577476) | soil metagenome | isolation source: 60 cm soil or saprolite under grassland replicate 2 | place: USA:California | collected 2016-06-15
CGCGCACGAGCAGAGCGACAGAGGCCTCGCTCAGCGGCGCCGGGCGCACGATGAAGGCGGCCGGGTCGGAGAGCACCTGCGCAAGCGGGGACTCCTCGCTGCCCGCATCGGCCGGGCGAAGGCAAGCCACGGCGAGCACCGGAAGGCCCTCGAGGCGCCGCACGAGGTAGGCGAGCCAGCGAAGTGACGGCTTGTCTGCCCAGTGCAGATCGTCGATCGCGAGCACGAGCGGCCTTCGTGCCGCGAGGTTCGAGGTCAGCCAGAAGAGGCCGTGCAAGGTCGCGAACGCTGAATCGCCCTTCGTCGAGGCCCGGTCGGTCAGGTAGTCACCGCTGAAGAGAGGAGAGGCCAGCCCAGCCGCCCCACTCAGGACGTCCCGCCGCTCCGCCTTCCCTCCCCCGGCAAGGGCGGGCTCGAACAGCTGGCGGACGATCCCGAACGGGAACTCGCGCTCGAGCTCGCCGCCCCGTGCGTGGAGGACCTCCATCCCGGCTCCCGCTCCCTGCTCGCGCGCGGCGGCGAGGAGGCGCGTCTTGCCGATGCCGGCGCCGCCCTCGACCAGGACGAGGCGTCCTGCCCCCTCCCGGGCGGCGCCGACGAGCGCACCGAGCTGCGCGAGCTCACCTTCGCGCTCGAGCAGATCGGATGCTGCCGACACTCGGACCCTTCAGTAGGGCCCCAAATCCTACGGCTTTTCTTAGGGGTCGTCCTCATCGCGAAGGCGTCCCTCAGTGGTCAGCATCCCCGCGGTGGACAGCGAGAAAAGGAGACAGCCATGACAGATCTGGAGTATCCGGCGCCGAGAGAGGGAGGCGGTGAGCTAAATGAGGTGGCCCGTATTGATCATCTCTGCTCTCGCAGTCGCTAGACGAAGGACGCTGCTGCGCTGGAGCGCGGCCCTCGGTCTCGTCATCGCCCTGGGCGCTCCGGCAGGGGCACTCGCGAGCGCCGACGTGGAGACGGTCCACTTCGGCGGCAGTGTCACGCAGGCGAGCGTGAACCCCTGCACCGGCGCGCCCGGAACCTACGACGTGACCTTCGAGGGCGTGTCCCACACGAGCATCGCGGCAGACGGCAGTTTCCATCACACCGCGACCGTGACCGGTGAGACCGTCTTCACGCCCGATGACCCCAGTCAGCCGACCTACACGGGCAACTTCACGGCCCGGGACGGCCAGAACGGCGCCGCGGGTTCCACAATCACTTCGACTGCCGCCTTCCACGACACGCTTCGGGGATCCGATGGCTCGAGCATCCGTGACCGCGGCGTCTTCCACGTAACCGTTCTGGCAGACGGCACGGTCACCGCCGCGTTGGACAGCTTCGCGCTCGTTTGCGGCTGATCCCGATGAGCGCTCCCTACGTCGTTGAGACGTCCGGGCTGACCAAGCGCTTCGGCGAGCGCGTCGCCGTGGACGACGTCGACCTGCGCGTCCCGGGTGGATCCGCCTTCGGCTACCTGGGACCGAACGGCGCCGGCAAGACCACGTTGATCAGGATGCTGCTCGGGCTGACCCGCGCCACCGGCGGAACGATGCGGCTGCTCGGGCGGCCGGTGCCGGCCGAGCGGGCCGCCGCACTCGCCCGTGTCGGTGCGATCGTCGAGGAGCCGCGCTTCCATCGCTACCTGACCGGTCACGAGAACCTCTCCGTGATCGCCGCCGCGCGGGAGCGGGAGGCGCACGATCGAATCGAGGGGGCGCTCGAGCGCGTCGGCCTCGGCGAGCGGGGGGACGATCGCGTCTCAACCTACTCGCTCGGGATGCGTCAGCGCCTGGGGGTCGCGCGTGCCCTCCTCGCGGACCCAGAGCTGCTGATCCTGGACGAGCCGACCAACGGGCTCGACCCGGCCGGGATCCACGAGTTCCGGGGCATGATCCGCGGCCTCGTCGCGGAGGGCCGGACAGTCCTCCTCTCGTCGCATCTGCTGGACGAGGTGGAGAAGATCTGCGACGCGGTCGCGATCGTCGATCACGGCCGTGTCGTCATGCAGGGCTCGATCGCCGAGCTCAGAGGAGACCGACAGACGATTCTGATCGGCGCGAGCGACGCAGTGCGGGCTCAGGCGCTGCTGGCCGCGCACCCCGCGGTGCGGTCGGCGCCGCAGACGCCGGAGGGCATCCGCGTCACCCTCCGTCCCGACTCTCCGACCACGGCCGAGGACGCGGCGGCCGACATCAACCGCTTCCTCGTCGAGGCGGGCCTGGCCGTCCATCGCCTCGAGCCGACCCGCGCGACGCTCGAGGAGCGGTTCCTGGAGATCACCTCGCGGCTGGGGGTGGCGGCTTGAGCGCCGCCTCTCTCGCAACGCTGCCGGCGCCCTCGGAGGCGCAGTTCCGGCGGCTCGTCGCCGCGGAGCTCCTGAAATTGCGCCGACGGCGGACACTCCTCGTCGCATCCGTCGCATTGATCGTCGCCCCGATGGTCGTCTCCTTCATCGTCCTCGCGATCCTCCATGCCGCGAATCCCGCGAAGTACGGGCCGGCCGGTGGGGTCGACAACCTGCGCGGCGCGCTCCGGCTGCTCACGCAGATCGGAACCGTCGCCGCGGTCCTGATCGGCGTCAACGCCGGGGGTAGCGACCTGGCCGCGGGCATTTTCCGCGAACTCGTCGTCACCGGCCGGTCGCGGCTCGTCCTCTTCGCCGCTCGCGTCCCGGGCGGGCTCGCCCTCTTGCTGCCCTTCGTCGCGGTCGCCTTCGCGATCGCCGCGACGGCGTCGGTCACGCTCGCCGGACCCGGCCAGGCGCCCGGCGCGCGATTGCTGCTCGAGTACGCAGGCTGGGTCGGGCTCGTGACGACACTCGCCTTCCTCCTGGCGCTCGGCGTCACCTCGTTGCTCGACTCGCGGGCGACCTCGATCGGCGTACTGCTCGCCTGGCAGCTCGCCGTCGGCCCGCTGCTGCTCCAGACGGGGAAGCTCGACCCGCTGCTGCTCGGCGCCGCACTCAAGCGCCTCGAACCGAGCGCGGGCAGCGCCTCCATCTCGCTCCTGACGGCAATTCTCCTGATCGTCGTCTGGACGATCCTGCCCTTGGCCGCCGGCGCTTGGCGGACGCGAACCCGCGACGCCTGAGCCACCCCCGACATGAAAGGACATACCATGCACAGGCCCAGATCCGCAGTCGCTCGAGGCGGTCTTCTGGCGATCCTCGTCCTCGCACTTCTCGGCGCCCTGACGGGTTGTGGTGTCGGACGCGCGTCAAACCAGGAGAAGGTCAGTAAGACCGTTGTCACCTATCTCAGGGCGCTCGCCGGCGGCGACACCGCCAAGGCCTGCGCCCAGCTCACCCGCCGTGCCCAAGACGCACGATGCCAGCAGGTACTGAAAGAGCGCCGGTCTCGCCTCGACCCGAAGGCGTTGACGAGCGCGGCCGACGCCTCGCTCGACCTCAACATCCACGGCAACACGGCGACGGCGGGACTCTCCGACCCGGAAGGCGCTCGCCTCGTCCTCGCCAAAGACGGCGGCAAGTGGCGAATCGACTCCGGCTACACGGTCGGGCCAACGCCCGGGTGACCAAACGGTGCGGTCCCGATCAACGCGTTCAGCGACAGGCGCGTGTGCGCGGCATGCTTCCTGCGGGATGCTCGCCGCATGATCAATCGCTGCGCGACACAAAATCCCTGGAAATCGAGATGGGCCGAACAGGGTATTGCGCGAACCGCGCTGGATCCGGAGCAATCGTCGAAGGGCGGCCTCTGGCGGTCTGATCTCGTCATCCCGCCAAACCCGCTCCCGAGCCTGATCGGTCCGACTCAGGCGAGAGCACGCTCGCCCAGGCCAGCGTTTGAGTCAGGGTGCAAATGTCACGATCGGGCGTCGGCCCTGCCACAATCGCGGTGGTGCGCCTCAGCGACGACATGAAGCGCGTCGTTTTGGAGCAGCGGCTCGGATTCCGCACTACCACGAACACGCCACCACGGACGCGGTCATCGGACGCCAAACCTTCAAGGGATCTGTGAGGGTCTCCTGAGGTCGACGCCATCCCTCGGGTCTGAGCACGCCAGTTGGTCGGAGGATCTCCGCAGGCCGGACTACGGACGCCCCTCTTGGGGGTCTCTGCGGGGTCTACGTCCCTGTCATTTGGGGTCTTCGGCCGCCACTGCCGCGGCGTGGATCCGGTGGAACCGTGCGGCTTCGCGCGACTGGGCGCGTCCTCGGAGGACAGCTGATCAGCCCTCGTAATGAAGGGGTCCCCGGTTCGAGTCCGGGCGTCGGCTCTACGTTTGCGGCCTTCCTCAGAGCGCGTAGCAACGAAATAGCACCGTTCGGCGGGCCCGCCGCCTGGACGCCGTTCAGTGCTCTTGCGGCAGCGATTCTTCCGCACGCGCGGTACCACGGTTTGCGAATGCAATTGTCGGCGCCGTGTGAGGGCGTTATGCTCCACATTGTTACAAGTGCGACCAGGGATCGCACCATAGTCCGGCGTCCGGCGTGCGGGATGCGGCGTGCGGCGTCAGGGGGAGGGAGAACGGCCGGAAGATGGCGCGCGGAACGCGAAGCCACGCGTTGGGCGGCGTGTCGGCTGCTGCGCATGGGCGCGAGCGCCCGGAGGTACGCGGCAAGTTCCTGTATGTCGCGGACGAGAAGTTCTTCCTCCACTGCGTAACGTACGGAACGTTCCGACCTGACGACCGTGGCGACGAGTTCCCGGCCGCGGATGTCGTCGAGCGTGACTTCGAGGCGATGCGGGCGAATGGTTTCAACGCCGTGCGCACGTACACGCCACCGCCAGCGCATGTGCTCGACGCGGCAGCGTGCTCTGGCCTCCGCGTGCTCGTCGGGCTCGGCGCCGAGCGCTACGTCGGCTACCTCAACGACGCGCGCGGCGCGCGGCGCGTCGAGGAGACTATCCACCGCAATACGGCTTTCTGCGGCGGACATCCTGCGGTTCTCTGCTACGCAGTCGGAAACGAGATTCCCGCGCCCATCGTCCGCTGGTTCGGGCGCCGGCGCATGCAGCGTCTGCTCGCGCGGCTGGTCGATGTCGTCCGCCGCGACGATCCTGCGGCGCTCGTAACGTACGCGAACTACCCGTCGACGGAGTACCTGCAGCTTCCGTTCCTCGATCTTTTCGCCTTCAACGTCTATCTCGAGGACGCCGAGGACCTCGGCGCGTACACGGCGCGGCTGCAGAACATCGCGGGCGACCGCCCGCTCGTGATGACAGAGCTCGGTCTCGACAGCGTCCGCCATGGCGCGGATGTGCAGGCCGCCTCGGTCGCGAAGCAGGTGCGGACAGCATTCGCCGGAGGTTGCGCTGGCGCGTTCGTCTACAGCTGGACCGACGAGTGGCACCGCGGCGGCGAAGATGTCGAGGACTGGGGGTTCGGCCTGACCCGGTGCGATCGGAGACCGAAGCCGGCGCTCGCTGCCGTGCGCGCCGCGTTTGGGCCGACGCCGCTTGCTGCTCCGCGGTCGTGGCCGCGCGCTTCGGTGGTCGTCTGCACCCGGAACGGGGCCGAGACTCTTCGGGACTGCCTTAGCGGCTTGCTCGAGCTCGACTATCCCGACTTCGAGGTGCTGGTCGTAGACGATGGCTCGACGGACGCCACCACGGAGATCGCGAGAGCCTTTCCGTTCCGCTTGATCAGCTCGGCTGGCCGTGGGCTGAGCTACGCACGCAACCTTGGCCTGCAGGCTTCGACCGGCGAGATCGTCGCGTATCTCGACGACGATTCGCGGCCCGACCCGCACTGGCTGAAGCACATCGCGGCGACGCTGTCGACGACGGAGCACGCAGGCGTTGGTGGACCGAACGTCGCGCCCGTCGAGAGTTCGCTCGTCGCTCAGTGCGTCGACCAGGCTCCCGGACTGCCGACTCACGTCCTGCTCGACGACCGCGTCGCCGAGCACATCCCGGGCTGCAACATGGCTTTCCGTCGCGAACGGCTTGAGGCGATCGGTGGTTTCGACCCGCAGTTCCGGACCGCCGGCGACGACGTTGACGTCTGCTGGCGCCTGCAGGCGCGCGGCTGGACGCTCGGCTTCAACGCGGGTGCGGTGGTGTTCCACCGCCGCCGCGACTCGGTGCGCCGCTACCTACGACAGCAATTCGGCTACGGGTCCGCTGAGGCGCTCCTCGAGCGTAGGTGGCCCGAGAAGTACGACGCGGCCGGCCACGTCAGCTGGCGCGGCCGCATCTACACAGCCGGAGCTCGCCGCGACGATGGACGGCGAACGCGGATCGCCTACGGAGCCTGGGGCATGGGCTTGTTCCAGCGGCTGTACGTCCCGTCGCCGCGAAAGTTCGACGCACTCGCCGTGTCGCCAGAGTCGTACTTGGTGGTCGCACTTCTGGTAGGGCTGACTGGCCTCGGCGCGGCATGGCCACCCCTGCTCGGCGCGGCACCGATCCTCGCACTCGCGATCGCGGCTCTCCTCACAAGTGCGACGCGCGCCGGTGCGCGTGCCGTCTTCGTCAGGCCTCCCCGCTCGCCGATACGCCGGCTGCGGCTACGCGTGTTGACCGCGCTCTTGCACCTGCTCGGACCGGCCGCGCGGCTTGCCGGCCATATCGCGGGCGGCTTAACGCCCTGGCGGCATCGGCACGTGGAGGTGAGGATCCTCCCGTGGCCGCGAACGGAGATGACTTGGACCAACAGGTGGACGGCGACAAGCGACCGGCTTGCGGCGATCGAGGCCACGATCAGGGCACGGGGCGTTGCGGTCCGTCGGAGCGGCACGTTCGACCGCTGGGACCTGGAGATCCGACAGGGAAGCCTTGCGACCGTCCGCCTGCTGATGGCGGTAGAAGAGAACCCTGGGCGAACACAGGTCGTCCGGACTCGCTGGTGGCCTCGCTTGTCCGTTCCCGCGGCGGCGGTCGCGCTGCTCCTCGCAGGTCTGAGCGCTGCCGCAGCCGTGGATGGGGCGCACGCGGCGACGATCGTCCTCGCCTCCGGCTGCCTCGGGGTCATCGCCTACACCATCCACCAGTGCGCCGCGGCGGCCAGCGTCACGATGCAGGCGCTCAGTCAGCAAACGCTCCCTGCCGCATCGCACGAGGGGACAGCCGACGGATCGAAGCCTTGGCGGGCCACCCAGACACCGGGACCGGTTGAGATGCTCACGCGTAGCAGCAGCGATCAAGACGCGCGGTGCGGGCTAGAGACAAGCGACCCCAGAGGAGCGGCGCTCAGCAAGTGAACAGTCCGCGGGACGAGCAACTGCCGGGAGGCCCTCGTCTGTTCCGTGCCATCAATGAGCGGATCCGGGCGCTCGAGGGGAACAAACTCGCCGGCGAGTACGACTTCTGTTGCGAGTGCGAGGACGAGACCTGCACCGGCGTCGTCCGGCTGACGGCGGAGGAATACGAGTCCGTGCGGGCCGACGTGAGCCGGTTCGCGGTCTTACCGGGGCACGAACAGGCAGCCGATGAGGTGCTCCGGCTCACCAACCGCTTCGTCGTCGTCGGCAATGGCAAGCCGGGGGAGACGCGCAGCGGCGGCGATCGCAACGGCGGTTACCGCCGCCCCCACACGGGATTGGGCCTCTACCCACGGCTGATGCGCGAGGCCAAGCCCTTCTGGCGACAAATCAGCGCTCTCTTCGGTCTCAGCATGCTCTCGAGCGTCTTCGCGTTGCTAACGCCGCTGCCGCTGAAGATCGCCGTCGACAGCGTCGTCGGCTCGCATCCGCCGCCGAGCTTCGTCTCCGCCGTCTTGCCGGCCGGCGTCAGTGACTCGCAGACGGGCGTCTTGGTGGTTGCGGCGGTGCTCTTCGTCTTGCTTGCCCTCCTCAAACAGCTTCAGCAGTTCGGCAATCTCGTACTGACCACCTACACGGGCGAGAAGCTGTTGCTCCAGTTCCGCAGCCGCTTGTTCCGGCATGCCGAGCGCCTTTCGCTCGCGTATCACGACTCGCGGGGAACGGCGGACTCGACCTACCGCATCCAGTACGACGCCACTGCGATCCAGACCATCGCCGTCTCCGGCCTCATCCCGTTCTTCACCGCGACCGTGACCGTTGTCGGGATGATCTACGTTACGGCGAGCATCGACTGGCAGCTCGCCGTCGTCGCCCTCACCGTCGCGCCGGTTCTCTTCGTCGCGATGAAGATTTACCGCAAGCGCCTCCGCGCTCAGTGGCACGACGCAAAGAGGCTCGAAAGCTCCGCACTGTCCGTCGTACAGGAGTCCTTGGAAGCCCTCCGCGTTGTGAAAGCCTTCGGCCGCGAGGATCACGCGCGCGATCGCTTCGCGGAACGCTCCGCCGCGAGCGTGGAAGCCAAGATCGGCCTCTCCTACGTCGAGGGCCGCTTCGGCCTCGTCGTCGGCGCGACGATCGGCCTCGGGATGGGGACGGTCCTCTTTCTGGGAACCCGTCACGTACTCGCCGGGGCGATCACGCTCGGCGAGCTCGTCCTGGTCATGGGCTACCTCCAGCAGCTCTACGATCCGCTGAAGACGGCGAGTAAGAAGGTGGGGAGCCTCCAGTCCTCGCTCGCGAGCGCGGAGCGCGTCTACTCGATCCTCGACGAGAAACCGGACTTCGTCGATCCGCCTGACGCGCGCCCCCTCGAACGCGCGGCCGGTGCCGTCTCCTTCCGGAACGTCTCGTTCGCGTACGAGCCCGGGCACGGCGTACTCGACCAGGTCTCGTTCGAGGTCCCGGCCGGCACGCGGCTCGGGATCGCCGGCACGACCGGTGCCGGCAAGACGACGCTGGTGAGCCTCCTCACGCGCTTCTACGATCCGAGCGACGGCCAGATCCTTCTGGACGGCGTCGATTTGCGGAGGTACAAGCTGGCCGATCTCCGCAGCCAGTTCGCGATCGTGCTGCAGGAGCCGGTCCTGTTCTCGACCACGATCGCCGAGAACATCGCCTACGCGCGCCCCGGCGCGGACGACGCCGACATCGTGGCCGCGGCGAAGGCGGCAAGCGCGCACGATTTCATCTGTGCATTGCCGGACGGCTATGCCACCACGGTGGGAGAGCGCGGAGTGCGCCTCTCGGGCGGCGAGCGTCAGCGGATCGCGCTCGCTCGGGCGTTCCTGAAGGATGCGCCGATCCTGATCCTCGACGAGCCGACGAGCTCCGTCGACGCACGGACCGAGGCTGAGATCCTCAGCGCGATGGAGCGGCTCATGCACGGGCGCACGGCGTTCATGATCGCGCACCGTACGAGCACGCTCGAGATCTGCGACGCGCGGCTCCAACTCGAGCACGGGCGTGTCGTCCGGCTGAAGCCGGTCGCCGCTAGTCCGGCCGCTCGGGCGCCGGAACGCATGCGGCCGAGGACTCCGCCCGCGGCCGAGCAGGCTCGGCGGGGGCGACGGCGAGTTCGTGTTCCGGTTCCATGCGATCCCGTGGGCCACCCGGCCGTCGAGGCGTGGCGGACGGTCGCGACGGCGCGGAGCCGCGTCGAGCGCGTCGACTGCCTCCGTTCGGGCAAGAAACGCGAGATCTATCGCCTAACGCTCGTCGACGGCGTCACCAGTGTGATCGCCAAGCGCTCCGCCAGGGATACCGTGCTCCTCGAGCGAACGCTCTACGAAAGCGTCCTTCCGCAGCTGCCGTCGCCCGCGCTGGGCTATTTCGGCTTCGTGCCGGACGCGGACGAGCACTTCGCGTGGCTGTTCCTCGAAGATGCCGGCGACGCCCGGTGCTCGCTCGCCGAGCACGGACGGCTCGCCGCGCGGTGGCTCGGCACGCTGCACGGCGCCGCCGCAGAGTCAGAGCTCCCGCACTCGCTGCCACAGCACACGCCGGGCCGTTACCTCGAGCACATGCGCGGCGGTCGCAAGACAATCCGGGCCAACTTCGGCAACCCGAAGCTCGCTGCAGACGACAGGGCGACACTGCGCGCGCTCGTGTCTGCCTGCGAGCTGATCGAGAGCAACTGGGCCGGCGTCGAGAAGATCTGCAGAAGCCTCCCCCGGACGCTCGTCCACGGTGATCTCTCCGCCAGAAACCTCCGGCTCCGCAGCGATGAAGGTGGTCCCGCGATCGTCGCGTTCGACTGGGAATGGTCGGGATTCGGCGTCCCTGCGACTGACGTCTTCCAGCTCGGAGCCGGCGCGAGAGCCGAGGGCCTCTCCTGCTACCGCTCGACCGTCTGCGACTACGCGCGCCGCATGGACGAGGACGAGTTGCGGGCGTTGGTGCACGTTGGCCGGGGGTTCAGGCTCCTCGCTTCCGTCGATTGGGCTGCCACGCACCTGCCGCTCGTCCAGCCGCAGAAGGGGATGGCGGCACTCCACGAATACGAGCAGCCGTTGCGTGAGTGGGCCGAGGAAGTCGCCGCCGCGGCATGACCCGGGTGATGGAAGGCTTCAACCGCAACGGCGCACTCGTGGACACCGATGAGGAGGACCTGCGGCGAAGTGTCGAGCTGGTCCTCGCCCGGATCCGAGGGAGCGACTCGCCGATCACGCGCATTCGTCGGCGCGGATTCGGGGGATCGACGTCGTACCCGTCCGCGATCGTAACCGTCGACCTCGCGAACGGTGACTCCATTGTCATCTTTGTGAAGGACTTCGCCCAGTCGAGGCTTTCGCAAGAAGCGGCCGCAGAGAGACGCGAGCGTGAGCTGCACGTCTACGAGAATCTCCTCGACGGAGAACAGCTCGGAACAGCGCGGTTCTACGGCGCCCACTGGGACGACGCTTCATCGCGGTTCTGGCTGATGCTCGAGTTCGTCGAGGGCGAACTGCTTCGAGACTGCGGCTTCGAGTACTGGCCTGCGGCCGCGGCATGGCTCGGGCGTCTCCACGGACGTTTCGCCGGTCGAGGCACTCGGCTGCGCGGGTGCAGATTCCTGGTGCGCCACGACGCCGACTTCTTCGTCCGAGCCGCGGAGCACGCTCTTGCTGCGCTCTTCGACCTCTCGACGCCGCTCGCTCGACGCCTCGCCGCTGTCCTCGCACGCTACGAGCCCGTCCTGGCAGTCCTGAACCGCGACCCGGAGACGCTCGTCCACGGCTCGTACCGGAAGCAGAACGTGCTCGTCGGGCGCTCGTCCGAGCCGATCCGAATTTGTCCGACCGATTGGGAGCTCGCGGCGTTCGGCCGCTCGGCCTACGATCTCGCGTTCGTCTGCGACGACCTTCGTTCGTGGAAGCTTGACGCCCTCTTCGACGCCTACGAGCGCGAGGTGGAGAGCTCCGGCCTGTCCGCCCCTGACCGGGAGGAGCTGCGGCACGAGGTCGAGTGCTTCTGCCTGCAGAAAAAGATCAACTCCCTCGGGCACGTGCGCCGGTGGCCGCACCCGTTCGAGACAGCTGCGAAGGTCATTACCGCAGTCGAAGAACTCGCCGGACGGCTCGCATGAGCGGTCGAGGGACTCAATGATCTCCCTCGGCACCCGGCGAATGACGGCGAGCGCCGCAGCGGCGCACGCGACCGCACCTCTCCCACCGCCCGAGGTGGTGGAGCTCGCCGGCGACGTCCTCGGCGGGACTAGCGCGAGTCTGCGATTCGTCGCGCACGAGCGGCTTAAGAAGTCCGTCCACCGACTCCGCTTCGACGTGTCGGCCGGTCCTTCGTCCGTCGTGGCGAAACGGCTATCGCTGCGCCGGGCACGCGCCAACCAGCTCGTGATGAAGCGGTGGCTGCCGGCCGCGGGGCTAGAGGGGGGGTGCCCCGACCTGCGGGGCGTCCTTCCCGAGCCGTCGGGATCCGCCGTCTGGCACGTCTACGAAGACATCGTGGGTCGCGGGCTCGACTGCGGCCTCCCCGATCCGGCGCGTGTCCGGCCGATGGTGGAGTTGATCGCCGAGCTGCACACGCGCTTCGTCGGTCACGCGCTGCTGCCTGAATGCCGGGAGCATGGCGAAGGCCACGGCATGGGCTTCTTCACCTCACACGTCGCTCGCTCGGTTTGCTTTCTCCGGTCGCTCGGGTCAGAACCTCCGGCCCGCGGGCACAAGGTGCTCATCGAACGCTTGCTCGGCCAGATCGAGCGCCTCCACGCCGAGCGGCACGAGCGGGCGCTGCTGCTCGAGAGCTGCGGGGGGCCCGACACTCTGCTCCACGGCGACCTCTGGACGACCAACACTCTCATCGCCGAGCAGCCGGGCGGCCCTCGGCCGATGCTCATCGACTGGGATCACGTGGGCGTCGGGCCCGTGACCTACGACCTCTCCACCTTCCTCTACCGCTTTCCGCCGGAGTGCCGGCCGTGGATCCTCGTTCAGTACCGCGACGCGGCCGCGCGCCGAGGCCGGCAGCTGCCGAACGACTCCGTCCTGAATCTGCTCTTCGAGACTGCGGAGTACGCCCGGTACGCATGCCGTCTCGCAGATGCAGCGCTCGCCGCCTCACGCGGGGAGAACTGGGCGTTTGCGCAGATGGAAGAGATCGAGCGGTGGTTTACCGCCCTCACGCCCGTACTTGCGGTGGATGGAGGCTGAGACTGCGATGGCCACTGTCGTCGTCTCGGCCTACAACGTTGCGAACACGCCCGAGTTCGGTGGCCACTTTTGGGTCTACTTGCAGTACGTCCACGCGCTGCGCCGGCTGGGGTGCGAAGTCTTCTGGCTCGAGCGGCTGCGCAGTGACGATCGCGGCCGCGATACGTCGGCCGCGATCCGGACCTTCTTCCAGCGCATGGAGCGTTACGGGTTGGGCGGCAAGGCGATCCTCTACGAGACGGCCGGCTCCGACGGCGGCGACGTTGCACTCCGCTTCGTCGGCGTGAGCTCGACGACGGCCGAAACTGTGTTCCGAAGGGCGGACCTGCTCCTCAACTTCCATTACGCGATCGACCCCGGTCTGTTGGCGCGGTTCCGGCGGACGGCGCTCGTCGACATCGACCCGGGTCTGCTGCAGTTCTGGATCAGCCAGAGTCAGCTCCGGGTGGCCCCGCACGACCTCTACCTGACGATCGGGGAGACCGTCGGCACCCCCGCTGCACGCTTCCCCGACTGCGGCCTGCCCTGGATTCGCATCCGTCCACCGGTCTGCCTCGACCTCTGGCCCTACGCCTACGACCCGGCTGCGCGGCGCTTCACCACCGTCTCGAGCTGGCTCGGCGGCGAGTACGTGGTGGAAGGGACGGGAGCGGCGAAGAGAGTGCTCTACGAGAACGACAAGCGTGTCTCCTTCCTACAGTTCGCGGAACTTCCGGCAAGGGCCTCATGTGAGGTGGAGCTCGCCCTGTGCTTCAAGGGCCGGCCCGATGCGCCGGATGCCGCGGACCGGGAACTACTCGAACGGAAGGGATGGCGGGTCCGTGACGCTCTCGAGGTCGCCCGGACCCCGGAGCGTTACCGGGCCTACATCCAAGCCTCCCGGGGGGAGTTCAGCTGCGCGAAGCCCTCCTACGTCGAGCTTCAGACCGCTTGGGTGAGCGACCGCACGCTCTGCTACCTCGCCTCGGGCAAGCCTGCGGTCGTGCAGGACACCGGACCGAGCGCCTTCCTGCCCACAGGGGCGGGGCTGTTCCGCTTCTCGACCGTCGAGGAGGCAGCTGAGGCGTTGGCCGCGATCGACGCCCACTACGAGCGCCATTGCCGCGCCGCGAGAGCGATTGCCGAGGACTTCTTCGACGCCCGCGTTGTGCTCTCGGACACCCTAAACCTCGCTGAGAGAACCCCGGGCGGGGCACGCGTGCCAGTCAGCGCGTCCGCTGGACGTCACGACCCATAGGTTCTCGGCGTACCGAGCCGAGCGCGCCGTCTCCCGAGGTCGCGGAGCAGCGCATGATCTTCGATCTCGGATCGGCGTGGAAGGCCGTCGCTGGTCAGTGGCCGAATGCGCGCACCTCGTTCACATGTGCCGTGTGGTCGAGCCTCGTGATCCAGATTAGGTAGTAGCGCTCCGCGCGAGCACGGAGTGAGAACGCCGTCGTCGTCGCGACGGTGCGCGCACGAGAGATCGGCTGGAACGGCCCCGCCGAGGACTTCCCGGCCTCGATCAGCGCGCTGTAGCCCGGCGTTTCCGTCGTCACGACCACGCGCCGTAGCTGTACGGCGCGTCCAGCGGCGAGCAGGAGACCCACTCCGGGCTTCTGCAGTCCGTCCGTGTAGGTCTCGGTGGACCAGTACGTGCCGGAGTTTCCGTCTCTCGCCGCGGAGGCCTCGGTGTCGTGCTCTCGGCCGTCGCCATAGGGATCCCAAGCGCCGATCGCGGACAAGTTCACAGGCACGGTCGGCGGGGGCATCCGCTGGGTTTTGGACGGATGTCGAGCCGACGGCCTAAAAGTCATCGGTGAGACCGAGGACGGCGGCTGGGTGGAGGTGGCTTGTCGCTTCGGTCGCGAGCCCTCCTTCGTGCGGCCGAGGATGAGCAGGCCGGCGACCACGACCAAGGCGAGCGCTCCGGCCACGGCCACCAGCCGCGGCGCGTGCGACGGCCAGCGCCGCCTTGGTTCCCGCGTGGGCACGGCGTGGAACTTCTTCTCTCTCTTGAAGCGGGTGTCGTACTCGGGCGGAAGACGAGCAAGCCGATGGCGCGTTTGGAGTAGCTCGGCTTCAAGATCGCGTAAACGCTGCTCGAGCCGATAACGCTCATTGAGTCGCGGGTGACGTTCAATTTCATCGCGGCTGGCGTCTTCTCCGGCGAGGAGCTCCGCGAGCCCAGGTGCGCTGACGTTCGCCCGATCGAGGTCGCGCAGCGGTCGCGCTTCGACTCGCTCGGTCCCCATAGTTCTCGCCTCATGGTTCGCTTGAGTCTCTCGTGCTTCCTGACCTCGAAGGTCACGTGCAACCTCGTGCGCTCGACTCAAACGGCGCGCGAGGCTGAGCACCGTGTCACGCGTCAGCCCGGCTTCGACCAGCTCATCGACTAGCCGTTCCGACTGGCGCAGCACAACGTTGCTGGCCGCCTGCCCCGCTGGGTCGGCAAGGCGCAATACGGCGATCGCATCGAGAGTTTCGGCGATGATCAACAGTTGCCTGTCCGGCGCGAGTGCGATTGCTTCGGCGACAGTCACATCGCGGAGGCGCTCCGGCTCGCCGTCGTCGAAATCGGCCGTCGCATAGACCGCCCAACTGACGTATCCGCCGCCATGCTGACGGTCGAGCGCGAGGCCCCGTCCGCCTGCCAGTCGCAGCGGCGCGCCGAGCATCACTTCGCGTGGCTCAAGGACGTCGCTCATGGTTCGGAGAGCTTAGAACGCGTCGCTGCAGAAATACGGTCGCCTTGCAAATCAGCCGATCCGGTCGACCTGACCGAGGCTGCGCAGGCTGGCGCAAAGTCGCGGCCTGCACCCGAAAAGGAGGCCCTAGCGAGAAAACATCAGCGACTGTCACCAATGTCTCCGGAACGAACAGTGTCTCAGATGTGCCCGGAACGTCTCACATGTGTCCGGAACGATCTGTCTCAGATCTGTCCGGTCATCACAATCTGAGAGAACCGGGCGACTGTCACAGCACTGTCACAGAACGGTCACAGCGCTCGCGTATTACGAGCAGGCGATGAACACCGACAACCTCAGCCCCCGTCTCCGCATCGGCATCGGGCCGTACGGAGCGCAGGTCTGAGAATCAAGCTTAGAGGGCGGATGGATGTCATGCGGCTCACCTCACTGTAAGTGCACTGTCAGCGTCGTCGGCGAGTCTGGTGACATGAACGCGGAGCGAAGGATTTGGAGTGGCGGCGGATCTCGTAAATCCCGCCACCCGCTTGTCAAGAACGGGCGTGGAAAGGCGCATTGGAGTATGGGAGGGGCGATTTCGGAGACTGAGTGCTGAAACCTGATTTCGGTCGCGGCGGCAAGGTCGTACCGCTGCGTGCAGTAACCACGCGCGATCAGATCGTGCTCGAGCCGCCGCGGCTCGAGCCGCTCACCGCTGCCCAGGAGGCGGAAGCGGTCGAGTTGCTGGCGGCGCTGCTCGCAGCCGCTGCGAGCCATCGCCCCCACCACGCTCGCGGCCTTAGGCGGGCGGCGTGATCGGGATGGTGGTTGCCAATCGCTCCAGCCACGACTGGCAAACGCGCACCGGCCCGATCTCGCACAGCGACGCCGCGCGTGCGGTCTGGCTGCGCTCCCGACTGTCTATGTGGGTTCATCCATGATCGAGACCGAGAAAGGCACACGCGCGCGGAGACGTGGAGGCAGGCTCAGCCGCAGCGACGCGCTCGCAACCGTCACCGAGCTCGACCGACGGCTAATCAACGTCGTAAGTCAACAGCGTGTGCTGACCCAAACACAGCTGGAACGACTCTTCACCGATGTCCCTGGACGGACGCTTCGCTACCGGACTGAGCGGCTAACCAAGCTTGGTCTGCTCGGGCGTAGTCGCCCCTACCGTGACAAAGGCTCGGCGCCGTTTCACTACTGGCCAACACGGGTGGCGGATGCGTTCGCGCGCGGCGAGCATGTCCCGCACGGCGGCGAGCGGCCGGAGCCGAACCCGCAGTTCCTCGCCCACGCCGCGGGGCTCTCCGAGCTGTACGTGCTGCTGGCCGCGCAGGCGCCAACCTACGGTCTGCGCCTGCGCGGCTTCCAGCGCGAGGGCGACGCGCGCGAACCGTTCCGCGCCGACGGACGCGCGCGCGCTCGCACCCGACGCGCTCATCGACGTCGAGGACGAACAGGGCCGACAGCTGCTCGCCTTCGTCGAGCTCGACCTGGGCACGATGAGCCACGCGCGCCTGAAAACGAAAGCGGCCGGCTACGCCGCCTACGCGGCCGAAGCCGCCTGGGCGCAGCGGCACCCGTTCTGCCCCTGCCTGCTCTTTCTCACCATCACCGAACCACGCGCGCTCAGCTTCCTGAAGACGCTGCAGCCGCTATTGGAGAAGGCGGCACGCGGCGGCTACTACGGCCGCAGTGGCAACGTCTCCTGGTTCGCCGCTGGCGCGTGCGCGATGGCGCCCGAGCCGGAGCGGGCATTCGCCGAAGCTTGCTGGGATGACCTGCGTCTCTGTGGCGGCGGCCTCAGGCTCGTCGATTGTCTGAACGCCGCCCGCGCCCCCCACGACTCCGCGTGGGCACGCCAGCAGGCCGAGCAGGTGGCAACCGAGGCCGAGCGCGAGCGGCTCCGTTCTGATCCCGACGCGCGTCGCGCGTTGCTGCAGGAGAAACGTCTGTACGCGCGCGGTGAGCAGCTCGAGCAGTTCGGCGAGCCTGGCGCGACCGCGCTCCAGCTGCTGCTCCACTTCAGCGAACCGATGAGCGCGGTCGAGCGCGACGCGTTCGCCGCGCTGGCGTGCCAGCTCACCGACGATCCGCTCGACGCGCACCTCGCCCCGACGCCGCTCCCGCCAAGCCAAAGCGACAGCGAAGCGGTCGGCCAGCTGGTGGCGGCCTACCGCGCACGGCAGCAGGCACGCGTTGCCGAGCTCACGCGCCGCTACGGCGAGGGGCCAAAGCTGCGCCGCCGACGCAACCAGCTCGCCGCCGGCGAGCTCATCAGCGAATTCGCGTGGGACGCGCTCGAAAATGACGCCAACCACGACCAGCAAGCCCGGCAGGAACAGGAACGGCTCCGCATCGCCTATCTGGAACGCCGCGAGCGGGAGGAACGCCAGCGAAAGCACGAGGCGCCACTGGCGGCGCGACTCGTGCGCGGCCGCGCCGCTGCGCAGGCGCTGGTCGACCGCGACCACCTCAAGCACTGCCGACACTGCGACGAGATCGTCTACCCACCCGAACCCAGTCGAGACAGCTACGGCCTCACAATCCAGCCGAGTTACCGGCAGCCGCTGCGCTGCCGCTTCTGCGGCGGCCACGAGCTCGACCCCTGGCAGGAGCGCCACCTGCCGCAGCTCCAATACGGCGGCAACTACCGGCCCATTGGCGGCGACTTGCTCTCGTCCGGCAAGGATGGTCTCATGGACGACCCCGACGGCCACAAAGGAGGCGAGTGGTGATGCGGGTCTGCCTGTACACGCGCATCTCGACCGACGAAGACCACCAACCCACCTCGCTCACAACACAACGCGAGCGGCTCGAGCGCTACTGCCAGGCGATGGACGACTGGCACGTCACATCCGCGTTTGAGGACCAGGCGAGCGGCGTCACACTCAACCGCCCCGGCCTCCAGCAGGCGCTCGAGCTCGCGCGCGAACGCCGCTTCGACCTGCTGCTCGTCTACCGCGTCGACCGCCTCTCACGCAAAGTGCGCCAGCTCGCCGCGCTCGCCGAAGAACTCGACCAGCTCGACATCGTCTTGAAGTCGGCGACCGAGCCGTTCGACACCGGCTCCGCCGCCGGGCGGATGATGCTGCAGATGCTCGGCGTCTTCGCCGAGTTCGAGCACGCCACCATCGTCGACCGCGTCACCGCCGGCCTCGAACGCAGAGTGCGCGAAGGAAAATGGATGAGCGGCCGCACCCCCTACGGTTACCGCCGCGAGAAAGAATCCAAGCTGCTCGTCCCCGACGAGGTGCGCGCGCCCGTCGTCAAACGCATCTTTCAGCTCTATGCCGAGGGCAAGCTCGGCACCACCGCGATCGCGAGAAAACTCGAAGCCGAGGCGGCGCTGGCTCCGCGCAAGCAGGGCTGGTCACCGAACGCGCTGCAACTCATCCTCGCCAACCCCGCCTACCGCGGCCTGATCCGCTGGAACGACGAGCTCCACCAAGGCTTGCACGAGCCGCTCGTCGATCAGGAGACGTTCGAGCACGCCCAGTCGATCCTCGCCCGCCGCCACGAAGACGCCTCGCTGCGGCGCGGAAACCCAACCCATTTTCTGCTCTCGGGGCTCGTCCGCTGCGGCCACTGCGGGCGCGCCTACGTCGGCACCTCAGCCCACGGCAACGGTGGCCGCTACACCTACTACCACTGCTCCACCCGCTACAAGTACGGCCCCAGCAAATGCAACGGCGATCGGCTCCCCAAAGACCGGCTCGAAGAGGCCGTCCTCACCCAGCTCGCCAGCATCTACCGCAACGGGCGACTGATCGAGAAAGCGCTTGCCGACGCGGCCGAGCGAGGCGAGCAGGACCGGCCGCAACTCGAGGAGGCACTCGCAGGCTGCCGCGCCGACAGCGCACGCACCGAACGCAAACTCGACCGCTATTACGAGGCGTTCGAAAGCGGCGAACTCTCAGCCGCCGACTGCCACGAGCGCGTCCGCGGCCACCGTGCGCGCCTCGAAACACTCCGCGAACAAGAAGCCGACCTCACCCGCCGGCTCGCCGCACACGCCGACGAGCCGCCCGACGGCGCCGCCCTGACCGAGCTCGCCGACCAACTCGACGACATCATCGCCAGCGAAAGCCCCGAACAAGCGAAAGAACTGCTTCGGCTCCTCGTCAAAGAAATCCGCGTGCACAACCGCCGCCGGATCCTCCCCATCTACCGCGTTCCGGCGGCGGTTCGCGCAATACCTCGTAAGGTGGAGCGTACCGGGATCGAACCGGTGACCTCCGGCTTGCAAAGCCGGCGCTCTCCCAGCTGAGCTAACGCCCCGGGCGGATCACAGTGTAGAGCGAGGCGAGCCGGCGGCCTGAAGGCCGCCGGCTCGTCGTGGAGAGACAGGCGTTAAGCCGCGCGGGCGAGCCGCTCTTCGTGGCGGGCCCGCTTGATGATCTCGTCGCGGTCGCCGAAGCGAGCACGCGCCTTGAGCGTGCGCTGCTCGTCCCAAAGCCGCGCGATGCG
>WNGE01003826.1_pt1 | contig 19496 bp, 21 predicted proteins | sample 5400651 | NCBI WGS metagenome assembly WNGE01 (sample SAMN13153370, study PRJNA577476) | soil metagenome | isolation source: 60 cm soil or saprolite under grassland replicate 2 | place: USA:California | collected 2016-06-15
ATGGACGCCAATGCTGCCGTGATGTACGAGGTGAACAAGCCCCTGGTTATCGAGGACGTCGAGGTGCTCGAGCCCGGCGCGCACGAGGTGCGCGTCCGCTGGGTGGCCAATGGCGTGTGCCACAGCGATCTGCACGTCATGACGGGTGACTACCCGCACCCACTTCCGGTCGTCCTCGGCCACGAGGCGGCCGGCGTGGTCGAGAAGGTCGGGCCGGGGGTGGAGAGCGTCAAGCCCGACGATCACGTGTGTTCGAGCTACATCCCCTCCTGCGGGAAATGCTGGTACTGCATCGGCGGCCAACCCACCATGTGCGCGCTGCGCGACAAGCCTCGATGGTTCATGCTGGACGGCACGTCTCGCTTCCGCAAGAACGGGCAGCCGCTCCATCACTTCCTGCAGGTCTCCGGCTACGCCACGCACTCCGTCCTGCTCGAGGAGAGCGTCATTCCGATCCGCAAGGACGCGCCTCTCGATCTGGCGTGCCTGGTGAGCTGCGGCGTGCTCGCGGGCGCCGGTCCCGTGTTCAACCGGGCCAAGGTGCCGCCGGGCGCCAGCGTGGCGGTGTTCGGCTGCGGCGGCGTCGGGCTCAACACCATCCAGGCGGCGAGCATGGTGGGCGCGGGCAAGATCATCGCCGTCGACGTCAATCCGCAGAAGCTCCAGTGGGCGGAGGAGTTCGGGGCGACCCACGTCGTGGACGCCTCGAAGGAGGATCCGGTCGCGCGCGTCCAGGCGCTGGGCGGCATCGGCGGCGTCGACTTCGCCTTCGAGGTGGTCGGCACGCAGAAGACGATCGAGCAGGCCTTCGCCTCGACTCACCGCGGCGGCACCTGCGTCATCGTAGGCGTCAGCCCCGCCGGCACGCGGCTGTCCATCGATCCCGGGTTGCTCCTCCAGCAGCGCGTGCTCACGGGCTCGTCGTTCGGAGCCGGCCACCAGCGGACGGACGTGCCGCTCCTCATCGACCTCTTAATGGCGGGCAAGTATCGGCTCAAGGAGCTGGTGTCGCGCCGCCTACCGCTGAAGGAGCTGAACCACGCCTTCGACCTGATGAAGCAGGGCGAGGTCAAGCGCTCCGTGATTGTCTACGATTAGCCGGATGAAGCTCGAGGGCAGGACTGCGTTCGTCACAGGCGCCAGCCGCAATATCGGCCGCGCCATCGCGCTGGCCTTCGCGGCCGAGGGCGCGGATCTCGTGCTGAACACGCGGGTCAATCGGGAGGAGCTGGAGGCGGTGGCGGCCGAGTGCCGCAAGGCCGGCGTGCGCGCCGTCCCCGTTCTGGGCGACATCGCGGACGCTGCGGCCGTTGACGCCATGGCGAAGCAGGGGCTCGCCGAGCTGGGCGCTATCGACGTGCTGGTCTGCAATGCGGCCATCCGGCCGCACAGGGCCGTCACCGAGACGTCGCTCGAGGATTGGCACCGCGTCATCGGCGTCAATCTCCACTCCGCCTTCTATCTGGCGCGGGCGGTCGTGCCGGGCATGAAGGAGCGGAGGCGCGGGAGCATCATCGCCATCGGCGGCCAGTCGAGCCTGACGGGCCGGCCGAATACCGCGGCCGTCACCGCGGCGAAGACAGGCCTGCTGGGCTTCGTGCGCGCGCTGGCCGCGGAGCTGGGTCCCTTCGGCATTCGCGCGAACATGGTCATCCCCGGCACGATGGACACCGAGAGGCGTTACGCGGAGTGGTATCCGGAATTCCGCCAGGCGCCGCCGGGCGCGCCGGAGCAGCTCAAGCAAATTCCGCTCGGCCGCCTCGGCCGTCCCGAGGAGATCGCGGACGCCTGCCTGTTCCTTGCCTCGGATGCCTCGGCCTATATCACCGGCGATGCGATCCGCGTGATGGGCGGACGAGTGATTGGCTGAGGCCGTGATCGCAAGGCGGGCTGAAGGTCGCGGCGATCGGGAGGAGACTGCGAATGGACACTGAAGGGCATTGGGTCGGTACCTGGACCACCTCGCCAGCGCCGAGTGAAGCCGGTCTCGGCTTCAACAATCACACGCTGCGGATGAATCCTCGGATCAGCATCGGCGGCGACACTTTGAGGGTGCGGGTGTCGAATGCCTATGGCAACGGTAAGCTCGCGATCGGGGCCGCCTACATAGGAATCCGAGACAAGGGCCCCGCCATCGTGCCTGGATCGGAGCGCGCACTCACCTTTGGCGGCGCAGTTTCAGCCACGGTCGCGGCGGGCGCGCTCGTCGTCAGCGACTCGGTCGGGCTCGAGGTCACGCCGCTGGCTGATCTGGCCGTCTCGCTCTATCTGCCGGGCGAGATCCCGACCGGCCAGATCACCGGGCGTTACGCGCGGCAGACCAACTACATCTCTCCGCCGGGGAACTTCGCCGCCGAGATCACCATGCCGGTCGGCAAGATCACCGACGAATGGTTCTTCGTCGGTGGCATCGACGTGCTGGCGTCGGGAGAGACCGGGTGCATCGTCGCGCTCGGCGATTCGCTGACCGATGCCAATATCTCGACCCATGACGCCTTCTGCCGCTGGCCCGACCAGCTCGCGCGGCGGCTCATTTCACGAAAAGACGGCCGGCCTCTCGCGGTGGTTAACCAGGGTCTGGGCGGCAACCGGATCCTCCACGACGTGCGCGGCGACAGCGGGCTGCGGCGCTTCGACCGCGACGTGTTGGTCCAGCCCGGCGTGACCCATGCGATCGTCATGCTTGGCACCAACGATCTGCGCAATCGCTACGCCAAGCCGGGCGAGGAGGTCACGGCCGAGCAGATGATTGCCGGCCTCAACCAGATGGCCTTGCGCGCCCAGGCGCGCGGGATCAAGCTGTTCGGCGCCACGCTGACGCCGTTCGGCAACGAGACGTTCCTGCCAGGTGCCTGGAACCCGGTGCGCGAGGGCCATCGCGTCGCGGTCAACACGTGGATCCGCGAGAGCGGCGCACTGGACGGCGTCGTCGATTTCGACGAGGCCCTGCGCGATCCCGAGCGGCCGACCCAGATGCTGCCCATCTACGATTGCGGTGACGGGCTTCACCCAAGCGATCTGGGCTATTGCAAGATGGGCGACGCGATCGATCTGAAGCTGTTCGACTGACCCATGACTCCCGAATCGATCTCCGCCGCCGACCCATACCGCCGACGGCGCATTCCGGTGCTGGACAGCGAGATGTCCTGCATCGACACCGGAACCGGCGATCCCGTGGTCTTCCTTCACGGCAATCCCACCTCTTCGTACCTCTGGCGCAACGTGATCCCTCACGTCGAGCGCGTCGCGCGGTGCCTCGCCCCTGATCTCATCGGAATGGGCGAGTCCGGCAAGGCCGCCGGCGGCTCCTACCGGTTCCGGGACCACGCACGTTACCTGGACGCGTGGTTCGAGGCGCTCGGGCTCACGCGGGATGTGACCCTCGTCGTCCACGATTGGGGCTCGGCGCTGGGCTTCGATTGGGCCCTGCGGCACCGCGCCAGCGTCCGCGGGCTCGTGTACATGGAAGCGATCGTGCAGCCTGTGACCTGGGCCCAGTGGCCGGAAAAGGCGCGCCAGATCTTTCAGGCCATGCGGTCGCCGGCCGGGGAAGAGCTGGTGCTGCAGAAGAATATCTTCGTCGAGCGCATCCTCCCGCTCAGCGTGCTGCGGGGTCTCACCGAGGACGAGATGGCAGTGTACCGGCGCCCCTATCGCGAGCCGGGCGAGTCGCGCCGGCCGACCCTGACCTGGCCGCGCGAGATTCCGATCGACGGGGAGCCCGCGGATGTGGTCGCCATCGTCGCGAAGTATTCCCGGTGGCTCGCCGAGAGCGACATCCCGAAGCTCTTCATCAACGCGGACCCGGGCGTGATTCTCACCGGGAGCCAGAGGGAATTCTGCCGGACCTGGCGAAACCAGGAGGAGATCACGGTCGCGGGCAGCCACTTCATCCAGGAGGACTCTCCGGCGGCGATCGGACAGGCGGTCGCCGCGTTCGTGTCTCGCATCAGCGCGAAGCCATCGCGGTAGTGCCCGAGCCGCGCTCGCGCGGGAGTGCGGACCAATTGCCGGTTCAGGGAGCCGGTGTTACCGTTACGCCCCTATGGACGGCGCGCTCGACGTTCTGGTCCGACACGGCTACCTGGTTCTCTTCGTGTGGGTGCTTGCGGAGCAGATCGGGCTTCCGATTCCAGCGGTGCCCGTCATGATGGCCGCGGGCGCGCTGGCCGGGAGCGGGCAACTGAGCCTTGCAGCAGCGTTGGCCCTGGCCGCTATCGCCTCGTTGGTCAGCGACACGATCTGGTACTGCATCGGCCGAACCAGAGGTGGCCGCGTGCTTGGCTGGCTGTGCCGCATCTCCCTCGAGCCCGATTCTTGCGTGCGCCGCACCCAGCATACCTTCAGCGTCCACGGCGCCCAGTCATTGCTGATCGCCAAGTTCGTGCCGGGATTCAGCACCGCCGCGCCGCCGCTGGCCGGCGTCATCGGCATGCCCGTGCTTCGCTTCGTGATCTTCACCGGGCTTGGCGGTCTGATCTGGGCCGGCCTGTTCATCGGCCTCGGATGGCTGTTCAGCAACCAGCTCGAGATGGCGGCGGTTTACGTGAAGACCATGGGGAGCTGGGTCGGCGCGCTTCTGGGCGCGGCGTTTGGCGCCTACATCGTATGGAAGTTTGTCAGCCGGCAGCGCTTCCTGCGGCGGATCCGCATCGCCCGAATCACGCCGGAGGAGCTCAAGGCCAAGCTGGACGCCGGCGAGTCCCTGATGGTGGTGGACGTGCGGCATCCGGACGAATTCGACGCCGAGCCGTCGATCATTCCCGGGGCACTTCATTTCACGACCGAGGAGCTGGAGGCTCGCCACGGCGAGATCCCGTCGGAGCGCGAGATCGTGCTCTACTGCACCTGACCCAACGAGGCCTCCAGCGCCCGGGTGGCGCTGCTCCTCAGACGTTACGGCATCGAGCGCGTGCGTCCGCTGGCCGGCGGCTACCGGGCCTGGCGCGACCTCGGCTACCCCATGACCGACTTGAAGCAGGCCCCCAGCGAGGCGACGCGCGCCTGAGCGGCCCGCAAACCAACAAAGGAGGATTCATGCTCAAGCCCGGAGACAAGGCGCCCGATTTCGCGGGACGCGATCAGAACGGCAACCCCGTGAAGCTGTCGGATTTCGCGGGCAAGACGGTGGTGCTCTGGTTCTACCCGAAGGCCGATACTCCGGGCTGAACGGCCGAGGGTTGCGGGTTCCGCGACCTCCGAGCCGACTACGACCGCAAGCACGCCGTCATTCTCGGCGCCTCCTTCGACAGCGCGGCCGACAACAAGAAGTTCGCCGAGAAGTTCAACTTCAACTTTCCGCTGATCTGTGACACCGACCGGAGTATCGGCACCGCCTACGGCGCCAATACCGATCCGCAAAAAGGCGCGGCGCGCGTCGGCGTGGTGATCGGCGGCGACGGCAGGATCAAGGAGTGGCACGCCCGCGTCGATCCGCGCGCGTGGCCGGCCGAGGTCGTCAAGACGCTGTAGATCACCGATGGTCTAGCGAGGAAGCTCCGGCATGGGCTACGAGCATCTCACGAACACGATCAAGGCGATCGCCATCGCCGCCCCCGCGGCGCGCGCTTTCGAGATGACGGTGGAGTTCGCCCTGGGCCAGGGTAAGGACACGGCGACCGTGGGACGGCTCGAGGACCATTTCCGAGACCGACCGGCCATGAAGGCGTGCAGAGCGTGACCGTCGACGCCGCCGCCAAGGTTGCGGCCAACTGCGATCCCGCCATCCTGCGGCTTGGCCTGATCAACGTGCTCGATAACGCGATTAAATACACGCCTCCAGGGGGAACGATTCACGTAGAGGTGAGAGAGACGTCCTCTGGGGAAGCCGCGATCGCTACCGCGCGCTGGGCGGTCGAAGTGAACGGTGGCCGGATCGAGCTAGAGAGCGAGGAAGGCAAGGGAAGTCTCTTCAGAATCGTGCTGCCGACGGCCACAGGCTGACACGAATGTCAGGAAGTCTTCAGTGGCGCGTGCGCGACCGGGACGCCATGATCTGCCGAAAAGAGTCCCCGCCAAGGAAGGAGAGCTCATGAGGATCGCGCTCGCAGTTGTCTCGCTGTTCGCCCTAGGCTCCTGCGCCACCGACGCTGCCACCGACGCGCCACGGCTCGCCATCACGTCGCCGGAGAAGATCACCATGAAAGATGACGTCGGCAAGGAAAATCCGAAGTGGAAGTTCGTGACCGGCCAGTGGACCCGCCGCCCGTCAGGCAACCGCCAGGTGCTCGCCCAGGTCGTCGAGACTCAACCCTGGGCCGTGGCGATTCTCGAGGATCAGAAATTCAGCGACCTCGACGTCGCCGTCCGCTTTCGGCCGGTGTCCGGCAAGGAGGATGCAAGCGGCGGGATCATCCTGCGGGCGAGAGACGGGAAAAACTATCTGCTGGTCAGGGCCAACGCCCTCGAGAACAACTTTCGGCTGTACACGATCGTCAACGGCAAGCGAAGCACGATCGCGTCGGCGCGGGTGACCGAGCCAAAGCTGGGCGAGTGGCACAAGATCCGCGTCGTCGCCAAAGGGCCGAAGATCCAGGCGTACCTGGACGACGCGCTCCTCCTCGACCACGAGGAGAAGACGTTCACCGGCGGGTGGGTCGGGCTCTGGACCAAGGCGGACTCAGTCACGGAGTTCGCGGATCTCGAGGTCACGGGGACCCCCGCGAAGTGAGCAGTCCGGTCTCCGATACGACGGGATCCTTGAGAGACGTCGCGGGCTCGCTCTTTAGGCTGGGCGCCACCTCCTACGGCGGACCGGCCATCATGGGAATCATGCAGGCCGAGCTGCAGGAGAGGCGGAAATGGGTGTCGAAGGAGCGCTTTCTCGAGGGCCTCTCGGTGGCGAATATGCTGCCGGGCGCGACGGCGACCCAGCTCGGCATATTCCTGGGTTACGCGCGCGGCGGTTGGTGGGGCGGGCTCATCGGCGGCCTCTGCTTCGTGGCGCCCGCGTTTTTCATCATGCTCGCGCTCACCGTGGCCTATGCCGCCCTGGGCTTCACGCCCATCGCGCGCGGCGCTCTCTACGGGCTGGGCCCGGTGGTGATCGGCCTCTTCACCGTCGCGGTTTATCGTCTCGGCAAGTCTTCGATGATCACGATGCCCGAGGCGCTTATTGGCCTCGTGTCGGCCGCCGCGTCACTATGGACTCCGCTTGGGATCGTGGCCATCCTTGTCCTGGCTGGATGCGCGGGACTTGCTCTCTTTCAGCCGGGAAAGCCGCGACCGCAAGTCGTAGTCTTCGCCTCCGCGCTGTTCCTCTCCGCGCTCCTGGTTGCCTGGTGGCTCAACACCGGAGCTTCCGGCGCGCCTGTGGTGGGGCGGATTCCGAACCCGAACAGCCTGCTTGATATCGGAGCCTACTTTCTCAAGGTCGGGGCGTTCACGATCGGCGGCGGCCTGACGATGATCGCGTTCATCCAGGACCAGGTTGTCGGGCAGTTCGGCTGGCTGACGCCGCGAGAGTTCATCGATGGACTGGCGCTCGGCCAGCTCACGCCCGGGCCCGTGCTGATGATAGCGGCCTACGTCGGCTATAAGGTGGCCGGCGTCGCGGGCGCTGCGGTGGCCGCCTCCGCGGCCTTTCTCCCGTCCTTCATCATCATGCTGATCATCCTGCCGGCGCTCGATCGCGTGCGAAAGCTCGCCTGGATGAGAGCCATCATGAAGGGCATGGGACCCGCCGTGATCGGTGTGCTCGCCGTGTCGCTGATCCGGCTCGCCCCGGCGGCCCTTCCCGACCCATTTGCCGTCGCGATCCTCGCCGCGACCCTGCTGGCGCTGATGGCGCTCCGGCTCGGCGTTTTCAAGCTGATGATCGCCGGCGCCGCGCTGGGCGTGCTGAGGAGCCACCTCCCTGGGATGCGTGGAGTCAAGATGGCGGGACGCCTGTTCATCACGTGAAACTAGCGCTCAGGGCTCAGCCCCCAAAGGTTCGCTGATCTTATGCGCGGTCAATCGCGTCCATGAGTTGCAGTCCCGGGGTTTGGATCCGCTTATCCCGCGTAGCGCTCCTCGACCATCACTGCGAATACCACCACGCCAACAAGGCCGAACAGGCCCGCCATCCAGAACGGGAGAGTGGGCGTGACCTCCCAGAGCAACCCGCCGACGAACGCGGCAGGCGCGATGGCGAGGCTCCGGATGAGGTAGTAAAGGCCGATGGAACGAGCCCGGATCGTTGGCGCTACGAGATCGACGATCAGCGCCTTGCGGGCCGGCTCACCGACCTCGCGGAGGCCGCCCACGACAAACGCGGCAACGAGCGTCGCGAAGTCACGCGCCAGCACGACGGCGACGGGGAAGAGCGCAAAGGCGATGAACGTGGCGATGACGAACGGTTTGCGCCCCATGCGATCGGCAAGACGGGCCACCGGAATATAACTCACGATCGCCGTGGTCATCTGCACAGCGATGAGGACCCCGTAGGCCGGGGCGCTGATGCCGATCACGTTGATCGCGTAGAGCACGAGGAAGACGTCGACGAGACCCTCGCAGGTGCGGATGAAGATGTCAGAGGCGAGGAGCCAGCGAAGCGGTTTCGGCAGCGATCGCCACACCTCCACGATGTGCGTGGGCATGGGATCTATCGTCACCGGGATATTGACGCGGCTGACCACCACCAGCGTCACTGCTGAAAGCGCGATGGTGACGGCGAGCCCAAGGTGGATACCGCTCCGCAGGCCGTACGCCGCGATCGCCAGGCCCCCAAGGGTTGGCGCGACGGCGATCGGCACGCGCCTCAGGATCGATTGCACCGTGAACGCAATCGCCCGCCGGTCCTTGGGCAGCGCGTCGCCGACGACGGCAAAGAGGGTTGGACTGGCCATGCTTGACCACGCCATGACGAAGACGAGGCCCGCGAAGACGAACGGCCACGACGGAGCCATCCAGTACAGCGCGTAGCCCATGGCGGCCATCGTGACGAAGAGCAGCAGCGCACGGCGACGACCGTAGCGATCGGCGATCCATCCGCCCGGGTACTGGTACACGCCGTCCAGGAAATCCTCACAGGTCCCGAAGAATCCGATGGCGGTAACGGGAGCACCGAGCAGCTGCAAGTACTTCGGCAGGAAGCGCTTCCAGAGGTTCTCGCCGAGCGCGAGCAGGAACATTGCGACGGAGACGGCGACAAGGTTGCGCTCGAGCCCGAGTGCGTCGACGATACGTGATCGGCCCGGGCTCACGGCCGCTCAGCGCATGTTGCCGGTGTGGCCTTGGCGTCTATCAAGTAGACGCCTCTGGGTCCCCGAACGGCCGCAATAGCCTCTTGATCAAATCGGTCTTCGGTGACTGTATGACCCTTTTTACGGTGCCAACCTGCTCGATCTTCCCCTCCACCATGACCGCCAAATGCCCGCCCAGAAAGAGCGCATCCTCGTGGCCGTGAGTCACCAGCAAGACCGGGATGTCGATTCGCTCGAAGAGAGTCTTCAGTTCGCCGGCGACCTCGAACTTGGTCGCCTGATCGACGTTGGAGAGTGGTTCGTCGAGAAGAAGCAGTTGGGGTTCGATGGCCAAGGCGCGCGCCAGACCGATCCGCTGGCTCTGCCCGCCGGACAGTTCGTCGACGGGGCGCTTTGCCAAGCCGTGAAGCTCGACCAGTTCGAGCATCTTCCGAGCGCGTTTGTCGCGCTCTTTCCGATCAACCCCACGTACTCGTAGGCCATAGGCGACGTTGTCGAGAACACTCAGGTGCGGAAAGAGGCCGTAGTTTTTCGCTTGCGGCAAATAGCCGATATTGCGGCGCTCGATAGGCAGTGCGGCGAGGTCCTGATCATTGAGAAGCATTCGCCCGTGGCGGGGAGTGATGAGTCCGAGAATCGAAAGGAAGAGGGTGGTTTTGCCGCAGCCGGAGGGCCCCATAATGACCATCGCGTCTTTGGGCCCGACCTCGAGCGAAACGTCCTTGACGATGAGTTTGTTCCCATAGCCTGCCTTGATGTGTTGAAGCGACAGTGTGTTCATGGGTCAACGGGGTTGGAGGTATTTGAAGGAGGTCAGCGCGATGGTCGCGGCCGTAGTTACGAGGATCGTGGCCGCCAGGGCCAAGGCAGGCAGGTTTTGGGCCTCTTTAGAAATCAAGGTCGGGATGATCTCGGTTTTCGAGGCAATCACACCGGCAAAAAGCAGGCTGCCGCCGAGCTCCCCCATTGCGCGCGACCAACACAACGATGCACCGGCGCCGATGTCTTTCCACCCGAGGGGGAGGAAGACCGTCCAGAATACTTGGAACGGGGTTGCACCAAGCGTGCGCGCCGTCAGGTTTATGCCGCTTTTCTCGATTTCGCGAAAACGCCGGGCCGTATAGGAGACTACGAAGGGCGTAGAAATGTAGAATTTCGCGATCACCAGGGCCGTAAACGTAAACGCCAGGTTGACATGGAAGGGGGAGTTGGGGCCGAGCATCAGGAGAAAGATCATGCCCTCGGCCACGGGTGGGAAGGTTTGCGGCACATCCACAGCAAGGGTTTCCAGGAGCCCCTTGCCCCAAAACTCGGTCCGGGCGAAGAAGTAGCCGAGGGGGACGCCAAACAGCAGCGCGAGCACCACCGTGACGCAGGCCGAAAGGAAACTCAACCATAAGGCGGTTAGAATACGGGCGTTTCCGAAGGCGGGTATGACCTCGCTGTACGATCCGGCGGCGGCGACATACTGGTACAAGAAAGGAAGAATGGACGCCACCAGCTGGATGCCGGCCAGGACGTAGAGCACGACGATCAAGTGTTTGGTAGTTAAGTGGGTCATGAGGCTGCTCCCGCCGACGGCTTGGTTTGTCATCGTCACCGCACGTGTCCCGCCACTTCGTTGAAGAGCCGATCGGTGTTGGCCCAGCGGACAGCATCCATGAACGTGTCGACGTAGCTGGCCGCTTTGGCGCCAAAGTCCATCTGATACGAATGCTCGTACATATCGAGGGCGAGGATTGGCGTGCCGCCGGCCAGTGTGTGGCAGTGGTCCGCTGCCCATTGGTTGACGAGCTTGCGGTCGCGGCGCGACCATGACAGGAGCACCCAGCCGGATCCCCCGCCCAGCGCCTTGCCCATCGCCGTGAACTCGGCATGCCAGCGTTCATATGAGCCGAAGTCACGCGTCAAAGCGTCCCGGAGAACCGATCCAGGTTCGCTGTGGTCCCCAAGACCGTCGAAGTAGAGTTCGTGGAGGATCATTGAATTGGTGGCGATGAGTTCCTCGCGTTTGAGTCCGTTCACGACGAATACCGGCGCACTCGCGAAATCCAGCTGCGACAGTTGCGCGGCAATTGTATTGAGCCGCTTGACCGCGCCGCCGTAGTTGTTCTCGTAGTGACTGATGATCATCTTTTCCGACAGCCCCTTGAGCCGCGCCGGGTCGCAGGACAGCGGCTTCATCTCGTAGGTCATGACGACCTCCTTGCTAGTCACCATTATCGTCGTCTCTTCCCCGGGCGCTTGATGTGGCGACGTCCGTCACTTCGAGATTTTGACCAAAGTCACGGCGTTGACCAAGCTGTTGGCGAGGACGAAGTCCCCCTCCCGCGTGACCGAGGTGTTGCGGACGATGTTGCCGCCACCCGGGATCGCCCAGCTCTGGAACTTCTCGACCTGGGGATCGAAGCGCACGACGGTATTCGGCGTCGTCCCGGACTCGCTGTACCAAATGATGTCGTTGATCGCCGAGATGCCGTAGGGTTCGGACTTCGGCCCGCTCGGCGACGCCCACTCGGTGACCTTGCCGGTCGCAGGATCGAGACGACCCAGATACCCACGCGAGAAGTCCGCGTACCAGACGATGTTGTCGCTCGTGATCGTGATCCGCCGTGGCCGCGACCCCGAATCCGGCAAGGGATATTCACGAATCTCCAGCGTCTTCGGGTCGATACTGCCGACCTTGTTGGTGCCGAACGCGACGTAGAACACGGTGCCCTTCGAGTTCACGGCCATGCCATACGGCCGCGATTTCGGTGTCGGTGGGCTGAGCAGCTTGATCTCACCCGTCTTCGGGTCGAGCCGGCCTACCCGGTTGGCATTCTGCACCGTGAACCACAAGATCCCGCTCTGGTCGAAGATCAGCGTGTGCGGATCCTTGGCGTCGGGGTCCGGCATCTTGTACTCGGTGACCGCGCCCGTCTTCGGGTCGAGCTTGCCGACCAAGGCTCCGGTGTTGCCGGTGTACCAGATGTTGCCGTCCTTGTCCTCGACCAACCCATGCGGTCCGGAGTGCGGCGTCTTGAGGGGATATTCCTTGAATCGGCCCGTTTTTGGATCGAGCCGGCCGAGGACATTGGTCATCTGGCCTGTGTACCAGAGCGATCCGTCCCTGGCCGCTAGGGGATCGTGCGGCCGCGACCCGGGGGTGGGCACCGGCCATTCCTTGATCGAGACCTTGGTGGGGCCAGGGATCACCACGCCCACGGGCTTGGCCTTTTCCGGGAAGTTCTTGGTCAAGTACTCCGTGATCGTGGCGGCCTGATCGGCAGGCAGCGTCACGCCATGATTGGCCATCATCCGCATGACGGTGCGCCAGCCCTTGGCCGTGTAGCCGGCCCCGACGCGTGCGTAGAAGGGGTGGCAGCTATTGCAATGGGCCGCGACCAGGTCCTTCCCCTTGCCCTCGGGCAACTCCTGACCCCGCGCTGGAAGCGCAATGCACAGAAGAGCGGCTGCTATCAAGGACAGAAGTGATGGTTTCGGCATACTTCCTCCTTCAACATAGGACAAAGCTCGCACTCGGGAAAGGAGCCGGATGAGAGTTCACTTCACGAAGATCCATTCGGGTCTCAACAGGGGGAACGCGATGAGCCCGATGACGGCCGCGACGGCGACCAGGAGGGGATTGCTCACCTTCCAACGGAACAAGACCACGAGGCTGACCAGCGCGACAAGCACCGTGAGCCAGTCACCGATGGCGATCCGTCCCAAAAGGACACAGGCCCCGAGGATGGTGCCGATGGCAGCCGCGTAGGCGCCCTTGATGAAGCCCTGCACGTTCAGGTTGGTGCGGTAACGCATGAGGATCGGCGCCACGATCAGAATGAGCAGGAACGACGGAAGGAAGATGCCGATGGTCGCGACCACTGCGCCCCAGAAGCCGGCGACGAGGTATCCCACGAAGGTCGCGGTGATGACCACCGGCCCCGGACTGATCATGCCCATCGCGACGGCGACCAGGAACTCCCGCTCGTTGAGCCAGCCCGTCTGCTGCACGAGGCCCTTCTCGAGGAACGGCACGATGACGAGACCGCTGCCGAAGGTCAGCGATCCGGCCTTGAGGAAGAAGGTGAAGAGCTTGCCGAGCATCGCGCCGGTGGCGCCGGGAGCGGTGCCGACAGCGATGAGCGGGACGGCGGCCAGCAGCGAAGTGGTACTCGACGACGCAGTCCGTTTGCGAAAGAGAGAGCCATAGTAGAGCACGCCCAGGATGCCGCAGCCGATGAAGAGGAGGGCGACCTCGGCCTGCACCGCCACCGTGATGACGAAGGCCGCGGCGGCGAGCGCCCACTCCAGCCAGTCCTTCATGCCGAGCTTCGTGAGCCGGTAGCAGGAGTGAAGAATGAGGGCGATCACCGCCGGGCTCACTCCGTAGAAGATCGCCTTCACCGCGGAGAGTCCGCCATAATGGACGTACAGCGCGCCGAGCACGGTGACGATGATGAAGTTCGGCAGGATGAAGGCCCAGCCGCCCGCCCACGCGCCCCAGAAGCCCCCGCGAATATACGAGATCCAGATACCGACCTGGATGGCCAGGGGGCCCGGCAGCGACTGGCAGACCGCGATGCCCTCTCGCATCTCCTCCTTGGTCAGCCACTTCCGCTCGCCGACCAGCTCCCGCTCCATTTGCCCCACGAGAGCGACGGGGCCGCCGAAACCGAGCAGCCCAAGGCGGAGGTAGTAATGGACGAGTTCTCGGATGGGAACGTGCCGCGCTGATTTCTCCGGTTCCATTATCGACCTCCGTCAGAATTTCTCGGAGTGTAACGCTTGACGGAATATGTATCAAGCGTTACTTTGAACCTGATGCGCTGGCTCACGCTCCTGACGACTTTGCCTCCCACACCGACCCGGCACCGCGTCGGCGTTTGGAGGAAGCTCCAGCGCATGGGGGCCGTTCGGCTCCGGGGATCGGCCTGGATCCTTCCGGAGACGACAGAAACTACCGAGCTCTTTCAGTGGCTGCTGCAGGAGATTGAGTCGTTCCGTGGCGAGGCAACCCTGCTGCACGTTGACCGGGTGGGAAACATGACGCAGGAGCAAGTCACCGCGCTCTTCCACAAGGTGCGGGCTCTCGAGTACCAATCGACCGTGAGAGCGTGTCGGGAGGTCCTCTCGCAGCTCGATCGGTATCGGACGAGCCACAGAGGCTCCGTCGCTCAGTTTCGCAGCAAGCTCGATGGCGTCAAGAGGGAGCTCGACCGGATCCAGTCCATCGACTATTTGGAGGCGCCGACCGGCCTGCGGGCGCGCGCCCTCTGGGAGACGACGGCCAAACGTCTGCGCACAGTGGAGACGCGTCCGCACGCACCAGCCGGTCGCCACCGGGCGTCGCTGCCGCCGCGCGGCAGCACGTGGGTGACACGGCCGCGGCCACACATCGATCGGATCGCCTCGGCCTGGCTGATCAAGCGGTTCTACGATGCTGACGCGAAGTTTGCTTTCGCTGACGCTGCCGATGCGGCGCGCAAAGGCATCCCGTTCGACGTGCTCGGGGCGGACTTCGGGCATCACGGTGACGACTGCACGTTCGAGACGTTGATCAAGCGGTTCGGGATCAAGGATCGTCGCGCCAAGGTCATCGCCGAGATCGTGCACGAGGCGGACTTGCACGACGGGAAGTTCACGCGCAACGAGTCCACGGGCGTTGACTTGGCCATCAACGGTCTCGCGGAGGCTACGCAGGACGATCGGGACCTGCTCGAGCGGGGCATGGAGATCTTCGACGGCTTGTACACGGTGTTGAAGCGGAAGACTTAAAGGAGGGCGGCGCATGAAAAGGATAGGGATGACGCTGGCGTGCCTTCTGGTCTGGGTGTTCGCGGTGCCGATGGGCTGGGCACAGAAGTCTGACGACACGGCGCATGCTGAACTGGCCAAGGCGCTGCGGGACGCAAAGATCTCGCTGCAACGCGGACTCGCAGCAAGTACCAAGGAAGGCAAGCCGATTTCGGCGAAGTATGAGGTGGAGCACGGGAAGCTTCAGTTGTCCGTCTACACAATGAAGGGGGACAAGTTCTCCGAGGTCATCGTGGACCACAAGACGGGCAAGGTGGCGAAGGCCGAGCCAATCACCGGCGGCGACGATCTCACGGCGGCGAAGGCGCAGAGCGAAACGATGGCCAAGGCGAAGCGGTCCCTCGATGCGGCGGCGTCCGAGGCCGTGAAGGAGAACAAGGGGTACCGGGTTGTCAGTGTCATGCCCGCCCTGAAAGACGGCCATCCTGTTGCAGACGTCACCCTGGTCAAGGGCACCGAGTGGAAGCAGGTGTCTGAGAAACTGGACTAGGGAATCAGCCGTGCAGGACCCAATCATGTCGCGAAGAGGGCTGTTCAAGATCGCGTTGACGGCGCTCGGAGCATACGGGCTGGGCTCATCGGCCTCCGCGCGAGGCGCCTCGCCGGAAATCAAGATGCCAGACAGCATCCCAGAGCAGAAATTCGACTTCGAGACGAAGGGAATCGAGGGCTGGACGCAGGTAGGCGGCCAGTGGGTGGTCGAGGACTTCTCCGGCGCACCGGTTGGTAAGAAGGCCTTGCTGCAGCGCGCAACCAAGAATGAATTCAATGTGATCGTGGCGCCGGCCGGCCCCTTCACCGACGTGGATGTGTCGGTGAAATTCGTTCCCCTATCCGGGAAGGAAGACGCCTCGGGCGGCATCGTGTTTCGGTTCACTGATGGCAAGTACTACGTTGTTCGGGCAAATGCCCTCGAAGGCAATTTCCGGCTGTACCTCTATGACCGCGGCCGCCGTCAACTGGCGAGCGCCAGCGTCAAACCCCCGGCGCTCGGACAGTGGCACCTGCTCCGGGTGGTTGCCGTCGGTGACCACATCCAGGGTTGGCTCGACGGCGCCTTGCTGCTCGACCACCGAGACTCGCGCTTCAAGTCAGGTCGAGTGGGGCTGTGGACGAAGGCCGACTCGATTACAGCGTTCAATGACTTTACGATCCGCGGCGTGACGGGAGGCGCCTAAGCCCCCTGCCCGTTGCTCTGGAGGGTTGACAGGTATCAACAGAGAGGGAGAAAGCACATGACAGTTCAGGCACTGAAGCACATGATCTTCATTCTCGGTCTGATCGTGATTGTCGCCACGCCGAAACAGTCGGTCGCGGCGGAACCCGACTGGAAGGCGGTCGAGGCCGCCCTGGGGAAGCCGGGACAGACGCAGCCAGGTGGCGTCTTTCGCCTCGGAATGCCCCGTACCGACCTCACCGTCACCGTGAAAAGTGTGCCCGTCAAGGCCGGATTCGCTCTCGGATCGTATGCCGCATTCAAGCCGGTGGGGGATCAGGCCATGGTGATGGGAGATCTCGTGCTTCTCGATCAGGAGGTGCCTGCCGTGATGGCCGGGTTGTTTAGAGGGGGTCTCCAGGTCACAGCCGTCCACAACCATTTGAACGACATGTCGCCGCACGTGATGTACATGCACTACGAGGGTCGCGGCGACGCGGTCAAGCTGGCAACGGCGCTCCGCCAGGCGTTATCCGCCAGTGGGACGCCGCTCGGGGGCGGGGGCAGTGCAGCTGCCGTCCCGGCCGCGGGGCCCGGCCTCGATACGAAGCAGATCGAGCAGGCACTGGGGCGGTCGGGAAGGGCGCTCGACGGCGGGCTGTTCCAAGTCACCGTCCCCCGCGCGGAAGTGATCACCGAGATGGGGGTGGAATTGTTGCCGGCCATGGGCGTGACGACCGTGCTGAACTTCCAGCCGACCGGGAACGGCAAGGCGGCGATCACCGGCGACTTCGTCTTGGTCGACAAGGAGGTGAACGCCGTCGCCCGAACCCTCACGCAGCACGGCATCGACGTGACCGCAATCCACAACCACGCCCTCATGGACACGCCCCGGCTCTTCTACATGCACTTCTGGGGGAATGACGACCCTGTCAAGCTCGCGCAGGGCCTCAAGGCGGCTCTTGCGCAAACCAACAGCGCAAAGCCTTAGGCGAAGCCCATGATTCTTGAGCAGATCGGCGAAGTGCAGCTGCCCGCTCACGACAAGCCAGGCGGCTTCGATCATGCGGCGGTGCACTCACGACGGCAGCGCCTCTATGTCGCCCACACGGCCAACGACGGGCTGGACGTGGTCGATTGCGCGAGCAATTCATATATTGGCTCCATCCCGCACCTCGAGGGCGTGGCAGGAGCGCTGGTCTCCGAAGAGCACGACCTGGTCTTCACGTCGAACCGCGCAGAGAACACCGTGGGAATCTTCTCGCCGGATCGGGAGGAGGCGCTGATCAAGGTGAAGGTGGGCCAGAAGCCGAATGGCCTGGCCTACGATCCCGGCCGCCGTCTGTTGCTGGCCGCGAACGTCGGAGATCCGGCCAGGCCTGGGTCATTCAGCGTCTCGCTGGTCGACGCGTCCGCGCTGGATGCGGGGACCCAACGGCTCTTCTGCGCGTGCGACGGCAAGGTCCTCGTCGTCCTCGACGCGCGATCAGGCGCGGTGCTTGCGCAGGCGGATCTCTCCGGCGTTCCGGACGTGATCTTCTTCAACCGGGAACGCCGGCATCTCTATGTAGCCATCGGCGAACCCGGGCTCATCGAGGTATTCGACACCGACCAGATGCGGCGAGTGGAGACGGTTCGAACCGAGGATGGTGCCCACACTCTCGGATTCAATCTGGACCGTCAGACTGTCTATGCATTCCTGCCAAAAACGCATAGGGCGCTGGTATATGCGGACCGGGGCTAAGTCATATGTAATTGAAATACTTGGACTAGTAGCCATTTCTCGGGCTTGCCACCGACCCTAGTGAAATTAGAGCTTGACAGAGTGAAACAGTAGTTTCATATTAGCAACACAATGAACACCAAGCTTCTTCTCCTCATAGTGAGCCTGCCGCCGAATCCCTCGAGCCTGCGGGTACGCGTGTGGCGCCGGCTCCGCGCGGTCGGCGCCGTTGCTCTCAAGCGGACTGTCCACCTGCTTCCCGACACGCCAGACCACTACGAGCTCTTCCAGTGGCTGGCCCAGGAGATCCAGCGGACAGGGGGAGAGGCGACACTCCTTCGCGTCGAGCAGATCGAGAACATGAGCTCGGGTGAGGTCATTCAGCTGTTCCACGAGGCCCGCAATGCCGACTACCGGCGGCTTGGTGGGCGCTACCGAAAGCTCCTTCAGAATCTTGACCGAAAGTCTGCGGCGAGCAATCCGCGGGTCCTTGCGGAGCTGGCCCAGCTCCAGCGGGAATACGAGAAGCTTCGCGAGCTCGACTTTTTCGAAGCGCCGGAGGGCGCCGAAGTCGAGCGACTGAGGGAGGCGATCGACATGCGCACACGGCCATCCGAGGAACCGAAACGAAGGGATAGGGCAGCCGCACAGCTCCAGGACCTCCGAGGGCGTCGGTGGGTCACGCGCCGCCGGCCCCACGTGGACCGCATCGCGTCGGCCTGGCTCATCAAGCGGTTCATCGATCCGGACGCGACTTTCCTGTTCGCGGATCCCAATGACTTCCCGGCGGACGCGATAGCGTTCGACACGCCCGGGGCCGAGCTCAGCCACGTTGGAGAAGACTGCACGTTCGAAACGCTCGTGAAGCGCGCTGGGCTTCGGGATCAGCGCCTGATGCGACTCGCCGAGATCGTGCACGAGGCGGACCTTCGCGACGGCAAGTTCCCGCGCGACGAAGCGCGCGGGGTCGACGTGGTGATTCGCGGGCTTCTCGCGGCTCACTCGGATGACCACGAAGTGCTCAGACACGGGCTCGCGCTCTTCGAAGGGCTCTACGCGGGCGCGGGCGGCAAGGAGTGAACCCAATGGCTGAAGACTGGCACGCAGCCGACGTACACAACACCACGACTCGAGAAAGGACGCGCACCATGATTCACGAGATCATCCCGTTTCCGGTCAGGCCCTGGACGTTGAACGGCATCTCCGAGCGCATGCTCGTCAGCCACTACGAGAACGACTACGGCGGCGCGGTGCGGACCCTGAACGCGGTCCGGAGCGACCTCGCGGCGCTCGACGACAAGACCCCCGGCGACCGCATCCGTTCGCTGAAGCGTGAAGAGCTGCTCGCCATGGGCTCCGTCACGCTTCACGAGCTCTACTTCGGAAACCTGGGCGGCGAGGGCAACAAGATCCCGGACCAGGTCCGCGCGATGCTCGAAGAGCACTTCGGAAGCGTGGCCGCCTGGCGGCGCGAATTCCTCGGGGCCGCGCGATCGCTCGCCGGCGGTTCGGGGTGGGTCCTGCTGACCTACTCGCGGCGGCAGAAGCGATTCTGGAACCAGATCGCATATGATCACTCCCAGGCTGCGGTCGATGCGGCGCCCGTGCTGGCGCTCGACATGTACGAGCA